>Ga0160447_100951_pt1 | contig 12062 bp, 9 predicted proteins | sample HID1973K_E1MG_FD_108222 | JGI IMG/M metagenome (GOLD analysis project Ga0160447, IMG submission 108222) | Enriched mosquito-associated microbial communities from UW Madison campus, WI, USA - HID1973K_E1 MG | ecosystem: Host-associated > Arthropoda: Insects > Digestive system > Unclassified ...
ATGCGGTAGTGAGCGTGAAATGAACGGTTCCAGCCGGCGCGCGCAAGGCTTCAGCTTCATCGAGCTGATCGCCAGCCTGGCGATCATGGGTGTGCTGTTGCTGGCCGCCATGCCGGTGGCGCAGATGGCGATGAAGCGCCGCCAAGAACTGGAGCTGAGGCAGGCACTGGGCGAGATCCGGGCCGGCCTGGATCGCTACAAGCGTGCTGCCGACGCAGGTCGTGTGGCGGTGGAGAGCGGGGCCTCCGGCTACCCGCCAGACCTGCAGGTGCTGGTGGACGGCGTCGAGGACATCGCCAGCCCGAAGCGCGCCAAACTGTATTTCCTGCGGCGCATTCCCCGCGATCCGTTCTATCCCGGCAAAGCCGACGACCCCGCACAGACCTGGGGACTGCGCAGCTACGCCAGTGCGGCGGACGACCCGCAGGAAGGCGAGGACGTGTTCGACGTCCACAGCCTCTCCACCGAGCGTGGCTTGAACGAGGTGCCCTATGCGCAGTGGTGAATCTCTGCGCTTGGCGCGCGGCTTCAGCCTGATCGAACTGATCGTGGTGGTGGCGATCATCGCCGTGCTGCTGGTGATCGCGTTGCCACGCTACGAGGCATCGCTGGACCGGGCCCGCGACGTGGCACTGCAGACCAGCCTGAAGACGATGCGCGAGAGCATCGACCGCTTCCACGAGGACAAGGATCGCTACCCGCAGTCACTGCAGGATCTTGTGGACCAACACTACCTGCGCAGTGTGCCGATCGACCCGGTGACCGGCGTGGCGACGACCTGGCAGTTGGAGCAGGCCCAAGGTGAAGGTGCCTCCGGCGTCGCCGGTGTGCGCAGTGGCGCGGAAGGCAGGGCCCAGGATGGCCGGGCCTATTCGGAGCTGTGATGTCGCGCCATCAGGGCTACGCCTATCTTTACCTGCTGTTCGCGATAGCGCTGTTGGCTATCGCCGCGACCGGTGTCGTCTCGCTGGACCTGCTGGCGCGGCGCCAGGCCGAAGAGCGCGAGCTGTTGCGCATCGGTCACGAGTTCCGCGCCGCACTATTCGCTTACCGGCAGGCGCAGCCGTCGCGACAATTCCCGTTGGCGCTGGAAGATCTGCTGGAAGACCGTCGCGGTGGCGGTTTGCGCCGACACCTGCGCCGCCTCTACGTGGACCCGGTGACACGCAAGAGCGAGTGGGGAACGATCCGCCAGGGCGGGCAGATCATCGGCGTGCACTCGCTGTCGGAGCGCACACCCATGAAGATGGCCAATTTCGAACCGGAGGACGCCGGCTTCGAAAATGCGAAGAACTATGCAGAGTGGGCGTTCCTGGCCATCGATCCGGTAGACCCGACTGGCCAACCGGCGCCCAACGGCCAGTCGCCGAACGCGCTGCCGCTCAATTCCCGACCGACACGGCCCGCGCCGGATCAGAGTGCGCTGCAAGTCGGGCTGTAGCCGGGCCCCATCTCACGCTTGCGGTCCTGGGCGAGCAGGGTTTGCAGCAGCGATTGCAGTCGTTGAGGATCACCCACCCAGTACAACAGGGTCTTGCCGCCGCGTCGTTGTGCCCAGCGCGTCGAGACTTCCGCCTCACTGCTTGCCAGCACCAGCTCTTGCGCGCCCGCGCGCGTCGTTTGCGTCGGCAAACTGGCCAGCACGGCGTTGAAACCGGGCGAGAGCGCGACCACCGACGAACGCCCGGACAACAGCACCGAGGTGATCTCGCCATCGTCGAGGCGGCTCACGGCCAGCGCATGGGTATCGCGATTCGACTGCGTCCACGCCGCGATGCCGCCTTCGAGCACCCGCACGTTGGTCAGCCCATAACGTTGCAAGCGTTCGCACAGCAGCGCGCCGTCCTGGGCCAAGCGCCCGCCGTCGTAGACCACCGCATCACGCGGGCGCTGGCTCAACAACTGGTTCAACTGCTGGTTGTTGGCACCCGGGATGTGGAACGCCAGGTAATCCTGGCTCGATCGCAGATCGATCAACGTCACACCCGGCTTCAACTGCGCGGGGGGCATCAGGCACTGGCGCGCCTGTGCGTTGGGCCGCACCGCCTGGCTGGTGCCGCCGGGTTCACGCGGCTTGTGGCAGGTGGGTGCTTCGGGCTCCGCGGGGGGCAGTGCGAGTGCGCCCGCCATGCCGGATGACAAGGTGGCAAGCAACAACAGGGCCACACGTTCCATGTGCCAGGATCCGCTCATGTGTTGGTAGCGGATGATAGCAAGCTGCCCAGAGGGAAGTGGCTGATGCTTTCAGGTGAGCCCTTGCTCCATCGACGGCTGTTTCAGCCCGGCGCACGCTACACGCGCGGCAAACTCCCCAGCAACTCAGACAACCCCAACCAACCAATCTGCACCCCGATGCAGAAGATCACGAAGGCCAGCAGCCGCATCACCACCTGGCTGCCGTTGCTGCCCAGCAATCGCTGCAGGCCACCGGCGTAGCGCATGCACAGATAGATCATCACGCACAGCGCCAGCAGCGCGCTGGCCGCGGCGGCGACATGCACCGGCATCGGGCCTTCCTTGGGCGAGCCGGTGCCCAGTGCGATCGCCACCGCAATCGAACCCGGGCCGACCGTGATCGGCAACGTCATGGGATAGAACAGCTGCGCACGCAGTGGTTCGTCATCGGAATCCGCCGCGTCCTGCGCTTCGGCGGCCGCAGCTGCGCTCAGCGAGCCGTGGTCCACGCGGGCCGGCGAATTGAGCAGTTTCCAGCCGGTCGCGGCGATCACGATGCCGCCGGCCAAGCGCAGCACCGGGATGGAGATGCCGAAGAACGACAGTACATAGGCACCGACGCCGATCGACACCGCCAGCATCAGCAGGCTGTTGAGCGCGATGCCCCAGGCCAGCATCGACCGTTGCCGTGCGGTGGCATCGGGGACCAGGCCGAGCACCATCAGCGCCGCGCCCGGCGGGTTCACCACCGGCAGCAGACTGGTGAAGATCAGCAGGAAGGCTTGCGCGAAGTCATTCCACATGCGGGCTCCGTGGGCGGGCAGGCCAGGGGTCCGGCCATCCGACAAGATGCCGGCAGGCCGGGCGCTGCGGCTTGATCCAGGTCAAGCGGTGCGACTTGGCAGACTCTATCGTGTCCGTACCACGCTGGAGTCTTCACGATGCTGCCTGCCCGAAAATTTGCCAGGCGCGCCGCGCGGCCCACGAGGCTGTCGTCGGGCTTGTTGGCGGCCGCTTTGTCGATGGCGGTGGCCACCGCCGCCGCGGCGCAGGCGCCGGTCGAAGCGCCGGTGCAGCCGTTCTATGCGCTCGCTCCCGACACCCAGCCGGGTCCGCCCGGCAGCGTGATCCGTCATGAAACGCTCGCCGACGCGCCAGCGGGTGCGCTGGCTTGGCGCGTGCTCTACGCCTCGCGCGGCCTGCACGACGAGCCCATCACGGTCTCGGCGGTGGTCCTGGCGCCCGCGGCACCGGCGCCGCCCGAAGGCCGACCGGTGGTGGCGTGGGCGCATCCGACCTCGGGCGTGGCCCGGCAATGCGCGCCGTCGCTGGCGCGCTCGAAATTCAGCGAGATCCAGGGATTGAAGGAGTTGCTCGCACAGGGCGAGGTGGTCGTCGCCAGCGATTACCCCGGGCTGGGGACGGCCGGTACCCACCCTTACCTGATCGGTGTCAGCGAAGGCCGCGCGTTGCTCGATGCAGTGCGCGCCGCGCGCGCGATTCCCGCCACCCACGCCAGCGCCGATTACGTACTGTGGGGGCATTCGCAGGGCGGCCATGCCGCATTGTTCGCCGCACAACTGGCCAAGGACTATGCGCCGGAGTTGCGCCTGCGCGGCGTGGCGGTCGCCGCACCGGCCACGGCGCTGGATGCCTTGCTGCGCGATGACGCGGACTCCGACGGTGGCCGCAACATCACCGCGATGACGCTGTGGTCGTGGCATCGCGTATTTGGCCTGCCGTTGGACGGTGTGTTGCAGCCGCAGGCGCAGCCGGCGATGGATGCGCTGTCGCGCGAATGCATCGAGTCGGCTTACGACCTGGTGGAGCGCAAGTGGTCCGGGCGCGAGCTCAAGCAGCATTTCCTCGCGGTGGACGACATCACCGTGGTGCAGCCGTGGGCGGGCTTGCTGCAAGCCAACATCCCCGGACTGGTGCCGCGGCCGGTCCCGGTCATGATCGCGCAGGGCGAGGCCGATACCCTGGTGCGCCCCGCGGTCACCGCTGGCTATCGCGATCGCTTGTGCCGGCAGGGCAATGTCGTGCGCTGGCTGGCCTTGCCCAAGGTGGGTCACGGTTTCATCGCGCGCGACAGCGCCAAGGCGGTGGCGGACTGGATCGCTCAGCGCTTCGCCAACGCGCCGGCACCCAACGATTGCCCGCACTGATCGGCGCAGCCGACACAACACGACGACGCCGGCGGGAGAGCGCCGGCGTCGTCGCGGTCTTTGCCTTGGATCGCCATCGATCACTGCGATCCGGCGCGACTCAGTAGCCCCACCAGGGGCGGCAATGCAGGTGGCCATACGGGCCGCGCCAGCAACGCCCGCCGGGGAACGGCCGCGGCCCACCGTCCCAGCCCCAGGGCCGCGGACCATAGCGGGCAGGCCCGTACCACCAGTCGATGAACACACTGAGCTGTTGGCCGCTGGCCGGCACCTGGCCCGACAGCGGGCGGATGTCATAGGTCAGCGCATCGCCATTGAGGCGCGGATTGCGCAACTCGACCACGGCCAGGTCGGTCTTGCCATTGACCACGGTCGAGACGGTCGCGTTCGGCGGGTCGCGCTCGAAGTCGTCGCGGCCCTTGCTCCAGTAGCGGACGAAGTTCGCGGTCGCGGCATCGCCGGTCATGCGCTCGGGGCGATCGCTGAACATCAGCGTCTGCGCGCCGACGCCCTTGATCGTCAATGTCTTGCCGTCGGAACTGAAACCGTTGCCGGTCTGCACGAACAACCAGTTGGCCGCCGGCATCGGCTCGGCGCCGGCATCGGCCGCTGCCGGTGCCAGCTTCGCTGCAGGCGCCGGCTTCGGCGTCTGCGCGTTGGCCGTGAACCAAGGCAGCAGCGCCAGCAGCGCCACTTCCATCGCGAACCGCTTCATCGCAAATCTCCATAAGGGAAAGGAATGCGACGGCGGGCGGGAGTTGGGGAGGGCGCCCTGGCCGTCATCGCGGAGCGCATGCTGGGCGCATGCGGTGGGCGACGGGTTGATCCAGGTCAAGCCGCGGCGATTGCGCGGGCTCGCCGGTCCTGCGGCGTTCAACTGCTGTTGCGCTGTCCCGATGTGGCGGCGGCGCGGCGGCGGCGTGCATCGCCGGCACGCCATGCGCCGACTCCGATCGCCAGCAGCAACACGCCAAAGGTGCCCAGCGGCCAACGATGCGCCGGGCTCGAAGGCAGTAGCGCGAGCAGCAGCAAGCCCGACACGCCCGCCGACAGGCCAACCACACGCGCGGGCGAGTGGTCGTACGACCTGCCGGCGCTGATCGGCGTCGGTGCATAGGCGGCCATGCGTGCCTGCACCGACCGCCATTGCGGCCGCGTCGCCGGTCCGCACAGGTGGGCCACCGCCAGGATCAACACCGGCAGCACCGCGCCGACCAGCACATCGGCCACGCGCGGGTTGGCCTGCACCCAATCCGCCAACGGCCAATGCGCGAACACCCCGTCCGCAGCGAGGCCGAAGCGCAGCAGCAGGCCCGCGGCGAAACTGCCCAGCGTCGTGGCGAACACCGCGCCGGTGCCGATGCGTCCAGTCAGCAAGCCCCACACCGTCGGCGCCATCAGCGGGCCGAACAACAGCCCGGTGATGGCCAATATCACCGATTCGGCGCCGCCGAGCCGGGGCACATGCCAGGCCATCGCGATCAGTGCGAGGCCGATCAGCAGCGCGAACCCGCGACCGGCAGCCACCAACTGCCGCTCGCTGGCGGCGGGTCGGAACAGCCGGCGATAGAACTGTTCGGTCAGCACGCCGGCGAAGACGTTGATCTGCCCGCTGATCGCGCTCGCCGTCGCCGAGAACATCGCCGCCATGGTCAGCCCGAGCAGGCCGGCCGGCAGCACGCTCTGCGCGGCGAGAATGAAGGCCTGCTCCGGATCGGCGTCGGCATGCAGCATGCGGAACAGCAGCACCGGGCTCAGCCACAGCGCCGGGCTGACCAGGTACAACGCGCCGAACAGCCAGGCGCTGCGCCGCGCATCGGTATCGCTGGGCACGCACAGATAACGTTGCGCGAACGCCCATTCCGCACCGACGACGAAGAAGTGCACACCGACCCAGCCGGCCATGAACCACAGCGTGTATTGCTGCGACAACGGCCAGAAGAAGCCCGGCGGCAGCGCGGCCAGCGGCGCGCCCGACTGCACCTGCAACCACAGCAGCGGGATCAGGAACAGCACCGCCAACTGCAGCACGATGAACTGCAGTACATCGGTCATCAACACCGCCCATAGCCCGCCGACCACGGTGTAGGTCACCACGATGGCGCCGAACAGCCCGATCGCGAACAGCAACGACAGATGCCCTGTCGCGGCGTCGCGCAATGGATGGCCGGGCGCCAGCGGGATCAATGCCACCAGCATCACCGACACCGCGTACAGCGCCACGCCGGTGGAGACGATGCGCACGCCCATCATCGACCACGTGTACAACTGCACCGCGCCGGTACCGAACCGCAGCTCGACGAACTCGGCCGGTGTGGTCACCCCCGTGCGCCGCCAGCGGCCGGCGACGAACCACCCCACCAGCAATCCCGACAAGCCGATGCAGGTGTTGATGGCGATGGCCACCACGCCTTCGCGATAGGCCAGGCCGCCCCAGACCACGAAGGTGCCGGCCGACTTGAGCGTCATGAAGCCGCTGAGCCCGGACACCCACCACGGCGAGCGGCCACCTGCGGTGAACATGTCGCGGCTGCGCCGATTGCGCCCCGCATAGCGCAGGCCCAAGGCGAGCGTGGCGAGCAGGTACAGCGCCAGCACTGCCAGATCGATGCCGCTCACGCGTGGGCCCCGATCGAAGTAAAACGGGCTTGCATCAGAAGTCCATGCGGAAACTGAGCCCCGCATAGCGGTGGAAGTCGCGTGGCAGTTGCTGCGCGTAGGCGTTGGCACCGCCCGCGGTGCCCACCGCCATGATGTTGGCCGCGTACTGGCGGTCGGTGACATTCTTGACGAACACGCCCACGTCGTAACGGCCGTCGCCGAAGATCATGCCCGCCGAAAGATCGGCGATGCCATAAGCCTGCTGGGTCATGTTCGGATTCTGGCTGATGTCGAACACCACCTCGTCCTGCCAACGCCAATCGGCTTGCACGTAGACGTCGCTGCGCGCAGTCAACGGCGCGTCGTAGCGGCCGCTGAGCACGTAGCGCCACTTCGGGGCATTCATGAAAGGCTTGCCGTCGAGGTCCTGCACGCTGGCGCCACCCGCCGCGCTCGGCAGGCAGCCCTGGGCCGCGGTCTGGCCGCTGTAGCAGGGGCCATTGCGCACGTCGTCGAAGCGCGCATCGAGCCAGGTCGCGCCGCCGGTGACACTGAAGTACGCATGAGGCCGCAGGGTGAATTCGAGTTCGACGCCGTCGAGGGCGACGTCGCCGGCACTGGTCAGCAGGAACAGGCCCGAAGCCGCGTTGAAAGTCTGCGCCTGGTAGTCGCGGATGCGGCCATGGAACGCGGTGAGGTCGAGCATCAATGCGTTGTCGAACAACGTGCTTTTGAAGCCGGCCTCCCATTGCGCGGTTCGCTCTGCCGGCGCGGGCAGCCGTGCGAACTGTTCGGCGGTGAGGCCCAGCGTGGCCGCGAGGCCTTCGCCCTTGTAGCCGGTGCTGTAGGAAACATAGGTATTGATGAGCGGCGACAGCGCATAGCTGGCGCTGAACTTGCCGATCGTGGCGCGGTCGTCGTAGCGCCCGCTGACGGGCCCGAACGCGGGATTGGTAGCGCCCAGGTGGCTGCCGTTGAAGAAGCCGGCCTGCGGGCGCACGAAATACAGCGACTGTGATTCGTCGATGTAGCGCAAGCCGGCGCCCAGGGTGACACGCGTCCCCAGGTGCCAGTTGCCGGTGCCGAACAGCGAGGCGTTGCGGCTGTCCACGCGCGAATAGCCGGCCAGCACCGCCTGGTCGCCGGCGAGGAAGGGCCGCACTTCACCGTCGGGCAGAATCGAAGCGATCGCCGCCAGGTTCAGGCCGCGCCGATCCAGCGAGTTGTAGACCGAGCCGTCGAACCAGTACGCGCCGACGACGTAGTCGAAGCGGGCGCCGAGCGGTGAGGCCAGGCGCATTTCCTGGGTCCAGGTCCGGCTGGATTCGAGATTGTGGTTGTGGAGGACGAAGCGGCCCTCGGTATCGTCCAGGTCCATGTCGCTGTCGTTGTCGAAGCGGCGCCAGGCGGTGATGCTGGTCAGGGTGTGCGCGGCCAGGGCGAGGTTGGCGGTCAGCGAGGCGCCGTAGTTGTTCTGCCGCACGAATGGCGTCACATCGTTGTTGACCTCGGTGTTGTCGCGCCCGACCGCGGTGCCGGTGACCAGCGCGCGGGGATTGTCGCTGGCCACAACCAGGGGCAGGGCGCAGCAGTCGGCATCCAGCCGCGCATAGTCGGCCGCCAGGGTCACGTCCGAGCGCGCGTCGGCCGAGCGCCACGCCAGCTTCCCGCGCAGCCCCCACGCATCCTCGCCGTTGAGCGTGCGGCCATCGTGGAGGTTGATGACATCGCCGCCGCTGCCGCGATGGAAGCCGGCCAGGCGTGCGGCGAGCTGGTCGCCGATGGGCACGGACACCGCACCGTCCAGATGCCGCTCGTCGTCTTCGGCCAGCAGGACGGACAAATTGCCCTCCGGGGCATCGAACTCCGGTGCGCGGGTGATGACGCTGACCACGCCGGCCGACGCGTTCTTGCCGAACAGCGTGCCCTGCGGTCCACGCAACACTTCGACCCGTTCGATGTCGTAGAGATCCCCGAACGCCGCGCCGGGGCGTTGCAGCACCACGCCATCGACGACGGTGGCGATGCTCGGCTCCACGCCGGTCGAGAACACGTCCGTGCCGACGCCGCGGATGCGGATCGAGTTGTTGCGCAGTTCGTTGCCGGCCGAAAACGTCACGCTGGGGATCAGCCGGCGCAACCCGCCGATGTCAATGATCTGGCTGCGCTGCAACGCGTTGGCATCGACCACGGACACGGCCAGCGGGATCTTCTGCACGTTCTCCTCGCGGTGCTGCGAGGTGACGATTACTGCGTCGAGCGATTTGGCATCGGGCGCTGGCGCAGGGGACGATGCAACGTCATCGTTGCGGGGCCCCGGCACGGAAAGATCCTGCGACCAGGCCGGCGTCTCGGCCAGCGCAGTCATCGCGAGCACCAGATACTTGATCTGCATGCAGCACGCCTCCGGTGCGAATGCTTTGCAGGATCGGCCATTCCGGTCGCATTCCCCCGCGTCCGGCCCCTCGCTGTGGCGTCATCGTCGCGTCGCGGGACGCATCGATGCGCGGCCTTCGCACTATGTCGCGTTGGTCGGTTCCGCACCAGCCACCTGAACCGGCGCCGCGATTCGCTGAAGATGGAACCGGCGCCAGCGGGCCGCCTGAATCGCTTCGGCATACCAACTTGCGGAACGCCGTTTCACCCGCTAGCATCCGGCTGAAACGGCAATGCCGGGCGAGAATCATGGCACGACCCAAATCCTCCCAGTTGCGGTCGCAAGGCCTGGAAATCGTTGAAGAAGGCGAGGGCGACAAGCGCTTCGCCATCCCCGGCGCACAGGCGCTGTCCAAGGGCTTGAGCCTGCTCACCCTGATCGCCGACGCGCCGCACCCGCTGTCGTTCGGCGAACTGGGCCGCTATGCCGGCCTGCCCAAGAGCACCTTGCATCGCATCCTGCAGACCTTGATCGACTATCGCCTGGTGCGCCTGGACGAGGCCAGCCAGACCTATCGGCTGGGCCTGCGGCTGTTCGAGATGGCGCACCACGTCTGGAGCGAATTCGACCTGCGCAGCGCCGCCGAGTCCGAATTGCTGCGCCTGCGTGAGCTGGCCCAGGAAACCACCCGGCTGGGCGTCCTCGATGGCCACGAGGTGCTGATCATCGACCAGCGCGACCACATCCAGGGCATGCGCCTGGCCAACGGCGTCGGCAGCCGCCTGCCGGCGACGGCCAGCGCGCTGGGCAAGGCGCTGATGGCCTACCGCCCGCCGGAAGAATTGCGTCGTTATCTGGCCGGCACGCGGCTCAAGCCGCTGACCCCGCATTCGATCCTCGATCCGGAATCGATGCAGCGCGAACTGGACCTGATCAAGGCGCGTGGCTACGCGGTGGCCAGCGAGGAATCTTCGCTCGGCATCAGCGGGGTGGCGGCACCGATCCTGGACCACCGCGGCGAGTCGATCGGTGCGGTCAGCATCACCGGGCCGGCCTTCCGCATGCCGCTGGAGCGATTGCACGCGCTCGGTCGCGACGTGATCGAGGCCGCGCGGCGCATCTCCGGCAACGTCGGCGAGACCTTCATGTCGATCGGCAGCTCGGTCACCCCGAGCCACGCCGCCGACCGCCAGGTACGTTGCGCGATTCCCTACAGCGCCTTCCTTGGCGAAGCCCCGCAATGGCTGCCGGCGACCCGCTCGCTGCTGTGGGTGGACATCCTGGCGCCGTCCGTCAACGTCTCGCAGTTGGCCACCGGCGACACCCGCAGCCTGCCATTGGGCGAGCTGGTCGGGGTGGTGGTGCCGCGCCGCCGTGGCGGCTTCGTGGCCGCCGCGCAGAGCGGCTTCCGCGCGCTCGACCTGCAAAGCGGCGAGATGGCCGCGCTGGCCAGCCCGCCCGACATGTCCGGGCGCCGCTTCAACGACGGCAAATGCGATGCCGCCGGCAGGCTGTGGGCCGGCACGCTGGCGCTCGATGCCAGTCCCGAGCGCGGCGCGCTGTACCGGCTGGATACCGATGGCACGCTGAGCGAGATCGAACGCGGCTTCCATATCTGCAACGGCATGGCGTGGAGCCCGGATTCGACCCGCTTCTACCTGGCCGACTCCGGGCGGCGGGTGATCTACGTCTACGATTACGACCTGGCCAGCGGCAGCGCTTCCAACCGGCGCGTGTTCGCCAGCTTCGAGGCCGCCGATGGCATGCCCGACGGGTTGGCGATGGATTCGCAGGGCCACCTGTGGTGCGCGATGTGGGATGGCTGGGCGCTGCGCCGCTACTCGCCGGACGGCGAGCTGCAGCGCACGGTCGCGCTGCCGGTGCCGCGCCCGACCAACATCGCGTTCGGCGACGACGACCTGAAGACGCTGTACATCACCACCGCGCGGATCCGCTTGTCGGCCACCCAGCTGGCGGCCGCGCCTTTGTCCGGCAGCGTGCTCGCGCTGCGGGTCGAGGCGCCGGGCACGCCGGTCGGCGAATACGGCGGCTGACATGGCCCATTACCCGTCACTGCAAGGGCGACTGGTCGTCATCAGCGGTGGCGCGGCGGGGCTCGGCGCGGCGATGGTGCATGCGTTCGCCACCCAGGGGGCGCAGGTCGGCTTCCTCGATGTCGACGTCGCGCAGGGACAGCGCCGGGTGCGGGAGATAGCCGCGCTCGGTCTGCCGGAACCTTCGTTCATCGCCTGCGACCTGCGCGACGTGCCCGCCAGCCTGGCGGCGTTGCAGCAGTGGCTGGCCGGCCGCGCGCCGCACGCACTGATCAACAATGCCGGCAACGACAGCGTGCAGCAGTTCGGCGAGGTCAGCCCGCAGGAGTGGGACGACCGTGTCGCGGTCAACCTGCGCCACCAGTTCTTCCTGGCCCAGGCAGTGGCCCCGGCGATGCGCAAGGCCGGCCGCGGCGCGATCGTCAATCTCGGCTCGATCAGCTGGCGCATGGGACTGCCCTCGGTGGCGGTGTATTCGACTTTGAAGGCGGCGGTGGAAGGGCTGACCAAATCGCTGGCGCGCGAGCTCGGCGACGATGGCATCCGTGTCAACGCGATCGCACCCGGCTGGGTATTGACCGACCGCCAGCAGGAGAAGCTCCGCGCCGATCCTGGCAAGTCGGTCCGCTACCTCGAGCGGCAATGCCTGAAGCAGCACCTGCAGCCGGAACACATCGCCGAGATGGC
>Ga0160447_100953_pt1 | contig 12057 bp, 12 predicted proteins | sample HID1973K_E1MG_FD_108222 | JGI IMG/M metagenome (GOLD analysis project Ga0160447, IMG submission 108222) | Enriched mosquito-associated microbial communities from UW Madison campus, WI, USA - HID1973K_E1 MG | ecosystem: Host-associated > Arthropoda: Insects > Digestive system > Unclassified ...
CAGGCTCAACCACCGGCGCCGTGGCGTCAGCAGCCCGGGTTTCGGCTGGCGTAGTGCGGACAGGCGCCTCGTTTGCAGGCACCGCCACCTGCGGGAGGTTCCGCGGCCGGCGCGCTGGGCGGCCGGAGCTTTCGACGACGGCGCCGTACCCCACGAGGTTGGGTTCCCGTTTCGGCGCCGCCGGTTCCTCCCCCGCCGCCCGCTGGCCGGCTGGCGTAACGCCGCGGGAAAGTGCGCCATGCCCGGCCGGTGCCGTCCCGGCGTCGTCCGCTACCTCGAAGGAGACGATGGGCTTGCCCACCTCAACAACCGTGCCGGGCTGCTCATGCAGTTCCCTGATGACGCCGGCGAAAGGTGACGGCAGCTCCACCACCGCTTTGGCCGTCTCCACCTCGGCAATGACCTGGTTCAGGCTGACGGTGTCCCCCACGGCTACTTTCCAGCTGAGGATCTCTGACTCGGTGAGCCCTTCCCCGAGGTCGGGAAGCCGGAATTCCTTGATCATGGTGACGCTCATCCTTCCAGCCCGCTCAGTGAATTCGGCCGACCCAAGGCACGGTCCACGCCATCGAGGATCCGGTCAAGGCCCGGCAGGTGGTGCATCTCGAGTTTCGAATAGGGGTAGGGGATATCGAACCCGGTAACCCTGACGGGTGCGGCTTCCAGGTGGTAGAAGCACCTTTCGGTGATGCTGGCTGCCACCTCGGCCCCCAGCCCGCCGGACTGCCCGGCCTCGTGCGTGATGACCAGGCGGCCGGTCTTCCGTACCGAGGCCACCACGGTGTCGTAGTCCACCGGCGCCAGCGAGCGCAGGTCGATGACCTGGATGGAAATGCCTTCGTCGGCGGCGGCCGAGGCGGCGTCCAGGGCGGTCTTCACCAGCGGGCCGTAGGCCACCAGGGTGACGTCGGTCCCGTCGGTCAGGACCCTCGCCTGCCCCATGGGATCTGCGGCATCCAGCCCGGCGGCCTCATCCACTTCGCCCTTGTCGTGATACCGCCGCTTGGGCTCGAAGTAGAGGACGGGGTCGTCGCTGGCGATGGCCTGCTGGATGACCGTATATGCGTCCTGGGGGTTAGACACGGTGACCACCCGAAGGCCGGAGGTATGCGTGAAGTAGGCCTCCGGCGACTCGGAGTGGTGCTCCGGCGAGCCGATGCCGCCGCCGAACGGCACCCGGATGGTGATGGGCATTTTGACTGCGCCGCGGGTGCGGTAATGCAGCTTGGCCACCTGGCTGACGATCTGGTCGAACGCGGGGTAGATGAAGCCGTCGAACTGGATTTCCACCACGGGGCGGTAGCCGCGGTAGGCAAGGCCGACGGCGGCACCCACGATGGCGGACTCGGCCAGCGGCGTGTCCACCACGCGGTGTTTGCCGAAGTCTTTCTGCAGCCCGTCGGTCACCCGGAACACCCCGCCGAGGGTGCCGATGTCCTCACCCAGGAGGACCACCTTGGGGTCGTGGTCGAGCGATTTGCGCAATCCCGCATTGATGGCACGGGCAAAGGTCATGGCGGTCATCAGCGTGCACCTTCTTCTGAAACGGCACCTGCGGGGTCCCCGAAGGAGGCCAGGTAACGGGCGTAGTGGTCCTGCTGGCGGTCCAGCCACGAGTTCGGTGAGCTGTACACGTGCTTGAAGACATCCATGGGCTGCGGGTCCGGCATGGTGGTGCAGCCTTTCCGCATCTCGCGGGCCACGGCGTCGGCAGTGTTCCTGACGTGGTCCTGCAGTTCGTCGGTCAGCAGCCCCTTGCGTTCCAGCAGCGCCGCGACCCGGCTGATCGGGTCCTTCGCGGCCCAGTCCTCGAGTTCGTTGGCATCACGGTAGCGGGTGGGGTCATCGGCGGTGGTATGCGGCCCCATCCGGTAGGTGACGGCTTCGATGAACGTGGGGCCGCCGCCGCGCCGCGCCCGGTCGAGGGCAACGCGCGTGGCTGCCATGACGGCCAGGACGTCGTTGCCGTCCACGCGCAGGCTGGGGATCCCAAAGCCGGCCGCACGGTCCGCGAGCTGGATGTGCGACTGGAGCCGGACCGGCTCCGAGATGGCCCAGTGGTTGTTGGTGCAAAAGAACACCACTGGCGCCTGGAAGCTGGCTGCGAAGACCATGGCTTCATTGACGTCGCCCTCGCTCGTTGCCCCGTCACCGAAGTAGGTGACGGCCACGGAATCTGCGCCGTCGTTCTGGATGCCCATGGCGTAGCCGGTGGCGTGCAGGGTCTGGGCGCCGATGATGATCTGCGGCGTTGCCATGTTGATGGCGTATGGATCCCAGCCGCCGGACGCGTTGCCGCGCCAGACCCGCAGGAGGTCTGTGAGGTCCACGCCGCGGCAGTACGCCACACCGTTTTCGCGGTAGCTGGAGAAGACGAAGTCGTCGCCGCGCAGGGACCTGCCGGAGCCTATCTGTGCCGCTTCCTGCCCAAGCAGCGGGGGCCACAGGGCAAGTTCGCCCTGGCGCTGGAGGGCCGTCGCCTCGACGTCGATGCGCCTGATGACAGTCATGTCCTCGAACAGCGAGCAGAGCTGTTCGTCCGTGATGTCCTGAACCCAGAGATCGAACTCGGGGTGGCTCACGCGCTCCCCCGCCGGAGTGATCAGCTGGACCAGCTTTTGTTCCGGAACGCCGGATAACCCCGGTTCCTGGAATTCCCCGGCGCCCTCATGGGCTTGTGCGCCGCCCTGGCCCGTTTCGTCTGTAGACACGATAGCCCCGCAACTTCTGTCGTCGGTGACCTGCGGAGCTGGGACTTGTGGTCCCGTAAACCGCGGCCTTCCGGGCCCCTTCGCCCGGATATTGTGACCCTACTCACAATGCACAGGGGGTACAACCACCGGGGCATTTATTGAGCAGAATGCCCTGTGGCTGCCGTCTGCACCGTGCTACCGTTGCGCATTATGCAAGCTCTGGATGGCACTGACACCCGCCTGCTTTCGGCACTGGCCCAGGATCCCAGGAGGACCGTGGTGGCGCTCGCCCAGAAACTGGGACTGTCCAGGAACACTGTCCAGGCGCGGATGGCCCAGCTCGAGAAAAAGCACGTCTTCCTGTCCTTCGAACGCAGGATCAGCCCTGCCGCCCTGGGCTACCCGCTGATGGCCTTCATTTCCGTGCACGTCCAGCAGCAGAAGCTCACCCGGCTGGCACAGGATTTGGCGGCCATCCCGGAGATCCTCGAGGGCTACGGCCTGACCGGATCCGCAGACCTGCTGCTGCGCGTGGTGGCCCAGGATGCCGAGGACCTTTTCCGCATTAACGGCAAGATCCTCGCGTGCGACGGCGTGGAACGGGCGGACACGGCGCTGGCCATGGGCGAGCTCATCCCGTTCCGCGTGCAGCCGCTGCTGGAGCGGGGTCCGCAGCCCGGGTGACCCGTTATATGGCCGGAGCGGCCGGAGGCGAAGTCCGACGGCGGCAGCACGGGTTATAGGCTTGTGGCAGTTATCCGTGCGGAGCCCGAACAGGCCCACACCAGGCGGTGCCAGGCACCACATCCGGAAAGGCTCCACTTTGAGCAATCCCCAGGAACCGTACCAGCCCGGACACCCCGGCTCCGGGCAGCTGCCACAGCCGCCGCAGCAGCCCCCTGCCGGATACCCCGGCACTCCGAATCCCCCTTACGGCCAGCCGCAACAGGGCAGCCCGTATCCGGTCACCCCAAACTCCGGAAACCCGGCCAACCCGTACGGCCAGCAGCAACCGGAGCAGTACCGGGGCGCAGGTCCGTTCGGCCTCCCGGGCGGAGAGCCGCCGGCGAGGAAGCGGCCCAGGCTGTGGATCATCCTGACGGCCATCGGCGGAGTGCTGCTGCTCGTGGTGGTGGGCATCGTCATCCTGGTGAACGTGGCGGGCAGTGCCACCAACCACGCCAAAGACCTGGCTGACGGTTTCACCAAGCTCGTCATTGCCGGCGACAGCTCCAAAGCGTACGACGACTACCTGGACCCGGCACTGCAGGAGCAGCTGTCCAAGGAAGCCTTCATCTCCGGCGTCGACAGCCTGAAAATGGACGGGACCTGCACGCCCGCCTACAACAGCATGCAGGTTGCCACCGAGAACGGCGTTAAGTCGGCGGACGTGGGCGGAGTCATCACCTGCGAGGGCAAGAAGGTTGACCTGGCCTACCGGTTCGAGGGCACGGACGAGCTGAAGATGACGAACATCAAGCTGCGCCCCGCTGCCTAGCAACACAACCCAAAGGCCCCCTCCCACGTGGACTGTCCACGTTGGAGGGGGCCTTTTGATTGCTTGTTGCCGGGTAAGGCGTTAGTGGTCTACTGCCTTCTCGGCACCAACACCGGTGAGGGACCGGACCTCCATTTCGGCCTGCTTGGCCGGATCCTCCCGGTTCTTGTCGAGCACCGTCCCGAGCCAGCCCAGGAAGAACGCCAGCGGAATGGAAACGATGCCGGGGTTGCTGAGCGGGAATATGGCGAAGTGCGCGTCCTTGATCATCGAGGTGGCCCCGCCGGACACTACCGGCGAGAAGATGATCAGGATGATGGCTGCACCGAGTCCGCCGTACATGCTCCACACGGCGCCCTGGGTGGTGAACCGCCGCCAGAACAGTGAGTAGATGATGGTGGGCAGGTTGGCCGAGGCAGCCACGGCGAAGGCCAGCGCCACGAGGAACGCCACGTTCTGGCCGTTGGCCAGGATGCCGCCCAGGATGGCGAGGATGCCGATCACCACCACCGTGCGGCGGGCCACCCGGACTTCCGTTGCGGCGTCCGCTTTGCCCTTGGCGATGACGTTGGCGTAAATGTCATGGGCGAACGAGGCGGCGGCGGTGATCGTCAGGCCTGCCACCACTGCCAGGATGGTGGCGAAGGCGACGGCGGAGATGAAGCCCAGCAGCAGCGGGCCGCCGAGGTGGAAGGCCAGCAGCGGAGCCGCCGCGTTCACGCCGCCGGGAGCGGACTTGATGGTGTCGGCACCCACCAGCGCGGCAGCACCGTAGCCGAGGACCAGGGTGAACAGGTAGAACAGGCCGATCAGCCAAATGGACCAGACCACTGACTTGCGGGCTTCCTTGGCGGTGGGGACCGTGTAGAAGCGCATCAGGACGTGCGGCAGGGCCGCCGTTCCCAGTACCAGGGCGAGGCCAAGTGACATGAAGTCCAGCTTGGAGGTTTCGCTCTTGCCGTACTGCAGGCCCGGGTTGAGGACCGCGGGGTTGTTGGCCGTTTCCACGGCACCGCCCAGCAGGGCCGAAAGGTTGAACCCGTAGATGGCCAGGACCCACATGGTCATGACGGCGGCACCGGCGATCAGCAGGATGGCTTTGATGATCTGGACCCACGTGGTCCCCTTCATGCCGCCAATCAGGACGTACATGATCATGAGGGCGCCGACCACGATGATTACCAGGGCCTGTCCGCCCCAGTCACTGATGCCCAGCAGCAGGGAGATCAGGCTGCCGGCACCGGCCATCTGGGCCAGGAGGTAGAAGAAGCACACCGCCAGGGTGGAGATGGCGGCTGCGATGCGGACGGGTCGCTGCCTGAGCCGGAAGGACAGCACATCGGCCATGGTGAACTTGCCGGTGTTGCGGAGCAGTTCAGCCACCAGGAGCAGCGCCACCAGCCAGGCCACCAGGAACCCGATGGAGTACATGAAGCCGTCATACCCGTTGATGGCAATGGCGCCGGTAATGCCCAGGAACGAGGCTGCGGAAAGGTAGTCACCGGCGATGGCGGTGCCGTTCTGCGATCCCGTAAAGGAGCGCCCGGCTGCGTAGTAGTCGGCGGCAGTCTTGTTGTTCCGGCTGGCGCGGAACACGATCACCATGGTGACGGCCACGAACAGGCCGAAGATGCCCATGTTCAGCAGGGTGGTGTCCTTGAGCGCGGCCACGTCCACTGCGGTTGCGATAGTAATCATTTGTTGGCTCCACCCACCCGGTTGCCGTGCTTGTCGAATTCGTGGCCCTCGATCTCGTTCCGGATCTCAGAGGCGATGGGGTCCAGCTTCCTGTTGGAATAACTGACATACCATCCGGTGATCGCGAAGGTGGAGACAAACTGGAGCAGGCCCAGGATCAGGCCGATGTTGATGTTTCCCCAGACTTTGGTGGACATGAATTCCACCGCGTAGTCCGCGAGCAGGACGTAGGCGAAGTACCACAGCAGGAAGGCCACTGCCATGGGGAAAACAAAGCTGCGGTGGCGCTTGCGCAGTTCCTGGAACTGCTCGGTCGACTGGACCTGTTCAAAGTCGACGGACGCCGCAGCGTCCGGACTTTGGGCATCGTTACCCATGGTTCCTCCTCATTGAGACATGCCGGTACACACTGGACGGCAGGCCCGGATAAGGAAACGCCGCTGGTGTGACAGCAATCACTCTGCTGCGTCGCGGCAGCCACTTCCAGCCCCACCGCTGCTGTGGTCGCTCAACGGTCGGGATGCTGCGACAAACGGCACCCGCGGCTACGCTGGGCCCATGCCGGACTCCCCCCTCCTGACCGCCGCGGCCGTGGCCGTGATCGCCATGGCCATCGCCGTCGTCGTCGGCGTGGGACTGAAGGTGCTCCGATCCTTCCGCGACCTGGGCACGGACGCCGAGCGCGCCACCTACCACACCCTTCACGCGGCCTCGCAGGCGGGCCAGCACCTGCGCCGCGGCCTCAACCCCGCCGGCGCTTCGAAGGCAAGCCGCCACCTGCGCACGCTGCTTGGCTGTGACGCGCTGGCCATCACGGATACCTCGGGTGTGCTCGCCTGGGACGGGGCGGCGGAGGACCTGAAGCCGCGGCTGATGGAACTGGCCGCTGAGGTCCTGGCCGGCGGGCGGACGGCCGTACTGTCGCCGGGACCGGACGGGACCGGCGGCGCCCTGGCGGCTGTCATAGCACCCGTGCGGGCCGGCTCACGCGTGGTGGGCGCCGTCGCCGCCTTCGCTCCGTCGGCAGGGTCCGGCTTGGTGCGGGCCGCCGGCGAGGTGGCGGACTGGGTGGCAGTGCAGGTGGAGTTGGCCGAGCTGGATGCCTCGCGGACCCAGCTGATGGAAGCCGAAGTGCGGGCTCTGCGCGCCCAGATCAGCCCGCATTTTATTTACAACTCGCTCAACGCCATCGCGTCCTTCATCAACACCGATCCTGCCCGGGCACGCGAACTGGTGGTGGAGTTCGCCGACTTCACCCGCTATTCCTTCCGCCGGCACGGCGACTTCACCACCCTGGCCGAGGAACTGCGCTGCATCGACCGGTACCTGCTGCTGGAGCGGGCCCGCTTCGGCGAGCGCGTGCAGGTCAGCCTCCGGGTGGCGCCGGAGGTCCTGAGTACCGTCATCCCGTTCCTCAGCCTGCAGCCGCTGGTGGAGAACGCCGTCCGGCACGGCCTCGAAGCGAAGGAGGGGCCGGGGCACATCACCATCACGGCCGACGACGCCGGCGCCTACGCGCAGGTGACCATCGAGGACGACGGCGTGGGGATGGACCCGGAGCAGCTGCAGTCGATGCTCGCGGGACATATCGACGGCGAGCACGTGGGCCTGCGGAACGTCGATGCCCGTCTCCGGCAGGTGTACGGCGACGTCCACGGGCTGGTCATCGAAACCGCACCGGGCGAAGGGACCCTCATCACCATGAAGGTGCCCAAATCGCAGCCCGGCCATGATGCCTGATTCCCGGCGCTGGCCTGCTGCGTGGCCGCGGAAAGCTACCCTTGGAGCATGATTAACGTCCTCGTCGTTGATGATGAGCTGCCGGCCGTGGAAGAACTCGCCTTCCTGCTGGGCCGGGACGAGCGGATCGGCAAGGTCCTGCGGGCAACCTCCGGCAGCGAAGCCCTCCGCGCCCTCGCCTCCGCACAGGTGGACGCGGTCTTCCTCGACATCCACATGCCTGCCGTCTCGGGGCTGGAAATCGCCCGAGCCATTGCCGCCGGCAGCCATCCGCCTGCGGTGGTCTTCGTGACCGCTGACGAGGACCACGCCCTGGCGGCCTTTGAACTGGCCGCCGTCGACTACCTCCTCAAACCCATCCGGGCCGAGCGGCTGGCACGCTCCGTGGGACGGATCAGCGAACTGCGCGACGGCGGTGGCACGCCGGAGATGATCACCGTGGACCAGGGCGGTACCACCAGGATGATCAGGCGCGACGATGTCACGTACGTCCAGGCGCAGGGAGACTACGCGCGGCTCCACACCGCCGACGCCAGCTACCTGATCAGGGTTCCGCTGGCGGATCTGGAACAGCAGTGGGCCGATGCCGGGTTCATTAGGACGCACCGCTCGTACCTGGTGGCCCTGAAGCACATCTCCTCCATGAAGCTTGCGGCAGACGGCCCGCGGGTCACCGTGGCGGGCGCCGGGCTGCCCATCAGCCGCCGGCACCTGCCCACCGTGCGGGAGCGGCTGCAGGCAAACCGGATCAGGCCGAACGCATGACGAGGGTACGGGTGACGGCCCCCGCCACGGCCGCGCATCCGGTCACGGAATCCCGGGAAGCGGCGCAGGAATCCGATGTGGGCCAGGTATTCGTGCGGTCCCTCATCAGGTCGCAACTGCGCCTGGCCCTGGTGGTGGCCGGCGGGTTCCTGGTCATCCTCGGCGCTTTTCCCCTCCTGCTGGCCGCCGTCCCCGGCCTGGCCGAGACGACGATTGCCGGCATCCCGTTCGACTGGATCCTGCTGGGCGTGGGCATCTACCCGGTGATCGGCCTCAGCGCCTGGCTGTACACCAGGACGGCTGCCCGCAATGAGGCCCGCTACCGGGACCTGGCCGGTGACCCATGATCGCCGCGGGTACACGGTGAATCGGAGCCTGGCGTGAACCCGGGTGTTGCAGCCGCGGCCCTCGCCGTGGTGTCCGTGGCCACCGCGGTCATCGGGTTCTACGGCCTGCGTATCTCCCGGACCACCGGCGATTTCTTCGTGGCGTCCCGGACCGTGCGGCCATGGTGGAATGCCTCCGCGATCGGCGGCGAATACCTTTCAGCCGCCAGCTTCCTGGGCGTCGCCGGCCTGCTGCTGCTCTCAGGAACGGACGCCCTGTGGTTCCCTGTGGGTTATACGGCCGGGTACCTGATGCTGCTGCTCTTCGTCGCTGCGCCCCTTCGGCGTTCCGGGGCGTACACCATACCGGACTTCACCGAAGCCAGGCTGGACTCCCGGGCGGTCCGCAAGGTCACCAGCCTGGTGGTGGTGCTGGTGGGCTGGCTGTACATCGTTCCTCAGCTCCACGGGGCAGCCCTGACCATCCGGATCACCACCGGGCTGCCGTCCTGGGTGGGCTCAGTGGCCGTTGTGGTAGTTGTCTGCCTGACAGTGGTGGCGGGCGGAATGCGGTCCATCACTTTCGTCCAGGCGTTCCAGTACTGGCTGAAGCTGACCGCCCTGGCGGTACCCATCCTCTTCATCGTCTTCATGCTTGCCGGCACCGGGACACCGGCCCTGGCCGCGCCGGCCGAAAACCCCACCGGCCTTGCCCCCGCGGGGTGGTACAACAACGTTTCGCTGCTCGTGGCACTGCTGTTCGGGACCCTTGGCCTGCCGCACGTCCTGGTCAGGTTCTACACCAACCCGGACGGACAGTCCGCGCGGCGGACCACGCTGATCGTGCTGGGGCTGCTGTCCGTGTTCTACCTGTTCCCCACCGCATACGGCCTGGTGGGCCGTATGTTCGCGCCGGACCTTGCCCGCTCGGGCCAGCCCGACGCCATGGTCCTGCTGCTGCCCCGTGAACTCATCGGCGGCCCCGCCGGGGACCTGCTCTCGGCGCTGGTGGTGGCCGGCGCGTTCGCAGCGTTCCTGTCCACCACGTCCGGGCTGGTGGTGTCCCTGGCCGGCGTCATCAGCCAGGACGTCCTGGGCGCCGGCGTGGGGGGCTTCCGCCTCGCAGCGGTGGCCTCCGCCGTCGTGCCGCTGGGGTTCGCCCTGATGACGGGCTCCCTGGCGTTGGCCGGCAGCGTGGGACTGGTGTTCGCCTTCACTGCTTCCACCGTCTGCCCCGTCCTCCTGCTGGGCATCTGGTGGCGGGGACTTACCGACACCGGAGCCATCGCCGGCATGGTGACCGGAGGGGTACTGTGCGGCGGTGCCATGATCGCCGGCTCGCTGGCAGGGGCTGCGAGCACACCCGCGTGGCTCGCCCAGCCCGCGGCCTGGTCCGTTCCCACGGCCTTCGCCGTCATGGTGCTGGTGTCCCGGGCCACGGCAGGCCGGGTGCCAAAAACGCTGGTCCGCGTCATGACCCGGCTGCACACCCCGGAAAGGCCGCTGGCAACCGGACGCTGATTGGGTGGACAATTACGCCATGTCCACCCGGGACGAAAACCCGGCAGCGGAGCCGGTTCCGCCCTCCGTGCGGGCGCAGCTGCTCGCCACGGAGCACTGGGGCCTGCTGGCTTCCCGGAGCACGGCCCAGGGTGAGGTGCTGACACGGATCAGCATGTTCCTGACCTTCACCTCGGCGGGCCTGGTGAGCCTGGCGCTGGTGGGGCAGGCCACCCGATTCTCGGATTCGTTTGTCCTGCTGGCCGTGGTGGTGCTGTTCATCGACGTGGCCATGGGGCTGCTGACCCAGCTGCGGGTCATGAACATTGCCCACGAGGACCTGATGTACGTCACGGCCATGAACAGGTTGCGGGCGGCCTATGTGGACCTGGATCCGGGCATCGCCCCATACCTGATGGCGGCCCATCACGATGACGAGGCCGGTTCCGTCCAGACCTACTACTTCTTCGGCAACCGCGGCAACTTCCGCCACGTGGCCGGCAGCAGCATGATTTTCATGTCGACGGCGAACGGGGCCCTGATTGCCATCCTGGCGGGGCTGCTGCTGACCCTCCTGGGGGCCGGAACGGTTGCGGCGCTCCTGGTGGGCGGTGCGTGCGGGCTGTCGTTCCTGGCCGTCTCGGCATTGAACGGCTACCGGAGCTACCGGGACGTCTGGAGCCGGTTCACGCCGCTCTCCCCTTCTCCCCCAGAAGCGGATTAAGTAGAGGCGGATTAAGTGCAGGCGAAGCTAAGGCGTCCCCAGCCCGGCCTTAGTCGATGGCAGCCATCAGTTCAATGACGCGGTCCAGGAAGGCGTCCACCTGGGCTTCTTCGTAGCCGTCGCGTCCAGTCTCCGGGCGGAAAACGGCGCGGCGGACGCTGTCCACGCTGAGCGGCTTGTCATGTTCCAGGTACGCCACGAGTTCATGGCAGAGCCGGTCCACATCGGCCGTGTTGTAGCTGCGGGCCTTGTTCTTGGCGGGCCGGCGGAAGCGTTCCCCGTCCGGGCGGTGGAGGCGTCCGCGGAGGATCCCCGAGAGCTTGCCGATTTCGCGCAGCCAGGCTTCCTCGCCGCTGGCCGCAATCAGTTCATCGCGCTCCCTGCGGGCGAAAGCGTCTTCCAACCGGTCCAGGGCCGCATCCACCACGGCGGCGGAATAGCCACCCTTGACCGGATCGAAGGAGACAGCCCGGACGTCAGAGCTGTTGATGGGCTGCTCGGCGTCGTGTGGTGACTCCAGCGACACCCGTGCCCGCTGGAGGAACTGGTCCACCTGCTTGGCGTTGTACCCGTATTCACTGCGCTGCACACGCTCAAATGACGCAGGGATCTGCCGATGAATATCCAATGCCACTGTTGGTTCCTTCAATGCTCTTCAGCCGTAGCGCTGTGGCACCAGTCTATTGGTGCCGGGATGATGCTGCCCTGTCAGGACTGTGCTTAGGCGGGCCTACCAGCTTCCGGTGACAAACCCGTACAGGACGTAGACCAGCGGGGACGCAAACACTATGGAGTCCAGCCGGTCCATGACCCCTCCATGCCCTGGCAGGATGCTGCTCATGTCCTTGACGCCAAGTTCGCGCTTCACCATGGACTCCGCAAGGTCACCGGCTGTGGAGGCCGCCACGGTGCCGACGGCCAGGACCACGCCCACCCACCAGGGCTTGTCCAGGATGAAGAGGCAGGCCAGGACGCCGATCAGGACGGCGCCGGCCACTGAGCCGGCAAAGCCTTCCCAAGATTTCTTGGGGCTGATCTTTGGTGCCATGGGGTGCTTGCCCAGCGATGCCCCCACCAGGTAGCCGAACGTGTCATTGGACACCACCAGCAGCA
>Ga0160447_100954_pt1 | contig 12031 bp, 9 predicted proteins | sample HID1973K_E1MG_FD_108222 | JGI IMG/M metagenome (GOLD analysis project Ga0160447, IMG submission 108222) | Enriched mosquito-associated microbial communities from UW Madison campus, WI, USA - HID1973K_E1 MG | ecosystem: Host-associated > Arthropoda: Insects > Digestive system > Unclassified ...
CGGCGTTGTTGAATCAGGTCGTTCGAATCGTTAGGGCGCGCTTTTGCCTGTCCGGCAGCCACCTTCGCCTGCTCGTCTGAATGATATTCAGCCATTGCCTGCTCTCCTTATCCTGATGAAAGGTTCGGAGAGATTCAGCCTTCCAGACCGCGACTTGGCATCCTTGCAGCATTCGCGACCTGAACGTGCTGTGCTGGTAATCAGCGTTGTAACTTGGTGGAGGGGACATAACTGAGCTATCCGTGGGCTAAGCATGGATCCAGAAAGCGAACTCCGCAAATTGCTCGCCATTCCACCAGTCGGCGTTACCGCGGCCATACTGAAAATTCCTCGCGCCCGCCTGACTCTGCAGCGGTGCAATAACGTCGCCCACGCTGTCACGGCGAGCGGTATTGTCCAAGGTCTCCGGCACCACAAGCACAATGTGTCCGGATTTTCCGTCTTCCTTGCGTCTGGCGACGATGATGCCGATGGCCCCTTGATTGACCTCCTGCTGGAGCTTGTTCACCGTGCCGGTCTGGCGCCATCCAAACCCCGGCCCGAGGTCGCGCAACCACCTGAAAATGTCATTGGCGCGCATCTCTCTGATGCTGTCCCCAATAAGGGGCTGGACTTTTTGGCCGCTCGCCAGTTTCAACAGGGCAGGCGTGCTCCACCAACAACGCGGCAGATAGACACCGGCGAGGTAACAGAAATCGTGGGCGTAGATGTTGCAAAACGTCAGTCCGTCATGTGGCCGGTAGCGTAGATGTTCGGGATCGTCGACGGCGAGCCAGAGAATGATATGCGCAATCGAGTCCCGTAACTCTGCTGCGGTCGCGCCTGTTCTGCCGGGTTGGCTGGCCTCGTTGAGCGTGTGTGCGTTGGCGGGATTGATCCTGCGGGTCAGTACACCGTTTTTACGTGGCATGAAGACCGCCGGGATATTGGAAGTTCCGGGTAGGCCAGCGATAGGAGGGCTCAGGGTTTGCGTTAGAGAGCTACGGTGCGCGGGTGCCATGGCTTCGATGGGGGAGTCCTCGGGAGCTGCCACCAGGAACTTCTTGGACGAGAACCCCTGAATGAATGCGCCGGACAGACTCGTCTCGATTTCGAAAAACCCATTCTTCGCGGCCTTGCTCAAGGCGCGAACCGGGTGGCCGTCGGGGAGATTGGCGATGACATTTGCTTGTGCTGGTTCGCTGACCAAAGGACCGCTCCGCACTCGTAGCATGCCTTCGCGGGTCTGCACTCGCATCGGCGTCCCTTCCAATGTGACGGGTGTGGGCGGAGCAATGATGGCCTGATCAGGCGCCGGCGCGGGAAGGGCTGCGGTCGATTTATCGGTAGCTACCGTCTTGCACAGACGGACGAAGTCAAACAAGTTCTCGCCGTAGAATCGTCCATCGCTTTTGTGTCCCTGTTTCAGCCCCTTGGAGGGGTTGAAACCCCCGGTGTTGTAAACGATGCCCACATGGGTGAATTCCAGGTCGGTCAGCGGACTCTGGCGATGGAAAAGGTCAAGTTCATGCAACGCCGCTTTGAGTTCCCCCATGGCCCGAGCCAGCGAGCCACTGAAAGTAGCCCATTCGCGACTGAGGAAGAACCCCGGCTCCGTCTTGAAAAACTGCAGGTCTAACTGGAACACGCCATAGCCATGGCAAAACTTGTTGGCGTCCTTTGCGACCTTTTCGTAGCCGGGAACGAACTTGGCCATGTCCACCAAGGCCTGGTGTGCCATGGTGAACATAGTCTCTCCTTGCTCGCTGGCCAAAAGCGCTGCCTTGTTGCGAGGGAATGCATTTCGACCAGCTGTATCATCAAGCGTGTCGCCAACGCACAGCGCCATGATTTGTGGCAGCGCAAGGTCGGCTTTTCGCAGGAAAGGCCAGATGCTGCCGGTCTCCTGACACGCCAAGGCGGCGATGTGATCCACCGTCAGGGGTGTTCCTGCGATAGTTTGCGCAATCTCGTCTTGAAATTGCTCCTTGAACCAACGAATGTCTTCTTTGCTCGCCATTCCCTCTCCCTCGCTCAATGTCGTGGTCACGAAGGTGGCCGCGTGCATAAAGGATAGGCGCCAGGAGCCTCTATGCGCGGAGCATTGACAGAGGGGGGTATCGGGATTCGCGATGTATCAAAGACTGTCCGGATCCCCGAAAAACATCTGAATCCGCGAACGCAACCAGCGCTCGCCCGGGTCGTTGTCCTGGGAACCGCGCCAGGCCATGTGCAGTTCGAAGGTGCGCGATTCCAGCGGCAGTTCTTCGGAGCGCACGCCACCGGCGGCCGTCAGCACATCGGCGGCATAGTCCGGGACAGTGGCGACGATGTCGGTGCCGGAGATGAGGGTCGCCAGGCCGTTGAACTGCGGGACGGCGAGCACGACGTGGCGCTTGCGCCCGATCTTTTCCAGGTACTCGTCGATGAAACCGCCCAGGTCACCGGCGAACGACACCAGTGCGTGGGGGCGCGCGCAGAAGTCGTCCAGGGTGATGGCGCCGGGCATTGAGTCGGCGCGCAGCAGTTTGGGTCGACTGCGGCGCAGGACTTTGCGCTTGGCGTTGGCCGGCAAGTCGTCGGTGTAGCTGACGCCGATGGAGATTTCGCCGGAAGACAGCAATGCGGGCATCAGGATGTAGTTGGTGCGGCGCACGACCAGCACGATGCCGGGCGCTTCCGAGCGCAGGCGTTTGAGCAGCGACGGCAGCAGGGCGAACTCGGCATCGTCCGACAGGCCGATGCGGAACACGGCGGTGCTGGTGGCTGGGTCGAAATCGGCGGCGCGGCTCACCGCCGTGGAAATGGAGTCCAGCGCGGGGGAGAGCAGGCCGAAGATTTCCACGGCCCGTGCAGTGGGTTCCATGCTGCGACCGGTACGCACGAACAGCGGGTCGTCGAACAGGCCGCGCAGTCGGGACAAGGCTGCACTGATGGCCGGCTGGCCGAGGAACAGTTTTTCCGCCGCGCGCGTGACGCTGCGTTCATGCATGAGGGTTTCGAACACGATGAGCAGGTTGAGGTCGACGCGACGCAGGTCGTTGCGATTCATGACGGGGGTCTCGGGGACATTGGTCGATACGTTGGCCGCACGGGTGCAGGCCAGTGTTCAGCTCAAGCGCGGATATTAAGGGTAAAAGCCGATTGTCCGCACCGTTAAATTCATGCGCAAGCATACAAACGTGTTATCCATCACGACCGTCGATAATTTGCGCTGAACCTTGCGTGGTGAAAATCGCCCAATTCATATGCACCTGTACGCGGCGAAAGCCCCTGCAGGCGGTTAGTTTTCCGGCCACCGATGGGTGCGCTCATCCGGAATTTTCCGGCCGGGTTGCAAAGTCAGGGCGAGATAACAACAATGACCGCCTTGAACAGCCGAGCATTCGATGGTTATCTAATGGCCGCCTTTCAGCAACAGAATCGATGACAGGCATGTCGACTATTAATAGCCACTGATAGTGTTACCGGCAGAGCCCGGATAGAGTTCATGGCATCAAGGTTCATAAGGCGAGGTTCGAAATGTCCCGCACGATCCGTTTTCATCAGTTTGGCCCGGCCGAGGTGCTCAAGGTAGAAGAGCAGCAAGCCGCGTTGCCAGCACCCGGAGAGGTGCAGATACGCGTCCAGGCGATCGGTGTGACCTGGTACGACGTGCTGTGGCGACAAAACCTGGCATCTTCCCAGGCACGGCTGCCAGCCGGGCTGGGCTCCGAAATGGCCGGCGTGGTCACTGCCGTCGGCGATGGTGTTGCCGATCTGAAAGTCGGCGACAAGGTTGCCAGTTTTCCTTCGGCAGACCCTAACGTACACCCGGTGTACGGCGAGATGATCAACTTGCCGCACACGTCCGTTACCCGTTATCCCGATGTGCTGACGCCCAACGAAGCGGCGGTTCACTACACGCCGATGCTGGTGGCGTACTTCGCCTTCGTGGAGCTGGCTCGCGCCAAACCCGGGCAAACCGCACTGGTCACCGATGCCAGCCATTGCGCAGGTCCTGCATTCCTGCAATTGGGCAAGGCGCTGGGTCTGAAAGTGATTGCCGCGACCAAAACCGAGTCGTGCCGCGAATACCTGTTGACCATGGGCGCTGACAAGGTGGTGGTCACCGAAGAGCAGGATCTGCTCATGGCGATCAACAAATACACGGACAACCGTGGGGTGGACATTGTCCTGGACGGTCTCGGCGGTCCGCAGATGTCGATGCTGGGCGACGTGCTCGCGCCTCGTGGCAGCCTGATCCTGTACGGCCTGCAAGGCGGCAATCAGACGCCGTTCCCGGCCTGTGCCGCGTTCCAGAAGAACATCCAGTTTTTCGTTCACTGTGTGGGCAATTTCACTGGCAAGCCAGAACTGGGTATCAACCAGGACGAAGAAGCGGTTAAACGTGCGTTGCGTGACATCAACCAGATGACCGCTGATCGGGTTCTCGTGCCTCAGATCACCAAGGTCTTCTCGTTCGATCAGATCGTCGATGCGCACCGTTTGATGGACGGCTGCCCGGTAGGGGGTCGTGTGGTGGTGGAAGTCGAGTCTGCCTGAGCGCAATCCAGCGCGCTCCGTTGAATGTTCGACGCTTCTGGCCTGGCGTCGACGTTGTGGAACCGGTCATCGGTTGATCGATGCCCGCCCTGTCAGTGACCGGCCATGCAATACCCGACAAAGCCTTCCCGATTAATCAGGAGGGCTTTTTTGTTTATTCCTCTACAAGCATTAAACATGTTCTTGACCCTGCGAACGTGTTGAGTAAGCACGGTCTGTCCCAGAAAACAGCAGTCTGGTTTAAACAAAGTCCGTTTAAAAAGAGCGTCGTTAATGTGGAAAACTGACGGGCAAACCGTCAATGTTCTGTACCTTGTATTTAATCTTCAGAGTCCGATAATGCGTCGGTAAAACATACTCAAGGAACGAGTCATGCCCCTGTTATTCATGTGGCCGGCCATCACGCCGTCTTTCAACCCCATGCCCATGGGGCCAACCCCTTCAGGATCGCGGCCTCAGGCCGTATTCATAGGGGCATTGCCGCCGGACAGTTGTTGACCTGATGACCTCGGAACGGATGCTGTTACATCGTGACAGCGCGTGGGTGTTCGAGCCTTTATCGCGACGATGAATCGTGATGAGTTCGATATTATCGCTGGGCTGGATTATTCAGGTGTCGACATTATGAGCTCTCTTCATGAGCAGGCAATGAACTATGTTTATCAGCAAGTACTGCAACGTCTGCTGAGTTATTTCAATCGCGCCGAAAGAACGGCATTGCAATTATTGATACAGCGGCTTGTTGTGGCGGCCGGCGGAATCGACCGAATCGGTCATTACAAAGTGCTGGTCGCGTTCAGTGGCGGCAAGGACAGCGCCTATACGGTCGCATTGCTGCGCGCGGCCCAGTTGAGTATCGCCGGGCGCGGACCTGAGACGTTCAGCCTGCGTGTCGCCAACATGCGCCACCCCGGCATGACCTCGGCAGTCATGGACAACATTAACCGCTGCTATTCGGCGCTGTTTCTGCACGACGATCCCAGAGTCGAGCTGTTGGTGGTCGATCACCAGTATGTTCAGGCCTTTGAACCGGATCTGCCGTTTTCGATGGCCGGACGCGAGCAAAGCCGATCCGACATGTTGCTGGGCGGGCACCTGACTGCTGGCGATGCGCGCACCACCTTCTGCAACAGCTGTTATCTGGGGATGGCCGAGTTTCTGGGCCGCGCCGCGTGCTGGCGCGATGGCGTGGATGCCGTGCTCAGCGGTGACTCGCTCAAGGAGCAAAAGCAGTACGCGACGTGGATCATGCGTCTGGCCCGGCGCAACGGGCAAGAGGTCGAAGACTGGCGCACGCTCAGTTTCAGTTCGGCGCTGCATACCATCGATACGGTTGGTCGGGCCTACTACCGGGAGCTGTATGGCGAGGACACGCAGCCAACCGGTTCCATGCGCCGGCCCATGGGCTACCCGAGCAAGCCCGCCTCACCGACCTTCCTGACACTGGTGGACCTGATCGGATTCCGGCTGGAGGATCACTGGCCGTTGCTCACGGATTTTCTGGGCTTTCGCTTCGATGATCTCGCGTTCAGCTTCAGTGAATCCGATTGTGCCAACCCGCTGCTGATGGCGCACATGCGCGGGCTCAGGGCTGAATTCGTGCAGGGTCGCGACTATGCCGATGGCATCCATGAGTACCTGGAACTGGCAGCGGCCATGATGCGCCGCAAGCGTATGCCCCGACGCCTGATCGTGCAGGCGATGGCGGCCTACGATGACCCCGACAAACTGGACGAGCGCCGCGCGCTGGCAACGGGCTACGCCCAGGAAGCCTTCGGCTTGAGCGAGGTGCAACTGGTCTGCCTGCTGTTCGCGCCTTTCGTCGATGCCGGGGCCCAGCTGGAACCTTTCCTGCGCCGCTGTCATCCGGGCATGTTGGTGGCGCAGGTGGACCTGCACAGGGCATTGGCCGGCCAACCCGCCCCCGATCAGGTCGTGCAGTGGCTGGTGGAAGTCAGCGGCTTGAGTCTCAAGGGGCTGCAGAATCTTTACGCCAAGCGTCGAGTGGATTTCAGCGACGACAGCTCGCTCATCGCCAGGGTCCGTGCCAGCGATCCGGACAAGGGTCGAGTGGTGACAATCGATCCGAAGACCGGCGAAACCGTGTCCGAACTGGTGTCCGGTCGCTGAAGGATGGCCGATGCCATGGATGCCATGGATGCCATGGATGCCAGTGTCTGTGCATGACCGCAATTTTTCTCAATGACCCTGCGAATTACGCATGGATGGGGTGTGTCCGATGAATAACAATATACTTATCCGATAGTTAAAGGCGTTGACACTTTTCGTTGACCTACCTTGAAGCCCAATAAAACCGCGACTCTCAACCGCATTCTGATCCCGAAATCGCGCACTTGTTTCGTGTCAACGTTGACTTTTCGACCCCCTCCGAAGCCATTGAATTCCCGACGAACGGTATGCCTTGCAACGTTGTTCATCAATGATCCGCGCTCCATCATCCGGGCTATCAAGCGCGAGTTGAGCTGCTCGATCTCAAGTCGATCCGTCACCATTCCAGATTCCAGATTCCAGATTCCAGATTCCAGACGCCGACGAGGTGAGCGTAATGCCTGATTAGATTTTCGGTCAGCCCGCGCGCGCCTAGAAAAAGTACGAACCGTTCTTTGATCCCCAACTCGATTCACGGGATTCAGCGATGTCACAACCTATCCCGCCTGGAAAGCCCAAAAGCCAGCCGCCCGGATCCGGGCCAGTGACCATGCCTCCAAGGCTGTTCTGACGAAGGTGAAGAGGTCTCAAGGTAGGAGCAGGTGGTGGATCAAGAGTCGCCGGTTCGTTGACTACGAGAAGAGTATCGCTGGTCATCAGACACGCCCGATGGGTAGATATGATCAGTACGAGGCTTCGGAGCGAGATCAAGTCGGGTCTGGTTCGAACGACGGCCCCAGCTTCTGCGCTGCTGACAAGCCACGACCCCCCAAAACCGTACCAAGCTACGAGCATCCAGTGAGGACTCGATTTGCTGATCGAAAATCCTTCCCTACCTGCCATAAAGGAGGGCAACTGCTTAGCTACATGCGGGAGACTCGCGGACTTCAGATTTATATCCTGCTCACTGACCAGTGTGGTCACTGTCCCGCGTGAGTACCTCAAGCTTAAGCCGTCACCGGAAGCGCATAAAGCAGGGCCCAATACCCGAAAGTGAGTTGTGAAGAGGAAGGCCCTACAGAGATTTGAGAAGCCGCTCGAATGTCTCATGTTCCCAGGTCGACATAAGCTCAACCGGGTCTGTACCAAATCGCTGACTGTCGAAAATCCATTGGCGACTGTCAGGTGCGATGCACGTTTCAACGTAATCAAGCGAATCACAATCGTTGTAGATCGACAGCCGCCAACCATCGACCTCAACCTCAAAATGGCTCGCGTTGACCTCGTCCCAGCTCTGACGTCCAACTCGTGTCATGACACGCGTACCAAGGGCGATATCTTTCAGAATCTGATACACCTCTCGCACTGACAGGTTGTTTGCTGGTTTGGGGACGGTAAGGGCATCCACCCATTCTTTGTCTGAAAGCGAATCGCTGTTCATTTCTCCCAGCTCCTCCGGTAGCGTCGGGTGTTGAGCGTACCACTTCAACGCCCTGGTACCACTGCAGCGGCTGATTGATGTGGTGCTGAGGCCAATGCTCGCTTGTTGTCAGTTGTTCTCCTGGTTGGAATATATTGCGAAATGCCCCGCCGTTTTTGCGTGACCTTAAAATTCGAAACCGGGAAGCCACCATATCAATCAGGTTACGTTTTGGGTTTGAAGCCAAGCGCTATCCTCAGCTAGACAGACACACATTTCTGCTCCGGTTGGCGACCGATTGCGTTTTTTCAATTCGATCACCATGCTCAAGATGTCCGGAACCCGATTGCGCTACCAGTCGCTCGACTCTAAAGTTCAGAGCCTGAGCTTGATGGGTGAGGTCATGCGAACGAGTGATTCAAAGACCGCGCAAGGACAATCGTCTGGCAATCGCCTGCTTAGTTGATGAATCAGCAGGTACGTTCCTGCTAGAACTGAGTAATCCAGCGGCACAATTCTGGCTAGACCACCTCAAGTAATCAGCACTCCTCCGGCGTTGTAACGTATTAGAAGCCGTTGATAGAAGAGATGGGGCCGATTCTCGGAACGTGGAGGAGCCGCCACAGGAAACATTGGTGTCTCCATATCATGTCCACGTCGCCAATTGATCGAGAGCGGCAGGACTGGGTCAATGCATGCCCCGGTGAAGAGGCATACATGCCGGCTACGCGGCTACTGAGTTGCCTTTGCTCTGAGATGACGAAGGGAACTCTACAAAATCCAGCGTCGGCCAGTAGTTTTCATATTCTGAATAGGCCATACGCTTAGCCTTTCTACGCTCCAAGGATGGAAGGAGGCTCCACGCTAGCTGCATCCTTAAGTCCCAAGACTTAGCGCTCATGAGGGCTTCAGCCTGTTCAGCATTGAAGCCGATATTCAGGATTTTGGCGACAAAAAAAGACTTTGCCGCGTACGGGTTCTCATTTGTTCGTTCAGAAACCTTGTCAAACATGTGGTAAATCAGCCCGATTTTCTGGAGCAAGGATTTTCCAGCAGATTCGAGCTTGGAAGTTTCATGCGAGACTGTGAAGTCTGATTGAGAATTGATGTTCGTGAAAATTGAGGTTGAGAAAGTGCTCATGTTGTTTCCTTGTTGTTATGGTGGGTTGCTGCTGATTTAAACTCTAACAGCCGTTTGGGCTCCGTGCAACAGCTAATTTGATTGCCAAGATCAATATGGTCAGTATATCGAAGGCAGTCAGTATTAGAGTTGTTGGTTTTATTGTGGCTCTGTTTTAAGCTGCTCTTTTCGGGTTTTTTAATACGCTCTATTAATCGCTATTTACTTGTCTTCATATCCACCTTTTTTGATGTTTCTGTGTGGGCTTTTAATTCGGTGGTCTCCGTTCGGTTTGGTTTGACTCTACGTCAATCAAAAAATCGTTGTTGTTGATGATTTGGTCGGACGGGTTGGCGGCTGAAGACCTCCGAGCATCGCTTCTAGCTGAAGGCCGCAGAGATTGCCTTGGTTCAAAATTTCTATCGGAAAAATGTTTCAGGCGGGATCTGGCAGCGCGTCACGATTTGCCTGGCCGGGAACAGGCGAGTGATGCTCTCAGATTGCATTTAATATCTGTTCTAGCGGTTGGTGGCTCCCCAGGATTCAGAAGCTTGATCGGGGCAGCGTACTGGCACCGGTCTTCGAGGGTGGCTGTGCGTCCCTAGAGCTCGGCATGACCTGCAGTGATGCAGCTGATCACAATCGTTGTAAAACATCAGATCCCATCCTTCTATCTCCACATGTACAAGTCCTGCGTACACTTCTACCCCATACTGCGCTGGCGCTTTGTTCTGACGCCAAGCGCAGTGTCGCGTAGCACCTCGTTAAGCTCTCTGCGGTCAGCGGAGCTCGATCATTCGTCAGCTCCCCGGGACGGAGGGGGGCGGCTCGTGTAAACCACAATTTTGACCTGTAAAGTACCCCGGTTTACAAGTTAGAAACGCGCTTTACAGGTCGCTAGTTTCTGTTGGTCTGGCCCCACGCTCGAAGCAAGCGGTGAAGCAGAGCGCACGCAGCTCTGCTGCTGGGGATACCTGGAAGCTTTTGCACCAAGGACATGTAGTTTCAAACGTAGTTCGTTGCATCCATTGCATAGCTAATCATGGAAATCCGTTCTGAACAAAATGCTGAATAACCATGGAGGGTAGGCTTGTTCTAAATAGCTATCGGCAGCTCAGAACAGCCCGTAAGCCCCGCTGCGTGGTTGGACGAGAGCTTAGTGCCATTCCACCATCCAGGCTGTATTTGCGCAGGGGCATCACGACGAGGCAACGGAGTTGATGCGGGTTCGCGCCGCACGGGCGTTCGATTTTGGTCGCCCCCCATATGATGAAGATGACAGGGCGTTGATCGCTCTGCGTCACGCGATCCTGTCGAACCTACCGGCTATTACGGCTGGTGAGACCAGCTGCCACGGATTGGCGACGTCAAAAGCGATGTATTAAAACTTCGCAAGGCACTGTTCACATCAGTCGGATTTCGAAGCCGTCAGCCGTGTCATCTCTGTCCAGGACTATCCAGCAATGCAGTTGGCAGGCTGCCTGGCGATGGAGGCTGAAGACAGCACGTGATAGCGGGCATTGCTGAAAATGACTGACGAGGCGCTCGTCTCACCCACCTCTCAACTGACCAGTCGGGTGCAACGCTTCAGCAATGCATCAAGGCAAGTTGCTCAGCATGTTTTGAGGGGAGTTCGCTCGATCTCGGCTCAATTTTTCCGCCAATGGCGAGTCACCGTCGACTTACTCAAGCCAAGAATCCTAGCAACCTCGATATGCCTGTGCCCCTCAGCCTTCAGCTTCTGAACCTCCTCGCGTGTATTGGCTGACTTTTGGGTAACGGGGTGGCTTGGATCTGGGACGTGCTCAGAGATGTCCACGTCCAACAGCCCCAGAGCTTCCAGCTCAGCAAGCGCCTCGCTGAGAACTTGGCGGGGAGTGGTTTTGTCCTGGGCGGCGAGCACCGTCACCACGAACGATGTCGTAGTCATGCGCATGGCCTGTGCGACCTGCTGTGTAGTTTCCAGCGTTGCGCCGTTCTTGCCGGATTCGAGTTGGCTAATACGGGCTTGGGTAACGCCGCTGGATACGTCCTGCTGCAAAAGCTTGTGGTGTGTCCTTACGAACTTCAGAGCTGCAGCGAACGCTTGGCGTAGCGACATCATTTGTGTTCTCGCGCAAACGAAATGATATGCCGCGTTTGCCAATGCTTACTCAAATCTATATATTTAAAGAAAAGAGCACGTTGGTGCGCTTATCCATGGGCTGAATGAATCCAGTGTCTGCTGCAGCTCTGGACAAGCAAAGATGCAATGGCTTGGCTGAGAGTCGAGATTCACCTTAGCCAGACTCAATTATTGGGTAAATCGAATTTAAGCGCGACTTCTGTGCGAGGCGTGAGCGACAGCACAGGAGCAGCTTGTTGCCCCAGACACATCGCACGATTTTGGAAGCCCAGATGAAGCTGAGAATTTACTCAGATTTACACCTTGAATTTGCCAGCTTCGATCCGCCGGTTTTAGATCCGGACGTCGATCTGGTAGTCCTCGCCGGGGACATCGATAAGAAATCTAGAGGCGTGCGATGGGCAAATGAGACGTTCGAGTCCCCGGTTATCTACGTCTGTGGGAATCATGAATTTTACGATGGCCACATTGATCGAACTCTCCGAAAAATGAAGGAGGCAGCGGCTGGCCATGTCCATGTGCTTGAAAATGAGACCTGGGGTCTCGACGGAGTTAGAGTCCTCGGCACCGCTGCCTGGACAGATTTTTCCAGCACTGGCGATCAGGTAGGGGCCTCAAGAATGGCTTGGGAGTGGATGAACGACTTCAAGTACATCCGCATTGAGGAGGGTTTTCGGCGGCTACGCCCAGACGACCTGATCGCTCGGAACAGAATAGCGAAGGCCTGGCTTAC
>Ga0160447_100955_pt1 | contig 12022 bp, 11 predicted proteins | sample HID1973K_E1MG_FD_108222 | JGI IMG/M metagenome (GOLD analysis project Ga0160447, IMG submission 108222) | Enriched mosquito-associated microbial communities from UW Madison campus, WI, USA - HID1973K_E1 MG | ecosystem: Host-associated > Arthropoda: Insects > Digestive system > Unclassified ...
CTGGGGGATCGTCGCCGGGATGCGCGACCCGAACGAGAAGCATCGGTCCGACATCCGCGATCGGGACATCGAGCGCATGGGCGACCGTGTCGGCCGGGCGTTCACCGTGATCGGCGGGCTCGCAGCGCTCGTGCTCGCGATGACGGATGCCGAGCCCTTCTGGATCGGCCACGCGATCTTCCTCGGATTCTTCCTCTCGGCGCTGCTCGGCGGCGTCGCCCAGGTCATCGCCTACCGGCGGGGCCTCGTCTGATGGTCCGCCCCACCCGTGTCACGAACGTCCTCCGCGCGCAGCGGGAGGCCGCCGGCCTGACACAGGCCGACCTCGCGAGCCGCATCGGCGTGACCCGCCAGACCCTCATCGCGATCGAGCAGGGGCGCTACTCGCCCACCCTCGAGCTCGCTTTCCAGATCGCCCGCGTCCTCGGGGTGCGCCTCGACGACGTCTTCCACTACCCGGAGGACTGATGAACGCCACCACCACGACCATGACCGTCTGGAGCCAGTCGCGCTACGGAGGCCCCGAGGTGCTCACCCGCAGCCGCGCGCCGCGTCCGGCTCCGGCGGCGGGAGAGGTGACGGTCGCGGTCGACGCGAGCGCGCTGAACTCCGCCGACATCCGCATCCTGCGCGGCGACCCGCTCCTCGTGCGCCTCGCCTTCGGCCTGCGCCGCCCCCGCACGCCCGTGCCCGGGCGCGACGTGGCGGGGACCGTCGTCGAGGTGGGCGCCGGCGTCGAGGCCTGGCGGCCGGGCGACCGCGTCGTCGGCGAGCTCAGCGGAGGAGGACTCGGCGAGGTGGTCGCCGCACCCGCGGACAGGCTCGTCGCGGCGCCGGACGGCCTCGACCTCGCCGTCGCCGCGACCCTTCCGCTCGCCGGCGGCACCGCGTGGCAGGCCCTCGACCTCGCCGGTGTCGGCGCCGGGTCCCGCGTGCTGATCGTGGGCGCCGGCGGCGGCGTCGGGACCTTCGCGGTGCGCCTCGCCGTTCTCCGCGGGGCAGAGGTGCACGCCCTCTGCGGTGCGGGGGCCCTGCCCGTCGTCGCCGCGCTCGGGGCGCACCGCGTCGAGGACTACCGGACGGTGGACCTCGTCGCCCGCGCTGCCGGCGCGTCGGATGCCGGCGCGACGGACGTCGATCGCTATGACGCGATCATCGACATCGCCGGCTCCACGCCGCTGCGCGCCCTCCGATGCCTCCTCCGCGCGAACGGCACCGTCGCGCTCGTCTCGGGCGGGACGAACCCGGTCTTCGGTCCCGTCGGCCGGATCATCCGTGCCGGCATCCTCTCGATCGGCGCGCGCCGGAAGCTGCGTCCCCTCGCCGCGACGCCCCGGACCGAGATCACCGCGCGACTGCTGGCGCTCGCGGCATCCGGAGAGCTCGTCCCGCCCATCGAGCGCACGTGGCCGCTGGCAGAGGCGCGCGACGCGATCCGTCACGTCGACGACGGGCACACCGTCGGTAAGGTCGTCGTGCTCCACTGAGCGGACCCGCGTGAACGCCGGCGAACCCGCTGGGAACCCGGGGCGAACCCGGGGCGATCGCGGGGGTGTCTGGCAGAATGGGCCTCGGCGTGCCCGCCACGACCTTTCCCCGCCCTCCTGCGAGCGCGGGTCGAAGGGCCGCCGGGCCTCAGGACAGCGTCCGCCGCCCTTCGTCCCGAGGAGCGAAATGTCCCCCCTGTCCCAGGACCGGGCGCCGGTGCCCGCGCCCGCCGCCGACGCGGCCCGCCCCGAGCGCGTCGCCCAGCATCGCCGCTACCTCATGTGCCGGCCCCAGTACTTCACGGTGAGCTACCGGATCAACCCCTGGATGGAGCCGGCCAACCCGACCGACACCGCCAAGGCCCTCGCGCAGTGGCAGGTGCTCCACGACACCTATCTCGAGCTCGGTCACGAGGTCGAGCTGATCGACCCCGTCCCGGGGCTCCCCGACATGGTCTACACCGCCAACGGCGGGTTCCTCATCGACGGGAAGGCGCTCGGCGTGCGCTTCCGCGTCCAGGAGCGGCGCGGCGAGGAGCGTCCCTTCATGGACTGGTTCGCGGCGCACGGCTTCGACGTCGTCGAGCCCGTCGAGGTGCAGGAGGGCGAGGGCGACTTCCTGCTCGTCGGCGACACGATCCTCGCCGGCACCGGCTTCCGCTCCGTCGGCGACAGCCACCGCGAGCTCGGCGAGGTCTTCGGCCGCGAGGTCGTCTCCCTCCGCCTCACCGACCCGCGCTTCTACCACCTCGACACCGCGATCGCCGTGCTCGACCCCGTGGAGGGGCCGGGCGGCGTCGAGCGCGCGAACATCGCCTACCTCCCGTCCGCGTTCGACGACGCATCCCGCGGCATCCTCGAGGAGCGCTACCCGGATGCCATCCGGGTCTCGGATGCCGACGGCGCCGTCTTCGGACTGAACGCCGCCTCCGACGGCCTCAACGTCTTCATCTCCCCCCGCGCGACCGGCTTCGCCGAGCAGCTGCGAGAGCGCGGATACCGTCCCGTCCTCGTCGACCTGTCCGAGCTCCTGCTCGGCGGCGGCGGGATCAAGTGCTGCACGCTCGAACTGCGAGGATCCCGATGACCACCCCGGCTCTCGACGTCGCGACCACCCACCTCATCGAGGCCGAGGACGCGCACGTCGCCCACAACTACCACCCGCTTCCCGTCGTCGTCGCCCGCGGCGAGGGCGCGTGGGTCACCGACGTCGAGGGCAAGCGCTACCTCGACCTTCTCTCCGCGTACTCCGCACTGAACTTCGGCCACCGGCATCCCGCCCTCGTCGCCGCGGCGACCGAGCAGCTGGGCCGCGTCACCCTCACCAGCCGCGCGTTCCACAACGACCAGCTCGGCGGATTCGCCGAAGCGCTCGCGGCCCTCTGCGGCAAGGACCTCGTGCTGCCGATGAACACCGGCGCCGAAGCGGTCGAGACGGGCATCAAGGTGGCGCGGGCGTGGGCGTACCGCGTCAAGGGCGTCGCCGCGGATGCCGCGACCGTCATCGTCGCCGACGGCAACTTCCACGGGCGCACGACGACGATCGTGAGCTTCAGCGACGACCCGCAGGCCCGCGACGACTTCGGCCCGTTCACGCCCGGATTCGTGTCGGTGCCCTACGGCGACGCCGCCGCGATCGAGGCCGCGATCACCCCCGACACCGCCGCCGTGCTCATCGAGCCGATCCAGGGGGAGGGCGGCGTCATCATCCCGCCCGAGGGCTACCTCCGCACGGTGCGCGAGATCTGCGACCGCCACCGCGTGCTGTTCATCGCCGACGAGATCCAGTCCGGGCTCGCGCGCGTCGGAACGACCTTCGCGTGCGACCGCGAGCAGGTCGTCCCCGACATGTACCTGCTCGGCAAGGCCCTCGGCGGCGGCATCGTCCCGCTGTCGGCCGTCGTCGCCGACGCCGACGTGCTCGGCGTCCTCCGGCCGGGCGAGCACGGGTCGACCTTCGGCGGCAACCCGCTGGCATCCGCCGTGGGCCGGCAGGTCGTGGACATGCTGGCATCCGGCGAGTTCCAGTCCCGCGCGCAAGCGCTCGGCGCCCACCTCGACGAGAAGCTCGCGGGACTCGTCGGGCACGGCGTCACGGCCGTCCGCGTCGCGGGTCTCTGGGCGGGCGTCGACATCGACCCCGCGGTCGGCACCGGACGCGAGGTCGCGGAGCGCCTGATCGGCCGGGGCGTGCTCGTGAAGGACACGCACGGGCAGACGATCCGCATCGCGCCGCCCCTCGTCGTCCGGGCGACCGAGCTCGACTGGGCCGTCGAGCAGCTGCGGGTCGTCCTGGCGGGTTGAGCGTTTCGTCTCGCTGCGCTCGCTCAACGACCGGAGTGGCTCGGTCGTTGGGCGAGGGAGCGCAGCGACCGAGACGAAACGTCGACCGGGGCGCGTCGGGCGTTTCGTCTCGCGGCGCTCGCTCAACGACCGGGGCTGACACACTCATGAAACACGGCCCGGACTAGGCTCGTGACATGGGTGACCTGTTCGACGGATACGGCTCCACGCTGGCGCCTCGCAAGACCGCATCGGGCGTGCCTGCGTTCGACGAGATGTTCGGGCAGCCCGCGCATCCGGGCGAGACGGCGCAGTCCCGCAGCGCTTATCGCGAGCTGTACCAGACGCTCGCGCAGATGACCCAGGAGGAGCTGCGCGGCCGCACCGACTCGCTCGCGAGCTCCTACCTCGCCCAGGGCGTGACGTTCGACTTCGCCGGCGAGGAGCGGCCGTTCCCATTGGATGCCGTGCCCCGCATCATCGAGTTCGACGAGTGGTCGCGCATCGAGAAGGGCGTCCAGCAGCGGGTCCGTGCACTCGAGGCGTTCCTCGACGACGCGTACGGGCATCAGCACTGCGTGCGCGACGGCGTGCTCCCGGCCGCGCTGATCGCGTCGTCGCAGTACTTCTACCGCCAGGCCGCCGGCATCCATTCGGCCAACGGGGTGCGCATCCAGGTGTCGGGCATCGACCTCATCCGCGACGAGCACGGCGAGATGCGCGTGCTCGAGGACAACGTCCGGGTGCCCTCGGGGGTCAGCTACGTCATCTCGAACCGCCGCGTGATGGCCCAGACGCTGCCCGAGCTCTTCCTCTCGATGCGGGTGCAACCCGTCGGGGACTACCCGAACAAGCTGCTGCAGGCACTCCAGGCGGCAGCGCCTCCGGGCATAGACGACCCGAACGTCGTCGTGCTGACCCCGGGCGTCTACAACTCCGCGTACTTCGAGCACACCCTGCTCGCCCGTCTCATGGGCGTCGAGCTCGTCGAGGGACGAGACCTCCAGTGCATGGGCGGCAAGGTCTTCATGCGGACGACACGCGGACCCAAGCGCGTCGATGTCATCTACCGCCGGGTCGACGACGACTTCCTCGACCCGCTGCAGTTCCGCGCCGACTCGATGCTCGGCGCCCCCGGGCTCATGCTCGCCGCGCGCCTGGGCAATGTGACGATCGCCAACGCGGTCGGAAACGGCGTCGCCGACGACAAGCTGCTCTACACGTACGTGCCCGACCTCATCCGCTACTACCTCGCCGAGGAGCCGCTCCTCAAGAACGTCGACACCTGGCGACTCGAGGACCCGGGCGCGCTCGAAGAGGTCCTCGACCGCCTCGACGAGCTCGTCGTGAAGCCGGTCGACGGCTCGGGCGGCAAGGGTCTCGTCGTGGGCCCGGATGCCAGTCCCGCCGAACTCGACAAGCTTCGCCGGAAGCTCCGGAAGGACCCCCGCGGCTGGATCGCGCAGCCCGTCGTCATGCTCTCGACCATTCCCACGCTCGTGGAAGACGGGATGCGGCCGCGGCACGCCGACCTCCGCCCGTTCGCGGTCAACAACGGCGACGAGGTGTGGGTGCTGCCCGGCGGCCTCACCCGCGTCGCGCTGCCCGAGGGGCAGTTGGTCGTGAACTCGAGCCAGGGCGGCGGCTCGAAGGACACGTGGATCGTCGGAGGCGACTCGCCCCGGGCCTCGGAGTACGGCCAGCGCCAGAACCTCGCGGGACTCGTCGCCGAGCAGGCGTCGGTGTCCGAGGCGATCTCGATCATCTACGACCCGCAGACCGAGCCCGACCATTCGCCGCTCGACCGGCCCGGCACGACCGGTGAGCAGCAGGAGCAGCAGCAACAGCAACAGCAGTCCGGAGGAGGTGACGGGTCATGCTGAGCCGCATCGCCGAGAGCCTCTTCTGGATCGGCCGCTACATCGAGCGCTCGGACGGCACCGCGCGAATCCTCGACGTGCACCTGCAGCTGCTCCTCGAAGACCCGTGGATCGACGAGGACACCGCGTGCCGCTCCCTCATGGGTGTCATGGGATCGCCGACGCCCGAGGACGGCGCCCGCGTCACGCGCGGCGACGTGCTGACGCGCCTGGCGGTCGACCGTCAGAACCCGTCGAGCATCGCGTACGCGCTGCAGGCCGCTCGTGAGAACGCCCGCCGCGCCCGCGAGATCGTGTCCACCGAGCTGTGGGAGACCCTCAACACGACCTACTCCCGGATGCCGCGGCGCCTGAACGACGAGAAGGTGCACGAGTTCTTCCAGTGGGTGCGCGAGCGCGCGGCGCTCGCCGTCGGCATCTCCGACTCCTCCACGAGCCGCGACGAGGCCTGGCAGTTCTTCACCCTCGGCCGATCGATCGAGCGCACCGACATGACCGCGCGCCTGCTGGCGACCCGCTCGCTCACCGAGGCCTCCGGACCGTCGTGGACGACGATCCTCCGCTCCTGCGGCGCGTACGAGGCGTACCTGCGCACCTACCGCGGGATGCCGAGCGCCCGCAACGCCGCGGAGTTCCTGCTCCTCGACCGCCTCTTCCCGCGCTCGATCATCCACTCGATCCAGCGCGCCGAGGACTGCATGCGCGCGATCGATCCGGTCGCCGACCGCGTCGGGCACTCCAACACGGTGCTCCGGGCGCTCGGACGCATCCGCAACGACCTGGAGTACCGCCCCATCGCCGAGATCCTCGACGAGCTCCCCGCGCACATGGACCAGGTGCAGAAGGTCACCCGCGAGGCCTCCGAGGCCATCCGCGGGCGCTTCTTCCCGACGCACGCCGAGCCGAGCTGGATCGGAGAGACCTCATGACCACCCGTCCGCCGCACGGATCCGGCCCGGGCTCCTCGCAGGGCCCCCGCCGCCTGCGCATCGAGCACGCCACCGGATTCACCTACCAGGGCGACGTCGGCGCGTCGTACAACGAGGCGCGTATGCTGCCGAGCTCGACCGACAGCCAGTTCGTGCTGAGCTCGCAGCTCGACATCGAGCCGTCGACGAGCGTCAACCAGTACGTCGACTACTTCGGCACCCGCGTCGCCGCCTTCGACGTGCTCGCCGGGCACGCCGCCCTCAGCATCACCGCGCGCTCGCTCGTCGAGGTGCGCCCGCGCCCGTTCGAGCAGAGCGGCATGACGTGGGCGCAGCTGCGCCGCGAGGCGGAGCGTCAGATCGCGACCGTCGAGATGCTCGGGCAGACGACGCGGACGACCCCGCATCCCGAGGTCGCCGACATCGCCCGATCGATCGCCGACCAGCACGAGCGGCCCGCCGACGCGGCCCTCGCGATCGCCCGGGCGATCGGCGACGCCGTGGAGTACATGCACGGCATCACGGGCGTGCACTCCACGGCCGCCGACGCATGGGTGGAGCGCAAGGGCGTCTGCCAGGACATCACGCACATCACGCTCGGTGCGCTGCGCCACGTCGGCATCCCCGCCCGGTACGTCTCCGGCTACCTCCACCCGCAGGCGAACCCCGAGATCGGCGTGCCGGTGACGGGGGAGTCCCACGCGTGGGTGGAGTGGTTCGCGGGCGACTGGCAGGGCTTCGACCCGACCAACGGCGTCGAGATCGGCGACCGCCACGTGCTGGTGGGCCGGGGGCGCGACTACAACGACGTCCCGCCGCTGCGAGGCGTCTATGCGGGCCCCTTCAAGGGCGACCTGCACGTGAAAGTGACGATCACCCGCGAGGTCTGACGTGGCGGAGTCGTGTCGGCCAGGTGTGCCGGCGGGCCAGGCCGGCAGGTCAGGCCGGCGGGCCAAGCCGGAGGGTCAGGCCGGCGGGTCGCCGGGGTCGAGCGTCTTCAGCGTGTCGGCCTCGGCCGGGTTGTCGGCTTCGAGCTCCTCTTCGGTGGTGCTGTCGCCGCCGACGGGGGCATCCTGCTCGATGGGCGCATCCTCGGCCCGCTTCTCCTGAGTCATGACGTCACGCTAGGGCGCGGCATCCGGTGGCGCAGGGCCCTTGACAGCGGTCGGGCGGGCTTGTTCGGTGAATGGGCGTTCACCGAACGATACGATGGGCGCGTGACGGCGACGTGGCGCGAGACCCAGAAGGCGAACCGCCGGGCGCTGCTCCTCGAGCGGGCCGCCGCACTGTTCGCCGAGCGGGGCTTCGCCGCGGTGACGACCGCGGAGCTCGGCGACGCGGTCGGCGTCTCGGGCCCGGCGCTCTACAAGCACTTCGCGAGCAAGGAGGCGATTCTCGCCGAGCTGCTTCTGGATGCCAGCGAGCGCCTCCTCGACGGATGCCGCCGCATCCTGGCGGACGCCGCAGCGGGCGGGGCATCCGATCCGCGGGAGGTGCTCGGCGAGCTCGTCGCGTTCCACCTCGGCTTCGCCGTCGCGGCCCCCGATGTCATCCGGATCCAGGATCGCGAGCTCGCCGGCCTTCCGGTCGACGTCGGCCGCCGCGTGCGGACGCTCCAGCGGACGTACGTCTCGGAGTGGGACGCCGTGCTGGCCGGCGCACGCCCCGACCTGGCGCCGGCGGAGCGGGAGACTCGGCTGCTCGGCGTCTTCGGCATCCTGAACTCGACGCCGCACAGCGCCGCCGCGTCGGGTGCGGCGGCCGCCGACATCCTCGCGGGCATGGCCGAGCGCGCCCTCCTCGGTTGAGGTGTCTCGGGCCCGGCCTGTGCGTCGATCGGCGTTCGTAACTCCGGAGATCGGGGCCGCATCACGTCGTTCTGGCCCGATTCGGTGAGCGGCGAGGGGGTGCTTCCGGAGTTATGAACCGGCGGCCGAACCGCCCGATGGGCCGGCGGCGGCTCAGGACCCGGGCGACATCCGCACGAGGGTGGACCGCGTCGCCTCGGCGACCACCTCGCCGCGCTGGTTGCGCGCGGTGTGGGCGAACTCGACGATGCCCTGGCCCGGCCGCGAGCGCGACACGCGCTTGCCGACGACGCGCGTCTCGGCGTAGAGGGTGTCGCCCACACGCACGGGAGCGGGGAAGCGGACGTCGGTGAACCCGAGGTTGGCGACGATGGTGCCCTGCGTCAGTTGCGCGACCGACAGTCCCACGAGGGTCGACAGGGTGAACATGCTGTTGACGAGGCGCTCGCCGAACTCGGTCTGCTCCGCCCACGCGGCGTCCAGGTGCAGCGACTGCGTGTTCATGGTGAGGGTGGTGAACAGCACGTTGTCGGCCTCGGTGACGGTGCGGCCGGGGCTGTGGGCGTAGACGACGTCCTCTTCGAGCTCGTCGAAGTAGAGGCCGCGCTGGGTGATCCGCCGCTCGTCCGTCATGGCTGCTCCTCGTCGTCCGGCTCGACCGTCGCGACGACCCCGCCGCGCGTCACCTGGTCGCCGACGGCGACCCGCACCCGTACGGTACCGGCCACGGCCGCCCGCAGCACGTGCTCCATCTTCATCGCCTCGACGACGACCACCGGATCGCCGGGTTCGACCCGCGTCCCGTCTGCCGCGCCGACGAGCACGACCGTCCCCGGCATGGGCGAGACGAGCTGGGGCGAGGCGCCCGCGGCATCCTCGCCCGTCCGCTCGGTGCGGCGCTCGGTCACCCGGAAGGTCGCGCCGTCGGCGCTCAGCATGTCGGCGCCGACGACCACTGTGCGGAGGGCGTCGTCGATCGCGATGGTCGCGCGTCCCTCACGGAGCACGACGGATGCCGGTTGCACCGGACCGTCGTCGACCTGCACCCGCGCGGCGTCCGGCGTGCCCCACACCCGCACGGTCGCGGTCGCGGGGCCTGCGGCGAGGTCGTACCGCCGCGGGGCGGGGGCGCCGAGCCGCCACCCGTCGGCCCTCCGCCACGGCGACCCGTCGGCGGCCTCGGGCGCCTCCGCCGCCGCACGGACGAGGGCCGCCTCGACGAAGAGCCGGGCGTCCGGAGCGGCGAAGGGGAGCCCGTCGAAGACGCGGGCGATGAGGCCCGTGTCGAGCGTGCCGGCGACGACGTCGGGGTGCTCGAGGAGGAGCCGCAGGAACTCGAGGTTGGTCTCGAAGCCGAGCACCGCGGTGGCCTCGAGCGCCCGCACGAGGCGCCGCCGCGCGGCATCCCGATCGGGCGCCCACGCGATGACCTTCGCGAGCATCGGGTCGTAGTCGATGGCGACGTCGAGACCGTCCTCGAGGGCGGTGTCGACGCGGATGCCGTCGCCGCCGGGGTGGACGGCGCGCGCCACGCGCCCGCCGGTGGGGAGGAAGCCCGTCGCCGGGTCCTCGGCGTAGACGCGGGCCTCGATGCTGTGGCCGCGCAGGACGACGTCGTCCTGCGTGAGCGGCAGCGGCATCCCCGCGGAGATCCGCAGCTGCAGCTCGACGAGGTCGAGGCCGGTGACCTGCTCCGTCACCGGGTGCTCGACCTGGAGGCGCGTGTTCATCTCCATGAAGAAGAACTCGCCCGGGGCGTCGGCCGAGACGATGAACTCGACCGTCCCCGCGCCGAGGTAGCCGACGCTCCGGGCGGTCTCGCACGCGGCCTCTCCGAGGCGCCGCCGGATGTCGGCTCCGTCGCGGAGTCCCACGAGGAGCGGCGAGGGCGCCTCCTCGATGACCTTCTGGTGGCGGCGCTGCAGCGAGCACTCGCGCTCGCCGAGGTGGATGACGCTCCCGGCCGCGTCGGCGAGGATCTGCACCTCGATGTGGCGGGGCGCCGACACGTAGCGCTCGAGGAACAGGCTGTCGTCGCCGAAGCTGGCTGCCGCCTCGCGGCGCGCGGCCGCGAGCGCCGGGCGCAGGCCCTCGGCATCCGTCACGACGTGCATGCCCTTGCCGCCGCCGCCCGCCGAGGGCTTCACCAGCACGGGGAAGCCGATGCCCGGCGCCGCCGCGACGAGGTCGTCGTCGGTGAGCCCGGGGCGCGCGATACCCGGCACCGTCGGGACGCCGCGGGCCTCGACGGTCCGCTTCGCCGAGATCTTGTCGCCCATGACCGCGATCGCCTCGGCGCTCGGTCCGATGAAGACGATGCCCGCGGCGGCGCAGGCGCGGGCGAAGTCGGCGTTCTCGGCGAGGAACCCGAACCCCGGGTGGATCGCCTGCGCGCCCGTGCGCCGCGCCGCGTCGAGCACGCGCTCGATGCTGAGGTAGCTCTGGGCGGCGGCAGCGGGGCCGAGGCGCACGGCGACGTCGGCGAGCCGGGTGTGGAGCGCGCCGGCATCCGCGTCGCTGTAGACGGCGACCGAGCGGATGCCGAGGCGGCGGAGGGTCCGGATGATGCGCACCGCGATCTCGCCGCGGTTGGCGATGAGGACGGTGTCGAAGGTGGGGGTGATCATGGGTGCTCCGTCGTCACATCCGGAAGACGCCGTAGCCGACGGGTGCGGTCTCGCCTCCGGCGACCACCTCGAGGGCGAGGCCCAGGACGTCGCGGGTCTGCGCGGGGTCGATCACGCCGTCGTCCCACAGGCGGGAGGTGGAGTAGTAGGGGCTTCCCTGGCGCTCGTACTGATCGCGGATCGGGGCCTCGAATGCCGCCCGCTCGTCGTCGGACCACGCCGTTCCGGCCGCTGCCAACTGGTCGGCGCGGACGGTCGAGAGCACCGAGGCCGCCTGCGGTCCGCCCATGACAGAGACCCGGGCTCCGGGCCAGAGCCACAGGAAGCGCGGCGAGTAGGCCCGCCCGCACATCGAGTAGGTGCCGGCGCCGAAAGACCCGCCGACGACGACCGTGAGCTTCGGCACGCGCGCGCACGCGACGGCGTTCACCATCTTCGCTCCGTGCTTCGCGATGCCGCCCGCCTCGTACTCGCGGCCGACCATGAAGCCGGTGATGTTCTGCAGGAACAGCAGCGGGATGCCGCGCTGATCGCACAGCTGGATGAAGTGCGCCCCCTTGAGCGCCGACTCGGAGAAGAGGACGCCGTTGTTGGCGAGGATGCCGACGAGGTGGCCGTGGATGCGGGCGAAGCCGGTGACGAGGGTCTCGCCGTACTCGCGCTTGAACTCGTCGAAGCGGCTCTCGTCGACCAGGCGCGAGATGATCTCGCGCGCGTCGTACGGGGTGGTGAGATCGACCGGGACGACGTCGTAGAGCGTCTCGGCCGCGTGCGCCGGGGGAGCCGATGCCACGGCGGTCGGAGGCGCGGGGACCGGCAGGGTGGCGACGATGTCGCGGACGATCTGGAGGGCGTGCGCGTCGTCCTCGGCCAGGTGGTCGGTGACACCCGAGATCCGCGAGTGTGTGACGCCGCCGCCGAGGTCCTCCGCCGAGACGACCTCGCCGGTGGCCGCCTTCACGAGGGGCGGGCCGCCGAGGAAGATCGTGCCCTGCCCGCGGACGATGA
>Ga0160447_100958_pt1 | contig 12008 bp, 9 predicted proteins | sample HID1973K_E1MG_FD_108222 | JGI IMG/M metagenome (GOLD analysis project Ga0160447, IMG submission 108222) | Enriched mosquito-associated microbial communities from UW Madison campus, WI, USA - HID1973K_E1 MG | ecosystem: Host-associated > Arthropoda: Insects > Digestive system > Unclassified ...
CCAGAGCACTGCGTCCCTGATCGGCAATCTGGCCGACGAATCCCGCGACATCGGCAAAGTGCTGGACGTGATTCGTGGCCTGGCTGATCAGACCAACCTGCTGGCCCTCAACGCCGCCATCGAAGCTGCACGCGCCGGCGAAGCGGGCCGTGGATTTGCCGTGGTGGCTGATGAGGTTCGTGCACTCGCGCATCGCACCCAGCAGTCGACCAGCGAAATCGAACGCATGATCGGCAGCATTCAGGGCGGCACCGAACAGGCCGTAAGCTCCATGCGCAACAGTACCGAACGCGCGGAGTCCACGCTAAATATCGCCAAGGGTGCAGGTCTGGCGCTAGACACCATCAACAGCGCGGTGGTGGAAATCAACGAACGCAACCTGGTCATCGCCAGCGCAGCCGAAGAACAGGCGCAGGTGGCCCGTGAAGTGGATCGCAACCTGGTCAACATCCGCGACCTGTCGACCCAGTCTGCGACCGGCGCCAACCAGACCAGCGCGGCCAGCAACGAGCTGTCGCGTCTGGCGGTGGATCTGAACGGAATGGTTGCGCGGTTCCGGTTGTAATCAGGAAATTGATCAAGCTGTAGGAGCGCGCTTGCCCGCGATAGCTTTCTGTCAGACGCCCACTCAGTGCCTGATCTATCGCATCGCGGGCAAGCGCGCTCCTACAGGGTCAGGCGATGAATGCGGGTCGATCAGTACTCGATCCGCACATCGCCCTTTGGCACGCTGCAGCAGGACAGGATGTAACCCTCTTCCACGTCATCGTCGGTAATCCCGCCGTTGTGCTCCATCTCCACTTCGCCGCTCAGCTTCATCACCTTGCAGGTCCCGCAGATCCCCATGCCGCACGCTTTCGGAATCATCAGACCGAGCTTGGCAGCTGCCGCGTGGACAGTTTCGCCCGGTGCCACACGAATGCTCTTGCCGGTGTCGGTGAACTCGACCTGATGCAATTCGGCGACGTCGACTTCTGGCGCGTCGGCCGCCTGCTCGGCGTGCTCCACCGCATCGGCGCGGGCTTCCGGTGGCGTCGCACCGAAGGACTCCTCGTGATACTGCGCCATGTTGAAACCGTTGGCTTCCAGCAGGCGCTTGACCGCGTTCATGTACGGAGTCGGGCCGCAGCAGAACACTTCGCGCTCCATGAAGTCTGGCGCCATCAGTTCCAGCATCTTCTGATTCAGATAACCGCGATAGCCCGCCCACGGCTCACCCAGCCCATGTTTCTCACAGACGATGTGTAGCGAGAAGTTATTGATGCGCGACGCCATCTGCTCCAGTTCGCGGTGGTAGATGATGTCTTTAGGCGAGCGCGAGCTATGGACGAAGACCATATCGACGTTGGCGTTGGTGTCGTAATACCAGCGCGCCATGGACATGACTGGCGTGATACCGACGCCGCCGCTCAAATACAGGATTTTCGGATTCGGGAAGTCGATGGCATTGAACAGACCCACCGGCCCGTGTACGGCCAGCTCCTGTCCTTCGTGCAACGTGTCGTGCAGCCAGTTGGACACCTTGCCGCCGGGCACGCGCTTGATAGTGATCGAGAAGCTGTAAGGGACCGAGGGTGCGCTGGAGATCGTGTACGAGCGCATGATCGGCACGCCTTCGATTTCCAGCTCGAGGGTGACGAACTGACCCGGCTTGAAAAAGAACAGAATCGGCTGGTCGGCCATGAAGCAAAAGGTGCGAACGTCCCAGGTTTCCTGGATCACTTTGACGACCCGCACCAGGTGGCGGCCATTGGCCCAAGTCTGTGTATTGACCGGGCTGAGGAAACTCTGGGACATACTCACTCTCCACGGCCGACTGTCGGCCTCTCATGGTGGCGATTCTGCGTAACGCACGAGCCACCTATTTACCTATCAGCGACATTCACATACTTATGGCGACCAGCCCCGATCTATAGGGGTTACGTAGTCGGAAACGGATTCGGCCATGTCGCCCATGGATAAGGTTCTCGTCGCGCCCGGCTACACACTCGCCGTCAATCGATTACAGATTTTTTATTCATAAGGATGAGCGACAGAACGCACCGTCGCCTTGCCTGCAAACGACTCAACACAACCGTAATTAGCCACATTCGTAGGTCGCACAATCGCGGCCTGAGGACTTGAAAGATGGACGTCACCGCAACTCTGAGTCTGGGCGATCCGCTGGAACCCGCACGCAAGGCAACCGCCGAAATGCTGCAGAACCGGGAGCGTACCTACTCGCTGCCGCAGCCTTTCTACAGCGATGAGCGGCTGTTTGAAATCGACATGCAGGAAATCTTTCAAAAAGAGTGGCTGGTCGCAGGCATGACCTGCGAAATCCCGGCCAAAGGCAACTTCCTGACCCTGCAGATCGGCAAGAACCCGATCCTGGTCGTGCGTGCACCGGATGGCTCGGTCAACGCCTTCCACAACGTCTGCCGCCACCGCGGTTCGCGCCTGTGCACCAAGGAAAAAGGTAAAGTCGCCAAACTGGTGTGTCCTTACCACCAGTGGACCTACGAACTGGACGGTCGCCTGCTATACGCGGGCACCGAAATGGGCGCTGACTTCGACATGAAGCAGTTCAGCCTCAAGCCCGTGAACTGCAAAGTCGCGGGCGGTTATATCTTCATCAGCCTGGCGGCCAACCCGCCGGCTATCGACGAGTTCCTGCAGACGCTGAATCACTACATGGAACCGTACGACATGGAAAACACCAAGGTGGCGGTACAAACCACCTTGATGGAAAAAGCCAACTGGAAACTGGTCCTGGAAAACAACCGTGAGTGCTACCACTGCAACGGTTCGCACCCGGAACTGTTGAACACCTTGCTGGAATGGGACGACGTCACCGATCCACGCGCCGACCAGGCATTCAAAGACCACGTCGCTGCGTCTGCCGCTGCATGGGAAGCAGAAAAGATTCCGTTCGCCCACAAGAGCTTCGGCCTGCGTAACCGTATCGTACGCATGCCTCTGCTCAAGGGAACGGTGTCCATGACCATGGACGGCAAGCAAGGCAGCAAGAAACTCATGGGCCGCATTCAGAACCCGGACCTGGGCTCGATGCGCATCCTGCACCTGCCGCACTCATGGAACCACTGCATGGGCGACCACGTGATCGTGTTCACCGTGTGGCCGATCAGCGCCCAGGAAACCATGGTCACCACCAAATGGCTGGTGCACAAAGACGCCGTCGAAGGTGTCGACTACGACGTCGCACGCCTGCGTGAAGTCTGGGACGCCACCAACGACCAGGACCGTCGCCTGGCCGAAGAGAACCAGCGCGGCATCAACTCCATCGCCTACCAGCCAGGCCCGTATTCAAAGACCTACGAGTTCGGCGTGGTCAACTTCATCGACTGGTACAGCGCCAAACTGCTGGAAAACATGGGGGCAGAGCCTGCGCCGTATTTGAAGGGCGTTGCGGTCAACCACGAGTAAGGTTTTCCGGTCCCTGCCGCTCTCTGTAGCAGCACGGCTTGCCGGCGGTGGCGCGTTTGGAATCGCCACCGCCGGCAAGCTGGACTGCTACAGGGTTCTAATGATCCCTCGCGCATCATCTGATCAAAAAACAATCAACACCTCACTGCACCAACTCCCCCGCCCCTCGCAACCATCCACAAACAACTTATCCACAGCACAACCCACAGCAATTGTGGGCAAGTAGAATGACGCCCAGATATAAAACCAGAAAAAACCGTGACTTATTCAAATGGTCATGTGCCAGCCGTGACTGGTTACTTATTGACCAATTGCATGGAACCCTCGGATTTAGGGGCTTTGAAGGGATAGCAAACACCTTATCCACAGAAGCGCCAACAGAGAATGTGCGCAAGTCAGGCAAAGTCTCTCCAGTCTGTGGAAAAGCGGAGCATACGTCGATATTCGGGCGCCGCCGGAGAGATTTCGCCAGAGAATCGTCATATTGATCACTATTTGATCAATCCTCCATAAGCCCCGGTTCGTAAGGATCTCAGCGGACCACGAACATCTTATCCACATAGAGGCGCACAGAGAATGTGGGCAGAAAGACACGACCAGAACATTCCCCTGTGGAGAAAAATCCTTTTAAAACCGCAAGATAGGCTGATCAAAATTTAATCAAACGCTTGTAAGCCACGGACGGTATGGCTCGCAGGGAGAGGTGAACAGTTTATCCACAGGTGGATCAACAGCGATTGTGGGTATGTGGATTGATTGATGGCTAGAAGGATCGGAAGCGTCTGACATCGCAGCGGCTTCCAGAACGGTAAACTCACCGCCAGCACAACTCTCGCGACTGGAAGGAATCAATCATGAAAAGCAGAGCCCACTTCTCACGAGATGTCGTCTTGAGAGCCAATGCCCATCTGATCGAGCACGGAGGCCGCCCAGCAAAGCTTCCCCGAGAGCTGCTGGGTATCGTCACCTTCCGGCCCAGAACAATAGAAGAGATCAACAGCGCCTTTGCCTCTGCGTATGCAAAGCTGCGCGAGACTGAGTTTGCATGACCAAAGCAAACTACAACCACATCTATAACGCACTGGTCGAAGACGATAACGACATTGTGGGCAAGCTCGCCTACTCGCAATACAAACGTCAGAAAATCGAATACATCCTGGCATTCAAGGAAAAGCACGGCGAACTCCCGAAAGACGCCGATCTCACGGCGTTCCACGACATGAACAACAACGTGTCAGTCCTTGAGAGCTACCGGAGTCAGGCCGCACAGCTTGCCGTGGATTTTCTGAAAGCATCTCTCGCTGATGAAACAACCCAGATGGAGGAAATGTATGCCGCAAAAGCCAGTCACGAGATACGATCCGCCCGACCTGGGTTCTGGAATGGCGTATCACAGAGCGTTATTGGCTCGGCGTGCTTCATCATGCTGCTAGGCTGCCTGGTCTTCTTCACCTGGAGCTTGAAACAAGGGCCTCGCCAAGTCATTGAACAAGTGTTCGATGTGATGATTGTCGATGCAACCACCGCTCGGTCGGCGACAGCGATAGATGACCCAAAGTCTTGAACGAGAGATATACCCAGTTTGCACATCGCCTCACGGCTTGCCGACGATGGAGTCATGGAGATCGCCCCCCTCCCTAGCAGCACGGCTTGCCGGCGGGAGCGGTATTGAGGGCGAAGCCGGGGGTCAGCGAACCACCCCCTCCTCCACCAACAACTTCAAAATCGCCGCTGCGCCTTCCTGAGCGCTTACACCTTTAAGCACTTGCCCACCGCCACCACTGGCCTTGACCGTAGCTCGAGCAGGATCGAACTCGGTCGTACAGGATTTCGAAGACTGATGTCGGTGGAAGTGACCATAGGCAGCGTCAAAGCGGCCAACGATTCGGGCCTACCCAGTACCCCTACTTACAATGCCCGATATATCGAATCGGCTCGATTTATGAAATGAACATTTACATGCCTGACTATCAACCAGCAGAGATTTTTCACACCAGTTGCAACCGCTTGCAAGAGCATTGTCAGTGCTAAGTCTTGGGCCGAGTAGAACGACAAATCTGTATCAAGTTATTGCGGCCCTTCATAAGGAAGCCCTTGGATGGCTCTACTACGGGCGTAACAGAGGCGGCGATATCCATTTGGATACCCTACATCTGTAGGATAGAACAAATCAACGTGATAGCGGACTATACCCCCATCTTAACCCCAACACTTGGACATCGGCACGGAGGCAGGATGAAGACCAGTGCTCAGCTTATCTTGGCGATATTTGCAGCTACATTTTTGAGTAACTTACATGAAACGTCCGATGCAAGCTGGAGGTCAACAGCCATAGTGGGGATCCCGGCCACGACACTGGGGTGCATATTTATCAGGTTATTCTTCATTTCAAACAATAATAACTTCGACAGCGTTATAAGTAACCCGAGCATAAAAATATTGACTAGCATTGTCTTCCGTCAAAAGAAAAGGAATGAATAAGCACACGCCCATGCAGCAAGTTATACAAGACTTGCTACCCGCCCCCTCTGGGCTCAGCTATTGCGGAGGAGGCTACTGAGTCTATGGCGGCTGAGCGGTGACGCTCAGCTCCTCATGAACAAAGACGGATCATGGGGGCGTAAAGTTAAATAATCCTGCGCGGCTACTCGTGGCAGATTCAATATGGATGGAACATTGGATAAGCAAGACCCGAATGAAAGCCATGCGACATCGCCGAATTTTTTATTCAGAGCGTGCTGTGTTGATGGCACTTTCTCAGATACTTCGGGTAGAACGGCGAAATACCAGGCTCCTATATCGCTAAAATACGGATCGGCACTGCTAGTATTATTCATATCCGTTGCGTTAATTTTCGGATGCTATGGAGATTACACAAGAAAAGTGACAGTCAAAGGGATTCTTGTGCCCCAACAGCACACTGTGCATACAGTTTCGCCTGCAAATGGTGTCATTCAAGAAATCTTTGTACAGGAAGGCGATGTCGTACTACCAGGACAGCGCATCGTAAGACTCTCGAGGGAGACGATCACTGAGCATGGCTCGACATTCGCGCTTACCACGGAAGAAATAAAAAAACAAATACAGCTGATCGAAGCAAAGAAAGCACTCAGCCAACTAAAGCACGATCGTGAATCACAGGAGTTAACACGTACGGAGAGTAAGCTAAAAGCACAAATCTTAATCCTACGATCCGAATCCGAGTTTCATCAGGAACTCGTAAAAGGCAGAGAAAAAAATTTTCAAAAGCATCGGGTTCTGTCAACTGACGGAGCTGTATCTCTCGTCGCTACAGCAGATGCAAGAAAAGAGTACCTAGTAGCATCGATAGAGTTACAGAAATCGAAACAGGCTCTACAGAGCGCAACATCAGAGTATGGGGGCATGGCATTAAAGAGGGAAATTTTGAGAACTGCAAGCGAGATCACCCTCGCAGGGCTGGACCATGAACTGGTGCAGCTAAAGCGAGAGCTACTTAGCAACGAAGCATCTAAAGCGATGGATATCGTCGCCTCAATAGCAGGTACTATATCGGCAATAAATACTTCTGTGGGGCAGAGTGTATCGCTCGGTGCAACGCTCACGAGCGCCTACCCCACAGAGAGCAAGTTGCAAGCCTTTTTATATATACCGCCGGAGGGGGTCGGATTTATAGAGCGAGGGCAAAGCGCAAACATTAGAGTCTCGGCATTTCCATTCCAGAAATTTGGGGGTATTAGCGGGACAGTTATGGCGGTTTCTCAGACGCCTTATCAGAGCGGAGAGCTGCCAGCGCAACTAACAGATGCAATTGAAGCAAACCGAACATATTACAGGTCAATCGTTAAATTCGAGAATCAAACTATTGAGAGCAATGGGCGGAAGAAGAATCTTCGTCCCGGCATGGTAGTTGAAGCAGACCTGATGCTGGAAAAGCGAAAGCTTTATGAGTGGCTATTGGCGCCTCTATACGCTTTTACAAAAAAACACATTTGAGAGATACCAAAATGCCCATCGACTTCAATATTCCCGAGCATGATTTTAAATCGCAAATCCAGGGTACAAAACCTTATTTATTCAAAAATGCACTCAAGGAGCACGCGATCGACTGGAAACTCGTTAATGAGCTGATCAGCAGACACGACCACACTTCTAGCAATTTCAAATTACTGAAAAATGGACTGATACTTAAATACGATTACTTGGAGCAATATCAAGAGGTATTCACCACAAAATATAGGGCAAGTAAACTTAAGCTGTATGAACTGATGAGATCTGGTGCAAGTCTAGCTTTGAATAAAATCGAGAACTGCCCGGAGACAGATAAAATAAGAACTCAGATCGCACACTTCACCGGCAGGCAAACCATTGTGAGTGGCTACGCAGCGTTCGGAAGCGAACCTTCGTTTGGCAATCATTGGGATACGCATGACGTATTTGCGGTTCAACTGATTGGAAAAAAACGATGGACCATTTACGCGCCAACGGAAACCAATCCGCTGTACAAAAATTCAAGTGTGGGGAAAGAGCACCAATGCATTGAACCACCGGTCATGGATATCGTGCTTGAGGCAGGCGATGTCTTTTACCTCCCTCGGGGTTGGTGGCATGAAGTCACCGCATCAGGCGACGAAACCTTTCACTTGGCCGTGAGTACATATCCGCCCTATGTCACGGACTACCTGAACTGGTTAGTGGAGGATATCTCCACGAAGTCGGAGATATTTCGTGCGCCCGTTGAGCCGGGCGCCCCAGCGAACAGTTCTTGGGAGGATTTGGGGGGGCAGCTATCAGAGGCCATACAATGTATGGAAAATCAAAACCGATTTTCCCAATGGTTCAGTAGTCTGCAAAGGCTAGACTCCCCCTACGCAATTGAACTTTTTGGCAATGAAAAGGCGACACCTATTCCGCCTGAAAGCAGAATCTTCGTCAACGCAAACAATTGTCATATCTGGCATGGCAATGAGTTCGTCGCAAACGGGATAAGACTTAAACTAAACGGACTCAGCAAATCGATCATTAAAATCATTACGCAGCACCAAGGCATTCAGATTGATGCGCTCGTCGCTAGGTTTCCAGAGATGCCTGGGAGCCGAATTGAAAGCTTTATTATCGAACTGATCAAGCAAGACGTACTGGCAATACATTTGCCGAGCTAAAAGCGCCGAACATTTATGAAACCAATTTATCAAGAAAGCACAAATGATTGCGGGCTGGCATGTTTAGCGATGATCGCGACTCATCATGGCTTAAATATGACAGTACGTCAGTTATCTGAACAATGCAGTGTAGGGCCAACCGCGATGTCGACGCACGATCTCGTTAGGATTGCGGGAAATCTGTGTATGAATAGCCGAGTACTCAGACTTGAACCGGATGAGCTTGCGGAGTTAGTTACGCCATGTATCCTGCACTGGAAAATGAATCACTTCGTTGTTCTAGAATCTGCAAACCAGAATAAGATTGATATAATCGATCCAGCTCTGGGCAGAAGAAGTCTCTCAGCCTCTGAGGCAGATAGGCTATTTACAGGTATCGCATTAGAAATCACTCGTGCAGAGACGTTTGTAGCAAAGAAAGACCCATCTGCACTTTCAGTCCTTTGCCTCGCCCGTGGCCTGTTCACCGAAAAAAAGGCTCTTGGTTACATAATCGCACTGGTGATCACGCTGGAAATATTAACATTGACGATGCCTCTGGTATCTCAAGTTATCATTGACGGTGCTATTACATCACAGGACAAGGACTTTTTGCTGGTCGCGGCCCTCGGCGGAACGATTCTGGTCTTGTTTCAATTTGCGCTTAGCGTCGTCGGGGATATCGCAAAGCTAAGGCTGAGCCAGCGCATTGGACTCCGGTGGTCCTCTAATCTATTTTTGCACCTGATGAAATTACCCTGGGCCTATTTCCAGCACCGTCAACTTGGTGAAATCAGCAGCAGATTTTCGGCACTCAAACCTATCAAAGAATTTTTACTCGCATCGGTTACTAAAATGCCGATCGACATCGTTATTTTGATCTGCGCTGGCTCACTCATGGCGCTGTATAATACTACACTGCTGTTGATAGTCATTATTGCTGGCTTATGCTACGGAGTCACTCAGGCATTTTTTCATCCGCTTTTAAGAAATGCAACTGCGGAAAGATTGATACTTTCCGCGAAGGAACACGCTTATTTTCTAGAAAGTTTAAGAGCAGCATTAACTATTAAGATGTCTGGGAACGTTGATCTCCGTGCGAACCAATGGAGCAATATGATAGTTGACGTGCAAAATAGAGACACCGCGACTCAGAAGATCCAGATCTTATCGTCGGGGATGAACACCCTTATTTTCGGCGTAGAATCAATGAGCGTTTTATTTGTTGCTGGCAATTCCATTATCGACTCTGAGATGAGCATTGGCATGCTGGTGGCTTTTCTGGGCTTCAAGAGCAACTTTACCAGCCGGCTGGCGGGCATTATCAGTACGATAACTCAGTGGCATATGCAATCCGTTCAATGTGACAGGCTGGCAGACATAGCTTTACACAACCCTGAAGAGGTGACATCTGAAACTAGCCGAAGGCTACATCCCTGCTTAAAAATAGAACTGGTTAACGTGTCGTTTCGGCAGAGAATGGACTCTCCATGGATAATAAAAAACGTAAGTTTAATTATCAATCCTGGTGATTCTTTGGCAATAGTTGGTCGATCAGGCAGTGGCAAATCTACATTAACTAAGCTAATACTTGGATTTTTGGAGCCTACCGAGGGCCACATTTTAGTTAATGGCCTTCGTTTAGCAGAGTTTGGATCTTCCAACCTACGCGCGATGACTGGCGCAGTAATGCAAGAAGACCAAATACTGAACGGGACAGTTGCTGAAAACATTGCTAACTTTGACCTTGAGTCATGCATGACTCAGGTTCGAAGCGCCTGCAAGACTGCAAACCTCCACAACGTCGTATGCAAGCTCCCCCTGGGCTACCACACGGTTATTACTGAGGCGTGCTCCACGCTTTCTTCAGGACAAAGGCAACGACTGTATCTTGCCCGGGCCATCTATAAAAACCCCAAACTTCTAATATTGGATGAAGCGACCAACAATCTAGACTTACATAGTGAGCAGCACATAATTTCATCGTTGAAAGAAATGGATATTACGCTCATAACCATAGCCCATCGAGTAGAAACATTAGCATTAGCTTCCAAAATTATCGCGTTAGAAAAAGGAGAAATTATCGACCTAAAACAACACAACTAAGGCAACTCAATCAATAATAAGGCTCACTTCAACTCTACTATCATCTAAGGGAACGTGTATGAGAGAACTAACCATTTCAGAGCTGCAAATTGTTTCCGGGGGAAATGGCGCCGTCATTGTTGCAGGGGCAATGGGTGCCGCTGCCGGTGTCGCAGCCTATGGAGGCAGCGCAAGCATTACACAGTCTGGTAGTTGGCAAGGAGCTGCAAACGCGGCAGCCACAGGCGCAATAATCGGTGCAATTGGAGCACCAGCAGGCATCGGTGCCGCTGTTGTAGGAGGGATTGGAGCTATCGAAGCTGCATTTCATGCCGGAATGGTCGGAGGAATGATTGAAAATAGTTTGAACAGTCCCGAAGGACTTAACTATTGTGGCGGAGGCTACTGAAATTCAATTAGCTTCTTTCGCTTAAAGCGAAAGAAGCTCTCGCTCCGGCTAGAGAAAACCCAACAATGAAAGAAATTATCTTAAACATCTCATTAGCGGTACCCACTGCACTCTTACTAAAGTTTCTTTTCAAGAAATTCGCACCTTCTTATGAGTACTTAATCCCCATTGTTAGTATTCCGATTTGCGTACTTGTAGCGGCCTCCCTCACGAAAGCCATTCTTAAATACGAGATATGTATATTGAACCTCGTTTCCAGATTGACCGCATCATAATGACCTATTCAAAGGCGCTACCTGTGCGCCTTTGAATAACCTAGAGAAAGCGTTACCGAACCACCCCCTCCTCCACCAACAACTTCAAAATCGCCGCTGCGCCTTCCTGAGCGCTTACACCTTTAAGCACTTGCCCACCGCCACCACTGGCCTTGGCCGTCGCAGCTTTCATCCGATCTGCACCGCTTTTGGCCTTGATGACTTTCAGGCGTTTTGGCCGAGGTTTGGCGGCTGTCAGTTCGGCGCCTGTGAATAACTCGTCGATAACGACGTCGATCTGCTCCACGTCCAGAACACCGCGTTGCGCGGGGCCGTAAGCGCTTTGACGGGGTTTGGGTGCCGCGTTATCCACGGTAGCGAGGAATGGCAGACGAACCTTGAGTCGGCGACGTTGGCCGCGAGGTAAAGCCTGGAGTAGCTGTGCACTGCCGTTACTGATGGATTCGACTTCCGCCATACCCACGACCAGCGGCCAACCGAGTTTTTCGGCCAGTAGATAGGGCAGCATCCCGGAGCCTTCTCCGGTTTCGGCCTGACTGCCGGCGAGTACAATCTGCACACCGGATTCGCGGATGTATTCGGTCAAGCCGGGCACTGCATCTGCGCCCTGAGGTTGTTCAAGCACGTGCAGCTCACTCAGCCCCATGCCGAGATAGGCCCTCAGTGCAGGCTCTTCAGCAGTGCCAGCGTGCA
>Ga0160447_100959_pt1 | contig 11991 bp, 12 predicted proteins | sample HID1973K_E1MG_FD_108222 | JGI IMG/M metagenome (GOLD analysis project Ga0160447, IMG submission 108222) | Enriched mosquito-associated microbial communities from UW Madison campus, WI, USA - HID1973K_E1 MG | ecosystem: Host-associated > Arthropoda: Insects > Digestive system > Unclassified ...
GAAGAGGTTATCGAGGCTATCGAAATGACGGCCGGCGAGTTGTTCGGTCCAGACGGACATCGAAGACGAGCACGAGACCGTTCCGCCGCGAGCCGATACGAGATTCACGCGATACGTCAGCGAACGGCTCGCGCCCTCGGATTGGAGTTCGTTCGCCACATGCAGCGCCTCGGCGAACATGCCCGCGGCGAGCAACGAAAATCCGTCATACAAGATAATGCCGACATGCTTGATCACCGCTGAATCATTCACGGCATATCCGCCATGGGCGGCGCAAGCCACAGCGTCGAGGGCGTCAGATGAGTTTGACATCGCGGAGCCTCCAAGTCGTTGCGTTGGTATCCTTCGTACGGAACGAGCGTATCGACTGCAGGGCGTGATCGAACTTATATGCGGCTGAACGTCTCACAGGATCAGGCTACAGGTGAGAAAAAATTGCGTCGAGAACTCAATAAAAATAGGCATCCATATGAAAAAACTTCCGTTCCATTTTTAATGGACGAATGCTCACGGACGTTCGTATAGACGCAATACATGGAGTGGCATCTCTTATGAAGAACTGGCGTCGATTTGCGTAATAAAAATCGAGGGCATTTTTTGGGCGCCCTCGATTTCAATCGTCTACCAATCACGTCATATTCAATTCATATCTTATGATGAGCAGTATTACCGCCGCTGGTTACTCATCCGCGAGTGGCGCGTGCGAAGTCTCACGGCTCGCGAGCATTGCGATCAGCGCGACGCCTGCGGCACCCACGAGATACCACGCCGGCGCAAGCCTGTTGCCCGTCACCCCGATGAGCCACGTTGCGATCAGCGGCGCGGTGCCGCCGAACAGCGCGTTGGCCGCGTTGAAGCAGAAAGCGAACCCGCTATAACGCACGCGCGTTGGGAAGATCTCGGAGAGAAAGCACGGCAGCGTGCCATCGTTCATCGTGAGCAGAGCGCCGAATGCCACTTGAATCGCGACGATCATCGCAAAGCTCGCTCCTGCCAGTCCCTTGAACAGCGGTACGGTAAGCACGGCGAACAGAATCGAAGCGCCGATCAGCATCGACTTGCGACCCACGCGATCCGACAGTGCACCCATGATGAAGATCAAGCCGATATAGGCCGTGAGCGATATCGTCGCGGCGATGAACGAGGCGGTCTCGCTCATGCCCATCTCGGTGGAGAGATAAGTCGGCATATAGCTCAGCACGAGGTAGAACGCCACCGCATTCAGGCACGTCGCGCCGAATGCGATCAGCATCCGCCCGCGATGCTTCGACAGCAATTCGGCGATCGGCGCTTGCGTTGCCTGATGACTCCGCTCCATCGCCTTGAAGCGCGGCGTGTCTTCCAGCTTCACGCGGATATAACGGCCAATCAGTCCGAACGGAGCAGCAAGCAGGAAGGGCAGACGCCAGCCGAACGACTGCAACTGCTCGCTCGTGAGGATCGCATGCATCAGCGCGATGAGAATCGAGCCGAACAGCAGGCCCGCCGCCGTGCTCGCGGGCACGATGCTCGTATAGATGCCGCGGCGCTTGTCCGGTGCGTATTCGGCGAGAAACGCAGCCGCACCCGCATATTCCCCCGAGGCCGAAAAGCCCTGCACCACGCGCACGAGAAGAAGCAGAGCGGGCGCGAGCATGCCCACCTGGGCATAAGTCGGCAGCAGTGCGATCAGGAACGTCGAACACGACATGATCAGAATCGACAGCGACAGCGACGTGCGTCTGCCGATCCGGTCGCCCACATGACCCCATACGATGCCGCCGATCGGACGCACGATGAACGAGATCGCGAATACGCCGTACGTGGCGAGCAAACTCGTGGCGCCATCGGTCTTCGGAAAGAAGACGACGGCGATGATCGTCGCCAGATAACCATACGATGCATAGTCGAACCATTCGACGAAATTGCCGATGAAGCTCGCACAGGCGGCACGCTTCAATAGCTTCGGGTCGACTTGCGTGCTTTCCTCACGCGATGCCTGAGGCATCGCGACCTGCGCGGTTACCGCTCTTTCCGTGTTCATCGACTGTCTCCGGACATGATGATTCGATTGCGCTACGAAAATCCCGGCGGCCGCGCCGCCGGTTCGCGCACCGCGCGTTCAGGCTGCGATGATGTTGCGCTCCGGCCCGTAAGGAAAGCCCGTGATGTTGGTGGCGCCCTGCTCGCCCACGACGAGGATGTCGTGCTCGCGATAGCCGCCCGCGCCGGGCAAGCCTTGCGGCAGCATGATCATCGGCTCCATCGAGACGACCATGTTCGGTTCGAGCACGGTCTCGATGTCCTCGCGCAATTCGAGTCCGGCTTCGCGCCCGTAGTAATGCGAGAGCACGCCAAACGAATGACCGTAGCCGAACGTGCGGTACTTCAGCACGCCGTACTCGGCGTAGATCTTGTTGAGTTCGCTCGCGATATCGCAGCAGCGTGCGCCCGGCTTGATGAGTTGCAGTCCCGCTTCATGCACTTCGACATTGATCTTCCACAGGCGCAGATGAGCATCGGAACAATGATCGAAGAACATCGTGCGTTCCAGCGCCGTGTAATAGCCCGCGATCATCGAGAAGCAATTGAGGCTGAGGATGTCGCCCTTCTGCACCTTGCGCGTGGTGACCGGGTTATGCGCGCCGTCCGTATTGATGCCCGACTGAAACCATGTCCACGTATCCATGAGTTCCGAATCGGGAAAACGTCGCGCGATCTCGCGCACCATGGCCTGCGTCGATGCGAGCGCCACTTCGTGCTCGGGCACGCCTTCATGCACGGCTTGCGCGAGCGCCGCGCCGCCGACATCGCACACGTTCGCGCCGTGCCTGATCACGTCGATTTCCTCCGCCGACTTGATCATGCGCAAACGCATCGTCTGCGTGCCGATATCGACGAACTCGACGGCTGGCAGCGCGGCCCTCAGCTTCGATAACATTTCGACGGGAAGCTGATCGAACTCGACGCCCACACGCCCCCTGTCCTCGATTTCGCCCTGCACGGCGCGGAAAAAGTTATCGCGCTGCCAGTCGGTATAGACGACGTTGTAGTCGCCAACCGTGCGCCGCCACGGCTGGCCGCCGTCGATGTTCGCCGAGATCGACACGACCTTCTTCTGCGTCACGACGAGCCCGTATTTGCGCCCGAACGAGCAATATAGAAAGTCCGCGTAATAGTTGATGTTGTGATACGACGTGAACAGCACGGCGTCGATGTTTTCGCGCGCCATCAGATCGCGCAGCTTGCCGTGGCGACTCGCATATTCGGCATCGGAGAACGTGTGCTTCGCTTTTTCGCCGTTCTCGATGCGGATGAGGTTCTCCATTTTCATGCACTCAGCTCCTGGGTGAAAAGTCCGTCGGTGTGAGTGAATGGTAGGAGCCTGATGGTTTCGAACATTTCCCGATTCGACGTCAAAATTCGCGTTTTCGACATCGAGGGTTAACCACGTACTGCGTACGTACGCGCCTGTTTCAAAGCGCTTTTTGATAGCGGCGGCGGTCGGCAATCGGCGAGATGCCGAACTGTGCCTTGTAGCGCGTCGAGAAATGAGTGAGCGATGTGAAGCCGGTGCGCGCGCATACGTCTTCGAGCGTGCGCGCGGTCCGGTACAGCAGTTGACGCGCGCGCAGCAGCCGTATTTCGGTGTACGCCTGTGCCGGCGTCTTGCCGAAACGCTCTTGAAACCATCGCTCCAGCTGGCGTTGCGAGACCTTCACGAACGCCGCGATCTCCGCGATGCTGAGCGTTTCCTCGATGTTGCTCTCCATGACTTGCAGCGCTTCATCGAGCTTCGCGTGTGCATCGCCGATGTATTGCCGCAGCGACGTCACTTGCCGCTCTTCATGGCCACGCCGCTCCGCGACGAGCAATTCGAGCACGCGCGCGGCGAGCGCGGGGCTCCCCGGGGGAAGCGCGAGCAAGTGCACCATCAGGTCGAGCGGCGCGACGCCGCCGCTGCACGTGTACCGGTCGCGGTCCACTTCGTAAAGCCGGTTGGAAACGGTGAGCTTCGGAAACTGTTCCAGCAGCGTGTCCTGATCTTCCCAATGGATCGTGCAGCGGTATCCGTTGAGCAGACCCGCGCGCGCCAGAAAATAGCTGCCCGTATCGAGCCCGCCGAGCGCGCTGCCGCGACGTCCCTGTAGTCGCAACCAGTCCATGATCGCGCCGATGCCCTTGCGCGGAATCGGATTCGGTCCGACGACGAAGACCGCATCGAACGCTCCCGACTCCGCCATGGCGACATCGGGAATCACGCGGATGCCGTCGCTCGATCGAACGACATCGCCATTGCCATTACCGCCGATCAGCGTGTATTCGTAGACCGTACGCTCGACGAGCATATTGGCGATACGCAACGGATCGACCGCCGTGCCGAGCGCGATCAGCGAGAAATTCTCGAGAAGCAGAAAGCCGATCCGCATGACACGCAAATCGTGCATGCCGGGATTCGCATGCTTTGCTTTCGAACGCGCAGCGGCGGATGACATCGGAAGTCTGAGCGGAAAGAGTGATGAACCTCCGGCATCATAGCGTCTCCGTCTGTGTCGATTTGCAGGGAGATCGCTCGTCGTGTTCATGAAGTAGCTGGAACTGCCACTCGGAGAACATCATGCGCAAGCTCATCGTTTCGACGTTCATCAGTCTGGATGGCGTCATTCAGGCACCCGGCGGACCGGAGGAAGATCGCAGCGGCAGCTTCGTCCTGGGCGGCTGGATTGCACCCTATTCCGAGGAAGCCATCGGCCAGTACTTGCAGGAACTGCTTTCGCAACCGTTCGAGTTGCTGCTGGGACGTTGCACATACGATATCTTCGCGTCGTACTGGCCACACGTGCCGGCCGATGCGCGCAACCGCGACATCGCCGACCTGTTCGACCGCGTACCGAAGCATGTGGCGACGCATCGATCCGCCGATCTCGACTGGCAAAACAGTCATGCGCTGGACGGCGAACTCGCCGACGCGATACGCGCGCTCACACATCAGGAGGGCGCCGATCTGTTGACGTTCGGAAGCGGCAACATGGTGCGTCAGCTACTTGCAGCCGGCCTGGTCGACGAGTTAAGGCTTCTGATCTATCCCGTCGTACTGGGTCGCGGCAAGCGCCTGTTCGGCGATGACGCAAAAGCGTCCGCCTTCACGCTGACGCACTCGGCCACCACGTCCGGCGGCGTAATCATTACGCGTTACACCCGTGACGGTGAAGTGCGAACCGGAACTGTCGGCGAAGTGAACTGACCGATTGCAACGCGCGGCACCTTCCGGCCCTGGGACATGAACTCGCTCGCCAATACGATTCTCGTGCTGCACGCGTTGATCGTGCTGTTCATCGTCGGCGGACTGATCGCGATCTGGACGGGCGCCGCATTCGGATGCGCCTGGGCGCGCAATCGCGTGTTTCGGATCGCGCACATCGTCGCCATCGGTATCGTCGCGACGCTGGCTGTCGTCGATCTTCCGTGTCCGCTCACCGTTCTGGAAGATCGATTGCGCACCGGGCAGTCCGGCACGCAAGGCTTCATACAGCGCTGGGTCGGCGCGTTCCTGTATTTCGATTTTCCCGCCTGGGTCTTCACGCTCGCCTACGTGGCCTTCTTTCTTGCCGTGGTCGCCACGTGGCGCGGCATTCCACCGCGACGCACGATTCAGAACGACGAACGGGCGAGATAACCGGTCGGTTTGCTTCTGAGCTTGCGGCTCACCTTGAGCGCGAGCAGCACCGGCTTCGTGATATGCGGACGAAGGATCGCGTGCTTGCGAACGTATTTGGGCACGTACCACTCGGAGCGCGTGCCAGCGTAGAACAGCGCGGCGTGCCCCGCTCGCAGCGTGCGCGGCTCCTGACCATCGGCGGTGATGATGACTTCGCCTTCGATGACGTAGATCGTTTCATCCTCGTCGAAATACCAGTTGAAACGGCCGGCAGTGCAGTCCCAGACCCACGACGACGTGGTCGTATCGAGACTTTGCGACCAGCGGCCGCCGCGTGCGACAGGATTGCCTTCGAGGATCCATGCCGGGTCGATCGGCGCCGGCTCGAGTTGTACATCGTCGAGACGCACGGACTCGAAAACGGGAGTTGTCATGGAGGCTCCTTTATGTTGCTGATGATCGGTCATAAATAGAGCGAGGAAATGCTCACTCGTCTGATTCGGTAATTTGCTCCGTCGATGTAGTTGCGGAAGCCCTAGACGGAGACATCTCCGCGATGAAATCGTTCACCGCCCACCTTACAACTTGTAATGTAAGGCCATGATGCCACACCTCTGAGCATTGCAAACATAAATGCATGCATTTGCATGACAAATGGAAAGCGTGCGGAAGAGTGGAGAAACTTGCGATAGGCGAGCGCGAATAAAGCGGCTCGAAATGGAGGCTAATGCAGTTGCTGAAACGCGAGGAGATAGCCGTTGCAATCGGTCATGGCGAATTCGGTTGCCATGACGGACGCGAGTTCTATCGTCAATGCAATTGCAACGTGCCAACAAGCTCGGAGATACCGAGCCATGCCAGTTGCAGACCGATACAGAACAGCACGAATGCGAAAAGCCGCATCGCAATCTGGGTTCCGGTCTTGCCGAGCAGCTTCGCGAGACGTCCCGCGAAGCGCACGCAGAGGAAAATGCAACCGCACAGCAACAGCAGCGCCACGACGACGCCGGCCAGATGCACCGGCGAGAGCCCCGCGTGCGGCGTGCCCGTGCCCAACGCGATGGCGACCGCGATCGATCCCGGCCCGACCGTGATGGGCAGCGTCAGCGGATAAAAAGCTCTCGCACGCAAGGAAGCGGCGCGCCCGGCATCCTCGATCGGCGCGGCGCTTTCGTCCGAGGGCGATTGCAGCAGACCCCAGCCCGCCATCGCGATCACCAGGCCGCCTCCGACGCGCAGCACCGCCTCGGATATGCCGAAGAACGACAGCACATAAGCGCCGACCGACAACGACACGAGCAGGATCACAAAGCCGTTGATCGCGATGCGCCGCGCCAGCTCCGCAAGGTCCGCGTCGCTCGCGCCGCGCACCATCCCGAGGATGATCAATGCAACCGCAGGCGGATTGATGATCGGGAACAGCGGCGTCACGATCAGAAGAACGGTCTTGAAGAACTCGTGGATCATCGCGCACTAGCCCTGCAACGAAGCCCAGCGCACGAGGCCGCTCATGCCGGCTTCTTCCAGCTCCTGCATGCCGCAGTCCCTGACGATGAAAACGGCGGCCATGTCGGGCGCGTTCGCCAAGGACAGCCGGCGCGGCGCGGCGAACGTTGTGCCGACGCTTTGCAGAAGAATGCGATCGCCGGGAGCCGGGCCTGCGACGATCGCTTTCATTCTAAGAAGCCGGCCGCCCAGCGCGCCCGAGATGTTCTCCATCCATTCGAGCGTCTGTTCCCATTCGGGCGTGCCGTGGAAGCGCGCACAAAAGACGCGCAAGCGCGGATGCAGCAGCACGCGGGACGAACGCCTGCCTTCGTCCGCTTCGTCCGCTTCGTGCGCGATGAGCGCCTGACCACTCTCGAAATCGCGGAAAGCCGCGCGCGCGCGTTCACGCAGGCTGTCTTCATCGACGAGATGTGCGAGCGGATTGATCCGTGCGATACGCGCGCGTTCGAGGCAGCGTTGTTCATCGCCGACAAGATCGGTCTTGGTCAGCACGATCGTGTGCGCCGCGCCGAGTTGCGCGGCGACATCGTCGAATGAATCGCCGTCGAGCGGCGGGCGGCTGCAATCGTAGGTGACCGCGATATGAACGCGCAGTCCCATCGCGGCGAGTGGATTCAGCGAGCGCATCACTTCGTCCGGACGCGACAGGCCGCTGCATTCGAGCACGATGCGCTCGAATGCGGGCAATCCCGCTTCGATGCGCGACGCCACCAGATCCTCGATGGTCATCACCAGATCGTTGTTCAGCGAACAGCACACGCAGCCGTTGCTGAGCGTCGCCATCGCGGTGCCGCGCGCGGATTCGGAGAGAACGGCGCCATCGATATTGATCGCGCCGACCTCGTTGACGATGATCGCCGTCGATGTCTGCGCGGCGCTGTCGCTCAACAGCGCTTCGAGCAGCGAGGTCTTGCCGCTGCCGAGCATGCCCGCGAGCATCATGAATTGCGTTGCGGGCGCCTTCATTTCGATGGCTCCGTTGCGCGCGCATACGGCGTCTCGCCGTTCTTCCATGTGGCTGCGACCATCGCGCGAACATCGCCGAGCAGTTCGTCGACATCGAATACGACGCCCGAGCGAATCGTGTATTCGAGCGCGCGCTTCTGTTCGACCACGCCGAGTTCGTCGTTCAGGCGCGTCGCGCCCGTGCCGTGGAGAAGCTTGAAGTCCGCCAGCGGATTCTCGCGATGCACGAGCACATCCGCGCGACGCCCGACTTCGAGCACGCCCGCCTCTTCACCGATGCCGAGCAGATCCGCCGCGTGCGAAGTTCCCGCGCGCAGGACTTCCATCGGCAGAAAGCCCGCTTCCTGAAGCAGTTCGAGCTCGCGCACATAGCCAAGCCGTAGATCTGATACATGAAGCCCGAATCGCTTCCGGGGCACACGCGTCCGCCGAGATTCTTGTAGTCGTTGAGGAAGTGCATGAAGATTCGGTAGGTCTCGCGCCATTCGACCTCGTTCTTCACCGACCATCGATAGAAGTACGCGCCATGTCCGCCGCGCTGCGGCTGAAAGTACTTCCATGTCGTGCTGTCCGTGTAGCTGTCGTGCCATTCTGCGCGGCGCGCGCGCATCACCGTCAATTGCGCGTGATGACAACACGTGCGCAGGCCGAGCTTCGCGCATTCGTCGAGCGCGGCCTGCATGATCGCGGGCGGCGCGCCGAAGAACTTCACGCCTTCCGCGCCTTTGTCGCGCGCCTGTCGAAGCCACTCGCGTCCATCGTCGGGACGATAGATGGTCTTCAGATAATCATTGACGGCGGGAAAATAAACATAGGGATAGAGATGCGGCGCCGCGATGCGATTCGCCTCCGTTGCCGCCTTCTGCTCGCATGTCCATGCGAGTCCGTTCATGCAGCCCGTTTCGCGCACCGACGTGACGCCGTGCGCGAGCCAGAGCTTGTAGATGTAATCGGCGGGCAGCATCTCGCCGTTCTCCGCATGAAACGGCGTGCCGATATGCGCGTGACTGTCAATGAAGCCCGGCGACACATACTTCCCGTGGCAATCGATCTCCCGGTCGCCGCGTGCCGGACGGCGGTCCGGATTCACCGGCTTGTGCGGCACGCCGACCACGGCAAGCTCGGCGATCCTGCCGTCCTCGATGACGATATCAGCGGGGCCGAACGGCGGCGCGCCCGTGCCATCGATCACCGTCGCGCCGCGCAACACGAGGCGGCCGAAGGGGCCTTCGCCCCGGTCTCGCGTCGTCGATGGCCGGACCTGCGCAAGACCTTTCTTCGCGAAACCGGCGACCATTTCCTCGCCGACTTCGATTTCGAACTTCGATGCGCTCATCTATTCACCTCGCACTCGTCGGCACGCGTTCTCAGTGGTGATCGAATAGCGCGATCTGATTGGCCTTCACCATCGCGTGCACTTTCGCTTTGAACTTCATGTCGGGATCTTTCTTGCACGCTTCCACCACGGTTGCGGCGACGGGCTGAGCCGTATCGATGACCGTCGTCTCCGTGCCCTTCACGCCGAGCTTGTCGACGCCGGCGACGTAGTAGACGAGCGCGGGTTGATACGCTTCGTCGACCTGCACGAAGTCCGCGCACGACATCTTTGCCGGGGCGACTTTCATTTCCTTCGCGCTGGCGGCTTGAACAGCGAAGACGCACATCAGGGCCAACAGGATTTTTGCGGGCTTCATATAACACTCCTTGGTTTCGTTGAATGGTGAATCAGCAGACTGCAGGCGTATCGTAGAGAGGCAGAGTTAGCGCAGAATTAATCACGCTGGCTGCGCCTGCCCGGCATGCATCAGCGTCCAGCCGATGCCGCGCACGTTGCGGATCAGCGCGCGACCGAAGCGCTTGCGCATCGAGTGGATGAGCACGTCGAGCGCATTGCTCTCCACTTCGTTGCCCCAGCCGTAGATGCGTTCTTCGAGCTGCGCGCGCGACAGAATCGCCTCGGGTCGTTCGAGCAGCGCATGCATCAGCGCGAATTCGCGCGCGGACAAGGGCGACGCCACGCCCTCGCGCAACAGCGTGCGACGGTCCAGATCGAGGCTCATCGAGTCGTCGCCGATGCAGGAGGTCGCATAACCAGCCTGGCGGCGCAACACCGCGCGGATGCGCGCCAGCACCTCGCGCACGTCGAAGGGCTTGAGCACGCAATCGTCCGCGCCGACATCGAGACTGCGCACGCGTGTTTCCGGATCGCTGCTTGCGGTGAACGTCAACATCGGCACCTTGTTGCCCGATTCGCGCGAGGCTCTCAGCAACTGGAGACCACCGCCGCACAGCAGGCCGAGGTCGAGCAGCACGACCGCGTAGTAAGCCGCATCGATGGCCAGGCGCCCGGCTCTCGCATCGCGGACCCAGTCGACCTGGTAGCCGCCATCTTTCAAGGCCCGGAACAGGGCCTGCCCCATTTGCAGATCGTCTTCAACCAGTAACACGCGCATGATCTTCCTTCTTTTTTCGCAAGCGTTCGTCGCAGTTCATTGAAATGGCAGGCACACCATCGAAGATTCCTTTATTACGGATACCGAATCGAACGGGATGATGTTCCAGCGAATTGCCCGACGCCGCGATCATCGAAAATCAGTCGAGCGTGAGCAGTTTAGATTCGTGTCGAGATGTTGTCTGTCCTCACGAAACAGGACAGAACCATTCGATGTCAGCCGAGCAGTGCCGTCAGCGCAACGAGTTCGCGCTGCGTGCCGATGCCGAGTTTCGCCAGCGCGCGCTGCTTGTAGGTGACGACGCTCGCAGGCGATAGTGCGAGCATCGCGCCGACTGTCTTCGCGGTCTCGCCCTGCCCCAGAAGCTTCGCAACGGAACGTTCGCGCTCGGACAGCGCGGTGTGCCATTTGATCGAGATCTCGCGTGGCACGCTTGGCGTCGAGCGCAACCTCGAATGCGTCGAAGCGAGCGCGGCGAGAAAATCGGCGAAGGCGGCGATGCAGGCTTTGTCGCGTTCGCTGAAGCGCCCCATCGCGGTGGAGCGGTAGAGGCTGAGAAAGGCCGTGTGTTCCGTGCCGGGCGCGATGATCGACAGCTTGTCCGCGATGCCCGGCTCGATGAAGAAGCGCTCGAAATATTCGGCGTTCGATGCGCGATCCATCATCAGCGGGCGGACCGCGGGCATGAGCGGCTTTATCGTTTCGGTCGTTTCGGTCGTTTCGGTCACACCGATGTGGGCAAACTCGCGCACCAGCGGGTCGTCGCGATAACAACCGCCCACATACGCTTCAGTCAGCCGTGTAGCGACACCGCGCGCGCGCCGGCTCGCGAGCGCGGAAATGTGCGCGTCGCGCGGCTTCACGTTGACGAGCACGCAATGCTCGATCTCGACGAGACCGGCCAGCGCCGCAATCAGGTTGTCGCCGAAATCGTCCGTGCCCGCCGCGCGCACGCAATTGGAGAAGGGAAGAATGGCTGCAAAGTCTCGCGGATTCATATGAATGCTCATTGCCCTGAAAGCGATGCTGGGATCGCGCTCGAAGAGCAATGAGCCGGGTTGCCCTCCGAGCGCTGGGAGGCAATGGCGCGCGAGCATATATCCGCGATGATGCACTGCGTGATCGATGTCTTGTCGTCGCGCGAACGGACTGGCAACTGGACTTCGTTCCATATGTCCACTTGAATACCAGTCATTCAAGTGGTCGCTATGTTAGGAAGGGGAAGTGGTACCGTCTTGTCGTTTTATCCCCGCGAAAGCGACGATTTCGGCATATTTTCGTCAATTGCAAAAGCGAGCCCGACTATGCGATGCAAGTCGTCGGGCGACGCCGGAGATCTGATCGAACGTTCAGTCTCTCCTGTCGCTTTCGGGCTAATGCATGTCGCGTGATCGAAGACGCTCCATTACGAAGCGCGGATCGTGC
>Ga0160447_100962_pt1 | contig 11964 bp, 12 predicted proteins | sample HID1973K_E1MG_FD_108222 | JGI IMG/M metagenome (GOLD analysis project Ga0160447, IMG submission 108222) | Enriched mosquito-associated microbial communities from UW Madison campus, WI, USA - HID1973K_E1 MG | ecosystem: Host-associated > Arthropoda: Insects > Digestive system > Unclassified ...
AAATTCGATCTCCCGCGGTTTTGAAACTCTCCGACCTGAGATCATGCATTACGCGATAGGGTTGTTCACCGCCATCACGATACAGATCGCAACAAACGCGAACTGATCTCGCTTACGTCTACGGCAGTTGCGCATCAGCATCGCCAGTCGAACAAAGGCCATTCTTCCAGCAAGCTTTGGCCTTTCGCTGATCGCGGCGCCGCTGTCATCGGTCAGTGCGCAGATCAGGCGTATCTGAGATATCCACCAGCCATCCGCCAACTGCTTCACACGTGTGATCGCTGAGGCCGCCCCCGCATTCACCCCGAACTGATTGCTCGCATGCTGCCGATAATCCATCCCGGCAACAGGGTCGATGAACCACTTGTACCCATGACTGCGCGCAAAGGCATAACAGAACCAGTCGTGCAGCGCGACGTTCTGAACGTCATCCCACTGCGTGGTTACGATGCGTTTGAACGCAGACGCCAGTTCACGTGTCAGCACGTAGGTGCAGCCTGGCCCTGCGGCCTCGAACAGATAATCCCATTTCACCTGCGGCTGGGCTTTGTCGACGAGCATTCGTCTGCCATCGGGCCAGAATGCGATGACATTGCTCGAGTAGCCATCCACGCCGTCTGAGCGCAGCCTGGTGACGGCGCGTTGCAGCTTGTCCGGATACCAGAGGTCGTCCTGATCTGCGAACGACACATAGTCATACGCCGAGAAGTCGACGTCGCGGACAAGGCGGAAGAAGTTGCGGGCGGCGCCCTTGAAGGGGCCCGCTGGCGGCAAGAGGTATACGCTGGGGTGAGTGGAGGCGTAATCGGCACACCAGGCATCGGTGCCGTCGGTAGACGGATCGACGCTGATGTAAACGCTTACCCTGACTCTGGTCTGGGCGAGGATAGAAGCCAGTTGCTCTTCTATCCACGACATACCGTTGTAAGCGGCCAGCAGCACAGCGACTTTGGGAAAATCAGCGGACATGCTGCCAGCAGCCTTACTCAGGGTTTGGGAGACGAATTAGATGTCGCCGTGTTCCAGCAGTTTTTGCAGGTACTGACCGTAGCCGGTCTTCTTCAGCTTTTCAGCCTGGGAAGCGACCTGCTCTGCAGTAATCCAGCCATTGGTGTAACCGATCTCTTCAAGGCATGCCACTTTCCAGCCCTGACGCTGCTCGATGGTGTGCACGAAATGACTCGCCTCAAGCAACGACTCGTGGGTACCGGTATCGAGCCAGGCAAAGCCGCGGCCCAGCATCTGGACAGTCAGCGCCTTCTTCTCGAGATACACGCGGTTTACGTCGGTGATTTCCAGCTCGCCACGCTCGGATGGCTTGATGTTCTTGGCGATCTCAACGACTTCGTTGTCGTAGAAATACAGACCAGTCACGGCATAGCTGGACTTCGGTGCGGCCGGTTTTTCTTCGATGCTCAGCGCTCGGCCGCTCTTGTCGAATTCGACCACGCCAAAACGCTCAGGATCATTGACGTGGTAACCGAATACGGTAGCGCCGTCTTTCTGATCTGCAGCAGCGCGCAGGTTGTCGGAGAAGTGCTGGCCGTAAAAGATGTTGTCGCCCAGGATCAGGCAGCAAGGATCGTTGCCAATGAACTCTTCGCCGATGATGAACGCCTGAGCCAGACCGTCTGGACTTGGCTGCTCGGCATAGGTCAGCTGGATACCGTACTGGCTGCCGTCGCCCAGCAGTTTACGGAAAGACGGCAGGTCGTCCGGAGTGGAGATGATCAGGATCTCGCGCATGCCTGCCAGCATCAGTACCGACAGCGGATAGAAAATCATCGGCTTGTCGTAGATCGGCAGCATTTGCTTGGAGACACCCAGGGTGAGCGGGTGCAGACGCGTCCCCGAACCGCCGGCCAGAATGATTCCTTTACGATTGGTCGTGTTCATTTATTCAGAGCTTCCATAAGCATTCGGGTTACACCACTTTGCCAATCCGGCAGGTGCAGGGAAAAGGCGTTGCGCAGTTTTTCTGTCGCAAGGCGCGAGTTCAACGGGCGGCTTGCGGGTGTCGGGTATTGGGTTGTCGCTATCGGTTCGATTGTTTCTACCGCCAGCAATTCACCTTTTTCCCGCGCGAATTCAATGACGTATTTCGCGTAAGCGTGCCACGACGTTTCACCGGCAGGCGCCAGATGATAAATGCCGCAAAGGGCCGGATTCACCAAGGTCTTCTGCAGAGCGACAGCTGCCACATCGGCCAGCAGTTCGGCCCCTGTCGGCACACCGATCTGGTCAGCGATGACGTTGAGCGTCGTGCGTTCTTTGGCCAGTCGCAGCATGGTTTTCGCGAAGTTGTTCCCCCGCGCTGCGTACACCCAGCTGGTGCGGAAGATCAGGTGCTTGCAGCCAGAGGCGACAATCAGCTGTTCGCCTTCGAGCTTTGTCGCGCCGTAGTAATTCACCGGCGCGACCGAATCGGTCTCTTTCCAGGGAGCGGTGCCAGCACCATCGAAAACGTAGTCGGTGGAGTAATGCACCAGCAAAGCTTCAAGACGCTTCGCTTCCTCCGCCATCACCTGGCTTGCCAAGGCGTTGACCGTACGCGCGAGTTCGCGCTCGGTCTCGGCCTTGTCCACAGCGGTATAGGCCGCAGCGTTGACGATGACATCTGGAGCAACGGCCCTGATGGTTTCGCGCAATCCGACGAGGTCGGACAAATCCCCTGCCAACGTGCCATAAGCTGTCGACACCGGATGACGATCTAGGGCGGTCAGTTCGCCGAGCACACACAAGGCACGCTGCAGCTCCCAGCCGACCTGACCGTTTTTACCGAGCAGGAGAATCTTCATGCCTTGTCAGCACGCGCGGCGTAGTTCTTGTCGATCCACTGCTGGTAGCTGCCGCTCTTGACGTGAGCAACCCACTCCGGATTGTCCAGGTACCACTGTACGGTTTTGCGAATGCCCGATTCGAAGGTCTCTTCCGGTACCCAGCCCAGTTCGCGCTGAATCTTGCTGGCGTCAATCGCGTAGCGAAGGTCGTGGCCAGGACGGTCCTGGACGTAGGTCAGCAGGTCGACGTGAGGACGGAACGCCGAATCAGGGCGCAGTTCGTCGAGCAGTGCACAAACAGTGCGCACGACTTCGATGTTCTGCTTCTCGTTGTGGCCACCGATGTTGTAGGTCTCGCCCACTTCACCTTCAGTCACGACCTTGTACAGCGCACGTGCGTGGTCTTCAACGAACAGCCAGTCGCGGATCTGGTCGCCTTTGCCATAGATCGGCAACGGCTTGCCTTCCAGCGCATTGAGGATCACCAGCGGGATCAGCTTCTCGGGGAAGTGGAAAGGGCCGTAGTTGTTCGAGCAGTTGGTGACCAGAGTCGGCAAGCCATAGGTACGCGCCCAGGCACGGACCAGGTGGTCGGAGCTCGCCTTGCTCGCCGAGTACGGGGAGCTTGGCTGGTAGGGGGTCGTTTCGGTGAAGAGATCTTCCGGCCCTTCCAGGTCGCCGTACACTTCGTCGGTCGAAATGTGGTGGAAGCGGAAAGCCGATTTGCGCGCCTCATCGAGCGTCGTCCAGTAGCCACGGGCGGCTTCGAGCAGGACGTAAGTGCCGATGATGTTGGTCTGGATGAACTCCGACGGGCCACTGATCGAACGGTCTACATGAGACTCGGCGGCCAGGTGCATGACGGCATCAGGCTGGTGCTCGCGGAACACGCGATCAAGGTCTTCACGATTGCAGATATCGACGTGTTCGAACGCGTAACGATCACTCAGATCGACCGTCTGCAGCGACTCGAGGTTGCCGGCATAGGTAAGTTTGTCGACGTTGACGACGGAATCGGTGGTATTGGAAATGATGTGACGCACGACAGCAGAACCGATGAAGCCAGCACCGCCTGTTACTAAAATCTTCACGAGAGTTTTCTACCTTGAGGGTCTGACAAAGCATCACAAGGCTTCGCCCTATCCATGGGAGCAGCGGCCCGGACAGCACCGGCAGCTACGACGACATTTGCCATCCCACAATCCAAATAGAGGCAAGCTTATTACGCGACAAAATGAAGGCTGATTTTACATACAATTCAGCCGGTCAAGAAAATAATTATCTTCTTCAAGCACCTGCAATCATGGGGCTCTAACCACCGGATCCGGGCAGTATCGAGAAATCCACAAAATGAAAACGCAGTCACTGTAGCCAATGTTGCGTATTTGATACAGGGAACAGGAGCAAATCTTGCTTGCAAAAGCATCGCCACCGCCGATTTTTGTTTTACGGCATTCATCAAAAAGCACGCTACAGTTGGGTAGGCTTCGGTCGCGGTAATGACTTTCTGATGTAGTTATTTCAACTGCCCGTGCTGCAAACGACACTTGAAAGACTCCAGAGGCGGCTACCATGAAAGCGATTGTCACCGGCATCACAGGACAGGATGGCGCCTATCTGAGCGAGCTTCTCCTCAGCAAGGGCTACACCGTTTACGGGACCTATCGACGCACCAGCTCGGTGAATTTCTGGCGCATTGACGAGCTTGGCATTCGTAATCACCCCAACCTGCATCTGGTCGAATACGACCTGACCGACCTCTCCGCCAGCATCCGGCTGCTGCAAAACACCCAGGCGACGGAAATCTACAACCTCGCCGCGCAAAGCTTTGTCGGCGTTTCGTTCGATCAGCCGATCACTACCGCCCAGATCACCGGTATCGGAGCGGTCAACCTGCTGGAAGCGATAAGGATCGTCGACCCGACCATTCGTTTCTATCAGGCCTCCACCTCGGAGATGTTCGGCAAGGTCCAGGCGATTCCGCAGGACGAAAGCACTCCCTTCTACCCGCGCAGCCCCTACGGGATCGCCAAGCTGTACGCCCACTGGATGACCATCAATTACCGCGAGTCGTACGGAATTTTTGCGACCAGCGGCATCCTGTTCAATCACGAGTCGCCGTTGCGTGGTCGGGAATTCGTGACCCGGAAGATCACCGATTCGGTGGTGAAAATCCAGATGGGCCTGCTGGACAAGCTCGAGCTGGGGAATCTGGATGCGAAACGCGACTGGGGGTTTGCCAAGGAATATGTAGAAGGCATGTGGCGGATGCTCAAGGCCGATACGCCGGACACCTTCGTGCTGGCCACGAACCGCACCGAAACTGTGCGTGACTTCGTCACCATGGCGTTCAAGGCTGTGGACATTGCAATCGAGTGGAAAGGCAGCGCGGAGGATGAACAGGGTTACGACGCCAGAACCGGCAAGGCTCTGGTTTCGGTCAATCCGAGGTTCTATCGCCCCAGCGAAGTGGAATTACTGATCGGTAATCCGGAAAAGGCCAGGATGGTTCTGGGCTGGGAGGCCAAGACAAACCTGGAGGAGTTGTGCCGGATGATGGTTGAAGCGGACCAACGCCGCAATGAACAGGGTTTTTCCTTCTGATGAATATCGCTGGCAAGCGCGTATTGATTACGGGAATTCAGGGTTTTACCGGTCGCTACATGGCGGCGGAACTGAAAAACCAGGGATGCGAAGTGATCGGCATGGGTTCTCAGCCTTCGACAGAAGCCGATTATCACCAGGTCGACTTGCTCGACCCGGTGAGCCTGACGGCATTCCTGGCCAACATTCGGCCCGACATCGTCGTTCACCTGGCGGCGCTGGCATTTGTCGGCCACGGCGCGGCGGATGCGTTCTATCAGGTGAACCTGATCGGTACACGCCACCTGCTCGAAGCTATCGATCGATGCGGCGAACAGCCCGATTGCGTGCTGTTGGCCAGCAGTGCAAATGTCTATGGCAACGGTTCTTCGGGCCGGTTGAATGAGGACACGCCGCCTGCGCCGGCCAACGATTATGCGGTCAGCAAGCTGTCCATGGAATGGATGGCCCGGCTATGGTTCGATCGCTATCCGATCATCATCACTCGCCCGTTCAACTACACCGGGGTAGGTCAGGCGGAAAACTTTCTGCTGCCTAAGATCGTCAGTCATTTTCGACGAAGGGCGCAGACGATAGAACTTGGGAATCTGGACGTGTGGCGCGACTTCAGTGATGTGCGCGCACTGGTCGCAGCCTATCGCGGCCTGCTCCAGGCTTGTCCTGCCGGCCAGGTGGTGAACATCAGTTCGGGAAAAACGCACTCGCTGGGGCAAGTGATCGAGTTATGTCGCACTATCACCGGGCATGAGATACACGTCGAAGTGAATCCCGCGTTTGTACGGCAGAACGAAGTACGCAGTCTGTGTGGAGACAACTCCCGACTCAAAGCACTGGTGGAGGGTTGGCAAACCCCGCCACTGCAAGAAACCCTTGAATGGATGTTGTTCGAGGAATAAACAAAGGGGCCGCTCGATGAGCAGCCCCTTTTCACATCACGGCTTACGCTTGCGCGGCCCGGTATTGAACGCCGGCACCTTGCGCACAGGCTTGGCCGCTGGCGCTTCGGCGACGGTCTCGCCGCTATCGACCCATTTGCCGAGGTTGCGCTTGCCGCCACCGCCGGCTTTCGGCTTCTTCGGTTTTTTCGGCTTCTTCAGAATCTGACCGCTGGCATCGGTGGCCGGGACGCGGTGTTCGGGGCTGAAGTCGGGCTCTTCGCGGCGCTGCAGGGTCTGGCGGGTCAGCACCTCAATGGCGCTGAGCAGTTCGACTTCGTCGGCACAGACCAGCGAGATCGCCTCACCCGTCTGGCCCGCACGGCCAGTACGACCGATGCGGTGGACGTAGTCCTCGGCGACGATTGGCAGGTCGAGGTTGACCACGGTAGGCAGGTCGTCGATGTCCAGGCCGCGAGCGGCAACATCGGTAGCAACGAGAATCTGCACCTCGCCAGCCTTGAAGCGATCCAGTGCGCGCTGGCGAGTGGCTTGGGGTTTGTCGCCATGGATGCCGTCGGCGTTGATGCTCAGGCCTTGCAGGCGATCAACCAGTTGATCGACACCGACGCGGGTCTTGGCGAAGACCAGCACCTGACTCCAGCGCTGCTTTTTCAGCAGGTGGATGAACAGTTCACTCTTGCGCTTCTTGTCGACCGTCACAACCCATTGCTTGACCGACGATGCAGCGACGTTGCGCGGGCTGACTTCGATGCTCAGCGGGTTGTCGAGCATTTGGCCGGCCAGTGCGCGGATCGAGTCGGAAAAGGTCGCAGAGAACAGTAGCGTCTGACGGCGTTTCGGCAGTGCGGCGTAGATATCCCGCAGTTCTTCGGAGAAGCCCAGATCGAGCATGCGGTCGGCTTCGTCGAGGATCAGGGTCTGGACCTGAGAGAACTTCACGGCGTTCTGGCGATGCAGATCGAGCAGACGGCCCGGTGTTGCAACCAGTACGTCTACGCCACGGCGCAGCTTCATCATCTGCGGGTTGATGCTGACGCCGCCATAGACTGCGTAGGTCGCAAGCGGCAGATGTTCGGCGTATTGACGAATGGCTTCGTGAACCTGCTCGGCCAGTTCGCGGGTCGGGACCAGCACCAGTGCGCGCACCGAGTTGGCGGCGACCTTCGGCCCCTCCATGGTCAGGCGCTGCAGCAGCGGCAAGGCAAAGCCTGCAGTTTTGCCGGTGCCGGTCTGGGCAGCGGCCATCAGGTCGCGACCTTCGAGCACGGGCGGGATTGCCTTGGCCTGAACGGGGGTTGGCGTCTGGTAGCCGAGCGCTTCGAGCGCGCGCAGCAGGGGTTCGATCAGGCCAAGAGAGGCGAATGTCATGTGAATACCGTTGGAAAAGGGTCAGCGCACAAGGTCTGTGGATAGACAATGGCGCGCAGTTTACCCGTTTTGCACCGGTTTCTGCTTGCGCCACTGCGGCAAGCCGATCAGCACCACGGCGCTGATGATCACGGTCATGGCCGCAGCTTCCGCGGGCCCGATATGTTCATCGGCGAACAACACGCCCAGCAGCACGGCAACGGCCGGGTTGACGTAGGCATAACTGGTGGCGGCTGCAGGTCGAACGTTTTTCAGCAGGTACATATAAGAGCTGAACGCGACGATGGAGCCGAACACCACCAGATAGGCCATGACCAGCCAGCCCGAGAGACCGGGAGACTGAGTCATGCGCTCGCCGCTGACGTAGCTTGCGATCAGCATCAGTGCACCCGCCACCAGCATTTCGCAGGCGCTGGCCATGGGTCCGGCCGGCAACGGCAGGTATCGGCTCCAGACAGACCCGAACGACCAGGTGGCGGCCGCAAAGATCACTAATGCGGCCCCCATGGGGCTCGCCTGCAGGTTCGACCCCAGATTGAGCAAGGCGATGCCGATCAGGCCCAGGACGATTCCGGCCCACTCCAGGCGGGTATTGCGATGGCCCCAGATCAAGCCGAACAGCAAGGTGAACAGTGGCACCACGGCCACCGCCAGCGCAGCGACACCGGAGGCCACGCCCGCGTGTTCAGCCAGCGTCACGGCGCCATTGCCACAGGCCAGCAGGAGAAAACCGATCATCCCCGCAGCCTTCCATTGTTGCCAGGTCGGCATGGGGGCGCCGCGAAAACGCATGAAGGCGAACAGGATCGCGCCGGCGATGGTGAAGCGAACACCGGCCATCATCAATGGCGGCCAGGTTTCGATACCGATGCGAATGGCGAGGTAAGTAGAGCCCCAGATCACGTAAAGCGCGAAAAAGGCCCCGATGAGCAACAGGGGAAAACGGCGGGCGGCAGGCATGAAAGACTCGAATACAGGCAATTTATTATCGGGTGTGATTCTAGAAACGTCCGACCCTTGGATGTCAGTAACAACGGGTGTTTATTCGACCCGTACACTTTTATCAACAACCTGAATCCGCGAATCAGATCCCGCGGTGCTTGCTGATCGCTTCAGCGATTTTCTTCGCCGGGACCTTTTGCAGTGTGCAGAACAACTGATGAGAAACCCCATTGATGCCGTGAGTGTTGCGCAGTTCATGGCTCAGGTGGGCGGTCAGGTTGGCGGCCATTTCGGCGTCGGCCATCGCTCGGTGAGCCTTGCCGGTATGGGGCAGACCAGCCCAGGAGGTCAATGTGCCGAGCTTGTGATTGGGCGCGCTGGGCATCAGGCGTCGCGCCAGCAGCATCGAGCAGGCGAAGCTTTGTTCGCGTGTGCGTTTGATGCGCGATAACTCGTAATCCCAGAACTTCTGGTCGAATGACGCGTTGTGGGCGACCAGCGGCGTCAGGCCGACGAACTCGGCCACTTCGTTCATGACTCGCTCGGCCGGCGGTGCCGTGCGCAGCATGCTGTTGCTGATGCCGGTCAGCGATTCGATGAATGACGGGATGCGCACGCCCGCGTTCATCAGGCTCTGATAGCGCTCGACGATCACGCCCTGCTCCATGATGACCACGGCAATCTCGGTCGCCCGGCAACTGCTGTTGGGCGAGATACCGGTGGTTTCGAAGTCGATGACGGCGATGCGTTCCTGCATGGGAAAACCTTTATCAAATGACGCAGTACCCATGTAGGAGCGCGCTTGCCCGCGATAACGTTGCCGTGGCCGACACACTTATATCGTCTGTCCCGTCTTTCGCGGGCAAGCGCGCTCCTACAGTAAATCTCAGCGTTCAGTTCTTGAGCAACAACCCGCCTTCAATAGGCACATAGCGACTGGCGGCGCGGATCAGCGAGTTGGCGGTCAGCCCAGGGACACCGTAGGCCACGGCTTCGACCCCATGCTTGCTGATGATACGTTCGAGCAGCAGGTCAAAATCGCCGTCGCCGGACGCCAGCACGACCTCATCGACATTCGGTGCAACGTCCATGATGTCGATGGTGATGCCCACGTCCCAGTCACCTTTGGCCGAGCCGTCGCTTCGCTGGATATAGGGCTTGAGTTTGACGGTGAAACCGAGATTGCGAAGGATCTGCTGGAATTGCTGCTGTTTACTGTCGCCACGATCGATGGCGTAGGCATAAGCTTCGACAATCTGCCCGCGCTGACTGATGTCCGCCCACAGAGCGGCATAGTTGAAATGACAACCATGAGCCTGACGCACGGTGTAATACAGATTCTGTACGTCGGCGAACACCGCGATTCTTCTCACCCGAACTCCTCGATGCGCTGAAAAGCGACAAAGGCCCGAACGTCGGACCGGCGCTCAGTATGCCAGTTTGGGGAGGCGATTGGAGAGAAGGGTTGGATTTGTGAGCGGTCGATCCGGTTGAGGCATGCCGGGGCGTGTTCAGGTTTCGAGTTGGAACCGCGTCCTGTGGGGCCAGTTTGCTGGCGAAAGCGGTGTCACCGATGCGACCAAACTACCGCATTCACCAGCAAGCCGGCTCCCGCATGGGTCAGCAATCAGACGTAAGAATCGTCGTCCTCGCCGCCGAACATGCCGCTGTCGTCGCTGCCGTAATCGGTGTCAGCGAAACCGCCTGCGTCATTGCCCCAGCTGTCGTTGCTGGTGACGCGCTGCTGATCGTCACCCCAGCCGCTGCCGCTGCTGCTGCCAAAATCGCTATCGGCGGCAGGCTGTGCAGGCTCTTCCTTAATGATCTCGACAATTTCCTGCGGCTGGCTGTTGTGGTGGAACAGGCTGCTGATGCCTTCCGCCAACATCACACCACCGGCCACGCCCGCTGCGGTTTTCAGCGCACCACCCAGGAAACCGCTGCCGATCGGTGCCGCAGGGGCTTGTTGCTGCGGCTGGGCATAGTTGCCTTGTGGTGGCGCGTTATACGGAGGAGGACTGGCAGGGCCGTTGTCACGCCAGCCGCCAGCCGAAGGTTGTGGGCTGGATGGGCGGGAAAACGATGACGACGGTTGCTGCGCCTGAGGCTCACGGGAGCCGCCGCCGAAGATGCTCGACAGGAATCCGCCACCCCCTTGCGCCGGCGCTGGCTGAGCTTTGACTCGCTGAAGTTCCGCCTGCAGCTGCTGAATCTGTTCGTCGCGCTGACGGTTCTGCGCTTCCGTCTGTTTGAGCGCAACTTCCTGAACCAGAATCGCCTGCGCCATGTAGTAAGGTGCGGCGGGTTGCCGGGTCAGGTGCTCCTTGATCAGCGCCTCGGCCTGGGCGTCCCGGGGGGCCGAATCGGTTTCTGCCTGCTTGAGTTTGCCAAACAAGCCATCGATCAGGGTTTGCTCTTCGCTGTTCATGGCGACCTCGTTAGATTGCCGTAGGAATTCTGTGACTGACCTGAGTGTCAGACACAAACAGTAATGGGGCGTTTCGAGGGCGTTTCAATAGGATGTAGAAAAAGTTAAGAATCCTTGGCAACGCACAAGGTTGGCCCAGCGCACCGGCTCTACGCTAAAGTGTCGGCCTGCTTTGGCCTGTGATCCTTTCATGAATCCGCTGACTATCATTCAAGACTCGCTTTACTTTTTCCGGCGCAATTTCGCCAGCATCATCACGCTGTGCCTGCCGCTGGTGATCCTCGAGGCCTTGACCAAGCAACTGCTGGGCAGCTCGGCAGCAGACGGCTCGGCGAGCTGGCAACTGCTGATCGGACTCTTGTTCTACCCCTTGTACACCGGCGCGCTGATTCTGTTTCTGGACGCCAAGACTCGGGGCGAAACGCCCGCCAAGCGCAACCTGCTCGCCGCGACACTGCGCATGTGGCCGACCTTTGCGGTACTGACTGCGCTTAGCACGCTGTTGATCATGGCGGGCCTCTCGCTGTTCATCGTTCCCGGCGTGTGGGTCATGATCAAACTGGTGTTCTCCGAATACCTCCTGGTATTGCGCGGCCTGGGTCCGCTGGACGCCATGCGCGAGAGCTTCAAGATGACGCGGGGCCATGTCGTCCGGATTCTGGTCTGCGTGCTCTTCGTCTACATTCCGTTGTCGGTGCTCGAAGGGCTGAGCTTCTACGTCCTGCCCGATCAGCAAAGCCCGATGCTGTCGCTGATCGTCGACAGCGTTTCCAGCTTCCTGCAACTGTTCATCAGCGTGGTGATGTTTCGCCTGTTCATGCTCATCGATGAGCCCGCGCAGCCGGCCTGAGGAATCTCAATGGCCCGCCTGCTGCGTTACGTCATCGCTGTTGCGTTAGTCATCGCGCTGATCGGCGGCTTGATCTACAGCCAGACCTGGCAT
>Ga0160447_100965_pt1 | contig 11913 bp, 8 predicted proteins | sample HID1973K_E1MG_FD_108222 | JGI IMG/M metagenome (GOLD analysis project Ga0160447, IMG submission 108222) | Enriched mosquito-associated microbial communities from UW Madison campus, WI, USA - HID1973K_E1 MG | ecosystem: Host-associated > Arthropoda: Insects > Digestive system > Unclassified ...
CTGGCCATTGATGACCCATTGGTCGCCGTCGCGTACCGCGGACGTTCTAAGCGACGCGAGGTCCGATCCGCTGTCGGGCTCGCTGTAGCCCATGCCGTGCATGGCCTCCCCGCGCAGGATCTCCGGCAGGTAGCGCGCCTGCTGCTCGGGCGTGCCGTGCATGATCAGCGCGTTGGCCTGGACCGAGGCGCCGAAGCGCGGCGGGGCGTCGCCGCGCTCCATGACTTCGATGAAGGCCAGTTGCTCCAGGGGAGTGCGGGCCTGGCCGCCATGCGCGCGCGGCCAGTTCAGCCCCAGCCAGCCGGTGCGGCCGAGCTGCAGGGCAAAGCCGGCATCGAACTCGCGGTCATGAAAGGGCTGGGCGTCGTATGCCGCCTTGCGTTCGCCGACCCAGTAGTCGGCCAGCCACGCACGCACCTCCTCGCGGAAGGCGTTGCCGGCTTCGCCCATGTCGTATTCGGGTATCCGCCCCGCGTCGTGGTCGAGCAGGGCCGCGGCCAATGCCTCGCGCGCCGGCCGCGCGCCTCCCAGCACGAGCGTGTCCAGGTGCACGCGGCGGAAGTGCCGCGGCGCCTCGTGCTCCTCGGCGTAGCCGATCGCACCGAAGGCGTGCTGCGTCTCCAATGCCACGCCGCGCAGGGCGCCGCCGCCGAATGCCAGCGCAGCGTTGACGAAATAGCGCCGGTCCGCCAGCGCGAAGTCGTGGCTGTGCGCCGCATGCTCGACAGCGAGGCGAACGCCTTCGAGCGCGATCAGGTTGTTGGCCAGCTTGTGCGCCACGGCCTGGAAGCGGCCGATGGGCTGGCCGAACTGGCGGCGGTCCTTGGCGTAGTCCACGACCAACTCGAAAGCACGCGCCGCGGCGCCGTAGGCGCGGGCGAGCAGCAACAGGCGCGCCGCATCGCACAGCGTCGCCAACTGCTCGGGCTGCAGGTCGATCAGCCGGGCCGGAACGGCCGCGAGCCGCAGCTCGCACCAGCCATCCATGCCCAGCGCGCGCGTGGGCACGACCGCCACGCCTTCGTGCTGCAGATCGATGGCGGCCAGGCCCTCCGGCGTGGCGACCAGGAGGTCCGTCGCGAACTCGGCGCCGTCGACGAAGCGCAGCACGCCGTCGAGCGTGTCGCCCTGCCAGCGCAGGTCGGTAGCCGCCGGCTCGGGATCGAGTTCGCCCAGCGAGATGGCCAGGCGGGCGTCCCCGCCATGCAGGCGATCGGCAATGGCCGCGGCAACCCCGGCCGGCGGCTCGGCGCCGATGGCCAGGTTGAACAGCGCTGCCCCCAGCAGCGGCGCGGGGGCGGCGGCGCGCCCCAGTTCTTCCATGGCCAGCACGAGCTCGCGCCAGCCCCCGGCCTCCCGCTCGCTCCCGAGCGAAGCCAGGCCCTGCCCTGCAAGGCCCTCCCACAGCTGCACGCAAGCGGCCCGGTTGCGCAGACGTTCGACAGCGCCGCCGGCAGGCCAATGCTGCGCGAGGTAGCCGCGCAGCGAGTCACGCAGCATGCCGCGTTCCTCGTCGCTGGGCAGCGTGGTCGAGTCGATGGCGCTCATGGCTGCGCCCTCCCAAGTACGCCCTTGTTCATCAGCTCGTCGATCCGGGCCGGCGACAGGCCCAGTTCGCTGCGCAGGACTTCCTGGCCGTGTTCGCCGAGCTGCGCGAGCAGCGGTCTTGCGGACATCGGCGTGGCCGAGAGCCGGTACGGCGGATTGGCGACCAGGAAGCTGTCGCTCCCGTCGCCCAGCCGCTTCATGGTGCCGCGCGCGGTCACCTGCGGGTCGGCCATGGCCTCGGCGACGCTGCGGTAGCGCGAGCACGGTACGCCGGCCTTCATGAGGATCTGTTCGCATTCCTCGCCGCTGCGCTGAAGGGTCCAGTGCTCGATGAGCGCCAGCAGCGCCGGCCAGTTGGCCTCCTTGTCGGCCATGGTGGCAAAGCGCGGGTCGTTCTTGCCCTGCGGGTATCCGATGACCTCGAACAGCACATCCAGGTTCTTCTGCGTGACGGCGGCCACCATGACGAAGCCGTCGCTGGCGCGCACCGGCTCGTACACCTGCCGCGGACGCTCCGGTGGAAACTGCGCCGCCTGCATCTCGTAGATGAGCATGCCCAGCACCGAATCCATCAGCGAGACGTCGATGTACTGGCCCCGCCCGCTGCGCTCGCGTTCGTACAGCGCCAGCTGGATCGCACCGAAGGCATGCGACGCGCCCAGCACGTCGGCGATGAAGATGCCGTTGTTGGCCGGGCGCTCCGCGCCGCGCTGGTACTCGGAATAGGCGGCCTCGTAGCCCGAGGCCGCGTGGATCACCGGCGCATAGGCCGGCGCCTGCGCGCGCGGCCCGCTCTGGCCGAAGCCCGAGATCGAGGCGTAGATTGCGCGCGGGTTGGCCGCAGAGACGGCCTCGTAGTCCAGCCCCAGGCGCTTCATCACGCCGGGGCGGAAGTTCTCCACGACGACGTCTGCCTTCGATGCGAGGTCGAAGGCCAGCGCGCGGCCCTCGGGCGTCTGCATGTCCAGCACGATGCTGCGCTTGCCGCAGTTCATGGAGGCGTAGTAGGTGCTCATGCCACCGCGCACGGGTGGCCGCTGCCGCACCACGTCGCCGTCGGGCGGCTCGATCTTGACGACGTCCGCGCCGGCGTCTGCCAGCATGCGGGTGCACATGGGGCCGGACATGACGATGGTGAAGTCCACCACCTTCAGGCCGGAAAGGGCGTCTTGCCTGGTTTGGGATTGCATGCCCGGAGCTTCGTCCCACGCAGGGCCCGGAACAACGTACGGGCGGGAAGAGTAGCTGTGCCGTGCAGGCACAGCTCGCCTAGGCCTTGCCCAGGCCGTGCTCGACGTGTTCGAGGAAGGCGCGCACGCGCACGCTCAGGTGCCGGCGGCTCGGATAGACGGCGTAGATGGGCTCGGGGGCGCCCTCGAACGCGTCCAGCACCGTGACGAGTTGGCCCGACTTCAACGCCTCGTCCATGTGATAGTCGGCCAGCCGTGCCAGGCCCATGCCCGCCACGGCCAGGGTGCAGAGCATGTCGCCGTTGTTGGCCGTCACGGCGCCGCCGGAAACGTCGGGCGCGGTCTGGGGCGCCGCCTGCCGGCCGTCGTGAGGCTGCCGCTCGAGCGGCCATTGGCTGCGGTACGAGCCGGGAAGGAAGTTCAGGCAGCAATGGGCGGCCAGTTCGGCCGGCGTGGCCGGCGTGCCTGCGCGCGCCAGGTAGGCCGGCGATGCACACACCCGCCAGCGCGCGTGGGCCACGCGCCGCGCCACCTGGGTCGAGTCCGGGATCGCGCCGCCCTGGAACGACAGGTCGATGTGCTGCTCGTACAGATCTGGCAGGTTGCCCGCGAGCACGAACTCCACCTTGAGCGCCGGGTACTTGCGCACGAACTCCGGCATGAGCGGCGCGAGCCGGGCGCGGGCGAAAGCCGGGGTGCTGCTCACCCGCAGCGTGCCGCTGGCCTCTTCCAATGCCGGGTTGAGCGCTTCCTCGGCCTCCTCCAGCGCCTGGATCACCTTCTGCGCCGACGCCAGGAACCGTTCGCCTTCCTGGGTCAGCCGCAGCACGCGCGAGGTGCGATGGAACAGCCGCACGCCCAGCCTGTTCTCCAGCCGCTGCACCACCTTGCTGATGGTGGAAGGGTCGAGATTCAGGCTGCGCGCGGCAGCCGAGAAGCTGGCCTCTTCGGACGCGCGAAGGAAGAAGGCCAGCTCGCGGACGTTTTCATAGACGGTCATGCGGTCTCGTGCCCGTGCAGGCCATCAGTTGGCGCTGATGTTGTTCTCGCGCACGACCGGCGTCCAGCGCGCGACGTCCTCGGTGATCATCGCGCCCAGTGCCTTGGGCGTCGCTGTCGCTGCGATCAGGCCGAAGCCGAAGAAGCGCTTCTCGATGTCCGGTGTCTGCACCACCTCGTTGATGCTCCTGTTGAGCTGGTCCACGATCTGCGCTGGCGTGCCCGCTGGCGCGAGAATGCCGAACCAGGTCTCGGCCTTGTACCCCTTGAGCACGCTGCCCACCGCGGGCGCGCCGGGTGCCAGGGGCGATTGCTGCGCCGAGGTCACTCCGAGAAGGTGCAGCCGTCCATTCGCGATGAACTCGTTCATGGTGCTCGAAGCCGTGGTGATGAGCATCTGCACCTCTCCGCTGATGACGGCATTGGTGGTGGGCGCCTGGCCCTTGTAGGGCACGTGTGTCATCTTCAGCCCCGCCGTCTTGGCGAACAGCTCGCTCGACAGGTGCCCGAACGAGCCGACGCCGGCCGACGCATAGCTCAGGGGCGACGGCTGCTTCTTCGCGTAGTCGATGAAAGTCTGCAGGTCCTTGGCGGGGACCTGCCCGTTGATCACCACGAACAGCGGTGCGGTGGAGACCAACGCCACGGGCGCGAAATCCTTCTCGCCGTCGAAGCCGGCGTTCTCCATGACCTTCGGCGTGACCGAGACGATGCCGCCGTTGACGAAGAAGAGCGTGTAGCCGTCCGCCGGCGCCCGGGCCACTTCGCGCGCGGCCAGCACGCCGGCCGCGCCGGGCTTGTTGTCGACGATCACCGGCTGGCCGAGCTTTTCCTGCAGCGGCGCCTGGATCGCCCGCGCCATGATGTCGGTGGTGCCGCCGGCCGGGTAAGGCACCACCAGGCGGATCGGCTTGTTCGGAAACGCATGCGCGGCCTGCGCCCACGCAGCGGGCGCCTGGACGCACATGGCCAGCAAGGTGGCCGCGGCCGCCGACGCAGCCCTGATCATCTTCTTCATTGCGTTGTCTCCTTTTCCCGTTGTCGTGTGCGTCTCAGGCGGCCAGCAGTTGCTTGGCGATCACCACGCGCTGGATCTGGTTGGTGCCTTCGAAGATCTGCGCCAGCTTGGCGTCGCGCATCATCCGCTCGACCGGATAGTCCTGCGTGTAGCCGTACCCGCCGAAGACCTGGACCGCATCGGTGGTGACCTTCATGGCCATGTCGCTGCCGAAGCACTTGGCCATGCTGGCCAGCAGATTCAGGCGCTCCCAGTCGCCGGTGTCGCCGGCGCGCGCGCATTCGTAGACGAGCGCCCGCGCGGCCTCGATCTGTATGGCCATGTCCGCCAGCATGAACTGGACGCCCTGGAACTCGGCAATGCTGCGCTTGAACTGCTGGCGCTCGCGCGCGTACTGCAGGGATGCATCCAGCGCGCCTTGCGCGAGGCCGACGCACTGGGCGCCGATGGTCGGGCGGTTGAGGTCCAGGGCGCGCATCGAGGCCTTGAATCCCTTGCCCTCCTCGCCGATCAGGTTCTCGGCCGGCACGCGCACGTTGTCCAGGAAGATGGGCGTGTTGGGCGCGCCGCGCCAGCCCATCTTGCGTTCGTGCCGGCCGAAAGTGACACCCTTCATCTTGCGCGGCTCCACCACGAAGGCGCTGATGCCCTCGGCGCCCGACTCGCCGCTGGTGCGTGCCATGACCACGATGTATTCGGCTTCCACGCCGTAGCTGCACCATTGCTTGCGGCCGTTGAGCACGTAGCTGTCGCCGTCGCGTACCGCGCGCGTCTTCATCGCGCCGACGTCGGAACCCGCCTGCGGCTCCGAGATGGCGATGGCGGTGACCACGCCGCCTTCGGCCACGCGCGGCAGGAAGCGGCGGCGCTGCTCCTCGGTGCCGAAGTGCAGCAGCGGCATGATGAACATGGTGTTGAGGCCGGCAATGGAGCCGCAAGCCGGCGACACGCGCGAGATCTCCTCGCGGGCAATGCACATCATGGTCAGGTTGCCGTCGGGGCCGCCGTAGGCCTCCGGCACCCACAGCTGCATCAATCCCATCTCGCCATACAGCTTGACCAGCTCGGTGGGGAAGCGATCGGTCTCGTCGATCTCCGCTGCGATCGGGGCCACGTGCTTGGCGACCATGCGGCGAATGCTGTCGCGAAAGGCCAGTTGCTCTTCGGTGAAATTCATCAGGCGCGTCCTTGGAACGGAGGTGGAAAGTGACCGGAATGGGCGATAAAGGGCTACCATTGAATGGTAGGTCCATTTATATTGAGACCAAAATCGCCATGCGTCAACCCGGGGTGCCCTCATGTACGCTCGGAAACCCTTTTTCCGGTCCGCCGCTCCGATGCCAAATCCGCCATGAGCCTCTCCCCGTCTTCGCCTTCGCCCGTCGCCTTCGAGCCCATCCAGAGCCGGCGAACCTTCGAGGAAATCTGCGACCGCATCCGAGCGCGCATCGAGGCCGGCGACTTGCGCCCGGGCGACAAGCTGCCAGCTGAACGCGAGCTGGCGGTCCAGCTCGGCGTGGGGCGGAACGCGGTGCGCGAGGCGCTTCGCAGTCTGGAGATCGCGGGCATCCTTCAGCTGCGCAAGGGTGTCAAGGGCGGCGCATTCATTCGCAGCGGCGACCCGGCCCGCATGGATGCGGTGGTGCGCGACATGTTCAGCCTGGGGTCCATCACCATCGACGAGCTCGCCGAGGCGCGCGAACACGTGCAGGACCTGACGGTGCGCCTGGTTTGCGAGCGCGCCACCAGGCAACAGATCGACGCGCTGGCCGCAAACATCGACCGGACGGAAAAGATGACGCAGACGGGCAACTACCTCGATCGCGTCGAATGCTCGCGGGAGTTCTATCGCCTGCTTGGCGCAGCCACCGGCAATGCCGTGCTGGCGATGATGGTCCAGTCCGTCACCGAGATCCTGATGCAGTTCGTCTACGCCCGCGTGGCGGCCGGAGGCCCGCCCCAGCCCCGCCTGGTCGCAACCCGTCGCAAGTTTCTAGCGGCCGTGGAGGCGCGGGACGCCGACACCGCGGTGCGTCTCATGCGCACACACCTGCAATCGGTGCATCGGATGCTGCGCGACTCCCTGGAGGGTTCGCGCGCCACCGAAAAGGACCGGGGCGAGCGCCACCCGGGCGGCCCGACGGCCGCAGCAGCCGGGCGTCGGTAGCGGCCTCGTCCGACTACGGTTCAGTGCGCAGGTGTTCCTGGAAGAACTTCTGCCACAACGGAACCGCGACCTTCCAGTTGCCGTTGTTGCCGTTGGAGAAGCCGCGAGCGGTGGCGCACTCCTTGAGCGCAACCGGCAGCGCGGCGTTGTAGTCGGCGATCGGGGTCAGCGTGCCGGTCGTCAGGTTGGTCGTGCCTCTCTCATCGATCATCAGGTCGCACTGGCCCATGTGCTGGACGAGCGGAATCCATGTCTGATAGTGACGATCGTCGAATCCGTGGACTTCGTCCTTGAGCGTGATCATCTGGACCTTGCCGCCGCGTTCGTTCATCCAGGGCGCAAGTTGCTCGCACAGCCTCGCAGGTGTCTGGGTGTCCTTGTCGCCGTTGATGATCAGTAGCGGCGATCCGTTGAAGGCATCGCGCAGCTTGTTGCGATAGCCGCACCACGCGTAGAGGCTGACCTGTGCGTCCAGGGGGCGTACCACGAAGGGTCGGCGGTACAGGTATTCGTAAGTGCGTTCCATGACGCTGCCTGCCCACTTCTGTTGGGCGGTGATCTGCGCGCCGCCACCGAAGCTGGCGCCAATCGTCCCGACCTTCTCGAAGTCGCGCTCCTTGCGGAGCATCGATGCGGCAGTGTAGATGTCGAACGACATGTTGAGCTCGGAGGCTCCTTTGGAAGCCGCTCCGCGCAGATCGGAAAGGACTTCACCCAGGCCCCGTGAACCCCAGTGATCGATCACCAGGGCAGCAACACCGATTTCCTGGAGTTGGTCGACGCGATCGAATACGCGCTGATCGACACCGACGGAGCCGTGGGAAACGATAACGACGGACTTCTGGCCTGGCTTGGCAAAGAGCCAGCCGTTGGCACGGAGCGGTTCGCACTTGGCGCCCTTGCAAACCACGCTATCCCACGAGATGGCTTCTCCATTGGTACGTGAGGCCTGTTGGGCATGCGTTGCGAAGGCAAGGCAGGCCATCAGACAGCCGAGAAATGTCTTCATGTTTCTTCTTGGAGTGGCCGAACTGTTCTACCGGACATGCTACCAATGTTTGCTGGAGTAACAAAAGAATTCATTGCGCCTTTGCGTGGCTGTGCGGCGGCGCAAATCCATAAGGCGTCAGCCTGCTTTGGTTCTCGTCGATGTCCAGCGCCCGGCCGACATAGGGAAATGCCCGCTGCGGGCAGCGTTCGCGCTCGCAAACCTTGCAGCCCATGCCGATCGGGGTGGCGGCTTCGGGATCCTGCAGGTCGAGGCCCTTGGCATACACCAGCCGCGAGGCATGGCGCACGTCGCAGCCCAGGCCGATCGAGAAGGTCCTGCGTGGCGATTCGTACCCGCCCTGCCCGCGCGAAATGGAGCGTGCCACCCACAGATAGCGCCGTCCATCGGGCATGCTGGAAAGCTGGGCGAGGATCCGGTCCGGCTGGGCGAAGGCCTCGTACACGTTCCATAGCGGGCAGGTGCCGCCGGTGCGGCTGAAATGGAAATGCGTGGCGGACTGGCGCTTGGAGATGTTCCCCGCGCGGTCGACGCGCACAAAGAAGAACGGAACGCCCGGTGCGTCCAGGCGCTGCAGCGTGCTCAGGCGGTGGCAGACGGTCTCGAAGCCGACGCCGAAGCGCTGCTCGAGCAGTTCGATGTCGTAACGCAGCGACTCGGCGGCCGACCGGAACGCCTCGTAGGGCAGCAGCAGCGCGCCGGCGAAGTAGTTGGCAAGGCCGATGCGCGCAAGCTTGCGCGAGGCGGCATCGCCGGACAACTGCGGCACGTCGATCAAACGATCGATGGTGTCGGCCTGCTCCAGCAGCGCCAGCTGCGTTCCAAGCTGAAACGCCTGCTGCGACGCATCCAGTTCGGGCGCAAGCTGCAGCGTCTTGCGCTGGGGAGAGAAACTGCGCTTGGCCTGCTGTGCGCTGTCCGTCCAGTCGACGCGAATGCCGTGTCCTCCGAGCCGCTGGACCAGCCAGTCGGTCAGGCGCCCGCCATGGGCATCCGCCTCGGCCGCCAGCGACTCGGCGGATCGGTCCAGCACGTCGAAGTAGTTCTTGTGCGCGAAGAAGAAATCCCGCACCACCTCGAACGGCATGGCGACCGGCGTGGCGGCGTCCGAGCGGCCGTCTCCCAGGCGCAACGACAGCATCTCGATGCGCTCCATGGCCTCGAGGTGGCGACGATGCAGCGCCAGCACGGCTCGTCCGAGCGCCGGCATCTGCGCCGCGACCTCCTGCAGCTCGGGCAAGGCGACGGGCTCGGCGGCGTCGGCCAGCGCCTGCTTGAGCCCGGCCATCAGCCGCGACTCCTCGTCTTCGGAGAACTCCTGGATATCGACGCCGAGCGCCCGGTTGATCTTGAGAAGCACCGAGACCGTGAGCGGCCGCTGGTTCTGTTCGAGCTGGTTCAGGTAGCTGGGCGAGAGCCCCAGCGCATGCGCCAGCGCGATCTGCGACATGCCGCGCTCGGCGCGCAGCTTGCGCAGCTTCACCCCCATGAACGTCTTCTTCATCGCGCGCTTTCCAGGCCCGGTTGATTCGCAATATTCGCAATCATGTGCATCCTGTTCGCAAGAATTCGCCTTTTCAGTACTGTCGGCAGGTTCGCATTCTGCGTAGATTGCGAATCATGACAACACCCCAAGGAGCCTGGCGCTGGCGGGGCCGTCCGACCCCCATCGACCGTTCCTGCCTGAATCCGGAGACCCAACGATGAGCACCACCACCGCGGACGCCCGCCCCGTCGCCACTTTCAAACCCAAGAAATCCGTCGCCCTGTCGGGCGTCACGGCCGGCAACACGGCCCTGTGCACCGTCGGCAAGACCGGCAACGACCTGCACTACCGCGGCTACGACATCCTGGACATCGCCGAGGTCTGCGAGTTCGAGGAAATCGCCCACCTGCTGGTGCACGGCAAGCTGCCCACGCGCGCCGAGCTCAAGGCGTACAAGGCCAGGCTGAAGGCCCTGCGCGGCCTGCCCGAGGCCGTGGTCGGCGCGCTCGAGGCGATCCCCGCGGCCGCGCACCCCATGGACGTGATGCGCACCGGCGTCTCCGTGCTGGGCTGCGTCCTGCCCGAGAAGGAAGACCACAACCTGCCCGGGGCCCGCGACATCGCGGACCGGCTCATGGCCTCGCTGGGCTCCATGCTGCTGTACTGGTACCACTTCAGCCACAACGGCAAGCGCATCGACGTGGAGACCGACGACGACTCCATCGGCGGTCATTTCCTGCACCTGCTGCACGGCGAGACGCCCGGCGAAGGCTGGGTGCGCGCCATGCACACCTCGCTGAACCTGTACGCCGAGCACGAGTTCAATGCGTCCACCTTCACCTCCCGCGTGATTGCCGGGACAGGCAGCGACATGCATTCTGCCATCGCCGGCGCCATCGGCGCGCTGCGCGGCCCCAAGCACGGCGGCGCCAACGAGGTGGCCTTCGAGATACAGAAGCGCTACGACAGTCCCGACGAGGCCGAGGCCGACATCCGCCGCCGTGTCGAGGCCAGGGAGGTCGTCATCGGCTTCGGCCACCCGGTCTACACCGTGAGCGATCCGCGCAACGTGGTCATCAAGGGTGTGGCCCGGCGCCTGTCTCAGGATGCCGGCTCGACCAGGATGTTCGACATTGCCGAGCGGCTGGAAACCGTCATGTGGGAAGCAAAGAAGATGTTCCCCAACCTCGACTGGTTCAGCGCCGTGAGCTACCACATGATGGGGGTGCCGACCGCGATGTTCACGCCGCTGTTCGTGATCGCACGCACCAGCGGCTGGGCTGCGCATGTGATCGAGCAGCGGCTGGACAACAAGATCATCCGCCCGAGCGCGAACTACACCGGCCCGGAAGACCAGGCGTTCGTACCGATCGACTCGCGCAGCTGATCCGGCCGCCCCGCAGCGGGCCTTTCCGGCCGCCGACAATGCCGTGCAGGCGGGCTCGGCGGGCCGCCTTTTCCTGACTCGCCCCATGAACAGAAAACATCGCAAGCCCTTGCCCGGCACGGAGCTGGACTACTTCGACGCGCGTGAAGCGGTCGACGCCATCGAGCCTGGCGCCTGGGACAGGCTGCCCTACACCGCGCGCGTGCACGCCGAGAACCTCGTGCGCCGCGCAGATGCCGCGCAGCTGGACGACTACCTGCGCCAGCTGGTCGGGCGCAAGCGCGAGCTCGACTTTCCCTGGTTCCCCGTGCGCGTGGTCTGCCACGACATCCTCGGGCAGACGGCGCTGGTGGACCTGGCCGGCCTGCGCGATGCCATTGCCAAGGCAGGCGGCGATCCGGCGGCCGTGAATCCGGTGGTGCCGGTGCAACTGATCGTGGACCACTCGCTGGCCGTCGAGTGCGGTGGCTTCGACCCCGATGCCTTCGCCAAGAACCGCGCGATCGAGGACCGGCGCAACGAAGACCGCTTCCACTTCATCGAGTGGACGAAGAAGGCCTTCGCCAACGTGGACGTGATCCCCGCGGGCAACGGGATCATGCACCAGATCAACCTGGAGAAGATGTCGCCGGTCGTGTACGTGCAGGACGGCGTGGCCTTCCCCGACACCTGCGTGGGCACCGACAGCCACACGCCGCACGTCGACGCGCTGGGCGTCATCGCCGTCGGCGTGGGCGGGTTGGAGGCAGAGAACGCGATGCTGGGCCGCGCCTCGTGGATGCGCCTGCCCGACATCGTGGGCGTGGAGCTCACGGGCCGGCGCCAGGGCGGCATCACCGCCACCGACATCGTGCTGGCGCTGACCGAATTCCTGCGCAAGGAAAAGGTGGTGGGTGCGTATGTCGAGTTCCACGGCGAGGGCGCCGACAGCCTGTCCGTCGGGGACCGCGCGACCATATCCAACATGTGCCCCGAGTACGGCGCCACCGCCGCGCTGTTCGCCGTCGACGGCCAGACGCTGGACTACCTGCGCCTGACGGGCCGCGACGAGCAGCAGGTGCAACTGGTCGAGACCTACGCGCGGACGGCCGGCTTCTGGGCCGACAGCC
>Ga0160447_100969_pt1 | contig 11883 bp, 12 predicted proteins | sample HID1973K_E1MG_FD_108222 | JGI IMG/M metagenome (GOLD analysis project Ga0160447, IMG submission 108222) | Enriched mosquito-associated microbial communities from UW Madison campus, WI, USA - HID1973K_E1 MG | ecosystem: Host-associated > Arthropoda: Insects > Digestive system > Unclassified ...
CCAGTTCCAGCGCGCGCGGCGTCACGTAGTCAGACAGCGGGCGTACCAGGCTCACGTGGCCTTTGGGTTGAATCGCACTCGGTGCAACCGGGGTCTCGCCGTTCAGGTAGCTCGGGTGTGAAATCCGACCCACGTGCCACAGTTGCAAAACGATCTTGCCACCGGCCGCATGAACGGCCTTGGTGATGTTGCTCCAGCCACGAACCTGATCATTGGACCAGATGCCAGGGGTGTCCGGGTAACCGACGCCCATTGCCGTGACCGAGGTCGCCTCGCTGATGATCAAGCCAGCTGAGGCGCGCTGCACGTAGTACTCGGCCATCATCGCGTTGGGGACACGGCCTTCGTCGGCACGGCAGCGGGTCAGCGGGGCCATGACGATACGGTTGGCCAGTTCCAGTTCGCCCATCTTGATCGGGTCAAAAATCGTTGTCATCGGGGATATCCTCAATGTCTGTAGGGGGTGTTTCCGCAGTTTTCAAAGCTGAATGGCTGAAGGTCAGTTCGCGACGGCGGCAAGTTCCGCATCGCGCTGACGAAAATTGATGAGGGTCACCAGCAGTGCCAGCACGGCGAGGGCCGCTGCGGCCAAGGGCACGCTGGTCAGGCCGAAACCGTGGGCGATGACACTGCCACCGACCCAAGCGCCCAGGGCGTTGCCGACGTTGAAGGCACCGATGTTCAGGGTCGACACCAGGTTGGGAGCCTCTTTGCCGAAGGTCACCACATTGATCTGCAAGGCAGGGACGGCGGCAAAGGCGGCGGTTGCCCAGAGGAACAGCGTCACTTCAGCCGGGATCAGCGCGACGCTGGTCCAGGTCAGGGCCGTGGAAATAACAGCCATGGCGATGAACACGCCAATCAAGGTGGCGGCCAGACGACGGTCTGCCAGCTTCCCGCCGATGATGTTGCCAACCGTCAGGCCCAGGCCAATCAGCAGCAAGGTCCAGGTCACGCCCAATGGTGACACGCCAGTGACCTCGCCCAGCAGTGGGGCAACGTAGGTGAAGAGCGCGAACATTGAGGCCGCGAACAGTGCAGTCATGCTCAACGAAAGCCAGATTCCGGCCCCTTTGAGCGCGCGCAGTTCGGCACCCATGTCCAGTTTCTCTTCATCGCGTTTGGCAGGCAGGAAGCGAATCAGGCCGATGAACGCGATGACGCCGATGACGGTCACGGCGAAGAACGTCGAACGCCACCCGGCTTGTTGTCCCAACGCGGTGCCCAGTGGCACGCCCAGCACGTTAGCCAGCGTCAGGCCGGTGAACATCAGCGCGACAGCTGACGCGCGACGGTTGGCCGGGACCAGACCTGCAGCCACCACCGAGCCGATGCCGAAGAACGCGCCGTGGCACAACGCAGTGACGACTCGGGCGAACATCAGAATGTTGTAGTCGGCGGCGACGGCGCAGAGCAGGTTGCCGATGATGAAGATCCCCATCAGCGTGACCAGAGCGCCCTTGCGCGGCAGTTTTGCAGTGGCCATGGCCATGAACGGCGCGCCGATGGCAACGCCCAGAGCGTAACCGGTCACCAGCCAGCCAGCGCCGGGAATGCTGACGCCCAGGTCGGTGGCGACGTCGGGGAGCAGGCCCATGATGACGAACTCGGTCGTCCCGATGGCGAAGGCGCTCAGGGCCAGAATAAGTAGCGAAAGAGGCACGATGCGTCTCCTGAAAAAAACCGTGATCAGAGCTGTTCAGCCAGCTCCTGCAAAAACGCTTGAATAGCGTCTTCGTTGCGTTTGAAAAAATGCCACTGGCCGTATTTCTTGCTGGTGATCAGACCGGCCCGTTGCAGCGTTGCCAAGTGAGCAGAAACCGTCGATTGCGACAGACCTGCGCGCTGGTCGATCTGGCCGGCACAGACGCCGTTCTCCAGTGAGTGATCCTGATCGGGGAAGCAGGCATGAGGGTCCTTGAGCCAGACCAGAATCTGGCGGCGAACCGGGTGAGCCAGGGCTTTTATTATTTCGTCGAGGTCGATAGGCATGTCGTTCTCAATCCGTCTGTAGCGGTATATCGCGATGGGGCGAACTTTATATCTGTAAATCGCGATATACAAATATGATTTGGTGCTTAAGATCGGAGAAACCGGTATATCGGGATATATCGATATGGCCGTAGGCCGTTTTGGAGGCGCGCGCTTGCCTGCGATGGCAGCGGGACGACCAATAAAAAATACTTGGCAGGCCGCCATCGCGGGCAAGCGCGCTCCTACAGTCTTCATCAGCGTCTGCTACATTGCGCCGACTTGCACACAGGCAACGGTGGTCATGAATTACCTCGCACACCTCCATCTGGGTGGTCAGACGCCCGCCCAACTGCTCGGCAGTCTCTACGGCGATTTCGTCAAAGGGCTGCTGCCGGGTCGGTTTCCGCCGGACATCGAAGAAGCGATCCGGCTGCATCGGCGCATCGATGCCTTTACCGACGCTCACCCCTTGATCAAGCAAGCGATGGGACGATTCCCCGATCAGCGTCGGCGTTATGCCGGGATCGTGCTGGACGTTTTTTTCGACCATTGCCTGGCGCGAGACTGGGAGCAGTATTCGGACGTGCCGCTGGATACGTTCACGCGAAAGGTCTACCGCGTATTGGCGAACGAGCCAGAACTGCCTGAGCGCCTGGCGATGATCGCGCCGCGTATGGCGGCTCATGACTGGCTGGGTTCGTATCGGGATTTCGAGGTGGTGGGCGATGCGCTCGCCGGGATTTCCCGACGCCTGTCACGGCCCGAAGGACTGGCCGGCGCCATGCAGGAACTGCAGGCGCTTTATCGGCCGTTAAGCGAGGATTTCAGCGAGTTCTATCCACAACTGCAGGCATTCGCTCAGGCTGCTCTGGCCGCTGGACGTACCTCGGCAGACTGAACCGCTTCACCGAACAGTGCTGCCTGCACCGCCCGTTGGGCTTCGAACGCCAGTGCGGCGCGCTCCTTCCCCTGGGATGGAATCGGCTCCAGCAACTGGATATGCACATCACTGACTTCATTGGCGAACAAGCGGCGCAGGTGCGAGAGCAGGTCGTCATCGCCAATGAACGGCGCGATCTGATCGGGCTTCCCATTGCGCAGGTACTGGATCGCTACGGGTTGAACCGGCACTTCGGTTTCAATGGAGCTGGACAGCAGACGACCATGGAAAGTGCGCAGGCTGCGGCCATCGGTGGTCGTGCCTTCCGGAAAAATCACCAGCGAATGCTTGCCCAGAAGGTGTTGGCCCATCTGCTTCTGGATCAGTTTGCTGTCCCCCGATCCGCGACGAATGAACAGCGTGCCTGCCTTTAATGCCAACCAACCCGCAACTGGCCAGGTGCGCACTTCGGCCTTGGACAGAAACGACAGCGGTGCAAGCATGCCAAGCAGAGGGATGTCGGTCCATGAAACGTGATTGCTCACCCACAGCATCGGCTGAGGCGGCAGCTTGCCGCTGACCGTCACCCGAAAGGGCAATGCCGCGGTCAGCCGGGCCATGAACCAGCTCGTCCAGCGCTGACGGCGAGCCATGGAGTTGCCGACGCGCAGGCGCTCCATGAGGGCGAACGTGCCCGCAATCGTAAGGCCCAGGCCGATGACCCACAGCACGCGGATGACTCGCGCATGACTGCGCAGCGTGCTCATCACACGGCTGCCTTGAAGTGACGGGCGTAGCGCGGGCAGAGTTCGTCGCGCTTGAGCAGGATGAACACGTCGGCGACCTGGAAATCTTCATCCCAGCACGGCTCGCCGCAGATCTTCGCGCCCAGGCGCATGTAGGCCTTGAGCAGCGGCGGCATTTCGCAAATCACGTTGTTCGGGATGGCCAGGTTAGGCAGCGGATTCTTCGGTTCGGCACACAGGTGTTCAGTGCTCAGGTAACGTTCGCGCAGGCGCTGCATGATCGCGTGAGCCTGAATGCCGCCGTCCTGCATCGGGATGCTGGCGCAGCCCATCAGGTAGCTGTAACCGCCTTCGTTGAGGACTTCGGCCAGTTCGCTCCACAGCACCGCGATGGTGCCGCCATTGCGGTACGCCGGGTCGACACAGGTGCGACCCAGTTCCAGGATCGGGCCTTGCAGATGACCAAGACCGTGCAGGCTGAATTCTTCTTCGCTGTAGAAACGGCCCAGGGTGTTGGCGGCCTTGTGATCCAGCAGGCGAGTGGTGGCGACCAGATTGCCGCTGTTGAGATCACGCACGCCGATGTGCATGCAGTGAACGTCGTAATCGTCGATGTCCAAGCCCTGTTCGGCGCCTTTGAGCTTTGCATTGAATTCGCCACTGAACACACTGAAGCGCAAAGCCTGTGCTTCCTGCAGGGCTTGAGGACCGATCAGGCGTTCGGCCTGCAGACGGCGTTCGGAGCTGGTGTCTCGAATACTGGCGATCTGAGTCATGCGGCGTCTCCGTGGGCCAGCCTTCGTCCAGGCCGGTCGACTGAATTATTCGAAGCATTGCTGTACGAGTGCAGGCTAGGGAGGGCCGATGTCACCACCATTAAGCTTTGGTGATGGTTGCGTGACAGGGGAGAAGCACGGGCTGTGCTCTACAGCGGCTGTCACGAATGACAACTACATTGTTCCAGTCCTCGTTCGAGACTCTTGTATGCGCCGTCTGCTGTTCACTCTTTGCGTCCTGCTCTTCGCGTCATCCGCCACTGCCCAAATCTGGCCCGACGAGCAGTGGCCCCTCCAGCCACTCGCGCACACGACGGCACTCAAGGACCTTGAGGCGTATGCCTTCCCACCTCGAGACGAGCAGGCGCGCAAAGGCATTCGCACCGATGCGCTGTTGATCATTCGTAATGGCGAACGGGTCTACGAACGCTACGCCGGGGTCACCAATGCCCAGACGCCTCACCTGACCTGGTCGATCAGCAAAAGCATTCTCGCGACGGTGATGGGCGTGGCATTCGGCGAAGGGCGTTTCAAGCTCGACGACCCTGTTGCGCGTTTCTACCCGCCGTTCAGCGCACACCCAGACATCAGGATTCAGGATTTGCTGCATTGGGCATCGGGGCTGGACTGGCAGGAGGATTACGAATATGCGCCGCTCGACTCGTCGGTGGTGGCGATGCTCTACACCCGCGGTCGTGATGACATGGCGCGCTTCACCGCCGAACACCGCGTTGCCAGTGCCCCCGGCACTTCGTATCGCTATTCCAGCGGCGACAGCACGGTTCTGGCCGCCGCGCTGAAGGGCATGGTCGGCGAAACGGCCTATGCCGATTACCCATGGTCGGCGCTGTTCGATCCACTGGGCATCACCAGCGCGACATGGGAGACCGACGGGGCAGGCACCTTCGTCGGCTCGTCCTATGCCTACATGACCGCCCGCGATCTGGCGCGGATCGGCTTGCTGATGCAGCGCGGCGGGCGTTGGCAGGATCGTCAGTTACTGCCCAGGGCCTGGGTCGATTTCAACCTCACACCGTTCACGTCGCAGACGCCGACCAACGAGGCGCCCGGCGGGCAGTGGTGGTTGAACAAGAACGCAGACGGCAAGCCTGGCCCCTGGCCGGATGCACCGCCCGACACCTTCGCCGGGCTCGGCCATTGGGGGCAGGCGCTGTATGTGATCCCCAGTGCGAATCTGGTGATTGTGCGTTACGCCGATGATCGCGACGGGACATACGATCACAACCAGTTGCTCAAACTGGCCTTGAAAGCCGTGATCGGGGAGGGTGCCCAATGAGTTCTCACCAAGGCTTCATCCGGCGCCGCCCGTTCAGCAGCTTCGCGATCCTGGCTTTGCTGTGTCTCTGCGCTGTGATCTGGGTCTGGCGCGTTCAGTTACTCGCCTTCCCGAGCATCATTAGCGCCTACACCGCCAAGGAATATTGTTCGTGCCGTTATGTGATGAACAACCCGGCCGACGACTGTCAGCGCTATGTGAAACAGTGGCTGCCAAGCACCTTGAGCGAGCGCCCGAGCGACAAGCGCATTACCGCAACGGGCATGGGACGCCAAAGCACTGCGCAATGGCAGGGCCAACGTCAGGGCTGTCGATTGCTGCCTCCAGCGCCGTGAGGGCGAACGTACCCATTTGCCTGCGGTCTGACAGCCGGATAAGGTTGCCTCAATCGCGCCTCTGGAGTTTTCATGCCCACTTTCCTCCGCCCGTTGCTGGCATCGCTCGCCGTGCTTGCGCTGCCTGCTCAGGCGAACTGGTATCTGGATAACGAATCGTCGCGGCTTTCGTTCATCTCCACCAAAAATGCTGACATCTCGGAAGTTCATCGCTTCCTCAACCTGCACGGCAAGGTCGACCCCAAAGGCGTCGCAGAACTTGAGGTCGAGCTGGATTCAGTCAGCACTGGTATTCCTCTGCGTGACGAGCGTTTGCGCAGGCAACTGTTCGACATCAAGCAATTCCCGGAGGCGCGCATTACTGCCCAGCTGGACATGCGTCCGATCAACGCGCTGGCCCCCGGCGCGCAACTGGAATTGCGGCTGCCGTTGAAAGTGCAGATGCATGGCCAGTCGCAAAGCTACAACGCCGAGTTGCTCGCGACGCGACTCGACGACAGACGCTTTCAAGTGGTGACGCTCGAGCCGCTGGTGCTGCGCGCCGAGGACTTCGGCTTGCTATCGGGGCTTGAGGGGCTGCGCAAAGTCGCCGACCTCTCGGCCATCGGATTCTCGGTGCCGGTGGGCGCTGTCTTGATCTTCACGGCGCGCTGAGCATGAGAGGCGCGATCTTCCCGTGGCGTGACGACAACCAGTTCGACCTGATGATCGACGGCCCTGCGTTCTTCCCACGCATGATTGCCGCCATCGAGGGCGCGCAGCAGCAAGTGGAGCTGGAGTTGTATCTGGTGGAGGCGGGTGCCTGCGCCGAAGCGGTCGTCCAGGCGCTGGTCGATGCGGCGAAACGCGGCGTGATCGTGCGTTGCCTGTTCGACGATTTCGGCTCGCTGGCTTTCACTCTGAGCCTGCGCAACCGCCTGACTGAAGCGGGCGTCATTTTGCGTTTCTACAATCGCGTTCACTGGCGCCAAGGCCTGCGCAATCTATACCGTGACCACCGCAAACTGCTGCTGGTGGACAAGGCGCTGGCGGTAGTCGGCGGAACGGGGGTGACGGACGAATTCTGGCGTCCGGATCAGGACACCAGCGAATGGCACGAAGTGATGGTGGAAATACGTGGCCCGCTGGTGCTCGACTGGCAAGCCTTGTTCGATCGCCAGTTTCACGCCAATGCTCGACGCCGGGCCTGGCGACCTGCGCAAAACTTCGGTCTGCCACGGTTGCCCAAAGCCCCCGTCAGTGGCCACGGTTTCGGTCGCGTCGCTTACGCCGACTCACGCCAGCATCGCGACATCCTTCAATCGCTGGTGCGCGCGCTCTATACGAGTAAAAAGCGCATCTGGCTGGCGACCCCGTACTTTCTGCCGACCTGGAAAGTCCGTCGCGCACTGCGCCGTGCCGCTGCCCGTGGCGTCGACGTGCGCCTGCTGCTCACCGGCCCACGCACCGATCACCCCTCGGTGCGTTATGCCGGGCATCGCTACTACCCGAGACTGCTCAGGGCCGGGGTGAAAATCTTCGAATACCAGCCGTGCTTTCTGCACCTGAAAATGGTGCTGGTGGATGATTGGGTCAGCATCGGCTCCTGCAACTTCGACCACTGGAACCTGCGCTTCAATCTGGAGGCGAACCTGGAAGCCATCGACCCGGGGCTGACGCTGGCAGTGACCAAGAGTTTCGAGCGGGACTTTCTGGTCAGCGCCGAGGTGAGCCTGGAAGACTGGCAGTCCCGCCCCCTTTGGCGGCGTGTGAAACAGCGCCTCTGGGGGTGGGTGGATCGGTTGGTGGTCAATGCGTTGGACAGGCGTGGATGATTGTCTTCCAGGACACGTCCGCCATTCGACGACGACCTCTCACCGATAAGTCTGAAGGGGCAGACTCTCGGGGCTGTAGCGATGACTTATCAGACGCAGTGGTATTCGAGCTTGCGCCGGGTTCAGGCAGGGCGGGAACAGAGCTAATCGGCTCGGTGTGAACAATGACATCTACATCTCTGCTCGGTGAAAACCGGGCCTCCACTAGAGTCGGCTTCAACCCGAAATCATCCAGGATTCTCTGAGTGCTTTTCCCGTTTTGAGTCTCTTGGAGGAAAGCGTTCATTAACGCATCTGAGCCACTGCTATATTTTTCTGCCACTTCGTAGACGCAGGCGTTAATGATTGAGCTTCTTATAATCCTGGAGGGTAACTGGCCCATGAACTGGTGTTTTTTAGCAACTCTCCAGTACTGCTCCATCGTGACTTCGTTAGCGTAAATTGCGGGCTGCGTTTCCTCGGCTCTTGCGTTGTAGCCGAAAGTCCATTGATGAGGTTCGAACGTATTGTCGTACCAGCTCTGGACGCCTCTCGAGTTGGCAGGAGACTTGGAAATTATTTGATAGTCCCGGTAGAGGTTGTGAGTGTATTCATTCTCCAGTCGAGCATACTTTTCCGGGTCTGTTTTCTTCTTTGCCACCAGGCGATCCTCAAGCCCATCGTTGACGTACACCTTGCCCGCTGGTGTATCGAATTCTGTGCTTTGCCTCCCATCCGTATCAAAGCGGCTAATAGGGCTGTTACCTACGAACCGATAGAGGTTCAGACCCTCAATCGTCCCACATGGGTCGGGGTTCAACCACCGGTACAACCAGTGCGCGTAATACCTGAACCCGTAGTAATAAAGCCCTGTCGCATCCCTTTCCTTGCCGGAGTAACGAACCGTTTTGTACTTCGCCTCCAGCGCGCTGCGCGCTGCCCACCATGCCGTTCCGCCAAACGGGTAGTAGCCCTCGTGGCTGATCAAACCGCCTTGCCCGTCCAGTTCCATTGCACTGGAACCCAGCTGATCCGCGAGGTTGTAGCGCAGTTGATCGTTATCGATGCCCTCCGGCTTGTTCGCCTGCCAATGGAGCATTCGCATGCTGTTGCGTCCAGCCTGAACCGAGACGACATGGAGGATTTCACCGCTGGGTTCGCTGCGGATTTCCAGCCCCGGCAGGTAGTGCACCTGCGACACCAACGTGCGGCCTGCGGCCTGGGTGCTGCGGATTTTTCTGCACCGCTGGCCGCCGCCGTCGTAGATGTAAGTCTCGTGGTCGTCGACCCCCTCCTGGCGATTGACCGGCGTGATCTGCCGCAATTGGTTGCGCTGATCCCAACTCAGCGATTGGCCGCGCAGCCATTCCCGAAGATTGCCATTGGCATCGAAGCCATTCTCGACATCAGCATCGGTTTCGCCTTCCGGTAGGCTCCGATTGCTATTGCCAGCAACCCGCATTGTTCGGGTAAACGAACGTTCGCCGACGTGGCGCATCTGCAGCAGATTGCCGCCTGCATCGTAGTCATAAGTCTGGTTGTAATTGCTCAATTGGTTGGGATCGAGTGGCAGGATTTGCATCCCAGGAAGCGCAGGACCGTGACAAGCGCCGACTTTTACCTCACGGCTGCAGGCTTCGATCAGTTGGTAGAGGCTGTCGTAGCCATAGCGGCTGACCGGATCGGCATCGACGTTTCTGGCCGCAGTCGGGGAGGGCGCCAGGTCCTCGATACTGAGAATATTGCCGACCGGGTCATACTGGTAAGTCAGATGTTGCAATACAGGACGGTCGGGCTTGCTGGCCTTGAGCTGCGTCAGTCGCCCGGTTTCAGGTTCGTAGGTGTTTTCAGTGACGACGCCGTTGCCCAAGCGCTCGCTTTTTACCTGACCAAAGGCGTTGTAGTTGATGCTGCTGACGAGTCCATGAACTGAGGTATTTTCTGCCAGTTGCAACGACGTTTCGTTCAACTGACCATCCAACGTATAGCGATGCAGATGACTGTTTCGCACAGCGTCAGTCTGGCTGACAAGGGTTGCCGTTGCGTCGAACAGGTTTGAGGTCGTGTGACCTTCACCGGGCTCCAACAGCTCGTTACGCTGTGAGGAATCAATGGGCCAGTCAGGCAGTTGCAGGCTCTGCAGAAAATGCCGGTTCTCAATCAAGACAGCGCCCGTCAACCCAAACTCCAACGCGTGCAACGTCCCTGCCGGATCGTCATGCCGAATCAGGCGGCCGCATTGGTTACGTGCAACAGAACTCGCCGATGCATCGCCATACAGCAGTCGCTCGACAACGGAAGGCCCCGCGCCCAGCAGCGTTTCAGCGACTGAAACAGGTCGCAGCAGATCGTCGTAAGCGGTGCGACTATGACTGCCTCGCTCATCCCAGCGCTCCTGCACTTGTCCATCCGCCCCCGGCAGGTTCAAGCGCCAACCCGCATCGACACTGTCCTCCACAAGCGCTTGTCCAGAGAGTGAATGAATGGCAGTGGTATTCGCCGACAGTCCGGCACCCGACAAGCGCGGATCCCAATTGTCCACTGCCCTTGCGGCCACATCCCAGGCGCAGCGTGTAATGCGTTCCTCAGGTTCGGTTTCTTGATCACTGCGGCAATAAGCGACCTCGCGAATGGAAAGCATCCGGGGATCGATCACCGTCAACCGAGGGGTATGGCTGTGCAGATTCATGGTGAACATCCCTGTCAGTGCATTTCCTAAAGATAGAAGCTGCCTCACTCAAAATTCTTTCTGACGACTAGCGGTCCCCATACGTCCGACGCTTTCCCACCTCGTCGTGCTGTAGTACTAGGCTGTTACCCGTCCCCTTGATGCTGGACGAATACTCACCGGCATCAAATCCATGTCTCATTGAAGAGGATCGATAATGGCTGCCAAGAAAATTCTCATGCTGGTCGGCGATTACGTCGAAGACTATGAAGTGATGGTGCCGTTTCAGGCCCTGCAGATGGTCGGTCATACGGTCCACGCCGTCTGCCCTGGCAAGAAGAAGGGCGATGTCATCCGCACGGCCATTCATGACTTCGAAGGCGATCAGACCTACAGCGAAAAACGCGGCCACAACTTTGGACTGAACTTCGATTTCGACAGTGTGAAATCCGCGGACTACGACGCGTTGCTGGTGCCCGGCGGGCGCTCGCCGGAATACCTGCGTCTGAATCAGAAAGTCCTGGAGCTGGTCCGTGAGTTCGGTCGCGACAACAAGCCCATCGCCGCCGTCTGCCACGGGCCTCAGTTGCTCGCCGAGACTGGCGTACTCAAGGGCAAGTCGCTCAGCGCGTATCCTGCCTGTGCACCGGAAGTCCGGTTGGCCGGTGGCGAATATGTCGAGATCGGCATGGACCAGGCGCACACCGACGGCAATCTGGTGACCGGTCCTGCGTGGCCTGCGCATCCTGCATGGCTGGCTGCGTTTCTGAAGCTGCTGGGCACTCAGATCATTCTTTGACACGGGAGGTTTGACCATGTGCGAACTCTACGTAAAAGCCGATCCGATCCTCTACGAATCCCGCTCGCGCTCGCTGCGCATCTGCGGCGTTGTGACGACGCTGAGGCTGGAAAACCAGTTCTGGGACATCCTGGCAGAGATCGCCGGGCATGATGGTCTTACCACCAATCAACTGATCAGCAAGCTCTACGAAGAGGTGATGGATTACCGGGGTGAAGTGGTGAATTTCGCCTCGTTCCTGCGAGTCAGTTGCATGCGTTACCTGAGTCAGCATCGAGCGTTGGTCACACCCTTGAGCCTGGTGCGCAACAACGCTTCGGCAGGGGAAGCCCTGCCGCTCAGCGGGTAAAAACGCACCCCGCGAGCGTCATTCGCGATAAGCCTCATCGCGATAAGTTCTAATTCGTGCCCCGCATGCGCCCTAATCTTACGAACAGTCATGGCATCGCGCGATTCACTCGCGCGATGCCACCGTTCAAGGATCGAAGTGAGCATGATCATGGCCGATCAAGAGCAGCAAGTCGGTATTTCTGCACCCTCGCTGCCCAAGGGCGGCGGGGCGATTCAGAGCATTGGCAAGGGCTGGGGCGCGGTAGGGGTGACAGGCTCGGCGTC
>Ga0160447_100970_pt1 | contig 11858 bp, 7 predicted proteins | sample HID1973K_E1MG_FD_108222 | JGI IMG/M metagenome (GOLD analysis project Ga0160447, IMG submission 108222) | Enriched mosquito-associated microbial communities from UW Madison campus, WI, USA - HID1973K_E1 MG | ecosystem: Host-associated > Arthropoda: Insects > Digestive system > Unclassified ...
ACTGGTACCGCCGATGTCAACGCTCAGGATGTTGCTTTCGCCGCGCTGCTTGCCGACAGCGATGGAGCCCATCACACCAGCCGCAGGCCCGGAAAAGATGGCCACTGCAGGCCGGTCGTCGAGGACGCGCGTTGGGAGGACACCGCCCGCGCTGGTCATCATGAGCACCGGCACACGCATACCCGCTTCACGGAGCGTTGATTCCAGCTTGCTGAGATACCGGCCGGCAATCGGCCCGAGCATTGCGTTGGCAGCGGTGGTAGCCATGCGGGCGTACTCACCGACGACAGGGGAAATCTGGTGCGACAGCGTGACGAACGCAAATGGGAAGAGTTCGCGCACCAGCTTTTCGAGCCGTTGCTCGTGAACGCGGTTCGTGGTGGCCCAAAGGGTGCAGATAGCGACAGCCTCTACTTCGCGCGACGCCCAAGGCTGAAGTGCCTCGCGAGCCGCAGCTTCGTCTAGTGCTAGGAGGACCTGCCCACTGGCGTCGATTCGTTCAACGATTTCGACGACGTGGTCACGCGATACGAGCGGCCTATGGAGGTCGTGAAGCATCCAGTCGCCAACTTCAAGCTCCGAAAGGCCCGCGGTCTGTCGGCGCATGCGCCCAATCTCCAGCGTATCGCCGAAGCCGGCTGTGGTGAGCACAAGCGTCTTGGCTCCATTGCCCGTGAGGAGAGCGTTCAGCCCGACGGTGGTGCCGTGACCAAAGCGTTCGATGCTCGAGCAGAAGGCGCTGAAGTCCTTACCGAAGTGCTCGGCTGCCAGTTGAACCGCGTTGATGACGCCTGTCATGACGTCACCGGTCGTGGGCGACTTGAACACGCGCGCCCGGCCGCCACGTTCGGCCACCCAAAGGTCAGTGAAGGTGCCGCCTACATCAGTCCCGATGAAATATCCCATGCCTTGTCCCTAGTTGAGATGCAGCCCTCAGAGAGGGTTGAAGCCGTCAGTGAACAGTGCGCTGCGCAACGCCTCATCGATGACGGTGGCGCAGTGTATGTACTACAACTCTAACCAGTCAATATTGTAGTGTTAGGGAATTACCCTGAGCGGCATTTCTGGGCGTTCGACGCGAGCGCAATGAAGGGCGGGCAGCCTTACAGTTGGCCGACGTTTGTAAACTGATGTATACGGCCGACGCCAGTGCGGACCCTGGAGGGATATGCAAGCGATAGGAGAGCAGTTTTCGGCAGCGACAACGCTGCCGCTCGAGATTCAGCCTGATGATTTCTCCCGGCGCTTCTCGATGCGACGCGGAAATCTCATGTGGTTCTTAGGTGCTGGAGCGTCCGCCGCGGCGGGAATTCCGACCGCGGGCGACATGATTTGGGAGTTCAAGCAGAAGCTTTTCGTGAGCCAGCGGCGCGCCGCACCGGAGATGGTGGCTGACCTCGCAGCGCCCGGAGTTCGTCAACATCTGCAGGCTCACATCGACTCTTCGAACAGCTTGCCTGCCGAAGGGGCCCCGGACGAGTACTCCGCCCTCTTCGAAGCTGTCTTTCCAGCTGAGTCAGACCGTCGAGCCTATCTGGATGCAAAGCTATCGGGGGCCAAGCCGTCATATGGCCACATAGCATTGGCTTCGTTGATGAAGTCCGGCCATACCCGCATAGTTTGGACAACGAACTTCGACCCGCTCGTCGCTGATGCATGCGCCAAGGTATTCGATGGCACTGGAGCTCTAACTTCGTTGGCACTTGGAATTGGCCCAGCCATCGCTCTCCAAGCAATGGCTGACAGCCGATGGCCTATCGAGGTCAAGCTCCACGGAGACTTCAGATGGCGGCAACTGAAGAACACGACGGACGAACTGCGCCATCAGGACAAGGAGCTCGGTACCGTCTTGGTTGATAGCTGCCGACGTGCTGGTTTGGTTGTTTGCGGCTACAGCGGCAGAGACGACTCCGTGATGGATGTGCTGGAGGAAGCTGCGGCTATACCGGGCGCGTTTCCGGCAGGCATCTTCTGGCTTCACCGGGGCGAAGGCGAGCCGTACCAGCGCGTATCTAAGCTGCTTGAGCGGGCAAGCGCCAACGGGATTGAGACCGGCTTCGTGCGAATTCAAAGCTTTGACGAAGGGCTCCGAGATATCGTCAGGCTAGTCCCAAACCTGGACGAGAAATCACTCGAGACGTTCGGCAAGCAGCGGGAGCATAGGACCCCGGCACCAGCTATTGTTGGAAAGTCCAACTGGCCGGTCATACGACTCAACGCGTTGAGGCTCGCTCAGACTCCAACTGTGTGTCGACGCGTCGTATGCGAGGTAGGAGGATTCGCCGAGGCGCGAGATGCGGTGGAGCGCGCAGGCGTAGACGTGTTGACTACTCGCACCAGGTCAGGGGTTCTTGCATTTGGGGAAGACGCGGATATCAGGAAGGCGTTCAAGCCTTTCAACATCACCGAGTTCGACCTTGCCACCATCGAGCTGAGGCGACTTCGCTACGATTCTTCGGAGAGGGGGCTGCTTCGAGACGCCGTCGGACGGGCGCTGTGCCGCGGTAGAGGCCTGCACCGAATCCATAAGCGTACGGCTGACCTCCTCTACCCAATAGCGCCAGACATTCCGCGGCTCCAGCCTTTGAAGAACTTGGTTCCAGGGTTGGGCGGCTTGGTGCCTGGCTATCCGGACTTGGAATGGAGAGAAGGCTGTGCAGTGCGATTCGAATGGGCGGCAGACGCGCTTTGGCTGATGCTTGAGCCAACCCCAGTCTTTCTCAATATCACGCTGGAAAACAAGGCAGCGGCAGCTGAGTTTGGCCGCAAGCGCACGTTTGGGCGCTACAACCAAAAGCTAGATGCATTGATTGGCTTTTGGTCTGACTACATGTTCGGCGACGGCGAGGAAATCTACGCGCTGGGAGCAACAACCGGAGTAGACGCTGCATTCCGATTCGCCCAACGAACCGCTTACACCCGGAGGGCAGGCGCATGAGCCAGAGTCAGCTATTCAACCATGTGTGCCTCAGTGAACCCAAGCTGTCGTTCCATCCGGCCCGCCGCAGCGACGTGCACATCCATCCTCTCAAGGGCTTACTGCAATTCGGACCATACTCAAAAGGGCTACTGGTGCCCGACCCCATCAGAGTGGCCACTCTGGCGCCTGCCGGAGAGCGCCAGATGTTGTACAGCTTCTTGAAAGAGCTCAATTCGGCCTACGAGCCGTCTGAGCGCAGGGACTACTTGCCTGCATGGCCCGGCTTTCAGCGGGTCTTCAACGTGCGGATGACCGCTGCGGGACAAGGCTGCCATCTGGAACTCGAATCCCAACTTGAGCGGGAGCTTGATGCCAGTGAATCTCCCCACGTCGTCCTTGCAACGGCCATCACCCGAGCACTGCAACAGTTCGACAGCAAGCGCAACCTGTTTGACGTGCTCTTCATCTATCTACCCGACCGGTGGCAACCTGGCTTTGTCGGAGGTGTGGATGAGGATTTCGACCTGCATGACCATATCAAGGCTCTTACCGCAGCGGCGAGCATGCCTGTCCAAATTGTTCGACAAGGAAGCGGCCTCTCTTACAGCGACCGTGCGAGTGTGATGTGGCGCATTGGCTTGGCGCTCTATGCGAAGGCAGGGGGCGTACCTTGGAAGCTTGCCCATACAGAACCCGACACCGCATACATCGGCCTCTCGTATTCCCTTCGCCCAGTCGTATCAGGCAAACCGAGATTCGTGACGTGTTGCAGCCAAGTGTTCGACGCCGACGGTGCCGGCGTCGAGTTCATTGCGTATGACACCAACGAGTTCGAAGTGCAGAGGGAGAATCCTTTCCTCTCCCGCACCGAAATGTTCAGGGTGATGACGCGAGCGATGGACCTATACCGCCGGCGACATGCGGGGCGCGTTCCGAGGCGCGTGATGGTGCACAAGACGACAGAGTTCAAGCCGGACGAAGTGGCTGGATGCATGGAGGCATTCCACCTCTGCGAAGCTGTCGACCTCGTCCAGGTGGTCGAGGATGTCGGCTGGCGGGGGGCCTTCCACGAGAAATCAAAAAGTTCGGGGAACGCCCACGTTGCCGCCTACCCTGTTCCCCGTGGGACGCTGCTAGGGCTGGGCCCCTACGACGCCCTACTGTGGACCCACGGAGCCGTTGGCAACATAGGTGCCCGTCCATATTTTCAAGGGGGCAGAGGGACACCACGGCCAATTCGCCTCGTGCGTCATGCTGGACACGGGAACTGGGATGAAACTGCGTGGGCCATTCTTGCTCTCAGCAAGATGGACTGGAACAACGATGCCCTGTACAACCCTCTCCCAGTCACGCTTGAATACGCGAAGGTTCTCTCGCGTGTGGTGAAGCGCATGAAGCGGCTCGGAACGACTCCCTATCAGTTCCGCTTCTTCATGTAGACGCGCCTGCGCTTTAGAGAGCTGCTGCCTGTGCCGTGTTGATGCTCTGCACGTAGCTGCCAATGCCTGCCACCTGGTAGGCGCTCGTCGCTGCCCGCAGTGCCTCACCGAACTCGGCCAGCCGGCCGTCCGTGAGGGCGAGCTCGGCATGTGCCGACAACTTGATGTTGAACACTTCGATGGCAGAAGCGGGCCCTTGCTGCTTTTCGTCGCTCAGTTCGAATCGGGACCGGCCGGCGACCACTTTCACTTCATCGAGCACATCCCTAAGCCGTTCGACGTCGTGTCCGGAGACGACTATGTCATCGACGTATACGGTGACCACAAGGCCTTCCTCTTTGCTCAATCTGTCGAGTAGCGCACCGAGCCTGCTGCTGTGCAGCGCAAGCGATGCAAGCAGCGGAGACTGCACAAAGCCGTACGGGAGCATCGCTTTCCCCGGGTTTGCTGGGTCGCGGACAGTGCTCTCTGTTGCGACGTGGAGCGCTTTTTGGTGAGAGAAATAGACCTTGAGCACCCGACTCAACCGAGAGCGGCTTACCGAGCCAAAGAAGTCCGAGATGTCGACCTTGAAGAAAAAGGAGCTCGCCTGGTGCTCGCGCAGTGCAGCTACGTGACCACCGGCTCGAAGGTGATAGTAGTAGGTAGGCGCCCGCCACAGTCCCGCGACTACAGCCCGAATGTGCTCCCCTGCGACGCGAGCCTCATCCGTCGGAACAAAGACCCATCGACCCGGCTTGCGCTCGAAACGATGTTCCCACTTTGCTGGCATTGCAGGCGTAGATAGTTGACGAACGCGTTCACGATTGCCGTCAGGAACTGCAACAGGGCAGTTCCGAACATCAGGCACTCGCAAACCAGGCGTTCGTTAAAACGAGATTTCTTCTTCATCTTAACGTTCTCCTTCTTAAAAAGCCCCGGCCGACCTAGCGCATGGAGCGCGCGAACATTCAGCTAACCAATATGGCGCCAGCGAGAAACATGGAAGATTCCAAGTTGTCGTAGGACGCCCATAGGAAGCCACAGAGTGGCAAGAAGGAGAGGAGCAGGCAGTTTTGAGGCCGCCTACCGCCAGGGCAATTTGATACTAGCATCTGACCTGCGATTGAGCGCGCTCGGTGGCACAGATGCGTGAAGTAATGCTCGTGTTGGAGAGATGTTGCTCAGCGATTGCCACCGCAACCCGGCCATGCTGCGTCAGTGCGGATGCTTGCCCCCACCCCAAATTGGCCTCTGGCACGCGCGGGTCCTTGGCGAGCCCCCTCCCCCAAAGTGCGGATGCGCTGCTCGCTTCCTGAGACATAGTTCATGCAGCCGGCGGGCAGGCATTGAAACGTGTCGGTCTGATGGGCTCATCGCATGAAGCGCATGGCTACACTCGCAGCCGAAACAAGAATTCCAAGAACACGGAGAACTATGAAGCTCGTCAACGTGCATGTGACCAACTTCCGCTCGGTCGAGGACAGCGGGGAGTTTGAAGCCGGTCAGGTAGTCTGTTTAGTTGGTAAAAATGAGGCCGGAAAGAGCGCACTACTCACGGCGCTGGCCGCTCTGAATCCGCATCCTTCAACGCCAGCAGTCTTCGACAAAGAGCGAGACTACCCGCGTCGCCATCTGGCTTCCTACAGCGAGCGGCACGCCGATAAAGCCGCAATAGCTGTCGAAACTGAGTGGTTCTTGACTGAGGACGAGCAAGCGGAGTTGGACGACCTTTTAGGTAAGGGGGCGGTCGCGCCAACGGTGAAGGTTCGACGACGCTACGGAGAGGAGGCCGAAAGCACTAGCTCCATCGACTTCAAAATCGTTCTTCCAAACTGGTTCCAACGATTCGGTCTGACCGGGGAGGACATTGCTGCCCTTGAGTCTCCGACCACGACCAGCGAACTCCTAACGGCGCTCACGAAGCTCCAGACGCCCACCGAGCCGCAAACGAAGCTTCATCAGCACATCGAGAAGCACGGCACCGCCACATCCCAAGTAAACAAGTTCATTCGAGAGAACATGCCCCGGTTCATGTACGTCTCCTCGTACGACCGTATGGACGGGACCGTCCAGTTCGACCAAATTCAGCAGCTTCAAAGTCAGGGCCTGTTGGATAGAGACGAGCATCGAGGCAAGAAGCTCTTTCTGGAGTTTTTGCAGTACGCCGGGGTATCTCTTGAAGAACTCTTGAAGCAGAAGACCTTCGAGACGTACAACGCTCTGCTTCAAGCCGCGTCGAACAAAATCACCGACCAGATTCTCGAGTACTGGACCCAGAATCCAGACCTGTCAGTAGAGGTCAAGGTAGCAGCCGGAATGCCAGGTGATGCGCCGCCCTTTAACGCCGGTACCGTTGCACGCGCTCGTATCTACAACTCACTTCATCGCGTGGATACCCCTTTCTCGGAACGAAGCGCCGGCTTCGTTTGGTTCTTCTCGTTCCTGGTAAAGTTTGCTCAGGTCAAGAACGACCAAAATCCCGTCATCCTTCTGCTTGATGAGCCTGGGCTAACCCTGCATGGGAAGGCGCAGGCTGACCTGCTTCGATTCTTCAAGGACAAGCTCGCACCTCATCATCAGGTCATCTATTCGACGCACTCGCCGTTCATGGTTCCCGCCGATGAACTGGCCTCGGTGCGGGTGGTGCAGGATGTCGTTGAGATGAAAGGCAGTCGACGCATCCCTCTCGGCACGAAAGTGCGCGATGACGTGCTGACGCAGGACCCGGACACCTTGTTTCCCCTGCAGGCGGCTCTGGGGTACGAACTGACGCAATCCCTGTTCGTCGGGCAGAACACGCTGCTTGTTGAGGGCCCAGGCGACATCCTGTACATCCACGCGCTGAGTGATGCGTTGCGTCGGCGGAAGCGCCAAGGATTGGATTCGCGCTGGACCATCTGCCCTGCCGGCGGCATCGACAAGATTCGTCCGTTTGCGTCGTTGTTCGCTGGCAATCAGCTAAATATTGCCGTACTGTCGGACCAGGCCGCTGGCGACAAGCGGAAGATTGAGGACCTTCGCAAGTCCGAAATTCTGAAAGCTGGCCAGTTCTATACGGTTGCCGAACTGCTAGGTCGCCCCGAAGCTGATATTGAAGACCTGTTGGCCCCTGCCCTGTTCGTTGAGGTGTTGAATGGCACCTACGCATTGCCTGCCAAGCACGCTCTCACCACAAAGAAGCTTGAGGAAGCAGACAAGCAAACGACAAGGCTCGTCAAGAAGGCGGAGGCCTATTTCAAGCTACTTCCCGACACCATCAGCATGCTGGACCACTTTGCACCCGCCGCATGGCTTGTGCGTCATGGCGAATTGCTCGACGAGACAAGTGATGCGGTGAATGAAACACTGGACACGGCGGAGAAGGTCTTCAAGACCTTCAATGCGATGCTCAAGGATTAGCGGAGCCACAGGGACGGCCTTGGCCAGCCTGACCACGGGACAGGAGGCCAAAGCCGCTTCCCTGCTAGTGGGGGCGCTTAGCTCCGCCCAAATACGTTTCTGCAACCCTTGGGTCCTCGGCGAGGTCGCCGCTGGGCCCTTCGAACACGACGGCGCCAGTCTCCAGCACGTAGCCATAGTCGCTGATTTGCAGCGCCGCCCTGGCGTTCTGCTCGACCAGCAAGATGGCAACGCCTGACTGCCGCAGGTCCGAGACGATGTGGAAGATGTCCTTCACGATGAGCGGTGCCAGCCCGAGGCTCGGCTCATCGAGAAGCAGCACCTGAGGCTTGCCCATCAAGGCACGTCCTAGAACGAGCATGGCCCGCTCCCCGCCCGACAGAGTGCCGGCCAATTGCTGTCGCCGCTCCTTGAGGCGAGGGAACCTCTGGAAAACATCTTCCATGGTCTCCCAATGGTCGCGTTCCCCTCGGTTGTGCCGCGCGTAGGCCCCCATCAGCAAGTTGTCCTCGACGGACATGGTCGAGAAGAGCTCCCGCTTCTCTGGGACTAGGCTCAACCCGCCAGCCACTCGCTTCTCGACCTTGACGCCATTGAGGCTCTTGCCCTGGAACGACACGCTCCCTTTGGAGCCAAGCTGCCCAATGATTGCGGAGAGCATGGTGGTCTTGCCGGCGCCGTTCGGTCCGATGACCGAGACGATTTGGCCAGTGCCAACCTTCAGGCTTGCGCCATGAAGTGCTTCGACCTTGCCGTATGCAACAGAGAGGTCCTTGACCTCGAGTGCCATCGAACTCATTCCACGCTTCCCAGGTAGGCCTCGAGCACCGCGGGATTCTCTTGAATCTCATGCGGCAGCCCTTCGGCAATCTTCTGTCCGAACTCCATCACGACAATCCGGTCCACCAGGCCCATCACGAAGTCCATATCGTGCTCGACTAGCAGCACACCCATGCCCTCCGCCCGGAGCTTTCGAAGAAGCGCCGCAAGCGCTTCCTTTTCCTTCAGTCGAAGGCCCGCGGCTGGCTCATCCAAGAGTAACAACGAAGGGTCTGCGCACAGGGCTCTGGCAATTTCCAAGATTCGCTGGTCGCCCAGCGACAAGCCGCCGGCGGGCACGTGCTTGAGCTGGCCCAAGCCCACCCGGTCTAGCTGGCGGTAGGCTTCGGCGAGAAGGCTAGCCTCCTCAGCACGCTCAAGATGCAATGCGGAACGTCCGATGCCCGCGCTCCCCCGGAGGTGTCCGCCGATGGCAACGTTCTCGAGCACAGACAGGTTGGGCAGCAACTTGACGTGCTGGAACGTTCGGCTCATCCCAAGCTTTGCAATGTCGTGCGCGCGCAGTCCATCAATCGGCTTGCCGAGGAAAGACACGGAGCCCGACGTGAGCGGCAAAACGCCGGAAACGAGGTTGAACATCGTGCTCTTGCCTGCACCGTTGGGGCCAAGCAATGCCAGGATTTCTCCCGCCTTCACCTCCAGGCTCACGCCGCCCACGGCAACCAGGCCGCCAAAGCGCTTAGTGGCTTGTTTGACTTCCAGCAGCATCGTTCCTGCTGCTTCTGCGGACCGCTTTGGCAGCGGCATCGCCTTGTCCTCAACTGGAACGCCCGCCTTCTTACCGTCCCCCTTGGCCGCGAACCTGCCTGCGATAAAAGGCCACAGACCCTCCGGAGCGCGTTGCAGCAGGACGATAGTCAGAATCGAAAGAAAGATGACCTCGAAGCTACCGCTCTGCCCAAGCAGACCCGGCAGCACGTCCGTCAGCCATTCGCGAATCACCGTGATGATGCCAGCGCCGAGGAGCGCACCCCACACGTAGCCTGCGCCGCCAATGACGGCCATGAAGAGGTACTCGATGCCGTAGTTCAGTCCGAACGGCGTGGGATTCACGAAGCGCTGCAGATGCGCATAGAGCCAGCCGGACACCGAGGCGAGCAGCGCCGAAATCACGAACACGACGATTTTGCTGCGCGGGATGTTCACGCCCATGGACTCCGCCATAACCTTTCCGCCCTTCAAGCAGCGGATGGCTCGTCCCTCCCGGGATGCGAGCAGGTTGCGTAGCAGCCAGATTGCCAGCAGGACGAATGCCCAGATGAGGTACGAGAACTTGCGAGGGTCGTCGAAGGCGAACCCCGCAAGTTGGACAACTGGCAGGTTGCTGAGGCCGCTATGGCCGCCAAGGAACTCCATGTTGCCTGCAAGGAAGTAGAGGCTCAGGCCCCAGGCGATGGTGCTCAGCGGCAGGTAGTGCCCGGCCAACCGGAGAGTAAGCGCACCAAGCAGCAGGGCCGTCGCGCAGGTCACCACGATGCCCACTACTAACGCGGCCCACGGCGACCACCCGGCGGCCGTCGACAGATAGGCGGTGGCGTATGCACCGATGCCCACAAAGGCGGCCTGCCCGAACGACGTCATGCCGCCAATCCCTGTGACCAAGGCCAAGCCGATGGCAACCAAGCCGTAGAGCCCGGTGTAGTTGAGCATCGTGATGATGCCTTCGGGCAGGAACAGCGGCCCCAGAACCACGATGGCAACGAAGACGGCCACGCCAATGCGTCCGCGATTCATTCTTCATCCTCCTCGATTTGGTGAGTACGCAAAGAGCGCCACAGCAGCACCGGGAGGATGAGTGTGAACACAGCAAATTCTTTGTATGAGCTGGCCCAGAAGGACGAGAAGCTCTCGAGCAAGCCGACCAGGAGCGCGCCCAGGGCTGCGAGCGGGTAGCTGACCAAGCCTCCGACGATGGCAGCAACGAACCCCTTGAGGCCAATCATGAAGCCCGTGTCGTAGAACATCGTGTTGATGGGCCCGATGAGGAGACCAGAAAGGCCCCCGATTGCGGCTGCGAGCGTAAAGGCCAAGGAGCCAGCGCCGGTCGGGCTGATGGCCATCAACTCGGCTCCCACGCGATTCACAGATGTGGCCTTCAGCGCCTTCCCGCGAAATGTGTAGGTGAAGAACCAGGCGAGCAACGCGATGGCCACGACACTGGCCCCAATAACCCAAACGGACTGGCCAGTGATGGAAAGCGGGCCGACTTGCCAGCGCTCGTCACTAAACGTCGGGGTTCTCGAACCTTCGGCACCGAACACCAGGAGTCCAAAGGAAGTCAGCGCGAGGTGCAGCGCCACAGAGATGATGAGCAGAACCAACACGGAGCCATGCGCAACCGGCTGATAGACGATTCGGTATAGCAAAGGACCGAGCGGCACGACCAGGAGCAGTGCAATCAGCGCCTGCACCAGCATGGGAAGCTGAGGGGGTAGGACCCACAGCATGACTGCAGCCAGGGCCGCTGGGGCCACCGCGTAGACGAGCAGCGCGCGGACGGCACGCGACTTGTCGCCAGTCTTGAAGCTCCCAACGAGCTCCAGCATGCATGCAACTGCGGAGGCCATCAGCAGCAGCCAGAGCGTGCCTGGCGTCTTCCCGGCCTGCAGGGCTGCCATCGTCAGGGCCGAGAACGCGACGAACTCACCCTGCGGCACGAAAATGACGCGCGTGACGGAAAAGACAAGAACGATGGCCACGCCAAGTAGCGCATACACCGCGCCGGAGATGAGGCCGTCTTGCACTAAGAAGGCTGCGATGCTGAAGTCCATGATGGTTCGATATAGAAGTGGCGAGTAGTCATGTCACCACTTCGGTCAGGCGGTGAGTGAAGGAGCCTCGGCGTGCTCAGTCGCCCCTGAAGCCCGAGTTCTTGACGACCGCTCCCCAACGTGCGGCCTCTGCCTTGAGCATCTGCTCCGTCTCCGAACGGCTCGTTCCTGTTACGGAGAAGCCGGCATCGACGAGCTTCTGCTTCACCTCTGGGTGCTGGACGGCTTCGACGATGCGGCGATTGAGCAGGTCGAGCACTGCCGGCGGCGTACCCGCCGGTGCGAGAACTCCGAGCCACGACGAGAAGGCGAGCTTAGGCATACCTGCTTCTTCCGCCGTGGGGACATCCGGAATGAGAGGCGAGCGGCTGCGCGCCGTGATGGCCAGGCCGCGCATACGACCACCCTTAATCTGTGCGCTGGCCACGGCGGTGGAAACCCACGCACCCGCAACTTCTCCTGCCACGATGGCCGTGACGGCGTCGCCGGTGCTTCGATAGTGAACAG
>Ga0160447_100975_pt1 | contig 11849 bp, 9 predicted proteins | sample HID1973K_E1MG_FD_108222 | JGI IMG/M metagenome (GOLD analysis project Ga0160447, IMG submission 108222) | Enriched mosquito-associated microbial communities from UW Madison campus, WI, USA - HID1973K_E1 MG | ecosystem: Host-associated > Arthropoda: Insects > Digestive system > Unclassified ...
CAGCAGAAGCCGCAACCTGCGGCGGACACGCAGGCGTTACGCATGTTTTATGCGGTAGGCGGCCCACGCGTCTGGAGCCTTTACGGCCGCCGCACCTATCGTGACCGCTCCGCGTCCATCGACGCGCTTGAGCGAGTCATATGTCAGTCCTGATCCTGCAGGGGCCGCATGCCGGCGATGCGCCGGTTCCGTTGGCGATGAGTTGGGCCGGCCATGATCTGCACACGGTGCGCTACCGCGACATCGGCGCGTTGGTTGCCGGCTTGCGCGCCGTGCGCGAGGCCGACGACGTGGCCATCGTGGTGCTGGACAGCGGCGATCTGCGCGGGGCCGAATGTCGTGCTTCGTGGCCGGCGTTGCGCAGTGCGCTGGATGAACTGCCGGTGCCTTACATCGAACTGCACGGCGACGCCGGCGAGGAGCTGGAGCCGTGGCTGCATCCGAACCACATGCCGCTGGCGACCTTGATCACCCCGCGTGACCGCTTGAGCGGCTACGCGATGTCGCAGGCCATCGTCGCCCGCCGCCTCGGTGGCGGCGCCCTGCACTGAGGAAGCCACCATGTCGATCATGATCGTGCGCGGTCCCGAGATGCAGGACCGGCTCATCCGCGGCCCGCAGCCGTTGCCGCGCGAAGTGCTGCGGCAACTGGTCGAGCGTGCGTCCGAGGCGGGCAAGACCATCGCGCTGCGCGCCTGCGGTTCCGAGCAGGAACTGCTGGATGCGTTGCGCGTCGCGCAACAGACGCGGGCGGAGATCGCGGTGATCGATCCCGGCGCCTGCGGCGGCAGTGAGCGCTTGCACCGGCTGCTGGGTGCGCTGCGCTATCCCTACGTCGAGGCGCATGCCGATCGCAGCGACCAGCCGCATCCGGCGCTGCCCGAGGGCCTGGGCCTGCGCGTGGCCGCGGTCCATGGCTATTGCGCGCAGAGCTACACGCTGGCGTTGTCGATCGCGCTGGAACACCTGGGGTGCGATGCGGCAGGCGACGATTACCACGTGGGGACCTGAGCCATGCGTTTGCATTACTTCGCCGACTACGAGGGCTATGAGGGTGGCCGGCCGATCCTGTGGGGGCAGATCACCCACAGCGTCGACACCGAAGACGAGGCGCGGCTGGACCCGGCCGAGCTGATCGCGGCGCTGCGCCGACGCGCGGCCGACGTCCATGGCATCGAGCCGCGCCAGGTTCGGCTGTGCCAAGTGGCGAGGTTGTAGCGGCGCGCGACGGCTCAGTCGCCGCGCGCGCGCTGGCCGGCGAAGTGCGCCTCGATCTGTTCCAGCGATTTGCCGCGCGTCTCCGGCAGCAGGAATGCGGCGACCAGGAAATACACCAGCGTGCAGCCGGCCCAGAAGAAGAACATGCTGGCGTAGCCATGGTGGCCGACCGTCGGCAGGAACATCGCCGCGATCACCGTGGAGACGAACTGATTGATCAACAGTGCAATGCTCATGCCGTTGGAGCGGATGCGCGTGGGCATCAGCTCCGACAACGCCAGCCAGACACATACGCCGGGGCCGACCGCGAAGAAAGCCACGAAGGCAAGGATGCATGCGGCGACGGCCCAGCCGTGCGCTGGCGGCGGTACCGCACCGATGCTGGCTCGCTCGATGCGTAGCGGTGCGTGCGCCGCCTTGGCCGGATCGGGGAAAGGGTTGAGGTGCACGCGGCGGAAGGCGGCGCCGATCACGCTGTCCGGCTGCACGCTGTCTTCGCGGCGGATCGACAACACGGTCTGGCCCGGGGTGTCGCTGCGCAGGCTGCGCACGTCGTTGAAGCCACCGAAGGCGTAGGACACGGTGAGCTGCAGCGGTTGGGTGGCGCCGCCGCCGAGGCGCTGCCACTGCGCGTCGTCGAGCGGCAGCACCAGCGCCTCGTGGGTGACTTGCCGCTGCAGCGCGTCGCGCACGTCGCCGCGGCCGCGTTCGGCCTGCAGGAACAGCAGCGCGGCGGACAGCAACGCCACGCAGATGCCACCACTGCCGACCATCAGCAGGAACTTGCGGCCCTTGCGGTCGACCAGCAGCAGCGCGACCACGGTCATCGCCGCGTTGAGCAACTTGATCGCCACGTCGGCGCCATTCGCGGCCGCACCCGGCAACCCAGCCTGGTGGAGGATATTGACCGCGTAGGCGAGCACCGAGTTGATGCCCGTGGCCTGGGTGCAGGCCAGGATCACGCAGGCCAACAGGAACGGCCAGACGTAGCGGCGGCTGAGCAACGAATCGCGCGCTGCGATCGGTGTGCCCGGCGTGGCGGCGACCGGAGCCTGCATCTGCGCGAGCGTGGTGGCGACGTCCGCTGCCGGCACGGTGCGCTCCAGCGCCACGCGCGCCTGTGTGATGCGGCCACGGCGGACCAGCCAGCGCGGCGATTCGACCAGCGCGAGTACGCCGAGGGTGAACACCAATCCCGGCAGCAGGCAGCTCCAGAAGATCGTGCGCCAGGCGTGGTCGCGGACCTCGAACAGCGTGCGTTGCTGTTCGCCGGCGGGCAGCAGTTGTGCGGCGGCCGTAGCGGCATCGACCGAGTGCGCCTGGTACAGGCCGATCAACGCGGCCAACACGAGGCCGATCGTCAGCAGCAGCTGGAACATCGCCGCCCCACGGCCGCGCCGCTCCGGCGCCAGCACTTCGGCCAGGTACAGTGGTACGACCACGCCGATCAGGCCGCCGCTGATGCCTTGCAACAACCGACCGAGCAGCAGCGGCGCATAGCCTTCGGCCAATGCCATCACCGGGATGCTGGCGGTGAACAGCATCCCGGCCAGGAACAAGGTGGCGCGGCGCCCGGCCAGGTCGGCGATCGCACCGGCGAACAACGACGACAACACGCTGCCCAGCAACACCGCGGCGACGACAAAGCCGAGCTGCTGGCTGCTCAGGTGCCAGCTCGCGATCGCGGTGGCTTCCAGATAAGGCAACGCGCCGGCGATGATGCCGATGTCGATGCCGTACAACAGCCCGCCCATGCCACCGATGAAGAGCAGATAGCGCACCTGCCAACGCGGTGCGGCGGTCGGCAGGGACGTCGGCGAAACGGCGATGGTATCGGGCATCGGGCCTTACCTCGGGCAGGAACGGAAGCGCGGCGATGCCGCGCGGAGGATCACGCGGCAACTTCGATGGCGTCGCCTTCGACGAAGACCTGCCGCAAGCGCAGTTGCGGATCGAGCACGACCAGGTCGGCCCAGGCACCTTCCTGCAGGCGGCCGCGGTCGGACAGGCCGAGATAGTCGGCCGGGTAGCGCGACACGCGATTCGACGCATCGGCCAGATCCAGGCCGAGCGAGACCAGATTGCGCAGCGCCTGGTCCATCGTGAGTGCGCTGCCGGCCAGTGAGCCACTGCCCAGCCGCACGCAACCCAGGCATTTGTGCACGCGCTGCGAACCCAGCGCGTATTCCCCGTCGGGCATGCCGGTGGCGGCGGTGGCATCGGTGACGCAGTACAGCCGCGGGATCGAACGCAGGGCCAGGCGGATCGCGCCCGGATGCACGTGCTGCAGATCGGGGATGAGCTCGGCGTACTGCGCGTGCGCGAGTGCGGCAGTGGCGATGCCGGGGTGGTAGTGGTCCACGCCGGTCATGCCGTTGAACAGATGGGTGAAGCCGGCGGCACCGGCTTGCAGGGCGGCGACGCCGTCTTCGTAACTGCCGGCGCTATGGCCGAGCTGCACGCGGATGCCGAGTGCGGCCAGTTGTGGGATCAGCGCCTGGTGTTCGCCGATCTCCGGTGCCAGCGTCAGCACTTTGACCGGCGCGATCGCGTGCAGGCGGCGGACCTGTTCCAGCGTCGCTTCGACCACCAGTGGCGGCTGCGCGCCGAGGCGTTCAATGCTGATGTAGGGACCTTCCAGATGCACGCCGAGCACCCGCGCCGCGTCGGGCGCGCGCGTCGCAATGGCAGTGGCGGCACCGTGCAGCGCGGCGGCGATGTCGTCTTCGTGCGCGGTCATGGTGGTGGCGAGCAAGGCAGTGGTGCCGTGGCGTGCGTGCGCCTTGGCCACCGTCGCGGCGGTGTCGCCGCCTTGCATGATGTCCACGCCGGCGCCGCCGTGCACATGCAGATCGATGAAGCCGGGCAGGATCAGCGGCGCATCGTCGTTGTCGTCTGCCGGCGACTCGCTGGCAGCGGTGGCACGGATGTGGCGGATCCGGCCGTCGAAGGAGATCTCTCCGCGCACCCATCCGTCCGGAGTGAGGATGCGGCCATGCAGCGTGCGTGTCGTGGTCAAGGGGGCGGCTCGGCGATGATCACTTCGATCCCCAGCCGCTGCAGTCCTTCGCGGTGGTCGCTGCCGATGCCGGGGTCGGTGATGACGGTATGGATCTGGTCGAGGCGGGCGATGCGGTGCAGGCTGACGCGTCCGAACTTCGACGCGTCGGTCAGCACCACCACGCGGCGCGCGCGTTCGACCATGCGGTGGTTGAGGCTGGCTTCGGCCTCGTGGTGGGTGGTCAGGCCGAACTGCAGGTCCAGCCCGTCCACGCCCAGGAACACAGTGTCGAAGCTATAGGTGTTGAGGCTGGCCTCGGCCTGCAGGCCTTGCAACGACAGCGACTGCTTGCGCAGCAGGCCGCCGGTGAGCAGCAGCTCCACGCCGGGCGCGTTGGCCAGCTCCCAGGCGATGTTGAGGCCGTTGGTCATCACCGTGACGTCCTGGTGGCTGCGCAGGTGGCGGGCCAGGGTCATGGTGGTGGAGCCGGAGTCGATGATGATGTTGTCGCCCGGCCTGACCAGCAGCGCCGCGCGCGCGCCGATCGATTCCTTGAGCGGCTGGTTGAGCGTGTCCTTTTCGTGGATGTCCTGTTCCTGCGGGGGCGTGCGCACCAGTGCGGCGCCGCCGTGATTGCGCGTGGCCAGGCCCTGCGCCTCGATGTGGCTGAGGTCGGCGCGGATCGTCACCGCCGAGACGCCGAAGCGCGGCACCAGGTCGGCGACCAGGACGCTTCCGTGCTGGATCAGCAGTTGCATGATCTGTTGCCGGCGTTGGCGGGTATTGCGCATGGCGGGAAGTCCGGAAGAAAACGGAAAGCGGAAGCTTACCGGTCCGAAAGCGCGAAGGCAGCGGAGGTTTCGTTTCCGGCCGCATCGGCCGGTGCCGCCGCCTGGTTGCGCGCGCAGGCGCGGGCGTACTCGGCCAGGCGCTGGGCGACCTTGTGCTGGATCAGCGCGTGCGGCTCCGGCGACAGGCGGCCGGCTTCGATCTCGCGTTGCTGCTCGGGCATGAACTGGCTGAGCAGGATGCGCGGCGGCACGTGCTGGCGCAGGTTCTCGACCAGCCGCTCCACCGCGGCGCGCACCTCCGGCTCGCCCCAGTAGTAGCGGCAACGGTCGCTCAGCGAGTAGGCGCGCAGCAGGTGCAGCTGGTGTTCGTCGCCCTGGTAATGGTGCTGCCAGTTTGCCGGGCGCTCGACCATGCAGCGGTCCAGCACCGCGGGCAGGTTGGAGCAGTCTTTCGGCGGCAGCAGTTCGCGCTCGATCGCGGCCAGTGCGAACAGCGCTTCGCGCAATGCGAATGTCGCGGCCGGTCCGACCTTGAGGATGGCGTAATGGTCGCGTACCAGCGCATGCAATGCCGATTCGGTCTGGTAGTCGGTCGAATGCGCTTCGAACACGATCCGCGGCTGGCTGCCGATGAAATCGGACAGCGCGCGCGCGGCGGTCGGGTCGTAGTCGTGGACCTGGCTGTGGTCGAAGTCCACGCCGGGCTGCACGACCATCGCGATCACCCGTTCCCAAGCCGCCTGCAGGTCGGGCGCGGCGAAGGCCTGGCGATGGATCTCCAGCGTGCGTGCCGCCGCTTCCGGCCGGGTCACCTGCAGGCCGGCGGCCAGCGAGGCTTCGCCGCCCGGGACCGGCACTTCGGTGCCGATCACGTACACCGGCGGCGGCAGCCCGGCGTCGGCGGCGGTGCGCTCGGCGATGCGTGCCAGTTCGGCCGAACGCGCCGCGACGGTTTCGTCCGGCAGCGGACTCGGGTCGTCCGCGCAGGACATGCTGCAGTCCAGGTGGATCTTGTGGAAACCGGCGGCGACGTAGGCGGCGATCAGTTCGCGCGCATTGGCCATCGCCTCGGCGGCCGGCCGCTTCTGCCAGGCATTGGGACCGAGATGGTCGCCGCCCAGGATCAAGCGTTCGCGGGGGAAGCCCTGCTGCTGCGCCAACGACAGCACGTAGTCGCGGAACTGCGCGGGATTCATGCCGGTGTAGCCGCCGAACTGGTCGACCTGGTTGGATGTGGCCTCGATCAGCAGGTCGGTGTCGTAGTGCCGCGCGACCTGCATGGCCGCCAGCAGCACCTGCTCGTGGCTGCAGCACACGCTGTACAGGCCGACGGGCGCGCCGCGGCGATGCGCGGCGATCAGGGATTGGACGGCGGACATGGCATCTCCTCGAAATGGAACCGGAAAGGAATCAGGACGCGCGCTGGCGTTGCCGCGCGAGCAAGGCCGCGCCGCGTGCACCGCCGGCATCGCCGAAGGCCGGCGGCAGGATCGGCGGCACCTGCACGCCGTCGAACAGATGCACGGCGACCGCTTCACGCAGGCCGCGATAGAGGCCCTCGAACTGCGACAGCCCGCCACCGAGCACGATCACGTGCGGGTCCAGCGCCAGCACCAGGCCGGCCAGGCTGTGGCCGAGCAGATCGCGATGGACATCGAGTGCGTCCTGCGCCGCGGCATCGCCGGCATGCGCGGCGGCGATCACCGCGCTGGCGTCGATCGAGTCGCCGCCGCGTTGCCGGTGGATATGGGCCAGCCCGCTGCCGGACACGTAGCGCTCCAGGCAGCCGCGCAGGCCGCAGGCGCAGTCCAGCACCGGCAAGCCGTACTGCGCGAGCAGCGTCGCCGGCACCGTCCAATGTCCCCATTCGCCGGCGATGCCATTGCTGCCCGCCAACAGGTGGCCCTCGACGCAATAGCCGCCGCCGGCGCCGGTGCCGAGGATGGCGCCGAACATGCTGGGGAAGGCTGCCGCGGCGCCGCCATTGGCTTCGGACAACGCAAAGCACTGGCAGTCGTTGCCCAGGTGCAGTGGGCGTTGCAGGCGCGCCTGCAGATCGGCGCCGACCGTGCGGCCGGTCAGCGCCGGCACGTTGGAACTGAGCTGGCGCCCGCTGCCACGCTCGCAGATGCCCGGCATGCCCAGGCCGATCGCGTCGCTGCGCTCGCCCAGTTCGGCATCGGTGGCCTCCACCAACGCCGCGACCGCTTCGACGAAGCCGTCGTAGTCCTGCTGCGGGGTGGCGATGCGGCGCCGGTGGCGCACCACCATGTCCGCATCGCAGGCGACCAGTTCGATCTTGGTACCGCCGATGTCCAGGCCGTAGTAGGGCGTGCGGGTCGTCATCGCCGGATCAGGCCGCGTGGTGGATGGTCACGCCCTGCACGACGCGGTTGACCGTGCCGTCGGGGAAGGGATTGTCGGGGGTGATGCCGAGTGCGGCCGAGCGGCGCAACGCATGGACCTGCGCCATCGTCAGCCACAACGGCGCCAGCCAGGCGTCCGGCAGCGCCGGCACCGTGAGCGTCAGGTCACCGGGCGCCGCGTCGGCCAGTTCGGGGCCGACTGAAAGCACGCGGCCGGCGATGCCGTCGCGACGCAATTCGTCGAGCAGGTCCTGTTCGTAGCGGCGCGCCAGCGGGTCGGCGCTGCGCAGCACGATCACCAGGGTGCTGGCGTCGAGCGTGGACTTCGGGCCGTGGCGGAAGCCCAGCGGCGTGTTGGCCAGCGCGAGCACGCGCCCGGCGGTGAGTTCGAGCAGCTTGAGCGAGGCTTCGCGCGCGAGCGCTTCCAGCGGGCCGCTGCCGAGATAGATCACCCGGCTGCACGGCGTGCGCGCCAAAGTCGCGACCGCCGGTTCCCACTGCGCCAGCGCCTGCCGACCCAGTGCGGCGAGCGTGGACAGGCGCTGCAGCCGCTGCGGCCACGGCGCGCTGTCGAAGCTGGCCAACGCGGCCAGCATCATGCAGCTCAGGCTGCTGGTCATCGCGAAGGCGCGGTCGCAGCTGGCCGGCGGCATCAGCAAGGTGAAGGTGTCGGCGCGGCCGGCACCGCGGCGGGCCAGCTCGCCGTCGGGGTTGCAGGTGATGTCGAGGAAGCGCGCGTTGGCGACGCGCTCGCGCACCAGGTCGACGGCCGCCACGCTTTCCGGGCTGGAGCCGCTGCGTCCGAACGACACCAGCAGGGTCGGGCGGTCGGCGGCGAGATACAGCGCCGGATGCGTCAGCAGGCTGGTGGTGTGGACCGCGCGTACGTCGGCGGCGGCTTGCGCATTGATCGGGTCGGCGACCATTTCGGCGATGAAGCCCGAGCTGCCGGCGCCGGTGAAGATGACCCGGTGGGTCGGGTTGTGCAGCCAGTCGCCGAGGAAGGCGGTGATCCCGGCGCCCGCATTGGCCAAGGTGTTCGCGAGCTGCTCCCACAAGGCGGGCTGCTGGGCGATTTCCTCAGCGGTATGGGCGCCCCCCAGGCGCTGCCAGGCGGTCAGATCGGAAAGCGGTGTGACGTCCATTCGTGGTTCCTGTTGGGCGAGCGCAAGATCCGTTCTTTCTTTCGAAATGTCAAATATCGAAAGAAATACAAAAGTTATCGGGACTGCGGCTCCATTTCGGGGCATTAGCACCGCTGGGTGCGCCGTGGACGGGATTGCAGGCGCCACGGATGGGCTCCAAGCGAAGCTTTTGCACCGCACAATCTTTCGCTATAACAGATATTTCCTTCTTTTACCTTTTCAATTCGTTGACATTTTTTCATCACGTGCCCTAGAGTCGGCCGCCACGGTTTCGAATTCCCGCATTGACCGGGCTGGGGGAGATGAATGGATGTCCGCGCGACCCGCATTGCCTGCCTGCTGAGCGCAGCGTTGTTCCTGTCGCTGGCGAGCGCGCCGTCGCAGTCCGAGCCGATCGGAAGCTTGCGCCGCATCGCGCCGGCCGGCACCACCGGCACGGCCTGGGAGATCGACACCGACAATGGCACGCGCCTGCGCATCGAGCTGCTGGCCGCGGACGTGGTGCGCGTGCAGGCCGGGCGCAACGGCAAGCTGGTGCCGGCCGGCGACCAGAAGACGCCCATCGTGGTGCCGCAGCCGGCGACGACGTTCGCGCATCGCCTCGAACAGGATGACCAGCAGATCCGCGTGCGCACCGATGCGCTGGAGCTGCGCATCGAGCGTTCGCCCTTGCGGCTGGCGCTGGCGCGCATCGTCGACGGCCAGCCGCAACCGCTGTGGCAGGAACTGCAGCCGCTGGACCTGGACAAGAGCCAGAGCGTGCAGGTGCTGTCGAGCACGCCGGACGAGCAGTTCTATGGGGGTGGCCAGCAGAACGGCCGCTTCGCTTTCAAGGGACGCGAGCTGGAGATCTCCTATTCCGGCGGCTGGGAGGATGGCGATCGCCCCAGCCCGGCGCCGATGCTGCTCAGTTCGCGCGGCTGGGGCATGTTGCGCAACACCTGGCGCGATGGCGACTACGACCTGCGCCAGCCCGACCAGGCCACGCTGCTGCATCGCGAAGACCGCTTCGATGCCTATTTCTTCGTCGGTGACGGCCTGGGTGCGCTGGTGGAGCGCTACACCGCGCTGACCGGCCGTCCGCATTTGCCGCCGCGCTGGGCGCTGTCCTACGGCGACGCCGATTGCTACAACGACGGCGACAACGGCAAGAAGCCGGGCAGCGTGCCCGAGGGCTGGCATGACGGCCCGACCGGCACCACCGCCGACGTGGTCGACAGCGTGGCGCGGCAATACCGCGAGCACGACATGCCCGGCGGCTGGATCCTGCCCAACGACGGTTACGGCTGTGGCTACAAGGCGCTGCCGGAAACGGTGCGCGGCCTGTCCAAGTACGGCTTCCACACCGGTCTGTGGACCGAGAACGGCGTCGACAAGATCGCCTGGGAAGTCGGCAAGGGCGGCACCCGCGTGCAGAAGCTGGACGTGGCCTGGACCGGCAAGGGCTACCAGTTCGCGATGGATGCCAACCACGCCGCCTTCGACGGCATCCTCGACAACTCCGATTCGCGCCCGTTCCTGTGGACGGTGATGGGCTGGGCCGGCATCCAACGCTACGCGGTGGCCTGGACCGGCGACCAGAGCAGCAGCTGGGACTACATCCGCTGGCACGTGCCGACGTTGATCGGCTCGGGACTGTCGGGCATGGCCTATGCCGCCGGCGACGTCGACGCGATCTTCGGCGGCAGCGCCGAGACCTACACGCGCGACCTGCAGTGGAAGAGCTTCACCCCGGTGCTGATGGGCATGTCCGGCTGGTCGGCGACCGCGCGCAAGCATCCGTGGTGGTACGACGAACCGTACCGCAGCATCAATCGCGACTACCTCAAGCTGAAGATGCGCCTGACCCCGTACATGTACGGGCTGGCCCGCGACGCCGAGCGCAACGGCGCGCCGATCGTGCGCGGGTTGATGTGGGACTACCCGCAGGATCCGAAGGCTGCCAGCGAGGCGCACGCCGACCAGTTCCTGCTCGGCCGCGAGTTGCTGGTGGCGCCGGTCTACCGCAGCCAGGCGGCCAGCCGCGGCTGGCGGCGCGGCATCCACCTGCCGCCGGGCAGCTGGATCGACTATTGGGACGGCCGCCAGCTCGAAGCCGGCGCGAGCGGCCGCGATCTCGACCGCCAGGTCGACCTGGCGACGCTGCCGCTGTTCGTGCGCGCCGGCGCGATCCTGCCGATGTACCCGGCGATGCTCTACGACGGCGAAAAGCCGTTGGATGAAGTCACCTTCGACCTCTACCCGCAGGGCGACTCCCGCTACACGTTGTACGAAGACGATGGCAGCACGCGTCGTTACGCCGACGGCGCGTTCTCCACGCAGGACATCGCGATGCAGGCGCCCGCCAGCGGCAGCGGCGAGGTGCAGGTGCGCGTGGACGGCGTGCGCGGCGAATACACCGGGCAGTTGCCGCAGCGCCGCTACGCGCTGCGCGTGCTGTCGCGGCAGGCGCCCAAGGCTGTCGAACTGGACGGTCGCGCGCTACCCGCGCTGGCCGACCGCGCCGCCTACGAAGCCGCCGCCGAAGGCTGGTACTTCGACGCCGGCGAACGTCGCGGCACCGTGCACGTGCGCAGCGCACCGCACGATATCCGCCAGCCGCTGAGCTACCGCCTCGCCTTTGCGACTGCGCCGGCTTCGCCCGACGACGACTACCCGGCCGCACCGGCGCAGGGCCGCGCGCTGCCTGCCGACGGCCTGCTGGTGGTCAATCGTCCGGCCGAAGAGCCCGGCCAGCCGCTGGAAAACGCCTTCGACGACGACCCGGCCACCTGGTTCCGCAGCGTGCGCAACCAGTCGGTGCGCACCGGCGCGCACGAGTGGACGGTGGGCTTCGGCGAGCGCCGCCTGATCGACGGCATCGAAATGGCGCCACGCAACGACAAGAACTGGAAGCATGGGCAGGTCCGCGACTACGAGATCTACATCGCCGACAGCAACGGCGAATGGGGTGAGCCGGTCGCACGCGGCCAGCTGCAGTTGCGCCAGGAGCTGCAACGCATCGATTTCCCCGCGCGTGCCGGCCGCCTGCTGCGCTTCCGCGTGCTGAGCACGCAGAACCCGGACGGCGACGGCGCCGCCAGCGGCGACCCGATGGTCGAGGCCGCGCAGGCCGGTGCGCCGCGCGCCATCGATGCACTGCAACCGCGCGATGTCGGGCCGATCACGCTGTCCAATTTCCATGTGCTCGAACACAGTGTCGCCGCCGGCGAGAACCAGCAACGCTATCTGTCCGAACTGACCCTGCCGGCCGATGTCGCGCGCGATCGCGCCCACGGTGGCAAGGCCGAGATGCGCATGAACGGCCTGCAATTCCGTCGTGGCTTGG
>Ga0160447_100976_pt1 | contig 11840 bp, 10 predicted proteins | sample HID1973K_E1MG_FD_108222 | JGI IMG/M metagenome (GOLD analysis project Ga0160447, IMG submission 108222) | Enriched mosquito-associated microbial communities from UW Madison campus, WI, USA - HID1973K_E1 MG | ecosystem: Host-associated > Arthropoda: Insects > Digestive system > Unclassified ...
CGTTGCCCTGGCAATCGATACCGAAGCGCAGGTTGAAGCTTCCGGCGGCCACGGAATCATCAAGCTTCACCAGCCGCAGGTGGATCGGGATGGTCTGGTTGCCCGTGCGTATGGGCACCCCGGTGTCGTGAAAGTAGGTCTGGACCATCGGCAGCGGCTGCCCGGCTTCGTCCAGCAACTGGTAGCCGATGCCCGCGGGCATGCCGCCGTACGTGTACACGCCGGGGAAGGCACTTTCCACCGAGCCGGTGACCGTACGGATGATCCAGTTGGGTTGCCCCTGGCACAGCAGCCCTTCGCCCACAGACCAGTTCGCGCCGCAGTCGATGGTCACGGCGTTGCTGATGTCCGTGCCATTGACCGGGGTGCCGGGCGCCTGGGAGCGCTGGACGTTGTTGACGATGGCCCCCCTCCAGGGCAGTTGCGCGGAGGTGCAGTTGCCGTTGCTGGCGTGGGCCACCGGCGCCGCGAACAGGGCCAGGAGCATCGCCAGGACAGAAAGGCAGGAAGACAGGCGGGTCATTTCGATGGCTCGTTTTCGGATTGCAGGACGATCCGCCAGCCGTCGCGGCCGGGAGCGGGCGGCGCATCAGGCACAGGCAGGCAGGTCGCTTTGACGCGCTGATAGACGTCCTTGTCGCGCCGGGCCGGCAGTGCGTAGGCGACGCGACAGGAATCACCCGCGGCCTCGCCCCAGCGCACCGTGAGCACGCCGCGCTCGTCGAGGCCGCGCGCGAAGATGCGCCCACCCTGCGCCGCCACGCCGACGATGCGGCCGCCCTCGTCGACCACGTCGGCGCCGAACGGCAGCGGCCTGCCGTCCTCGCGCTCGACCTCGATCAGCGCCGCGCGGCCGGTCACGGTCTCGAACTCCACCAGGGGCACGGCGCCGCCGCGCGGCACCGCCTGCTCGGAGGTGGAGGCGAACGCCACGTCGGTCGAGGCGCCCTTGGGATCGATGCTGATGGTGTTCATGGCGTACGGCGTCAGGAACGGCACCACGGCATAGCCGTCGCCGTCCACCTCCACGCCCGGTGCGCTGCTGATGCTCGCGCCTTGCGCGCCGGGCGCATGCACGACGGCGAAGGTATCGCCCACCGTCTGCGCCAGGCTCACGCCGCCGGGATGCGCCACCACCGCGCCGCTGACGCCGGCGGAGACCTGGCTCGCGCCGGAACCGCCGCTGGCCGAAGCCGTCAATTGCCCGTAGGCACCGCGGTAGGTGCCGCTGGCGCCGCCGTTGCCGCCGCTGGCACCGTCGCCGCGGTGGTAGCCGCCATAGGCGTTGTACGAGAAGCGTCCCTGTTCGCCCAGCGTGCCGCTCAGGCTGGCCTGCGCGTCCGAGCCGCCGTCGAACTGGTTGCCGTTGGCAGTCAGCAAGGGCGCCTGCGCGGCGCTGCCCAGCGGAATCGTCAGGCCCAGGCCGACCTGCGTGGCCATGCGGCCGGCCGCATCGCGCGTGCGCCCGGCGGTGAGGGTGTAGCTGCCCCAGCCGAAGCTGTTGCTGTAGCCGGCCTGGAAGAAGGTGTCGGTCTGCGGCCGGTTCCAGTACAGCTGAGACGATGCGCTCACGAACACCGAGCCCCAGCGGCCCATGGCCTGGTTCACCGTCAGCTGAAGGCGGCCGCGCTGGCGCGCGAAGGCGTCGACGTCGCCGTCGTGCATTGCCGCGTCGCGCACCATTGCCGCGTCGGCAAAGCCCATGTAGCCGGCGGTCGAGTAGCGGTACGCGGCCAGCGCGAAGTTGGTGGCCGACGCGGCGAAGAACTTGCTGTAGCTCGCCCGCCAGCTGGCACCGCGCCACTGTCCCTGGCCGGGGACGTCGGTGCGTGCCACGGTGACGTCGCCGGAGAAGGCGCCGTAGCGCGTGTTCAGCGCCGCGCCCGTGTTGAGCGCGGCGTAGCCCTCGGCGGCGATGACGCCGCCGTAGCCGGTCACGCTGTTGCTCAGGCCGCGCTGCAGCGTGAACTGCGCGAAGGCCGGCGTCTCGCGCAGGTTGTCGTTGCGCATGCGCCCCGCCGTGGCCGCATAGCGGGTGATGCCGGGGCGCAGCGACTGCGGCAGCGCGGCGTAGGGCACCACGAAGCTGCTGCTGCGGCCGCTGGATTCCTGCACCGTCACCTCCAGGTTGCCGCCGTAGCCGGTGGCGTAGAGGTCGGAGATCTCGAAGGGCCCGGGCGGGACCTGCGTCTCGTAGATCACCTGGCCGTTCTGGCGCACCGTCACGCGCGCATTGGTCTGCGCGGTGCCACGCACCACCGGTGCATAGCCGCGCTGCGAGTCGGGCAGCATGCGGTCGTCGGTCGCCAGCTGCACGCCGCGGAAGGCCACGCTGTCGAACACTTCGCCGGAGGTGTAGGCATCGCCCAGCGTGGCCTGCGATCGCAGCGACTGCACGTCGTGCTGCAGGTAGGTGGCGATGTTGTCGTAGTGCGCGCCGTCGGCACTGGAGGTGCTGAGCGAGCCCTGGCTGCGCAGTCGCCAGCCGCCGATGTTGGCGCCGCCGTCGAGGCCCAGGTAGCCCTGCGTCAGGCTGCGCCCGTCCTGGTCGGACCGGTAGACGCTGGCGTTGTAGTTGAGGAAGGCCGTGTTCACGCCGTAGTCCCAGCGGTCCGGCGACACGTAGCCGCGTGCGCTGCGGCGCACATAGATCTGCGGGATGCTCAGCGTCAGCGATTGCTCGCCGAAGTCGAACTGCGCCGTGGCGCCGGGCACGCGGGCGGCGAGCGGCAGGCACACCTCCTCGTGCGCGCCATCGTCGACCACCGGCACGGCATGCACATCCACGCGCGAGAAATCCACGCCCCAGTCCTGCAGCATCCTTCGCGAGAGGCAAGGCCGGGCGCCCTCGCCCCCGGCGCCCGCCACGAAGCGGATGTCCTGCCGGTCGCGACGCAGGCCGTTGATCCACACATCCACCGTGTACAGGCCGGGCATGACCGCGTTGGCGCGGGAGAAGCGGCGCAGGTCCACCGTCTCGTCGGCGCGCGTGCGCAGGAAGGTGGTGTCGAAGACGACCTCGGGCTGCGCCGCGGGCGGCGCGGCCTCGTCGGCGGCATGCGCCGTTCCCAGGAACACGACCGACAGCACCCACGGGCCGGCCTGGCCGGCGCAGCCGCGCCGCCGGCGCGGTGCGGCGCGGCGCTTGGGCGAGTGGCTGGGGGGATTCTTCATGGGTTCGGTCGTTCAGGAACGTCGCGCAGGCAGCGTCCCACCGGCGCGGGCGGGCCAGGTCGGGCCGCCGCGCCAAAGTGATGCGCGTCCGGGATGTGCGGGCGGGCGGCCGCCGCCGACTCAGCGGGCCAGGGGCGCCTCGCCGGGCAGCGGTGCCGAGTAGTCGCTGATGGCGGTGAACTGCACCTTGGCACCGTCCGCCACGGCGTCCAGGCCGGGCACCGGCAGCAGCGTGATGCCCTCGGGCGCGGCCATGCCGCCACGCTCGTTGCTGAAGGTCCTGCCGCCGGCATGCACCGACAGGTCGCTGAACGAGACGTGATAGGGCGTGGGGTTGCTCACCTGCAGCGCCTGCCCCTTGCCGTCCGGCGCATCGACCAGCCTCCATCGCAGTTGCGCCGGCGCCGATTCGGGCGTGCCTTCGAGCCGGGCCGGACGGGCGAAGATCTTGATGCGCGTGCGAAACGCGAAGCGCAGCGTGTTGGCCTTGGCCTGCCCGCCGCTCGGACGGGGCGGAATGTCCAGCACGTTGAGCCAGTAGACCGACTCGCGGTCGGGCGGCAGCGTGTCGCCGGTGTAGATCAGGCGCAGGGTTTGCGCCTTCTGCGCCGACATGCGGAAGATCGGCGGCGTGACGACGAAAGGCGCCTTGGCCTCGTCCGGTCTGGCGTCCGGGTCGCCGTCGTCGATCCACACCTGCACCAGCGAAGGGGACTTGCTGTCGTTGGTCAGCCGTACCGTGACCTCGCGCTCGTCGAGCGGGTAGATCACACGGGTGCTGTCGATGATCACGCTGCCATGCGCAGGGATGGCAGCGAGCGCACCCGCCAGCACCAGCGACGTCGTCAGCATTTGCGGCAGCTTCATCGCGTGCTCCTTGCAGGCAGGCCGTCGACGCGCCTGCCTACTGGTAGTCCATCGTGTACTGGACCGAGGTGCTGACCGCGCCTGCGGTGGCGGCGCCGGTCGCGTAGTAGCGGCCGAAGTAGGTCAGGTCCGCATTGCCGCTGGTGATGTCCACGCCGCTGGTGGCCGCGTCGTTGTTCGCGTTGGTGGTGATGTTGATGGGCTGCCGCTGGCTGTTGAGCAGTTGCACCTGCACGTTGCCGGCGGCGCCGGTGCCGGCCTGGTTCACCAGGTTGCCGGTGGCCTGGTCGACCGTGGGGCCGTTCTCGAAACGGGCCACGGCCTTGGTGGCGCTGCCGGTGCAGCCCGTCAGCGAAAAGCGGATGTCCGACGGGTTGGACGTGCCCGCCGTGGCGCCGGTCGAAGACAGCGCGCCGGCCGGCACCGACGGCAGCGTCACGGTCGAGTCGGCGGCCGTGCCGCTGGCGGCGCCGTTGATCGAGCACGTCGAGTCGGTGATGGTGCCGTTGATGGTGATGGTGCCGTCGGCGGCCTGGGCGCCGAACGATGCCAGCGCGCCGGCCATTGCGGCCAGGACGGGAACCAGGGTTCTCTTCATGAAGTTGGATTCCTCGATGTCAGTTTTTCGGATCGGTGTTGCAAGGCCGGAGGTGCTCCGGCATCGAGGCCTTGGCGTGGAATGCGCCGCACAGGTGTTCAACCTGCGGGCACCTTCACCCTCGCGTTCGACAAACGAAAGTTTATGTTTGCAACTTTCCCGAAACGATCAGACCGAGACGAGTTCACCAGGGGAAATTTCCGGCATCAGTTCTGGGCGCGCCTGCCGATAAGCGCGGCCACGCCGCTCAACCCGCCTTCAGCGCCTGGCCCAGCCGCGCGATGCCTTCTTCGATCTTCTCGACGTTCGCCGTCGCGAAGCTCAGCCGCAGCGTCGCCACGTCGGCGTTCTCGGCAAAGAACGGCGCGCCCGGCACGAAGGCCACGCCCTTCTCGATCGCGCGCTTGGCCAGCACGTTGGCATCGGCCAGGCCGCCGTGGGCGCCCGTGAGGCGCGCCCAGAAGAACAGGCCGCCACCGGGCTGGGTGAAGGTGACCGCGTCGCCCATCTCGCGCGCCAGCGCCGCGCCCATGGCGGCGGCGCGCTGGCCGTAGACCTCGCGCACATGCGCCAGCGTGGCCGGCATGCGGCCGCTGCGCAGGTACTGCGCGGCGGTGGCCTGGGCGAAGGTGCTGGTGTGCGCGTCGCTGAACTGCTTGCACATCGTCGCCCGGGCCAGCAGTTCTGCCGGCGCGATCATCCAGCCGATGCGCAGGCCCGGGCTGAGCACCTTCGACAGGCTGCCGCAATGCACCAGCCGCTCGCGGCTGCCGGGGACCTCGGCCGTGAGCGCCATCAGCGACGGCGGCGGCGCCTTGCCGAAGTACAGGTCGCCGTACGGATCGTCCTCGACGATCACCGTGTCGTGGCGCACGGCCGCCTCCAGTACCTTCTTGCGCCGCTCCAGACTGAGCGTGCCGCCGCTGGGGTTGCCGAAGGTGGGGATGAGGTAGACGAACTTCGGCTTGTGCTCGGCGATGAGCTGCGCCAGGCGGTCGGCGTCGACGCCATCCGCATCCACCGGCGCGCTGATCAGCTGCGCGCCATACAGGCGGAAGCACTGGATGGTGGCCAGGAAGGTCGGGCCTTCCACGATGACCTTGTCGCCCGGGGAGATGAGCGTCTTGCCCAGCAGGTCCAGCGCCTGCTGGCTGCCGGTGGTGACGATCAGTCCCTGGGGATCCACCTCGACGCCCTTGGTCTTCATGAAGGCCGACAGTTGCTGGCGCAGCGGGTCGTAGCCTTCGGTGGCGCCGTACTGCAACGCGCCGCCGGGTTCCTCGTCCAGCGCGCGCCGGCTGGCCTCGCGCAGGCCGTCCACGTCGAACATGGCGCTGTCGGGGAAGCCACCGGCGAAGCTGATGATGCCGGGCTTGCCGAGCAGCTTGAACAGCTCGCGGATGGCGGAGGTTTCGACGTTGTCGAGACGGGAGGCGAATTGCATGAGGGTTCTCTTGGGGTGACGGCGGCGCCCATGGCCGCAATACCCCCATTTTCGTCCATGCCTCGCGGCGCCGCCGGCCCGGGCGCTGCGACACTGTGCGGCTCGCATGGGAACCCGGCGTCGACCGGGCGATCCGACATGGCTCAACCGGTCACACCAGGAAGGAACCGACTCCGATGCTCAACACCGAAGAGATCCGCGCCACGCTCACGCTGTGCCTGCTGGCCGCCTATGCCGACGGCGACAAGCACGACCGCGAACGCGAGCAGATCCGGCAGGTGGCCGAAGGCCTGGCCCGGGACGCGCAGGTGAACCTGCCCGGCCTGTACCAGGACGTGCTGCTGCGCCGCGTGCAGCTGCCCGACGTGCTGGCGCAGTTGCGCACCGACGAGGCGCGCCAGCTGGCCTACGAGATGGCGGTGTGCGTGTGCGATGCCGACGGCCAGACCAGCGCGCAGGAGCAGGCCTTCCTGGCACAGGTGCGCCAGGGCCTCGGGCAGGGCGCACCCGCCGCGGCGCCTGCGGCCAGCCCGGCGGCACCTGCGGCTTTCGCCGAGCAGGCCGACGCACTCGCCAGCGCCCCGCTGCAGACGGCCGGCGCCGCCACGCTGCCCGAGGTGCTGCCGCTCGACCTGCCGGTGCCCCGCCCCGCCGCCGTCGACCAGCTTCAAGACGCCGCCGCGGCGCCCGCCGCCACGCGCCTGGCCGGCAAGGTGCTGGCCGAAGAGATGGACCGCAAGATCCTCAACGCCTCGATCCTCAACGGCGCCATCGAACTGCTGCCGGAAAACCTCTCCACGCTGGCCATCATTCCGCTGCAGATGCGGCTGGTCTACCAGGTCGGTCGGAACTACGGCTTCGAGCTCGACGGCGGCCACATCAAGGACTTGCTGGCCACGCTGGGCGTCGGCCTGACCTCCCAATACCTGGAGCAGGCCGGCCGCAAGCTGCTGGGCGGCCTGCTCGGCAGGGCCGGCAAGGGCCTGCTGGGCGGCCTGGGCAAGCAGGCGGTCAGCAGCGGCATGAGCTTCGCGTCCACCTACGCGCTCGGCCATGTCGCCAACCAGTACTACGCGGGCGGGCGCACGCTCAGCACGCAGATGCTCAAGGACGCCTACGCGCACGTGATGAGCGACGGCCGCGCGCTGCAGGCGCAGTACCTGCCGCAGATGCAGGAGACGGCGCGCGGCCTCGACACCGCGAAGATCCTGTCGATGGTGCGCGGGCGCTGAGCGCGCGCCGCGCACGTTCTTCCGTCAGGCCGCGGCGCCGGCCGGCAGCGGCACGAAGATGCCCGGCATGCCGATGAAGCCGGGCAGGTGCCGCACCTGCTGCACCCAGCGGCGCAGGTCCGGGTAGGCATCGAGCACGATGCCGCCCTCCGGCGCCAGCGCCACGTAGGGAAAGCAGGCCAGGTCGGCGATGGTGGCGTGATCGCCCACCAGCCACTGCCGGCCCTGCGAGGCGCGCTCGGCCAGATGGTCGTCCAGCAACCGGAACAGCTTGTGGGCACCGTCGCGCGCGGCCTGCACGTCGAGCGTGTAGCCGAAGGCGTCGTGCAGCCGCGCGGCCGACGCGGTGGCGGTGATCTCGTCGGCCGTCGCCAGCCAGACGGTGATCTCGCCGCGCAAGCGTGCGTCGTCCGGGTACCAGCGGCCCTCGGCGTCGTGGCGGCTGGCCAGGTAGACCAGGATCGCCTGCGCGTCGCGCAGCAGGAAGCCATCGTCGTCCAGCACCGGCAGCTGCCCGCGTGGATTGATGTCGGCCAGGAACGCCAGCGCCTTGTGCGCCTTGCCGGGATGGAAGTCGACCGCGATCGATTCGAACGCGAGGCCCAGCCAGGCCAGCATCTGCCGCACCTTGAAGCAGTTGCCCGACAGCGTGTAGTCGTACAGGCGGATCGTCATGCGCGCGCTCCGGTGGCGGCCGCGGCAGCGGCGGGCAGCGTGCCGTACTGCTGGCCGCGCTCGCGCAGCCAGCGGCGGTAGGTGACCGACATGGTGTCCGCGCGTGTGGGCGTTTCGAGCCGGCCTTCCAACGGCAGCAGCTGCGGCCGGTGGTTCTCCAGGATCGGCTTGTCCTGGCCGAAGATGGTGTGCTGGAAGGCCACCAGCTCGGCGTCGGAGCTGACCTCGTCGAAGTAGGCCAGCAGCGTGTGCGCGATGACGCGCGTCGGGCTCACCGGCTGCACGAACAGGCCGATGGCGTCGCGCGCGCCTTCGCGCGAGCTGCTCTTGTAGAGCATCGCGCAGAACGGCTGCATCACGCGGTAGACGTAGGCGGCGTCGCTGCCCTCGGCATGCGCGGCCGAGGAGCGTGGCTGCCAGAAGCGGCAGTCCGTGGCCCAGATCTCGCCGGTGCCCTCGTCGACGTCCACCTTGTACGGCGTGACTTCGGTGTGCGGCAGCTCACCCAGGTAGTGCGCATGCACGTAGGGGAAGTGCGCCATGTCCAGGAAGTTCTCGACCACGCGCAGCCCCGAGGTGCCGACGCCGACCGGTCCGCAGTCGACGATGCGGCGGCCCGGCTCGTCGAACTCGGGGAAGGCGAACAGCTCACGCTCCGGCGTTCCGCTCGGGCAGACCCAGGCAAAGCCATAGCGCGCCTGCACCAGCACGCGGTCGCCTTCGCATTCGCCATGCAGCGCACCGTCCGCGTCCAGCCACAGGGCGACGTCCTGCTCGAGCAGGACGGTGCGCCAGGGCCGGCCCGGCCGCGCATCGCGCAACGCGCTCATCGCGCCGGCCACCAGCCAGCTGTTCATCACGCTGGGTTCATGCGTCCTGAAGCTCATGGCGTCACTCCGGCATTGGATGCACTCGCGTGCGATTCGATCTGCGCGCGCAGCTGGCGCGCGGCGCCGTGCGCGTCGCGCAGGTCGGCCGCGCCCTCGATGCGCAGGTGCAGCATGGTGAGCGCGGGCTGCGCCGGCAGCAGCAGCGCCGTGGCGGCATGGCCGCCCAGGCTGCCGCGCCACAGTGGGTCGCCCGCGTCGGTCCAGCCCTGCGTGGCCAGGGCGGCTCGCACGGCATCGGCGCCGGCGCGCACGGACAGCGTGCGCAGTTCCACCCAGCCCTCGGGCATCGGATGCGACGGCGGTGCGCCGGCGGCGGCCTCGGCCTGCAGCGTCGCCCAGACGATGCCGTCGCGCTCGGCGCAGGCGAAGGTCCTGGCGCACAGGTTGGCCGGCGGCGTGCGGTCCGGATGCGCCGGGATGCGCTCGCACTGCGCCGTGTCCGCCGCGTAGGCCCAGCCGTGGTAGGCGCAGCTGAGACGGTTGTCGATCACCTGCCCCAGCGTCAGGCGCACGCTGCGGTGCGGGCAGCGGTTCTCCCAGACCTGGGCCTTGCCCGCGTCGGAACGCCACACGGCCAGTTCCTGGCCCTGGGCGAAGGCGGCCACCAGGGCGCCGGCGCCGGCCAGCTCGCGGCTGGGCAGCAGCGGGAACCAGGTGGCGGCCTGCGCCGTGGTGTCGGCCGCCATCACTTGCCGCCCACGACGCCTTCGACGAACCAGTTCATGCCGCCCAGCTCGGCGTCGGCAACGGCCTTGCCGGCCGCCACCTTGACCTGGCCGGCCTGGTCCTTGATCGGGCCGGAGAAGACATTGAACTTGCCCGCGGCGATTTCCTTGGACTTGGCATCGATCAGGTCGGCAGTCGCCTTGTCGACGCGCGGGCCGAAGGGGGCCAGGCGCACGACGCCGTCGGCGAGGCCGCCGAGGAACAGCGAGGGCTTCCAGGTGCCGGCCATGACTTCGTTGGCCACGCGCGTGTAGAAGCCGCCCCAGTTGTGGGTCACGCCCGTCAGGTAGTGGTTGGGCGCGTACTTGCGCATGTCCGAGTGGAAGGAGATGACGGCCACGCCGCGCGCCTCGGCGGCGGTGGCCACCGCCGGGCTGTCGGTGAAGTGCGTCAGCACGTCGGCGCCCTGGTTCATCAGCGCGGTGGCGGCGTCGCGCTCGCGCGGCGGGTCGAACCAGGTGTTGATGAACACCACGCGCACGGTCGCGTTGGGGTTGATGCTGCGCGCGCCGAGCGTGAAGGAATTCAAGTACCACATCACGTCCGGCACCGGCAGCGCGCCGACCAGGCCGAGCTTGCCGGTCTTGCTGACGCGGGCCGCCGCCATGCCGGCCAGGTAGCCGCCTTCATGCCACTTGGCGTTGTAGCCGCCGAAGTTGGCCGCCGTCTGGTAGCCGCTGGCGATCAGGATCTTCACGTCGGGGTTGTCCTGCGCGACCTTGAGCATCGGCTTCATGTAGCCGAAGGAGGCGCCGAAGATCAGCTTGCAGCCGTCCGAAACCAGTTCGCGCGCCACGCGCTCGGCGTCCGGGCCTTCGTTGACGTCGGCGATGGCGCGCACCGAGACCTTGGCGCCCAGGTTCTTTTCCATCTCGGCCCGGCTCAGGTCGTGCTGGTGGGTCCAGCCGGCATCGGCCACCGGGCCGAGGTAGACGAAGCCGACCTTCAGCGGATCGGCGGCGGCCAGGCTGCGCAGCGGCGTGCCGAGCGTGGCCAGGGCGGACAGGGACATGAGGGCGGAGCGGCGGTTCATCATGGGGTAGGAAAAAACGAAGCTGGGGCAAAGCGTGGAAGATAGTTCGCCACGGCGCCGGCCGTAAGGTGCGAACGCGGCATACTTCGTTCCATTTCTGAAACGATGATCGAACTTCGTGCCTGACCTCAAATCCATCGAGGCGTTTGTTCACATCATGAAAAGCGGGAGCCTCACCCGCGCCGAACAGACCAGCGGGATGTCCAAGGCCAGCCTGTCGCGGCACCTGGCGCAGCTGGAGGCCTCGCTCGGCGCCGAGCTGATCCAGCGCGGCTCGCGCCACCTGCGCCCGACCGAGGCCGGCCGCGCCTTCTTCACCCGCTGCGAGCCCATGCTCGGCGACGTGGCGCAGCGCCTGGACGAGGCGCGCACCGAAGTGCAGGACCTGGCGGCCGGCCGCGCCGGCAGCCTGCGCGTGCTGGCCGACCCGCAGTTCGGCACCGCCTTCGTCTGCCAGGTGGTGCGCCTGTACATGGACACGCACCCGGGCGTGCACGGCCGCGTCGACATCGCCGGCATGCCCGGCTCGCTGGCGCCGGACGAGGCCGACTGCTATGTATGCGCGCAGCCGCCGGACATGCCGCACCTGGTGGCCAAGTCGATCGGCCAGCTCGGCTTCGGCCTGTACGCCAGCCCGAGCTACCTGGTGCGTGCCGGCACGCCGGCGAACCCGGCGCACCTGCCCGAGCACGACGCCATCGTGCTGCACGACGCCCTCGGCCGCGCCGACCTGACGCTGCTGCGCGGCCGCTCGCATGCCGTCATCCGCCCGCAGGCCGCCTTTTCCACCAACGACCACTGGGTGATGAAGACGCTGTGCCTGGACGGCCTGGGCATCGCGCTGATGCCGGACTACTTCGTCCAGCCCGAGCTGCGCCACCGCGCCCTGGTGCCGGTGCTGCCCGACTGGAAGCCGGTGCCCCGGCGCATCCACTGCGCCTTCACGCGGCAGCGCTACGCGGGCGCCAAGCTGCGCGACTTCGTCGACCTGATGGCACGCTGCGTGCTCGACATCGACTCGTTCAACCTCTACGTGGGCGGCGCGCGCCCGGGGTAGCCGTCACAACTCCAGCACCAGCTTCTCGCCGCCGCAGGCGCGCGAGCAGCAGCTCATCATGCGCTGGCCCTCCTCGCGCTCGCCGCGCGTGAGCACGCGGTCGCGGTGGTCGACCGGGCCGGCCAGCACGCGCACCTCGCAGGA
>Ga0160447_100978_pt1 | contig 11815 bp, 12 predicted proteins | sample HID1973K_E1MG_FD_108222 | JGI IMG/M metagenome (GOLD analysis project Ga0160447, IMG submission 108222) | Enriched mosquito-associated microbial communities from UW Madison campus, WI, USA - HID1973K_E1 MG | ecosystem: Host-associated > Arthropoda: Insects > Digestive system > Unclassified ...
CGGTTGAGGCACAACGCCTCGCCGCCGCTGCCGGAAGGCGGATGGTTCAGGTTCGCTATCCCATTGCCCATCCGGAAGACCGATTTGCCGGGGTGCCGTGTCCATTTCTTGTTGACGAGGCATGCTCGGTTTACGAAGACCGCCCGTTTGCATGTCGCGCTCATTTTTCGTTTGATTCCACCTCCTATTGGTGTCAGCCGGAGCGTGCGTACATGGGAGAAATGGGCCAGCTAGAGTTAGGCGGCGCCAAGAAGGCCTACGTTCACATCGCGACTCAGACATCAATGCATGGCTTCGCTGACATTCGGGACTTCTTTCCCCGCGACTAGCACACTCGTTGGCCAAAGCCGGGCCAACAGGAGAGCGGGGTGGCTCCCAGCGGTTGAGCTCAACGGCGGTGTCCACCGCAGTTTCGCGAGAACGGCGACGCGTGAGCCACGGCCCCTTCTTCTTGGCTGCAAGGATGATGCTGTATATTTATACAGTCTTCCTGTTTGCCGATGTTTTGCAATGTCTACCGTCTTCGTCAGAGGGGCGAGCGACTCGACCCCGAAGCGGTACGCGGTGCTCGCTCCCTTGGCGAGCTTGTTTTTACAGAGCGTGTCTATGACCCTCGTCCTGGTCGCTCATTGATGGTCGCGATGCTGATGGCGGCGGACGGGGAGTCGTACGTGCTGCCGGTGCTGGACCATGCTCGAGTGGTGCGCATACGAGGCAGAGGTGCGTTGATTGCTGGCACGGAAGTCATTCCGCTTGGACGGGGAATCAAAAACATCAGGAGCGAGCGGTATCGACAGACGTGGTGGTGCATTCCCGCGCTACCGGACGCGGTGCGTCTGCTCCAACGGGGCAGTGAGACCTGACGCTATCGTCAGATAATGCGGCACGAATCATCGGAGCATGGATTGAACCTGGACAAGGCCAGCGCGGCATCAACTTCGGCACCGCTCGCCCCGCCCGAATGGACGATGGAGGTCCAACCTGAGGGTGCGCAATTCACCGCAGTTCTTATGCGTGCTGGCGTCGTCATGTGCAGGCTGTCGATGGTCCGTCAGGACGGGGACGAGGACTTGGCCAGGATAGCCCTTGCTGACAAAGCGCGCTTTTGGGTTCATGACTACCTGGCGAGAAACCGCAGCGGTCGCCTAGCGTGAGCAAGTCCACTTTGAAAGCGCTGCCGACTCCTCCTGCCATGAACGACGCGACCACGGCGGGTGAGCTGTGGGAATGGCATGACACTCTCGAGGCTGAAGCAGCTTCGCTGCTCGGACACATGCTATTCGGCTTCTCGCGCCTCGATGTCAATCTGGGTCTGTGTTTGGTGTGGGTCGATGACGGTTCGAAGCTCCAGAGACTTACAAAGACCGTGTCCGACAAGGGTTTCAAGGCCAGACTCGACGACCTGGCCGACCATGTTGCCGCCAAGTGGCCCCCTGGCTCCACGAAGCGGCTCGCTTGGGATGCTTGGATTGCGCAAACTGACGCGATGCGCGTCCAACGCAATCAGCTCGTGCACGGCCGGTGGGGCGTAGAAGCCCACAGGAGTAAGGTCGTCAACATCGTCGGGCTGCCGACCGGCGACAACCAAGTTTGCACCGAGTACTCGCTGGAGGAACTCGCCGCAGTCAACGAAGAATTGCGGGCGCTGTTGACGGAGTTGGGTCGGTTGCGTTTTCAGTGGCCTGTTTGAGACCCTCCCGGGGCATCGCCTTGCTACGTCAGACCACGCTAAGCGTCTGCGAAACTGCGACAAGGACGTTCCGCGGGGCCCGGTAGCATCGCTGTCCCATCTCGAGGCGCCACGGAAGAGGAGCAGCTGACGTATGAGGTACTATGCTGCTAGCAAGACTTGGCAGCAGTGCTGTCTACCGTTACCTCAATCCAAGACCTTGCAAGCGGCCTGGCGTTTTCTCTCCTAGTTCTGGTCAAGTTCACTTTCACCATCAACCTGGAGTTCATCATGGAAACTAACCTGTTCACCGTTTTCGAAGCTGTGAAGTCCGAGTGCGCGTCACTACACGGGGGTTAAAGCGCCGGGCCGAAAGTGCAAGGGATAGTCGAGAGCGGTATGACAGCCGTCAGGAGCTGACGGCCTCCACCAATACCAACCCCATCGAGCCATCGTGTTCGATGGGGTTTCTATTTGGTCATCCGCCAACGTTCAGTTCCACGTTGAATCCGCTGGCGGGGCCCTCCAAGCGAGCCGGAGGTTCCCTCCCATAGATGCACGGGTTAACCCGAAGCCAGGCAGGCGTTAACCAAAAATCGGATAGCGCATATCCTTTGCAGACATTATTCAGATAACACCTCGCTGACTAGCATTCCCTCCAACGCAACGCGCACGGCAGTGTGCGCAGATTCGAAGGAGACACGGAATGAGCAAGCCCAAGGTCATCGTCACTGTCGCGCCTACCGGCGGCATGGCGAGCAAGAAGCAAAACCCTTACCTGCCGACCCAGCCGGACGAAATCGCGGCTCAGGTCTACGACTGCTACAACGAAGGCGCGTCAGTGGTCGCCTTGCACGCACGGCGGGCCAGCGACGATGAGGCCACCTGTGACCCCAAGGTCTACGGCCGCATGAACGAGTTGATTCGCGCGAAATGCGACATCGTCTTGAACAACTCCACTGGCGGCGGCGTTAACGGAGACATGATTCATCAACTCAACAACGGGCTGTGGGAAATCAACTTCGACGAGCGCGTGAAGGGTATGGAAGCCCCTGGCGCCGAGATGTGCACGCTGGACGCGCAGACCATCTGCGCGAGCTTTGGCGGCAAGGAAATCCTCGTGCCGACGACCCCCAAGCGCACGCGTCAGCTCGCCGAGATGATGAAAGCTCGTGGCATCAAGCCCGAGTGGGAAGTCTTCAGCCTTGAAGACATCATCCAGGACGTCGGCCGCGCCATCGCGGAAGGCCTGGACGAGCCGCCGTACTTCATCAACATTGTCCTTGGCGTGACCGCCTTCCAGGGTGCGCTGCCCTACACACCGCGCATTCTGCAGATGATGGTTGACCACCTGCCCAAGGACTCGGTTTTCAACGTCAGCGCCATTGGCCAGGCGCAGCTGCCGGCAACCACGCAATCGCTGCTCCTCGGCGGCCACGTGCGCGTCGGCCTTGAAGACAACTTGTACTACGCGCAAGGCGAGCACGCGACCAACGTCGCACTCGTGAAGCGCATGGTCCGCATCGTGCGTGAACTGGGCTTCGAGCCAGCTACTCCTTCGGAAGCTCGCGAAATCATGGGCCTCCGCCCACTGCGCTAAGCGCAGCCGCCATTCCCTTATTGCAAATGTCTGAGTACCGGCGCGCGGCGCCGGCTTGGTGTCCCCATGCCCAAAGAAACCTATCCTCGCCCGGAAGAAATCAAAACCGTCGCGGTCATCGGGACCGGTTCGGTCGGAGCGAGCTGGGCTGCGCTCTTCTTGGCCCATGACATGGCCGTGGTCGCACATGACCCGGCCCCAAATGCCGAGCCTGTCGCGCGGTCGTTCATCACCGACGCTTGGCCGGCTCTTGTCGAACTTGGAGTCGCCAAGCTGGCTGTGCCACCGCTTCACAAGCTGACCTTTGTCGCAACCGCTGCGGACGCCGCACGAGCAGCAGACCTCGTGCAAGAAAACATCCCTGAAAAGCCCGACCTCAAGGCCCGAGTGCTCGCGGAAATCGACGCTGCCTCGCCGCCCGACAAAATCATTCTGTCCAGTACAGGTGGCATCCCCCCCTCGCAGCTCCAGCAAGCTTGTGAGCATCCGGAGCGCCTGGTCGTCGTTCACCCCTTCAATCCTTCGCACCTCATTCCGCTGGTTGAGGTGGTTGGTGGAAGTGAGACCTCGCCGGAGGTCGTCGAGTGGGCCATCGAGTTCTCGCGATTTGTCGGGAAACAGCCGATTCGCCTGAACGTTGAGGCAAGCGGCCACATGACCAACCGCCTCCAATTCGCGTTGGTTCGTGAAGCGGTCCACTGCTACCTCGAGGGAATCGCGAGCGCAAAGGACATCGACGCCGCGGTGAAGTACGGCCTCGGGCCTCGTTGGACCCTTATGGGAAGCCTACTCACTCTCCATTTGGCCGGCGGTCCCGGCGGGATGAAGGGAATCCTCGACCACGCAGGCAAGGCCATCGAGGAATGGTGGACCCCGCTCGGCCAACCGCAACTCACTCCTGAGGTGAAAGCCCGCCTCGTGGCCGCAAGTAACGAAGTGTCCGAAGGCCAACCGATTTCCGATTGGGTGGGCTGGCGCGACCAGCAACTGGTCGATGTATTGAGGCTGCAGGCGGCAGCCGAGAAGAACGAGCCTCGCCGCTCCTGAAAGGAACCCTCATGTCTCAAGAAGCATTCACCTGGCCGGTTGCACTGCCTGCCTGCATCAAAGTCGAACTTCGCAATGCCATCGCGGTCGTCACCCTCAATCGGCCGGAGAAGCGCAACTCCTTGAGTGACGAACTTGTGCTCGGTCTGCAGACCCTGTTCAGCTCCATCCCGTCCGAAGTTCACGGCATCGTCCTGCACGGCGCGGGCGACAACTTCTGCGCCGGCCTGGACCTCAACGAACTCAAGGAGGCGAGCACCGCAGAGAGCTTTGAGACGGCTGCTATCGGCCAGCGCCTGAACGACACCATCCAGTTTTGCAAGGTGCCCGTCATCTCGGTGCTCCATGGCGCGGTCATTGGTGGTGGGTTGGAGCTCGCTGCTGCTACACACATCCGTGTCGCCGAGCGCTCCGCGTTCTATGCCCTCCCGGAAGGCACGCGAGGCATCTTTCTCGGGTCGGGCGGCTCGGTTCGCCTGCCTCGCATGTTCGGCGCATCGACCGTCATCGACATGATGCTGTCCGGCCGTGTCTATGAGGCAGAAGAGGGGCATGCGTTGCTGCGCTTCACGCAGTACCTGACCGGCCCTGGCGAGGGCCTAGCGAAGGCCATCGCCGTCGCCGAGAAGATTGCTCAGAACGCGCCCCTCGCGAACTTCGCAGTCATCCAGGCAATTCCACGCATCGTCGAACAAGACCCGCAGTCGGGTCTCTTCACCGAGATGCTCATGGTCACCCTTGCGCAGAACGACGACGAGGCCAAGCGCCGTCTGCGTGACTTCCTCGAGCGCAAGAGTGGGAAGGTGGTACGAGGATGACTGCCTTGGCTGCCGCCCGGACGCTGGGTGATGTGCTGCGCGGAAACGCGCAGGCGCTTGCCGGCAAGACCGCGTTCGAGACCGTGGACGGACGCAATGTCACGTTCAACGCGTTCAACGAGCGGGTGAATCGTCTGTGCGACGCCGTCGCCGCACAGGGTGTCCGCAAGGGCAGCCGAGTGGCCATTCTTTCCAAGAATCGGCCGGAGTACCTCGAGATTTATGGGCTTGCGAAGGCAGGCGTCATCGTGGTGCCGCTGAACTGGCGCCTTGCGCCTAGGGAAATTGCCAAGCTCATCAAGCACAGCGAGCCTGAGCTCCTGGTCGTCGACGAAGGGCACCTGCCTCTCATCGAGCAAATTCAGTCTGAGCTTCCGTCCGTCAAGACGTATGTGTCGTTGGGTCGGACGCCCGAGGGCTGGAAGGACTACGAGAGCTTTCTCGCCGCCGGTAGCGCCGAAGAGCCCACCGCCGGCGTCCAACCGGAAGACGTCCTTTGTCTGATTTACACGAGCGGAACCACGGGTGAGCCCAAGGGCGTGGCAGTTACGCACGCCGGGGCCCTCGGAAACTGCAGGACCGCCGCAAGCGAGATGCTTGAGATGGTCCCCGAGGACCACACGCTTGCCGTCATGCCGCTCTTTCACGCCGGTGGCATGTGGTACCACCTGTTCCCGAGCTTCGCCACCGGCTGCACCACTCTGCTCCTGTCGGAGTTCGAGCCAGGAGCGGTCCTGCGCGAAATGGAGGCACGCCACATCACGAATGTGCATCTCGTGCCGACCATGATTGGAGCGCTCCTCGCTCATCCGGCGGCGAGCAGCACGGACCTTAGCCGAGTGCGGCTGCTCTTCTATGCAGCATCCTCGATGCCCGCGGACCTCCTGCGCAGAGCGATGCTGGCGTTTCCGAAATGTGGATTCGCGCAGGCTTACGGTTCGACTGAGGCCGGGGTTGTCACCGTCCTTGGACCGGATGCGCACCGACGCGCCCAGAAGCCGGAAGGGGAGCATCTGCTTGCTTCGTGCGGGCGACCGTTCACGGGCCACGAGGTGCGATTGGTCGACGATTCGACTGGCGTGGTGAAAAACGGCAGCGTCGGCGAAATCGAAGTGCGCAGCCCGGACCTGATGAAGGGCTACTGGCTGAATGATGAGGCAACCCGAAAGGTCCTCAATGACGGGTGGCTGAAGACCGGCGACCTGGGCTACTTCGACAGCGAGGGATTCCTCTACATCATCGACCGCAAGAACGACATGGTGGTCACCGGGGGAGAGAACGTCTTCCCCACCGAGGTTGAAGGCTATCTCTTCCGTGACCCAGACGTACTCGAGGCGGCGGTGTTTGGTGTCCCGGACCCGCAATGGGTCGAGCGAGTCGTCGCCGCGGTCGTCCTCCGGCCAGGCTCGTCCGTGACGCAGGAGGAGTTGATTGCCCGCCTGCGCGGCCAATTGGCGGCCTACAAGTGTCCCAAGACCATCTATTTCATGCCCTCGCTTCCCAAGAGTGCGGTGGGCAAGGTGCTGCGCAAAGAACTGCGTCAGAAATGGCAGCCGTGAGGGTTGAGAGATGACCGAACTTGATTCAGAAGTCGAAGAGTTCAGAAGCTATGTCGCACGTTGGGTCGACGAGCGACTGATTCCCCAGGCCGAAGCCCTGGACCACTCGGGCGAGTTTCCTCATGAACTCTTCCGCGAGCTCGGCGAGCTCGGGTACTTCGGAGCGATGTATCCCGAAAGCGTCGGCGGCAGCGGCATGAAGAATCCGTACAGCGCGGTCACCGTCCTGTGCGAGGAACTGGCGCGGGGTTCGATGGGCTTCGCGGCCGGCGTGTGCATGCAAGCCTCCACGGCAACCCACACGCTCTTCCACTGGGGAAGCCCGAAGCTGCACGAGCTCTATCTGACGCCTGCGCTTCGCGGAGAGAAGATTGGCGCGTTTGCTATCACCGAACCCAATGCCGGCTCGGATGCAGCCTCGCTGCGCACCAAGGCGACCAAGGTCGACGGCGGTTGGCTGCTGAACGGCACCAAGATTTTCACGACCAATGGGACGGTGGCTGACTTCATCACGGTCGTGGCAAGCCAACAACCTGGTTCTGGCGCCAAAGCGTTGGACCTCTTCGTGGTCGACACCAAGACCAAGGGCTTCTCAGTTGGTCGGAAGCTGGACAAGTTCTCGATTCATTGCTCGGACACGGCCGAGCTCGTCCTGCAGGACGTATTCGTCCCGGATGACCACCGCTTGGCAGCGGGCGAGGAGGGTGGAAGCTTCAAGAACGCCTACAAGTCTCTGACCATCGACCGCATCTTCACCGCGGCGTTGGCTTTGGGGACGGGGAGGGCGGCGTACGACGCCGCGCTTCAGTATGCGAAGGAACGCACCCAGTTCGGTCAGCCTATCGGAAAGTTCCAGGCTGTGCAGTTCAAGCTCGTCGACATGTACGCCAAGCTGGAACAGGCGCGGCTCTACACCTACCACGCGGCCGCATTGGCAGACGCTGAAAAGTCCATCACGACTGAGGCGGCCATCGCAAAGATTGTCGCGGGCGACGGCTGCAACGAGGTTTGCCAGAAGGCGCTGTCCATCTTCGGCGGCTACGGGCTCATGAACGAGTACCCCGTCCAGCGCTTCCTGCGCGACTCCTACTTTCCCATGGTTGGTGGTGGAACGAGCGACGTCATGCGTCTGCTCGTCGCCCGCCAGCTTGGCTTCTGACTCGCGCGACCTGCGCCGTTCTTTTTCACAACCAAAGGAGACTTCGAAATGTTCAAGCGACTGTTGTTGGGCACCGCGATTCTGGGCGCGTTTGCACTCTCTGCTTCTGCGCAGGTCAAGGTGGGCGTCATCACTGGCGCCACCGGCCCCGGCGCTTCTCTGGGCATTCCGTACAAGAACACGTTCACCGTGTTGCCGAAAACGCTGGGCGGACAGCCGGTTCAGTACATCATCCTGGACGACGCCACCGACCCGACCAATGCGGTGAAGCTCGCGCGCAAGCTGGTCGTTGAAGACAAGGTGGACCTGCTCATTGGTTCCAGCAGCGTCCCTGCTGCCACCGCCATCACCGACGTCGCAGCTGAATTGAAGACGCCGCAGATTGCCCTGTCGCCGGTGGGCGCTGCTGCTGCCAAGAACCCCTGGGTCTATTCGATTCCTCAGCCGGCCTCGCTCATGATGGGCGCCGTCGCCGAAGACATGAAGTCTCGCAAGGTAAAGCGCGTGGCCTACATCGGCTTCAACGACTCGTGGGGTGACCTGGTCCTGAGCGGCCTGAAGGCCAACGCCGAAGCCGCGGGCATCACCATCGTTGCCGACGAGCGCTATGCCCGTCTTGACACCAGTGTAGCCGGCCAGGTTCTCAAGGTGGTTGCGAGCAACCCGGACGCCGTAGTAGTCGGAGGCTCGGGCACGCCTGGCGCACTCCCGCAAATGACGCTGGTGGAGCGTGGCTACAAGGGGCCCATCTATCACAACCACGGAATCATCAACAAGGACTTCCTGCGCGTCGGTGGCAAGGCGCTGGAAGGCGCGATGGCGCCCACCGGGCCAGTGATGGTCGCGGAGCAGTTGCCGGATAGCAATCCCGTCAAGAAGACCTCGCTCGAGTTCACCAAGCTCTATGAAGGTGCATTCGGCGCCGGCTCGCGCAACGCGTTCTCGGCCTATTCGTACGACGCGTACCTGCTTGCCGACAAGGCCGTGCCGGAGGCCATGAAGAAGGCCAAGCCTGGCACCCCCGAGTTCCGTCAAGCGCTTCGTGACGCGCTCGAGCAGACCAAGGAAGTCGTCGGCACGCACGGTGTCTACAACATGACGGCGACCGACCACGCTGGCGTCGACAGCCGGGCGCGGGTTCTGGTGCGTGTCGAGAACGGCGACTGGAAGCTCGTCAAGGCTAAGGCTGACTGAGCCGGCAAATCCCCCACCCCAACTTTCCAAGGAGACAGCTATGAGCAAGATGATGCGCGCGGCTCGCCTGCACAAGATTGGTGAACCGTTCCAGGTGGACACTATTCCCGTGCCGGAGGTGCGCCCAACCGACGTCCTCGTGGAAGTCAAGGCGGCAGGCGTGGTTCCAAACCTGCGGAACGTCGTCACAAAGTACCCGGAGTGGTTCCCGTTCCTTCCGCTCCCGGCTCTGCCAGCCATCTATGGGCTCGACGCCGCAGGTGTTGTATCGCAGGTGGGCAGCCAAGTGCGGTCTGGCATCAAGGAAGGCGACCGTGTCTACGTCAATCCGGGGCTGTCCTGCGGGGGCTGCATCGCATGCCGACGTGGTGACCACGTGAACTGCACTGCTTACACCTTCCAGGGCTATTTCGGCTTTGGTCCAGGTTCGCAGAAGCTGTTCGAGGACTATCCGTACGGCGGGTTCGGTCAGTACCTGACGGCACCCGTCGCGAATCTCGTGAAGCTGCCCGACAGCATCAGCTTCGAGCAGGGGGCACGCTTCGGCTACCTGGGAACCTCGTACTCCGCGCTCAAGAAGGCCCATTTCTGCCCAGGTCAGACGGTCCTGGTCGACGGCGCCACCGGAACCCTTGGCCTTGGAGCGGTCATTTTGGCCATGGCAATGGGTGCCGGGAAGATTTTCGCCACTGGCCGCAACAAGGCGCTGCTCGAGAAGCTCCACGGGTTGGACCCGTCGCGCATCGTGCCCATTTCACTGGGCGACAAGCCTACGGCCGAAGTCGTGATGGCGGCCACTGAAGGCTACGGTGTCGATGTCCTTATCGAGACACTGGGCCCGAACGCGCCGGTGAGCACGGTGCTCGACTCGTTCAATGCGCTGCGCCGCGGCGGCAAGGCCATCAATATCGGCGGCGTTGCGGACCCCATCCCGCTTGAACCCTTCCCACTGATGTGCCTGCAGAAGTCGTACATCGGCTCGCTCTGGTTCACGACCGCGGAGGGTCAGGACATGGCTGATATGGCCGCATCCGGAACGCTGAACCTGGGCGTGTTCGAGCACGAGCGCTTCAAGCTGGAGCAGGTCAACGAGGCCCTCGACGCAGTCGAGCAGCGCACCGGTGGCTTCACCAACGTCGTCATCGTGAATTGACGTTCGCGGCTGGCGCCTGCCGGCCGCTCTTTCGGTTCTCGAAAAACAAAGGAGTCAACCATGCAAGTGCGAACCATCGTCACAGGTCACTCGGCCGACGGAAAGTCAGTGTTCGTTTCCGACTCTGCGGCAGAGCGGAGCACCGCCTTTCAGAGCGTGCCAGGCTTCGAAACGACCATGGTCTGGGAGACAACTCCCGGAGCTGCAGTCCCTGCCGGCAACCAGAATCCGGCTCCTCAGGCGAAGTCGTGGGTGCCGCTACCTGGTGGTACCAACCTGATGTTCATCACCTTTCCACCTGATTCGGTGATGGGGAGCCCGAGCTTCGACCCCGCCGCAGCTGGCGCGGAGTACGTGAAGGTTCTTCCCGGGCTTGCCGAGAAGTTCGAGATGGAGCATCCGGGAATGCACACCACTGACACGGTGGACTATGGCGTTCTCATCGACGGCGAACTTCATCTCGAGTTGGACGACGGCGCCACGAAGAAACTCGCTCCACGCGATGTCGTCGTCCAGAACGGTACGCGTCACGCATGGCGCAACAAGAGCGACAAGCCCGCGACGATGCTGTTCGTGCTTGTCGGCGCTGAGCGTAGCGCTCGGTAGTCGCCTGGGCAACGTCGTGTGAGGCGTGCCGGGCCGGCAGCCTCTGAACAACAAAGAATTGGAGAAGCAGATGTACTACGAACCTGGGCGCATTCCGCACGGACTGAAGCACGACCCGTTCAAGTCTTGCGTGGTTCCGCGCCCGATTGGGTGGATTTCAACGGTCGACAGTGCAGGGCGCCACAACCTGGCGCCCTATAGCCAGTTCCAGAACGTCACGTTCAACCCTCCCATTGTCATGTTCGCTGCGAACCAAGACAGCAAGGGCGTGCGCAAGGACAGCGTGCGGAACGCGGAAGAGACGGGCGAGTTTGTCTGGAACATGGCCACTTGGGAGCTCCGCGAGGCCGTGAACATCTCCGCACAAGAGCTGCCGCCGGAGGTGGACGAGTTCGAGCTCGCGGGACTCGAGCGTGTTGCCTCGACACTCGTAAAGCCGATGCGTGTGAAGGGCTCCCCAATCCAGTTCGAGTGCAAGTACCTCAACACGTTGCGCTTTCCCGGCAATGGACCGATGGGCAGCGCCGACGTGGTTTTCGGCAAGGTTGTCGGAATTCACATTGCCGACGACGTGCTCGACGCAAACGGCATGGTCGACATCCTGAAGGTGCGCCCCATCGCGCGGATGGGGTACTTCGACTACACGTCGGTGGACTCGAAATTCACGATGGTCATCCCTGGCGACCAGCGTGCCCTCCTGGGTGGTCTGGAGGGTTCGCCCGAGAAGGTCGGCGCCGAACTCGGCACTCCCGGGTGACATAGCGCGCTTCGCTTCAACAAGAACTAGGAGGCAATTCCATGACGCAATATTCTCCCCGTCGCCGCACCGTCGTCACCACCTTGGCGGCTGCCGCCGCTGGTTTGGCCGCAGGCAGCGCGCTCGCCCAAGCCTATCCGGACAAGCCCATCAAGCTCGTGGTCGGATTCCCGCCCGGTACTGGGCCAGACATCCTTGCTCGATTCACTAGCCAGCGCCTCGGCGAGACGATGAAGCAGTCCATCGTGGTGGA
>Ga0160447_100979_pt1 | contig 11811 bp, 10 predicted proteins | sample HID1973K_E1MG_FD_108222 | JGI IMG/M metagenome (GOLD analysis project Ga0160447, IMG submission 108222) | Enriched mosquito-associated microbial communities from UW Madison campus, WI, USA - HID1973K_E1 MG | ecosystem: Host-associated > Arthropoda: Insects > Digestive system > Unclassified ...
CCGCCGACGAATGCAGGGCCTCTCCGAATCCGTACTTGTGCTAATCACCTGCAACCTCTGGACTTTCCTGATCCGCAACGACTACCCGACGGCCTCGCGGGCGATCCAGCCCGAACAGGTGGCACACCGCCTGGAGCCGGGCGGTTTCGCCCGGCGCTGCAATGCGACCCACCGCCGTCTCCTTTTCTCCCCTCGCGCCGCTCCGGACCCGGCCGGAGGTGCTGCGTCTATCGCTTGGGAAGAGCCTGCCTTTATTGCGTGGAATCGCCGCAGCATCTATGAGGCATTTCCAAGATCCAGGCAGACCGATGCCGACGCTCAGCCTGCGTATCGGCTACGTTGTGGCAGCGTTGGGGTTTCGCGATAAATCGCCACGATCACCAAGAAGTGCGCTCTCACGCTTGTCCACATTCATGAGACGCGGCAGGGCCGCTCGCGTAGGTCCGCCAGGACTACACTGCACACCGACGGCGCCCGTTGCTTGGACTGCAACGCGGGCGACGCCGGTACCACGCACCCACCCGAGATTTTCCATGTCGACGCTCCCTGCCCTTCCCTGGATATGGCCGCTGGCCGGCGGCCTGCTGATCGGCAGCGCGGCGGGCGCCTATCTGCTGCTGGCCGGCCGGATCGCCGGCATTTCCGGCCTGCTTGCCAATGCCGCGGGATTGGCACGCGGCGGTGCCCGCACCTTGTCAGTGCTGTTCCTGTCGGGCTTGCTGCTCGGCACGTTCGTCGCGCTGCGCGGGCGGGACGGGACGACGATCGTGCTGACCTCGTCCTGGCCGCTGTTGATCATCGGCGGCCTGCTCGTCGGCTACGGCACGCGCTTGGGCTCCGGTTGCACCAGTGGGCACGGAATATGCGGGCTGGCGCGGCTCTCGCCGCGCTCCGCGTTGGCCACGGCACTGTTCATGGCGGCGGGCTTCGCCACCGTGTACGTGATGCGGCACGTGTTGGGAGGATCGCCGTGAGCCGCTGGGTCGCCCTGCTGTGCGGAACAATGTTCGGCGTCGGGCTGGTCGTGTCGGACATGATCAATCCGGCACGCGTGCTGGCGTTCCTGGATCTGGCCGGCGATTGGGATCCGACTCTGGCCTGGGTGATGGGCGGTGCGCTGCAGCCTTCGCTCGTCGCCTATCGCTTGCACTTGCGGCGCAACAGCCCGGTGTTCGCCGCAGCTTTCCATGTGCCGCCGCGCGGGCGGATCGACACACGGCTGGTGGCCGGTGCGCTGCTGTTCGGGGTGGGCTGGGGGCTGGCCGGGCTATGCCCGGGACCGGCGCTCGCCGCGCTGGTCACCTTGCGCGCACCGGTGATCGGCTTCGTGGCGGCGATGCTGGCCGGCATGGCATTGCATCGCTTGCTCCACCCGCCGCGCTGACACGCCGCGACGCGCGCGCCGGGATTTCGCTGTGGTCAGCGTGGCGGCGCGCAACCGGTGCGGGGGAAAGACCGCAGGTAGGCCTCCCACTGCGCACGATCGTGGAAGTCCAGCCCACCGTCCCAGGCTCCGCCCTGGTAGTACACGAACGGCTCGCCCGGCCGAACCCGCAGCAACACCAGATAGTTGTCCGCATCGTTCTGGAAACCGACGACCTCGCGCGGGTCCACCAGTACGGCGGTGCCCATCGCGCCATGCTGCGGGTCGTTCGGCTCCCAGTACGCCAGCAGGCCGGCGTTGCGATCAGTGGTCAACACGCCCTGCCCCGCAATCGTGGCGTGCCGGTTGAGGCCGATACCGACGATGAGCTCCTCTGAACTGTCGGAGTACAGCGTGGTTTCGACCCGGCTCAAGTTCGAGCCCAGGGCCAGGCTGACCCGCCTACGCTCCCAGACGCGGCGCGCTACGCCCACCGGCCAGGGCGCGTAGTCCAGTTCGAATTCGGCGCAGTCCGGCCCATCGCGCAGGATGCGATAGGTCTTGAAATTGCGCGACACCCACAGCTTGTCGTCGTCCCAGATGCCGAGCCCGCCGGCCCCGCGCGAGCCACCGACGTTGTAGTAGTCCAGTCCCTCGCCGCGATCGACATGGTATTCGCCCCCCTGCAGCTGGCGTTGCATGAAGGGATAGCGCACGCGCTTGACCCAGACATCGATGCCGGACCCGGATGGCGGCTCGGCCTTCTGCAACGCAGGGCCGTAGACCCGGAATGCGATGCGGTCGTTCTCCCACATCAGGTCGTCCAGGCGCTCGGGCACGAAGCGAACGGTGGCGCGCGCTGCGTCCTCAGGGGCCGGCGCTGCCTGCGCCGTTCCGATCAACACGTCGCTGACCAAGCCGCCGGCCAGGCAGATTCCCAGCCACAACCCCACTGCACCACAGGTGGTTCGTATCGACATCGGGCTTCCTCAAGGAGCGACCGGTTCGGCCGGCAACCGCGCCACTTCGCTGGCCGCCAGCAGGAAGGCGCCGACGCCGAACAACTGGCTGTCGTCGGCATGGACCTGGTCCGGGGCGGCGCCGACCTGTTGCACCCAGGCCAGGCGTCCGTCGGCGGCGACCGCGCGCGTCAGTGCGGCCCAACCGCGTTCGACGACCGGCAGATAGCGCTCGCGCGGCAATACGCCGTGGTTGATGCCCCAGGCCAGACCGTAGACGAAGAACGCGGTGCCGCTGGTTTCCGGGGTCGGCTGCGGATCGAGCAGCGAGGACGGCCAGTAGCCTGCAGGGCCCTGCAGGCCGGCAAGGCGATCGGCCATCTCGCGCAGGAGTTTCTCGTAGCGCGGCCGCGAAGGATGATCGCGCGGCAACGCATCGAGAACGCGTGCGATGCCGGCGACCACCCAACCGTTGCCGCGGCTCCAGAACACCTTTCGGCCGGCCGGGCCGCGCTGGTCGAAGAAGCGGCTGTCGCGGTAATAGAGGTGTTCGCGCGGATCGTAGAGATAGTCGGTGGTGGCGCGGAATTCGGCATCGGCGTGTTCGCGATAGCGCTTGTCGCCGGTGGCCTGCGACAGCATTGCCCAGGCCGGCGGCGCCATGAACAACGCATCGCTCCAGCACCAGCGCGCCTGGCAATCGGATTCGCCCTCGCCCGGCCGTACCACGAATGCGAGGCTCCCCTTCGCGGGTGCGGCCAATACGGCATCGAAACGGGCGCGCATCGGCGCCAGCGCCGCCGCATCGTTGCTGTGCTGCGCCGCCCATACCCAGACCTGGCCGATCACGTCGTTGTCGGCATGGCGCGGCAGGCGGTCGAAACCGAATTGCGCTTGCCGCGCATGCGCGACCACGGCGTCGGCAAAGCGTGGCTCGCCCGTGGCGTCGGCCAGGGCCGACAACCCGATGTAGAAGGTCGCCTGGATCCAGTCGCGCGGCTGTGCGCTCTGCTCGCGGAAGGTGCGCACGCCGGCGAGGTCGTCGAGGTGCGCCAGCTGCCAGTCGGCGACACGTTGCGCCAGAGCCAGGGCATCGGGGCGTGGCACCGCCTGCGGCACCGGGGTGGCGGCTGCCGGCTTCGCGGACGCGGTGGGCTGCGCCGACGCGCCTTGCACGCAGGCAGCACCGACCAACAAGACGCCTGCCAGCCGACGCCAATGCCAAGCGCGCGACGGGCGCGCCGTGGCTTGCGCCCTCATCAACGGTGCTCCAGGGCGTAGTCCAGCGCGGCGCTGACCGCGGCGACTTGTGCAGCGTTGCATTGCTGCGGCGTGGCACTGGGGCTGTCCGGATAGACCTCGGTGGTGGTCGTGTAGCGCGCCTGGGTGATGCCGGCGCACAGGCCGAGACGCTTGACCGGGTAGTTGATGACGCCGTGACCGCTGACCGCGGTGCCGATGATGCGGCCTTGCGGGTCCGGCGGCGCGATAGGGGTGACGCGCTCGACCGCGGCGATCACCGCCTGCTGGAATTGTGGCTGCGGGTTTTCGCTGTCGCCGACCAGATAGAAGCCGTCCGGAATGGTGTCGGGCTCGAACGGTTTGCCGTCGCGCGCGGCCAACGCCGGGCGGAATTCGCTCTCGTCGGTATCGGTGGTCTCGTGCAGGTCGATGTGCAGCAGCGCCACCTCACGCAACGGTGCCAGCAGCTCCCACAAGGCCGCCGACTCGGGCGCCGGGCTGTCGGCGCGGAACGAGCGGTTGGGGTCGATCGCCAAGGCGTTCCAGCGATGGATGCGTTCGTACGCCCAGGGGCTGACGCACGGCACCACCAGCAGGTTGGCACGGCCGGCATAGGCGGCGGCGCGCTCGTCCAGGAACTGCAGCGCACCCTGCACACCGCTGGTCTCGTAGCCGTGCACGCCACCGGTGACGATGGCGGTGGGCAGCGCCGCATCCCAATCGCGGCTGCGCACCGCGTACAGCGGATAGCGCGCCGGCGGATAGTCGACCTCGCCGTACTGCAAGACGTCGAAGCGATCGCGCAGCGCATGCACCGCGTGCACGACGTCTTCTTCGTAGCTGCGCCGGCGCGGCTGGCGCGACAGCCATTGCTGCTTTTCCGCCTCGCCCCAGGGCTGGCCTGGGGTGCCGATGGGATAGAACGCGAGGGTGGTCATGTCAGCGTCTGGTTCCGATGGATTGGGGACGGCCATCATAGCCTCGCCGGCGCGGGTCCTCGGCCTGTCATCGGGTTTCGGCTACGCTTCGCGCTGGCCCACGCAAGCGCAGGACCCATGCGGATTGTCGACAGCACCTACGGCTCCAACGAGGACGGCCTGATCTGGGGCTACCGGTTCTCGCCGGAGCATGCCGCCGAGCCAATCGGCAGCGACGAGGGCGCCGCGTTCCTGCAAGGCGGCGACGGCACCGAGGACGGCGGCGAGCGGGGGCAGCAGGACTTCGTCTGGCTGCATTTCTCGCTGGCCAACCAGGGGGCGGAGCGGTTCATGCGCCGCCACCTGGCGTTGCCGGAGGGCTTCTACGATGCCTTGCGCAGCGAGGTCGGCTCGACGCGGTTGGAACTGGACGACGGCGCGCTGGTGGCGGTGGTCCACGACGTGTTGTTCGACTCCACGTTCGACGCTTCCGATGTGGGCACCACCACGTTGTGCATCGCGCCACGACTGCTGGTGAGTGCACGCCTGCGTCCGCTGCGCTCGGTCGACCGGCTGCGCGCGGACATCCGCGCCGGCCAACCGTTCCGCTCGCCGGTGGAATTGCTGGGGCATCTGTTGCGCGACCAGGCCAACGTGCTCGGCGACATCCTGCGCAAATCCACCGCGCAAGTGGACCAGATCGAAGATCGCCTGCTGGCGCAGCGGGTCGCCGGCGACCGCAAGGCGCTGGGTGCGCTGCGGCGCACGCTGGTGCGGCTGCAGCGCCTGCTGGCTCCGGAACCGACCGCGCTGTTCCGCCTGCTCAACCGGCCGCCGGCGTGGATCAGCCGCGAGGATGTCGTGGATCTGCGGCAGGCCGCCGAGGAGTTCTCCACGGCCATCGGCGACTCGGCGGCGCTGGTCGAGCGGGTCAGGCTGATCCAGGAAGAACTTGCCGCGCTGGTCAACGAACAGACCAGCCGCACCCTGTTCGTGCTGACGGTGGTGACCGTGTTGGCGCTGCCGGTGAACCTGGTCGCCGGCTTGTTCGGCATGAACGTCGGCGGCGTGCCGCTGGGCAGCAGCCATCACGGTTTCGCGCTGGTGGTGATGGCGCTGGTGGTGCTGACCGCGGTGCTGGCGTGGTTCTCGTTCCGGCCGCGCGGGGACTGACGTTCTGTTGGCTGTGGAACCGCCCCCGGACTGATGCCTGTGCGAGCGCAGGCACTGTTCTTGCGAGGGTGGGTTCACGGTCGCGGCTGAAGCCGCTCCCACAGTGCAGCAAGCGATCCGCCGGGTCTGACGTCGGGGTTCAGCGTCGCAGATTGACCTTGGCCAGGTCCAGCACCTGGCCGCCGCGGCCGTCGAGCACGGCTTTGAGCAGGAACAGGCCGAAATCCTTGGCCTGCCCCCACGAGGCTTTCGGCGGCATCACCAGTTCCTGGCGTGCGCTGACCACGTCGACCAGCGCCGGCCCGGGATGGGCGAATGCCTCCTGCAAGGCCGCGCGCAGCTGGCCGGGCCGCTCGACCCGCCACCCGGCCACGCCCATGGCGCGCGCCATCGCGGCGAAATCCGGGTTGACCAATTCGCAGCCGGTGTCGAGCAGCCCGGCGGCTTTCATCTCGATCTCGACGAAGCCCAGCGTGCCGTTGTTGAGCACGATCACCTTCACCGGCAGGCCAAGCTGGCTGAGGGTGATGAAGTCGCCCATCATCATCGTGAAGCCGCCATCGCCCGACAGCGAGACCACTTGCCGCCCCGGATGACTGGCCTGCGCGCCGATGGCCTGCAGCATCGCGTTGGCCATCGAGCCGTGGTTGAACGAGCCCAGCAGGCGGCGCTTGCCGTTGAGCTGCAAATAGCGCGCGGCCCACACGGTGGGCGTACCGACATCGCAGGTGAAGATCGCGTCCTCGGCCGCCAGTTCGCTGACCAGGCGATTGAGCTGCTGCGGGTGCACGACCTCGTCGTCGACATCGATGCGGGCCAGTTCGTCGAGCTCGGCCCGTGCACGGGCGTAATGCGCGCGGGCGCTGTCGAGGTGGCTGGAGTCGGTCTTGGTGTGCACGTGCGGCAGCAGCTGCGGCAATGCATGGCGGAGATCGGCCAGGATGCCGAGCTCGATCGCGGTGCGGTTGCCCAGCGAGGCCGGGTCCAGGTCGATCTGCACGATCCGCGCGTGTTCCGGATAGAACTGCCGGTACGGAAAATTGGTGCCCAGCAACAGCAGCGTGTCGCATTCCTTCATCGCCGCGTAGCCGGAGGAGAAGCCGATCAGCCCGGTCATGCCGACGTCGAAGGGGTTGTCGTGTTCCAGCCATTCCTTGCCGCGCAGGGCATGCACGATCGGTGCGCGCAGCTTTTCGGCCAGGGCGATCACCTCCGTGCGCGCCTGCGCGCACCCGGCGCCGCAGAACAGCGTGACCTTGGCCGATGCGTTGAGGATGTCGGCCGCGCGCCGCAGCTCCGCCGGATCGGCCTGTACCGCTGGCCGCACCGGGGCGGTCCAGGTCGGCAGCGGCGCCTTCAGCGGCTTGAGCGCGGTGTCGCCGGAGATCACCACCACTGCGACGCCGCGACGCGCCACCGCGACGCGGATGGCGCGATCGAGCACTTGCGGCAGCTGCTCCGGTTGCGACACCAGTTCGACGTAGTGGCTGCATTCCTTGAACAGGATTTCCGGGTGGGTGGCCTGGAAGTAGTCGATGCCGATCTCGCTGCTGGGGATATGCGCGGCGATCGCCAGCACCGGCGCGCCACTGCGATGGCAATCGAACAGGCCGTTGATCAGGTGCAGGTTGCCCGGCCCGCAGCTGCCCGCGCAGACCGCCAGCTCGCCGCTGAGCTGCGCCTCGGCGCCGGCGGCGAAGGCAGCGGCTTCCTCGTGGCGCATGTGGACCCACTGGATGCGGTCGCGCTCGCGCAAGGCCTCGGTGAAGCCATTCAGTGAGTCGCCGACGACGCCATAGACGCGCTCGACGCCGGCGATTTCCAGGACTTGGGCCAGATACTGCGCGGCATTGCCGGTCATCTCGCGCTCCTACCGATGGGCATGCGCGCCAGCTTAGGACCCGGCGAGTGACGACGAAATCATCCTTGCGGATGAGCAGGCCGGACGATCGCCTGCGGTTCGGCGCCCTCGCCTGCGTGCCTGGCCGCGTGCAGGGGCGGCCCCAGGAACTCCACGCCCCACGGCTGCCCGAAAGCCCGCAGGCGGGTCGGCGAGGGATATCCCGGCGCCATCAGCGCCGCCAACTGCCGGAAGAACACATCGGCCTGCATGCCCGGGCTGATCAACACCAGTTGCCGCGCCTCGCCGTCGCCGATGTTGACGAAGGCGTGTGGCATGCCGCCCGGCACGTGTACCACCTCGCCCTCGCCGACCTCGAACTGCTGTGTGCCGCGCTGCATCAGGTACCGGCCCTGCAGCACACGGAAGGTTTCGGCTTCGCGGTGCCGATGCAGGGGCGGGCCGGCGCCGGGCGCGTGCGCGGTTTCGATCACCGAGGCCGCGCCGTCGAACAGCGCGGGCGGCAGGCGCACCCACAGCCGCAGGCCCATTGCCGCGATCGTCACGTCCGGGTCCGCATCGCAGGCGCCGAAGACCGCCTCGGGGCCTTGCGCGGACGATGAAGCCATTGCCATACCGGCGCGCTGGCGCGATGGCAGTCCGTTGGGCGGATGGGTGTTCATTGCCGTGGCCTGGTGGAGTGCGGGCATCTTCGACGGGCCGGGTCGTCGGGGACTTGATCCAGGTCATGCGCAAGCGGGAAAGGCATAGCCGCTTGCGAATTCTTCATAGCCTCCGCTGCTCGGCCGGGCGCGCTGCCGTGTTTTCATCCTTGGTCGGCGTGGAGAGGATCGGCGATGAAGCTTGGCTGGGCTGGATGGGCAGTGGCGGCAGTGGCGGCATTGGGGGCTTTGACGGCGCAGGCTGGAGAAGTGCGCGTCGAACAGGTGCGCTACCAGGGAAACGATGGCGGGCCGGCGCCGCGCGCGGACAAGTACCGCAACCCGGTCATCGCCGGCTTCCATCCCGATCCTTCGGTGCTGCGCGTCGGCGACGACTTTTACCTGGTCAATTCGTCATTCGGCTATTTCCCGGGCCTGCCGGTGTTCCACAGCCGCAACCTGGTCGACTGGACGCAGATCGGCAACGCCATCGATCGCCCCGGCCAGGTCGACTTCGGCCCGCATGAGCTGACCCGCGGACTGTTCGCGGCCTCGATCAGTTGGCATGACGGAATCTTTTACATCGTCAACACGTGCTTCTATTGCGATCGCGGCAACTTCCTCATCACCGCCAAGGATCCGGCCGGGCCGTGGTCGGATCCAGTGTGGCTGGGATTCGAGGGGATCGACCCGTCGCTGTTCTTCGATGAAGACGGCCGCGCGTGGCTGGTCAACAACGGGCTGCCCGAGGGCGGCAAGCTGCGCTACGACGGGCATCGCGCGATCTGGCTGCAGGAATTCGACCTTGCGTCGATGAAGCGGGTCGGTCCGCGCCGCGTGCTGGTCGACGCCGGTGCCGAGCCGGCGAACAATCCGGAGCATGTCGAGGGGCCGCACCTGTTCCGGCGCGGCGACTGGTATTACCTCACCGCCGCCGAAGGCGGCACCGGCGAGCAGCATGCGCAGATGGTCTACCGCAGCCGCGAAGTCACCGGGCCGTACCAGCCGTGGTCGGGCAACCCGACGTTGACCCAGCGCGACCTGGATCCCTCACGCACCGAACCGATCACCTCGGCCGGGCACGCGCAGTTCGTCGCGCTGAAAGACGGCTCGTGGTGGGCGGTGTTCCTGGCGACGCGGCCTTATCGCGGCAACCACTACAACCTGGGCCGTGAGACCTTCCTGTTGCCGGTGCGATGGCAGGACGACTGGCCGCAGGTGCTGCCGCACGGCGAGCGCGTGCCGGCGGTAGCGCAGCGGCCTGCCCTGCCCCGTGCGCGCGTCGCCTTGCCGGCCAGCGGGCCGATGCGATGGCGCGAAGACTTCCACGGCAAAACCCTGCCGCTGTCGTGGCTTACGATCAATGCACCGCGCCAGCCATGGTTCAACACCGGTCGCGACGGCTTGCGCATCACCGCCTCGGCGACACCGCTGAGCGACTACGCCAGCGGCCAGCCGGCCTATGTCGCGCACCGGCTGCAACATCACCACGCCGATATCGAAACAACGCTGGACCTGCGCAAGCTGGACGATGGCGAGCAGGCCGGCCTGGCGTTGTTCCAGAACGAAAGCCATTTCTACGCAGTGGGCGTGGCACGCACTGCGTCGGGCGACCGGCTGTTGCTGCAGCGGCGCAGCGATGCGCGGCAGCCGGCGCTGGGCGAAGCGCTCGCCGAAATCCCGCTGCCTGCACGCACGGCAACGGTGTCGCTGCGGCTGCGCGTGGCCGCCGATCGTCTCGCCGTCGACTATGCGTTGGCGCCCGGCGCATGGAAGCCGCTAAGCGTGGATCTCGATGCCAGTGTGCTGAGCACGCAGTCCGCCGGCGGCTTCATCGGCGTGACGTTCGGTCCTTATGCCTGGCGCATGACGTCGCGCTGAGTTCGCCTCAGCGGCGTGGGAGCACCTTGCGCCACAGCCAGGCCAGGCCGAGCAATACCAGTAACGGCCACACCAGGTAGACGCTGGCCAGCCCGCCCCAGAACACCGCGTTCAACTGCCAGCTCGACCACGCCTTGCCGCCGTGCATGGCCAGCAACAGGCGCGGCGTGGTGCCGCGCAGCCTCTTTGCCGACGCCGGCCAGGGCCCCAGGGTCGCGCGGAACTGATAGCGTCCCGGCGTTACCCGCACGTCGGCCAGTGAGGTCCATACGTAATCGCTGGACCAGCTGCCTGCGCACAGGGCCTGGACGCCGTCGCCGGATGCGGCGGTGTCGCCGGCCGCAGTCGTCAGCGACCACCGCAGCGGCAGCAGGATCGAGTCGAAGCCGCCGCTACACGATGGCGGCAAGTCCAGCAGGTCGCGCCGGGGAAACATCAGCGAGAGCTGATAAGGCTCGCCGATCGGTACGCGCAGATTGCGTTCGACCGTCACAATGCGATCGAGCGATACCGGCATATCCAGCAACGGCGAAGTGATCCAGCGCGACCACGGCCAGTACACCGCCTGTGTCGCCAGCAATACCCCGATGACCGCCGCCACCCACCTTCGCTTGCTTCGCACCGTGCGCCTCCCTGCCCGAAGAGGCGGCATTCATACCATGCCGCATCGACCCCACAGCAGGGCTCAGCGCGACGGCACGGCCAGTTGTCCGGCACCGAGCGCTTGGCCCGGGCCGCGCGGCTTGGAGGCCACCACCGCATCGGCCGGCAGCGGCGCGCCGCTGTCCAGGTGGTCCCACACGCGGTCGAGCGCGGCATAGACATAGGGCAGCAGCGGCAGGTAGCGCGCCGCGTAATCGGGCAGGCCGAGGAAGCCGTCGAAGTGTTGTACGTGCGGCACTTGCCAGTAGCGCACGTCGCGTCCGGCCGCCTGCGCCGCGGCGACATACGGCGCACTGCTGAAGGCCGGCGGGATCAGCCCATCGTCCAAGCCATGCACCACGATCACCGGCAGGCCTTTGCGCGGCAGCGCGGCGCGGGTTTGCGCGATGCCTTGCTGTACGCGACGCGCATCGCCATCGCTGCCGGTCCAGAGCGCGCGCAGGCACTGCAAGCCGGCCAGCGCGGGATCGTCGCCGGGCTTGGCGCGCCCATCGACCAGGCCAACGCCGGCACCGGGTGGAATGCCGCTGCCGTCGCTCCACCAGGTGGCGCGCTCGGTCGCGGTCGGCGCGCGCGGCACCGCGTCGACGCCCATCGCCGCATAGCGATAACCGCAGGGATGCGCATCGGCGCCGTAGCGGCCGTAAGCCGACGCATAAGCCACCGCGACGCTGCGCCACAGGTCGAAGCCTACCGACAGCGCGCCGCTGCGCAGCGAGGCTTCGGTCCATCCGCTGGCCAGCAATTGCCGGCGTGCGTCGGCGGCCTGCGCCTGCACGTCGTCGCCTTCCAACACGCCCTGCGCTGCGAGCGATGCGCAACGCGCCGCGCCTTGCGCCTGCAGCACGGCCGTAGCCGGTGGCTGCGGCAGATTCTCCATGCCGTGCAGCGCGCACGGCATCAGCAGCGCGGCCTCGGTCACGTAATCGTAGAGCGCGCGCCCCTTGCCGCCGGGTGCCAACACGCTCGGTTCGCCGGCGACTACCGCGTCCAGCCAGTCGCCATCGCGGCCGGCATCGAGTTCGGCGGCGCGCAGCACCGCGCCGCCGCCATTGGAGATGCCGACGGCAATGACGCGTGTATTGTCGAAAGTGAAAGGTGCCTGCGCCGG
>Ga0160447_100980_pt1 | contig 11809 bp, 9 predicted proteins | sample HID1973K_E1MG_FD_108222 | JGI IMG/M metagenome (GOLD analysis project Ga0160447, IMG submission 108222) | Enriched mosquito-associated microbial communities from UW Madison campus, WI, USA - HID1973K_E1 MG | ecosystem: Host-associated > Arthropoda: Insects > Digestive system > Unclassified ...
ACCCAGGAGCAGTACAAGGCCAACGCCGAAAACATTCGTGAGCGCGGCGCGGAGTTGGGTTTTGTCTTCAAGCAGGGCGAACGGCGTATCTACAACACCTTCGATGCCCATCGCCTGCTGCATTGGGCTGCTCTCGAAGATAAAAAGCACGAAGGCAAGCAGCATGCCCTCAAGGAAGCCCTGTTCACAGCCTATTTCAGCCAGCACGCCAATGTGTCCAGCCACACGATACTGGCCGATGTCGCGCAGAAAGTCGGCCTGGACCGCGCTCGTGCCGAAGAGGTGCTGACCTCAGGCCAGTACGGCGATGACGTGCGCGCGCTGGAACAGCTCTGGACTTCGCGCGGGGTCAGTTCGGTGCCGACAATTGTCTTTAACGATCAATACGCCGTCACCGGTGGTCAGCCTGTGGACGTGTTCGTTGGCGCCATTCGTCAGATCGTCAGCGAGCAGGGCAGTGTGGTCAACCCTGCTGAGTAATGGTCTACGCTGATTGACGCACCAGCGAGCAGGCTCGCTTTCACAGGGTTTTGCTTGACCTCTGTGCAAGCGAAATCGCTCGCAACGCGATGTAACAGCTGTAACAAATTTTGGATTGCAAATGAAAAATCACTTGCTCCCATCCCCCAACTCGGATATCAATTTGTACATGATTAGACAGGTTCGATTTGACAAGAAAAAACGCGTGGTCGATGAGCTGGCGCGGCGCATCGAAACCGGGCAGATGGGGTCCGGTGAGTTGTTGCCCGGCGAGAATCTGCTGGCTCAGGAATTCAATGTCAGTCGTGGCACGTTGCGTGAGGCGCTGTCCGAACTCAAACGCCGCAACTACATCGCGACCCAGACCGGCGTCGGCTCCATCGTGACCTACGACGGGATTTCGCTGGATCAGCGCGCAGGATGGGCGCAGGCACTGGCCGACACTGGCGCCAGGGTCAGCACCGAGATTCTGCGCTTGGTCGCGGTGCGACGTCCCGATCTGGAAGCCCGGTTCGGCACGGCGGATTTCATTGCGCTGGATCGTCGACGCACGGCGGCGGACGGCAGCGTGGTGTCGCTGGAGCGGGTGTTGATTCCTGCGGTCGACGGGCTGGAAAACCTGCCCCGCGACGGGCTGATCGACGACTCGCTGACCGTGACCATGGCCGCTCACGGTTATGTCGGGGATCGCGGCGATCAATGGATCGGCGCCGAGCCGCTGAGCAACGACGACGCCGCGCTGATGCTGCGCGAACCGGGCTCGGTGTTTCTCAAGGCGATTCGGACCACGTTCGACCGGCGACAACGTTTCATGGAGCACGTGGAAAGCCTTCTGGACCCCGTGCATTTTCGACTTCACCTGGCATTTGGATCGTCTACATGACTGCATTGATCGACATTCGCGACCGCGCTCTGGCCGCTTTTTACGGCCTGGCTCTAGGCGATGCGCTGGGCATGCCCACGCAATCGCTCAGTCGTGAGCAGATCAAGCAACGCTTTGATCGCATTACCACCCTGACCTCCGCTGACGCCGATCAACCCATCGCGCCGAACATGGCGGCCGGATCGGTCACCGATGACACCGAGCAAGCAGTGCTGGTTGCCGAATTGCTGGTAGCAGGAGCGGGGCGCATCGAGCCTTCGGACCTGGCGCAAAGTCTGATCGACTGGGAGGCGGTGATGCAGGCCAAGGGGTCTCAGGACCTGCTAGGCCCATCGACCAAGCGCGCGATCGAAATGATCCTCGCAGGCCATAGTCCCGAGGAAGCAGGGCGATTTGGCACTACCAACGGTGCGGCCATGCGGATTACCCCGGTGGGCATTGCCGCTGATGTGCGTGATGAACAGCAGTTCGTCGAGTCGGTGATGCAGGCCTGTCAGGTGACGCACAACACCACGCTCGGAATTTCCAGCGCGGCCGCGGTGGCAGCCGTGGTGTCTGCGGGAGTCAACGGCGCCAGTCTGAGTGACGCGTTGGACGTTGGCGTACGCATCGCGCAGCAGGCCGAGGCGCATGGTCACTGGATCGCGGGCGGGCGAATCGCGGCGCGGATCATCTGGGCGAAGAAGCTCTGCGCCGAGTGCACCAATGAACAGCTGCCTGAAATGGTCTACGACGTCATCGGCACTTCAGTGGCGTCGCAGGAGTCCGTGGTTGCCGCTTTTGCCCTGGCTCATCAAGTGGCGTCGGCGCAGTTATCGGCATTCGACGCGGTTTGCATGGCGGCCAGTCTGGGCGGCGACACCGACACCATCGCCGCCATTCTCGGTGCGATGCTCGGCGCTTGTGAGGGCATGGCGGCCTGGCCGAACGAGCTGATCGAACAGATCAAAACCGTGAATGGACTCGAACTTTATCCACTGGTCGAGCATTTGCTGTCCCTGCGCGCGGTCTGAGCCGACGCCAGCGTACTGATTGGCTGAATTGAATAAGAGACACATACCTCCGTTGGTGTCAGCGGAGGTCCGGGGCGCCTCGTTGTCAAAAAAAGCCCCAGCGACACGGAGGTCACTTGCTTTGCGTACTGCCCACAACCAGAACAAATGGCAACAGGAGCATTTCCCATGACGTCATCCAACGCCACTCAGGGCGCAGGACAACTTGAAACACGCGGCATCGAGCCGGTTCCGGAAAACGAGTGCAATGGCCATCCGCTGCAACTGTTCTGGGTCTGGTTCGCGGCCAACATCAGCATTCTCGGCTTGCCGCTGGGTGCGACGCTGGTGGCCTTTCGCGGCCTGTCCATCGGACAGGCGATCATCGTGGCGATCCTGGGAGCAGCGGGCTCCTTCGCCGTGGTGGGTGTCATTTCCATTGCCGGCCGTCGTGGTCGTGCCCCCAGTCTGACGCTCTCTCGTGCCATTTTCGGCGTGCGCGGCAACATCGGTCCGACCATCGTTTCGCTGATGTCCCGCCTGGGATGGGAAACGGTCAACACGACAACGGCCGCTTTCGTGTTGCTGTCGTTATGCTCCATTCTGTTCGGCACGGCGGTCGAGGCGAAGAGCTCGCCGGGTCTGACCCTGCTGTTCATTGCCATCTTCGTGCTGATGACCCTGACCGTTTCCGGCCGGGGGCACGCCACCTTGCTGGTCATCCAGAAGTGGGCGACGTACATCTTCGGCGCGTTGAACATCATCGTTGGCGGCTTTCTGATCGCTCACATCGACTGGACCGCTGTCTTCAACGCCACACCTGCGCCCCTCAGCGCCATGATCATCGGCGTTGGGACCATGGCTGCAGGCACCGGCATTGGCTGGGCAAACGCAGGCGCCGACATGTCCCGCTATCAGCATGGCAGCGTCAAGGCCACGCGGCTGGTGGCTTCGGCCGCATTCGGTGCGGGTATTCCGCTGGTGCTATTGATCACCCTTGGCGGCCTGTTATCGGTGGGCAACGACCATCTGGCCTCGGCCAATGATCCGATCATCGCGATTCGCGAGTTGCTGCCGAACTGGATGGCTGTGCCTTACCTGATCACCGCATTCGGCGGTCTGCTGCTGTCGAACAATCTGTCGGTGTATTCGGCGGGCCTGACGACGCTGACCCTGGGGCTAAAGATCAAACGCGTCCATGCGGTGATCGTCGACATCGTGGCGATCTTCGCCGGATCGATTTACTTCATGCTGATTGCCGACAGCTTCTACGGACCGTTCATTACGTTCATTTCGATGCTCGCGGTGCCGATCACTGCCTGGGTCGGGATCTTCGTCGTCGACCTGATCCATCGTCACTACTACTCGGCCAAGGACCTGATGGACGTATCGCCACGCAGCGCCTACTGGTATCGCGGCGGTGTGGAATGGCGCGCGCTGGGCGCATGGGCCCTGGCCATCGTGCTGGGCTTCAGCTTCACCACCGTTGCGACGACGCCGGAAAACGTGCTGTTCAAAGGCTTCCTGTCTGACTCCTGGTTCGGTCATAACGGTTTGGGCTGGATCGTGACCTTTGTGGTCGCCGGAGGCTTGTATGCCATTCTCGGCGGTTCTCGCGACCGTCGCGTCGTCACCAAAGAGGCTGCTCATGCCCGCTAGATTGCTTTACACCGGCCAGGTCGTGGTTGACCTGGTCATGGCGCTCGATGCCTTGCCGCGCTCGGGAGGCGATGTGCTCGCCAGTTCGGCAAAGTTCGAGACCGGTGGAGGTTTCAACGTCATGGCCGCAGCCTGCCGTAACGGCATGCAGACTGTTTATCTCGGTCGCCACGGCAAGGGGCGTTTCGGCGATCTGGCGCGTCAGGCAATGGTGGCTGAAGGCATCGAAATCGCTACCCCAGGCTCCGATGTTCAAGACACCGGGCTGTCAGTGGCGTTGATCGAGCCGTCGGCGGAGCGCTCGTTTATCTCCTACGTGGGCGCCGAGGGCGGGCTGTCCCATGATGACCTGCACAATGTCGGAGTGCAGCCCGAGGACTATGTGTTCGTCAGTGGCTACAGCCTGTTGCACAAGGACAAGGTCTCGACGCTTCTGGATTGGCTGAGCGAACTGCCGAAGGGTGCGGGGGTGGTGTTCGATCCCGGTCCGCTGGTGAGTTCACCGGACGGTGTCGAGATGCAGGCGATGTTGCCGCTTATCACGCTGTGGACCAGCAACTGCGAAGAGGCACTGCGCTTCACCGGGTGCGAAGCGATTTCCGATGCATTGGAGCAGTTGGCGCAGTGGCTGAACGACGATGCACTGATCGTCGTGCGTGACGGGCCTCAGGGTTGTTGGATTCGTCAGCAAGGGGAAACGCGCCATGTGCGGGGCTTCCCGGTCACCGCCATCGACACCAACGGTGCAGGGGATGCCCACGCCGGTGTATTGCTGGCCGGGCTGGCGGCGGGGCTATCAGCGGAACAGGCCGCATTGCGCGCCAACGCGGCAGCGGCGATTGCCGTGACCCGCTGGGGTCCGGCGACCGCACCGAAAACCGATGAGGTTGATGAACTGATCGGTGGGTAACCCTGTAGCAGTCCGGCTTGCCGGCGGTGGCGATCTTGAATGTGTCACCGCCGGCAAGCCGGACTGCTACAGAATCTGTATTGGCGATACGGTTGTGCGTGATCGCGCCAGCACTCAACCCAACCCGTATTTCTTCACCTTATTTGGCGGGCTACCGCGCCCCACCATACATGCGAGGAACTGGCTGAGTCTTGTAGGGCTCCGCAGCACTTTACTCGATACCGTATTTCTTCTCCGTCATGAAGGCGGGCTCTTTCCAATTGGGGCCTTTGAAATAAACCATTGAATGTCCACGGCTCTCGATCATCTTTTCCCGAAGCATGCGGTGACTGGTCATTAAAAGTTCACCTTCTGCGATCACTGAACGCCTGAAGCGGACGAAGAGCCCGTCCATTGTTATATATCCAATCCCATTGCTGCGGCTGGAAAAAAACAAAATAATATCTTCTACGGATTCGTTTCTGATTATGTTTTCTAGGTTCAGCATATTAGTTTCTCCTTGTGCGCACGTCATGGCTCATTAACGCGCCTGTTGTATAGAGAAGATTGGGGTCGTCATCCAGTTGATAGTCTTCTAAAGTTCCAGTGTGCGCATCATTCCATACTTCGGAGGCAGCATCATCTCCCTCCGGCGTTTCACCATCCGCAACCCCCAAAGCCCGGTACCTTTCCAGTTCCCTTATTTCATGGGTGTAATAACGTTTATCCGTATCGGTGACCGCGAGTTCACCCGTCACTATTTTTCCGAGACGATCAATCATGACGTCATTACTCGGTGATGCACGAAATCGGCTTGTATGCAGCTTGACCAGACCGTCTAGGACGACGACTGCGCTGGTGGGGTATAACACCAATTTAGCCCCATCTGCTTTACGGGATTACCCTGACTAAGGATCAGGCATGACATTTTCAAGCCTGACCCAAAGTGCGGTTATTTCATACGATGCCGTATTTTTTTTCCGTCATAAATGCAGGTTCTTTCCAATTCAATCTCTTGAAAAAAACCATCGAATGCCCGCGATTTTCGATCATTCCTTCCCTGTACATTCTTTGTGTCGTAAGCAGAAGCTCCCCATCTGCAATTGCTGAGTGTCGAAAAAGAACGAAGAGTTGGTCCAGTTTTATATAACCAATACCGCCAGGTCGGCCGGAAAAAAACAAGATGATTTCTTCAAGTGATTCATTTTTGATGATTTCTTCACAGTTAAGCATCATGGATTCTCTTGTCTAGCCTTCGGGTTCAATGCGTCGAATGTATACAACGTGCTCGGATCGTCCAGTAACTTATAGTCCTCCAGTGTCGCAGTGTGCGCGTTATTCCATGCTTCGGCTGCAGAATCCCCTCCCTCCGGCGTTTCACCATCCGCAACCCCCAAAGCCCGGGACCTTTCCAGTTCCCTTATTTCATGGGTGTAATAACGTTTATCCGTATCGGTGACCGCGAGTTCACCCGTCACTATCTTCCCGAGACGCTCAATCATGACGTCGTTACTCGGTGATGCATCAAACCGGCTTGTATGCAGCTTGACCAGGTCGATACCTCCTTGAGTGATGACTGCGCCTTTCCAGTCAAGATTCAGCGTCGCTCCGCCCGCGTTGGCAGGATTGTAAAAGCGCCCGCTGTGTTCACCCTTGGTGGTAGCCCCAGGATATGGACTGTTGAACACCAGATAGATGGGTGGGATGCCTGATTCGGCGGGAAGGACGAGGATCAGGTCCTGGAAGGTGGTCGATATGCCGGGCAGGGCGCTGATGTGCGTCACAACAGGTGTCGCCGCGGCGCCGGTATAGACCGGAATGTCGATGTGCACCGCAGGTGACGCCGTTGAGCTGTCTGCCGGCGTGACGATCGGTGTCCAGATGACAGTCAACGGGGGTACGTCAGCTGTTGTCGAGATATACGCTTTTCGCGCGGAGTCGAACGTTGCGTTGACCACCTGAACTTTGGATGACACCTCGTCGCCCGCTGTGCTGACGACAGAGAGCTCTGTTTGTCCTGGCTCTGAAATCGTTAAGGTGATCCGGTATGGCAGCTCTACCGTACCGCCCACAGCCGCAACCGCATTCAAGTCAGCGCCGGGATCGGAGCCCAGATCCGAAAGGGGGAGGCCGAGGCCATAATGCTCCGGTAGCTCGCCATTTCCGACTTTGGACGAATACATTAGCGCGCCGATTCCGACGGTGAGCCCGGCTGAAACCCCGGCTGTTGCTGCGCCGATCGCGGAAATAGCGGCCCGCACCGCGGCCTGGATCAGGCTACCGGCCGCCTCAATGAAAGGGGCGACTGTGGTGGCGCCTGGCAACAGGGTGGGAACGGCGGTAGCTGCAGCAATCGCAGCAATTCGGTCCGCTTCGGCTTGTGCGGAGGCACGTGCCTGCTCGTCTGCCAACCGTTTGGCGTGCGCCGCTGCGTCAGCCCTTGCCCTTGCCCTTGCCTGTGCTTCGGCGGCGCGTCGAGCCTGCGCCTGGGCTTCGATACGAGTAAGTTCATCAGCTCGCTGCGCAATCGTAGTATTGAGTTCGTCCGCCTGGGCCGAAAGCGCCTGAATCCCCGCCGTCAGCAACTGAGCGTTGTACGCAGCGGTATAGGCGTTGGCCCAGGCTTCTTTAATGGGCCCTAGCGGTGCGCGAGGCTGCCATTTCAAGACCAGATCGAAGGCGGTCTTGCTGATTGGATCACTTCCGTAAAAGGCATTCGCCCGTTCGATCTGCCTGGCCAGCTCAGCGTGTTTGCGGCCAATCAGGGATTGACGGAGCTGCAATTCATGGATGTACGCATTGACCGGAGAGCCAGGGCCGGCCGTATGCCCTCCTATCGCGGATAACTCCCCGGCCAATAATTGAGGTAAGCGGCTGAGAGCTTGATGAAAGTTATTTCTGATCGACGCCGTGATGGCGTCATAATTGGCATTTGCCCAATTGTCGAGCGCACCTTGTGCGCCCTTGCCAAACTTGCCTGTTTGGCCCAATGGGCCTTCTCGATCAAAGTCGTTGCTTTCAGCACTGCTGATCGGTCCATAAGGGTTGGTCAATAAGTTCGACTCACCCTTGGAAGGGGGCGTCATAGGTTGACCATGAGTGACGTAAAGATGTTTTTCCGGCATACAGTTATCTCTTTTGTGAGTGACTGTATGGCAATTAATACGCTTGGAATTCAGGGGGGATGTCGGGAGGTTCTGACAGGAATGTAGGACGGGTCTGGTGTTCTGCGGAACGAGAAGAAGTTTCTCAAGTGCGTGGTCGCGTGCGCTTAAAAGAAGCGCATTGCCGCGTTGGTTGGGGGATTGGTTCAGTGAACCGGTTGTTGCAATGAAGCGGTCGCCTTTCAATACCGTCACGTTATTGAAAGGCCCGACAGTAGCGAGTCAGGTCATGCTCTGATCAACCCAACCCGTACTTCTTCACCTTGTCGAACAACGTGGTTTTGGCCATCCCCAGTTCCTGACTGGCCTGGCTGAGATTCCCGCCACTGCGCTGCAATGCCTCGCTGAGCATGTTCTTCTCGAACGCCTCCACGGCTTCGGAAAATCCCAGGCTCTGGCTACTTGCCGCCAGCCCTGACTTCTTGAATGCCGGAAGACCCAGCGCATAACGCTCGGCAACATTACGCAACTCGCGCACGTTGCCCGGCCAGTCGTGGCTCATCAGTGCCGAAAGCGTCTGCGGATCGAGCTGCGCAGGTTCGCGATCGAAACGTAACGAGGACAACTGCAGGAAGTGCTCGAACAATTGCAGGATGTCTTCGCGACGCTCGCGCAGGGGCGGCAGCTCCAGCGTCACCACGTTGAGGCGGTAATACAGGTCGCTGCGAAACTGGCTGGCTTTGCTCAGCTCGTTAAGGTCCGATTTTGTCGCGGCGATCACACGGCAATCGACGGCGACGCTCTGGTTGGAGCCCAGTCGTTCCAGCGTGCGCTCCTGCAAGACCCGCAGCAGTTTGATCTGCAGGTTGATCGGCATGCTTTCCACTTCGTCGAGAAACAGGGTGCCGTTGTGGGCGTGCTCGATCTTGCCGATCCGACGTTTGCCGGCACCGGTAAAAGCATTGGCTTCGTGGCCGAAGATCTCGCTTTCGAACAGGTTTTCCGGCAGGCCGCCGCAGTTGAGCGCGACGAACTGACTGGAATGACGGCGACTGAAATCATGCAGGCAGCGGGCGACCAGTTCCTTGCCGGTGCCCGTCTCGCCTTCGATCAGGACGTTGGCCGAGGTGTCGGCGACGTTGACGATCAATGCACGCAGATTCTGCATGGCGGCCGAGCGGCCAATGATTTTGCCCTCCAGCGAATCGCGTTCGGCGAGTTGTCGACGCAGCGACCAGACCTCCCGAGCCAGCCCGCGTTGCTCCAGCGCACGCCGTGCTACGTCCACCAGCCGCTCAGGCGAGAAGGGCTTTTCCATGAAATCGTAAGCCCCGTCACGCATGGCGCCGACAGCCATCGACACGTCCCCGTGACCGGTGATCAACACCACCGGCAGCGTACGGTCGCGTTCCTTCAGGCGCTTGAGCAGCTCAAGGCCGTCGATCCCTGGCAGGCGAATATCGCTGATGACAATCCCGGCAAAGTCGTCGCGGACCATCGCCAGCGCCTCTTCGGCGCTGCCAACGCCCTGACTGTGGATGTCTTCCAGTGCCAGCGCCTGTTGGCAGCCGAGCAGGACATGAGGATCGTCTTCGACGATGAGGACGGTTAGATCAGTGTTCATTTTCATGCCTCACCGGGACGTAGGAGCGCGCTTGCCCGCGAATGCTTTCTCTGGAGTTGGAAAGTGGTGACTGACACACTGCTGTCGCGGGCAAGCGCGTTCCTACAGGAGTGTGAGTTATCAGGTGTTTCATGAAGAAATTCCCGTCGCAACCAACGGCAACATCAACACGAACATCGTGCCACCTTCCGCCGGGTCTTCGGCATTGAGGCTTCCTCCTGCCGCAGCAGCGAGACTGGCCGACAGGGTCAGGCCCAGTCCCAGACCCTGCTCGCCGGGCTTGGTGGTGAAGAACGGTTCGAACAGATGCTTGCGTGCTTCGGCGTCGATGCCGTGGCCGTTGTCGCGAACACGCAGTCGATACCGGCCTTCGCACATCTCGCCTTCCAGCCAAAGCACGGGCAGCGGTTGCGCCTGCATGGCATCGAGTGCGTTGCCGATCAGGTTTACCAGAATCTGCTCCAGACGGGTCTGGTCGATTGCCAGCGTCACATTGTCGAATTGCTGATGCAGGTCCAGCGCGCTGTTCTCCAACCGTCCGGCCAGCAGCTGCAAAGCCGCCTCGACCGCCTTGCTCAGCGACGCCTGGCCCTTGTCTTCGCCGCGTCGGGCAAACGCACGAAGGCTCGCGGTAATGCGGCCCATGCGATCGATCAGATCATTGATGGTGCGCAAATTGGTGCTTGCAGTGTCCAGCGCGCCGCGCTCGATGAAGCGCACAGTGTTGCCCGAAAGCGTACGCAGCGCCGCCAGCGGTTGGTTGAGTTCATGGGCGATGCTGGTAGACATCTGCCCGATGGCCGCCAGCTTTCCGGCCTGCACCAGTTCATCCTGCGCCTGACGCAACGTCTCTTCGGCCTGACGCCGCTCACGTATCTGCCCCTTGAGGCGTTCGTTGCTGGCGCGCAAGTCGGCGGTGCGTTCGGTAATCCGACGCTCCAGTTCGTTGTTCGCCTGTTCCAGTGCTTCGCGGGCGGCGAGGCGGGTGGAAATCACCTTGCGCCGCTCGTTCCAGGCGATCAACAGAAACGCCACCAGCGCGCAGGCCACCGCCACCAACATGCCTTGGTTGGCGGCTTCGCGGCGCAGGTCTTCCAGCGGTGTCAGCAAGGTGAGATGCCACGGCGTGTCCGCCAGATCGCGGGTCTGCGCCAGATAGCTCACCACGGTGTGCTCATGATCGACGCTGCTGTTGGCGGGGAAGGTCAGCTTCTCCACACCCTCGGAAATCAGTTCGCGTTCCAGCGGCACCAACTCGTTGAGCGGCCACCAGTAATATTGCAGGCTGCGCGCCAGGCGTTCCTTGATTTCCGCTGTCAGTGGGCGAACCGATTTGAGACGCCGCGCCGGGTCGCTGGACAGAATGATGATGCCGTTCTCATCGCTGACGAAGGCTTCCAGACGCGCCCGCTGCCAGCGCTCTTCCAGCGCTTCGAGCCGCACCTTGATCACGGCGACGCCGATGATCTTGCCTTTCTCTTCCAGCCCATGCGCAAGGTAGTAACCCGGCTCGCCGGTGGTGCTACCGATGCCGTAGAAGCGGCCGGGCATGCCACGAATGGCGTCCTGGTAATAGGCACGGAAGGACAGGTCTTCACCCAGATAACTGTCGGCGTCGCGCCAGTTACTGGTGGCGAGCACACGGCCAGTGGTGTCGAGCACATAGATGGCGCGGCTGCGGCTGCGGCGGTTCAGGCCTTCGAGGTAGCCGTTGACCTTGGTTCTCAACTCCGGCGATGGATCGTTGAGCAGGTCGGAGACATTGGATTCGAGCTCCAGCACGCTGGGCAGGTAGTTGTACTTGTTGATTTCGCTTTCGACGGTGCGGGCGTGCAGTTCGAGTTGACGCTGTCCGTTTTCGCCGAGTGCCTGGATGCCGTTCTTTTCGCTGTACAGATAGGTGACATAGCCGAGCGCGATCATCAGCACAATGACCAGCGGCGGCAAGAACAGGTGGCGGATCAGGCGGGGTTTCACGGCAAGTGATGGCGGCGCGTTAAGAGGTGGATCGCATTTCATCACAGTCGTCCTGGACCGACCAGCCGCTCGTGTCATGGATGTCGACACGAACGGCCAGCGGGTTTTGTGCCCTTGTGAGGCATTGAATCAATCAGTGCTGCAGGATCTTGTTGAGGAACTGCTGGGCACGTTCGGAACGTGCGCTGACGTCGCCGAAGA
>Ga0160447_100986_pt1 | contig 11767 bp, 8 predicted proteins | sample HID1973K_E1MG_FD_108222 | JGI IMG/M metagenome (GOLD analysis project Ga0160447, IMG submission 108222) | Enriched mosquito-associated microbial communities from UW Madison campus, WI, USA - HID1973K_E1 MG | ecosystem: Host-associated > Arthropoda: Insects > Digestive system > Unclassified ...
CAAAGCATCACGGTGTACGGGCAGCAAGAGCCACTGCGGCCCGACATGGTGGTGGAGGCGGACATCCTGGGCGAGCGCCGGCGGCTCTATGAATGGCTGTTCGAGCCGCTCTATTCGCTCAGCGGCGCCTTTGAACATTGACTGCCGCTTTGTAGCTCGGCCCTGCCTGGGCCACAGGCCAGTTCGTCACCGATGTCGCGCTACGGCGCTTTCGAGGGTGCTTTGCGCAATGCGGCGAAACCGACCTGCCGCCGCGGACTCGGCTGCCAGACGATGAGCAGGTCGCTTTCGCTGTCCGCAGAGCCGCTGTCGCTCGCGGGCAGAATGCGGATGTCCGCATCGGTGGCGGGCAGGGGGCGCAGTTCGCCCAGGACCTGCTTGATCGCGCGAAGATTGAGCAGTGCGCCGTGTCGCAAGGGTACGGTGTTGCGCAATGCGGTGGCGCGACCGATGTCCGGCAGGAACTGCACGCGCCCCACCCTGCCCGGCACCACGGCGAAAGTCAGCGTGCCCTCGCTCGAGTGGGAAGCGACGACGACGCGCGTGGTGACGTAACCCCGGGCGACGATCACGTTCTGCAGGCGTTGCAGTGCGATCTGCAGCCCTGTCGGCCCGATGCAGCGGCCCGAGACCGGGTCGTCCTGCCGGTCCACGTAGCGCAATGCCCAGCGGTAGTGCGGCGTGGCATCGCCGCTCATGGCCAGCGAGCGGATGAGCGTGCACGCGGGCTCGTCGGGTATACGCGGTCCCACCCCTGGTCTCGTCGCATCGGCGGTACCGCCGACATGGCCGGCAAGGCGGGACATCGTTTCAACGACAGGGGGCGCGAGCGCTTGCGCAAACGCCGAAAGTGGCAGCAGTGCCAGCCACAATCCGCAGCGCAACCGCGTCGCTGGAGACCTGGGCCTTGCCTTTATCTGCCGGCTGTCCCGGCCAGGATTCACCTGTGTATTCATTGCGCACTCCATTGTCCCCTGATGCCTTGGCGTCGTTCCCGCGTTCGCCGCTGGCTAGACTAGGAAGCAAATGGGTCCAGAAGAATTGGAATTTTCTTAAGCGACGTCGATTGATCGCATTCATCCCGCTGTATTCCTTCGCGGGGCGAGCTCACATGACGCAGCCCGGGCGCCAGCTAACTTGCGGTGCCATGAGTCGCCCACCGCCACCGCTGGCCAAGCCCGTCGATGAAATTCCCGCTGGCAGCCTGGCGGCGCTGCGCCGAGCAGCCGCCGGATGCCGGCGCTGCGATCTCTGGCGCGAGGCGTCGCAGACGGTGTTCGGGAACGGTCCGGCACGTGCCCGGCTGATGGTCATCGGTGAACAGCCCGGCGATCGCGAGGACCAGGCCGGGCGACCCTTCGTAGGCCCCGCGGGCGAGTTGCTGCGTTCGCTGATGGCCCAGGCCGGCCTCGACCCAGCGACCGTCTACCTCACCAACACGGTGAAGCATTTCAAGTTCCAGCGGCGCGGCAAACGCAGGTTGCACCAGCGGGCCAACGCGGCTGAACAGGCTGCCTGCCGTCCGTGGCTGGCCGCCGAGCTGGCGCGGCTGCGTCCGCCGCTGGTGCTGGCGCTCGGCGCGATGGCAGCGCAGACGGTGTTCGGCAATGGATTTCGGCTCAGCGTCGAACGTGGCCAGTGGCGTTTGCTGGACGAACATACGCGGGCGATGGCGAGCTGGCACCCTTCGGCGATCCTGCGCATGCGCGAGCCGGAGCGCAGCGCGACCCAGGCGCTGTTGTTGCGCGACCTGCGCAGCGTCGCGCGGGCGTTGGCCTAGGCGGGCCAGAACAACCGGTTCATCCATGTCGTCGGCTTGCTCACGCGCAGCGACGGTCGATTTACGCCCGGACGGTGAATGTGGCCACATCTTCCGTGGAGAATCGTCATGGCTACCGACAAGAATTCGCTGGACAACTCGCTCGATCACATCGAAGCCCGCGACCAGAACCGCGATCCGATCACCGGCGCGCCGGGTTCGCATCCGGTCGGCGTGGGCTTGGGTGGCGCCGCGGGCGGCTTGGCAGCCGGCGCATTGGCCGGCACCACGTTCGGCCCGATCGGCACGCTGGTCGGCGCTGTGGCCGGCGTCGTCATCGGTGCGGCGGCGGGCAAGAGCGTGGCCGAACGCATCGACCCCACGGTCGAGACCGAATACTGGCGCGGTGAATATCAGCAGCGCCCCTACTATCGCGCCGATCGCGGCTATGACTATGACCGCGATTACCTGACTGCCTATGGTTTCGGCCTGCAGGCGCGAGAGGCCGAACCGGGCCGCCGCTGGGAAGAGGTCGAGGGCGCGCTGTCCGATGCTTGGCCGAGCAACCGCGGGCCCTCTCGCCTGGAGTGGGAAGACGCGCGTCCGGCCGCCCGCGACGCCTGGGATCGCGCCGATCGCACGTACCGCACGTACGCCGACAGCGACACCCATTTCGCCAGCGAGTTCGATCGCGCCGGCTATCGCGATCCGGCCTTGGGCTATGAGGACTATCGGTCTGCCTACCGCTATGGCACGCAGGCACGCGGCCGCTATGCCGGTCGACGTTGGGACGACGACGTGGAACGCGACCTGCAGCAGGGCTGGGAGTCGGCACGCAGCGATTCGCGGCTGGACTGGGACAAGGCGCGCGAGGCCGTGCGCGAAGCCTTCGATTCCGAGCGCTTCGATGGCCATCCGGCGCGAGGCAACCCGCCCGATCCGCGGCTCTAAGCCCGAGTTGATGTAAGCCCGGGTTGATCGGGCCGCGGTTGCGGCTGAAGCGATCCCAGCTTCAGCCGCTCAGGCGTTCCACGCCGAGATGCGGAACTGCAGCCGGCCCTTGACGCCGGGCCGCGATGGAATGCGCTTGCCGTCAGCCGACAGCGTGTAGCTGTCGAACGGGATGTCGATGTCCACGCGGCTTTGCCGCAATCTTTCCGCCGCTACGTCCACATCATGCGTGGCGCCTACCACGCCGGTGTCCTGCCAGGCGTATTTGACCTTCCATGCCGAGCCCTCGCGCAGTGGCGGGATCATTTCCAGGATGATCGAGTTGCGGAACAGGTAACCGCCCTCGTAGTGCTGGTTGATCCACAGTTTCCGCTCGATCTCGTAGTCCGGCACGCGGATGCCCAAGGTCATGCCATAGGACAGCGAACGCTTGCTCGGATCCACGCGTGCGGCATTGGCCAGGAAGATCGAAGACAAGTAGTGCGGGACTTCCTTCTGCCACGTCGCATGGCGGATGCAGGCGACCGAATCCTCTTCGGCCACGCGGCGGGTCAGGTACCACAGCTTGCCGCGCGGCGAGGCCAGCATCTCGACCTGATACAGCGCGTCGATCTCGCGGCCCTGGTCGGCGGCCTGCTGTATCGGCTCGGGCAGTCGGATCTCGTCCAGCTGCATCCATATGTCCACGCGCACGTCGCCAAACAGGAAGCGCGCCAGGTTCTGGAAGGCTTCTTCGCTGTTGACGATGCCGTAGAAGCCCGAATGCGAGCGAAAGGCATAAGCGCGAGCGGCGTAATCGCCCAGGCTGCCGTCGGGATTGACGCCTTGCACGGTGGCGTTCTCGACCTTGACCAATCCATCGCTGCCATTGCCGACGAACACGCGCGACAGCCCGGCCGCCGCATCGTAATCGGAGCGGTTGGTGCCGACCATGCAGAAGACCTGACGCGAGGGGAAGCGCGCTTCCGGCAGCAGGTCGACGCGGCCGCCGTGCTTCTTCGACAACTCGCCCAGCGCCAGGTACTGCGGCATGCGCTTGTCGCGATCGAAGTTGTCGATGTCGAAAGCGGACAGCCAGCTCGGCACGTTGCCGCCCGCCGCATCGATGCCATTGTGCGGCGTGGCGTAGGTGAACAACTTGTCCACGCAGCCGTGGGTGCCGGCCGGATCCAGCGCCGGATTTTGCAGGAACGCACGGCAGACCAGCCCGCCCATCGAGTGGGCGACCAGGTAACAACGAAACTGCTCGGGCGTGACCTGATTGCCGGGGTTCGCGCAGATCAGCGTGCGCACGCGTTGGATCAGCTCGGACAGCTTCTTCGCCGAGTCCTCGATGCTGGGCGTCTTGCCTCCGCCGAACAGCGACGACGACGGGTCGTAATAGCGATGGATGACGATCGAGCGCGAGCTCAACTGGTTGCCGGTCGGCTGGCCGTCGGGGCTGGCCTCCCAGCCCGGGTCCAGGATGTCCTGGCCGTCTTCGTAGACGTCGCCATAGCCGAACTCGGACATCAGCCGCACCACCGGGGACTCGAACACGTACTTGCGCGGTGGCCGATCGCGCTCGGCGACGGCGCGGTAGACCGTGGAGCCGAGGTTGAAGCCGCAGAACGGATCGGCACTGGTCTGGTCCATTTCGCCACGCGTCATTGCATAGCCGCGCACGTAGATGACCGGGTAGTACGGCGCCTTCATCGGCGTCCTTTCGCTGGCCTTGGCCATGGCTTTCTCCTTGGATGAATGCGTGGGGGCACTGCGGAGACGACGGTTGATCCGAGGAGGCAGTGTGCCAATTCGCCGGCTCAGCGGACGAGACTGCGGTCGCGATCGCCGCGCTCTCCCTCCATTGAGGGACCGGCCCTTGCCCCGAATGAAGCAGGACAGGCCGGGGCGGCCGTGACAGGCTGCGCCCAGTCATCCTGCGGGAGTGTGCGATGAAGCGACTGAGCGGATTGTTGCTGTCCACCGCGCTGCTGGCCGGTGCGTTGCCGATGGCAGCCGTGTCCGCCGCCGAGACGTCTGGTCCGCTGCGGATCGAGGTCAAGCCGTTCGTGCTGCTGCCCGCCGATGCCCGGCATCCCGAGGGCATGGCCGTCGATCCGGCCAGCGGCACCCTGTTCGTCGGGACGTTCGACGCACGCGAGCCTGCCACGGCCCGGCGCAACCAGTTGCTGAGGCTGTCGCCCGATGGGCAGCTACAGGCCAGCCGCGCCTTCGGCGCCACGCCCCTGACCGGCGTGGCTTACGCCGACGGCCAGGTCTATGTGCTCAATTTCGGCGCCTCGCGATTGCAGCGGCTGCCGGCGGACTTTGGCGCCGACACGCCGGTGCAGGACGTGGCCCGCTTCGCCGCACTCGACCCGCCCGCGCCGACAACGCGCCACGTCGCCAACCCCGATGGCAGCGAGGACGTAATCGACTACGGCTCGAAGGGTTTTCCGGCGATCAACGGCATGGTGTTCGACCGCGCCGGCAACCTGTATGTCTCCGATTCCTTCCAAGGCGCCCTCTACCGCATCGACGATGCGCAGCACTGCGCCCCACCGTGCGCGGTGAAGCTGATCTCACGCGACCCGCTGCTGGCCACCACCGGCGCGCTGCCGTTCGGCGCCAATGGCCTGGCGCTGGACGCCGCCGAGCGCACCCTGTACATCAACAACGCCGGCGACGGGCGAGTGCTGAAGATGGCTTTGCCGAACGGCCAGGTCTCGGTCCTCGCCGACAGCCTGCATGGTGCCGATGGCCTGCTGTTCCACGACGGCTGGCTGTGGGTGGCGACCAACCGGGACGACGCCGTGGTCGCAATCGATGAGCAGGGTCTGGTGCGGGCACGCGCCGGGGCATTCGAAGGCATCGCGGGCGATGGTTCGCCGCGCGGGCTGCTATTTCCCGCGGCAAGCGTGGTGCAGGGCCATCGCATGATCGTGGCCAACCTGGCATTGCCACTGACACCGGCCAGTGGCGATGAATGGGAGGAGCGGGTGACGCGTTGGAATCTGGCGCAGTTCGAGCTGCCGGGCGCACGCTGACCTCCACCGGCCAGGCGGGGGCGAACGGCCGCCCCCGCCGGTGTCCCCAGCGCCCAGGCCTATCGCCAGTTGTAGTTGAACGACACGCCGATGATGCGCGGCTCGTTGTAGACCGCCGCCATGTAGTTCTCGATGACGCCCTTGAGGTTCTTCTCGTCGGTGATGTTGCGCGCGAACAGGGCGACTTCATAGGCACCGTAGCCGCCGGTATAGCCCAGCTGCAGACCGCCTTCGAAGTTGCCATCGGCGTTGAACTCGGCGCTGTCGTAGAGCACGAAACTGGTGTAGCCCTGCTTGTTCCAATCGGCGGCCACGAAGAACGCGCCGCTGTCGCTGACCGGAATGTCGTAGCGCGCGGCCAGGTTGAGGTTGTACTCGGGCGCGTTGGGCAGCGGGTTGCCGTCGATCTGGGCAAAGGTGTTGGGGCCGACCTTGATCGTGGGGTCGTTGACGTTGCAAACGACGATGCCGTTGAGGGCGCAGACCTGCGCGTAGACGCGACCGTCCTGGATTTCGCTGTGCAGCAGGCTCAGGCCGGCGCTGATCGACAGGTTCGGGATCGGCCGCCAGTCCAGGTCCGCTTCCAGGCCATAGGCGCGCGCCTTGTCGGCGTTGAACAGCACGCCGTTGCCGTTGGAATCGTTGCCGTTGAGCTGGATGTCGTCGACGGTGTAGGTGAACGCGGTGGTATTCAGGCGCAGGCGATTGTCGAGCAGGCTGCTCTTGAGGCCGGCCTCCCACGACAGGATCGTCTCCGAATCGGCGGTGGTGAAGTCGGCATTGAACACCGCAGACCGTCCCTGGATGGTCGGGCCGCGGAAGCCGCGCGCCACGCGGGCATAGACATTGAGCTCGGGTTGATCGTATACAGCGCGCTCAGGTCCCAGCTCGGCGTGGTATCGGACATCTCCACATCGGTACGGCCGCGATAGGTGACCACGCCGGCGGCGGTATCGGCGGTCTTGAGCAGGCGGGTGCGCTTCTCGTCCTCGGTCTCGCGCAGGCCGGCGGTGATCGTCAGCGCATCGGTGGCCTGCCAGCTGAGCTGGCCGAACGCGGCCCAGGAAGTGTTGGTGTTGCGCAACCGCACCCAGTTGTTCGGATTGCGCGCCGCACCTTGCAGGAACCAGGCACGCTGGTAGAAATCGGTGACGTCGCGGCCGTCGAACCAGTACGCGCCGACCTGCCATTTCAAGGTCTGCTCGCCATTGCTGGCCAAGCGCAGTTCCTGGGTCCACTGGTCCAGGTCACGCACCTGGCCCATCGACTGGCCATAGCCGTTCGGCACGCCATTGAACGGGAAGTCGGTGGCAGCGCCACCATCGGTGTCGCCGCGCGAATAGCCGGACGTGGTTTCGTAGGCGGTGATCGAGGTCAGCGTGGTGGGGCCGAAGTCGTAGCTCGCCTTGATCGAGCCGCCGTAGGTCTTGTAGGCCTGAGGGTTGTCCTGGGCCTCGTCGTAGCGCACGCGGCCGCGCGCCACGTCAACGTCGTTGGAGCCGCGCGTGATCGCATTGCGCAGGAACAGCGTCGAGGTGCCGTCATAGTCGCGGGCATGCGCCGAGGCCAGCAGCGAGAACTCGTCATTGGGCTTCAACAACAGTTGCAGGCGCGCGTTGCGGTCGTCAAAGCCGCCCATCGCGTCCGGCTTCGGCGTGACCGTGCCATCCGCGCTGGGGCCGTTGTAGTCATTGTCGACGTAGTCGTCGCGATGCTGGTAAAGCGCCGAGAGGCGGAACGACAGCACGTCATTGATCGGGCCACCGAAGCCACCGTCGAGGTTGACGCTGTTGTAGCTGCCGTAGCTGGCCGAGACGCGGCCGCTGTAGTCCTCGCTCGGCTTGATGCTGTCGAACTTGATGATGCCGGCGGTGGTGTTGCGGCCGAACAGCGAGCCCTGCGGACCACGCAGCACTTCGACCTGGTCCACGTCGTAGACCGGGTTGGACTTGAGCACCACGTGCTCGAGCACGACATCGTCCTGGATGATCGAGACCGGCTGCGAAGCGCCGAGGTAGAAATCGATGTTGCCCAGGCCACGGATATAGAAGCGCGGGAAGATGCGGCCAGTGGTGGTTTCCGCGTACAGGCTGGGCACGCGGCCGGACAACGCGAGCAGCGTGTCGTCGCCACCAGCGGTGAACCCGCGCATCTGCGCGCCCTGCACCACGCCCACCGAGATCGGCACTTCCTGCAGGTTCTCTTCGCGGCGCTCGGCGGTGACGGTGATCGCGTCCAGCGCGGTGGCTTCGCGCTCGGCGGCGCGCGCGGGCGGAGCCGGCGTTGCGGCCTGCTGGGCCTGGGCGGTGGCGGCGAGCGAGGTCAGCAGCAGTGCGGCGCAGCTGAGCGCCAGCGGCGTGCGGCGCGGCAGGGTCGTGGCAAAGCGGGAGGTGGTGCGGCGTTCGGGCATGGCGGGCAGCGACGACAGCGTCATCGGGGTTCCTTTGGCGGGTGGCGGAAGACGATTCCCTCGACCCGCTCCGGCCATGCCGCGCCGGGCCTAGCCGGGCACAGTAGGACAGCTGTGTTGCAGAAAGATGGCATGCACCTCGCTGGCGGGGCCTGTGGGCAGGCGCAGCTCAATTCCGGGCAAACAACGCTGTGCGCAACTGCAGAACCGCCTCTATCGCCAGCACGACCCCGAAGCCGCGTGCACCGAAGAAAGCACAGAAAAGCATGTAAACGACGCACGCGAGCCACGCCGTCCTGACCTGCGTGCGAGTCAGGCCTGGCTGCAACGGTGCACACACGAGCAGCAAGGTCAGTGCGGGCAACAGGAGCGGCAGGAAGAAGTTGTCCCAGCCGCCGGCGGAACTGTGGATATACCCATGCGGCCATCGCTCCACGAGGACGGCGGCGAGCCAGGCGCTGGCGATGAATGCGGCGAGGATCCAGCCGGAGACTGCCGCGATCGCCTGCCACTTCCTGTGCTGCATCCGCCCTCCTGGCGCTGGAGCGTGTCGCCAATACCTTCCGCGCAGGCGGTCGCCATGGCGCGGAGGGTTCCTGGTCGCAGCTGAAGCCGCTCCCACAGTTGCCTTGCGGGAGGGCCCAATTGCGAATCAGCAGAGGTTAGGTCGAGCGAACGTGCGCTGTCCTTGCACAAGTGCAGCCGTTGCGCGGCGAAGGCGTTACTTCGCCGCCACTTCGGCGCTCGTCACCCGTACCGCATCGCCGTTGGCGATGCCGTCGGGCGGGTTGTCGATGACGCGATCGTCCGGCTTCAGGCCGTCGGCGAACTCGACGACATTGCCGAGGTCGCGGCTGATCGTGACGTTGCGCAGCTGCGCATGGTTGTTGGCATCCACCACGGCCAGGCGCACGCCGTCCTTGCCGAGGATGAGCGCGCTGGGCGGCAGGCCGAGCGCGCTGTCGGTGCTGGGCAGGTCGAAGCGCACGGTGGCGTAGCCGCCGGGCAGCAGGCCGCCGGCGGTGTTGTCCACCGCCAGCTGCACGCGCATCGCGCCGGAGGTGGAATCGATCGCCTGTGACAGCGATTGCACCGTGGCATCGAAGGTCTGGCCGGGCCGCTCCGGCACGGTCAGCTTCGCGTGCGTGCCGGGCTGGATCGAGGCGACCTGGCGCTGCGGGACGTTGACGTAGACGCGCAGACGGCTCAGGTCGGAGACCACGAACAGCTCGCTGCCCTCGCTCATGCCGGTGTTGATCAGCGCGCCAACGTCGGTGTTGCGCGCGGTGACCACACCGTCGAACGGCGCGACCAGCTGCTTGTAACGGGCCAGCGTCTGCGCGCGGGCCACGTTGGCGCTCAGTGCCTGCGCGGTGGCCTGGCGCGACTGGCTGGTGGCGCTGCGCTCGTCGGCGTCCTGGCGCGAGACCAGGCGGCTGTCGACCAGCCGCTGCCAGCGCTGCGCGGTTGACTGTGCGATCTGCGCATCGCTGCGTGCGCTGGCGAGTTCAGCCTGGGCCTGGCTGAGCTCCTGGTCCAGGTCGGGAGTCTCGATCTCGGCCAGCACCTGGCCGGCCTTGACCGGCTGGCCGATGTCCACGTTCCAGCGCTTGAGATAGCCGCTGACGCGCGCGTAGATCGGCGCCCGCGACCAGGCTTCGACGCGGCCGGGCAGTTCCAGCGCTTCCACCGGTACCGCTTGCGGACGGATCACGCCGACCGAAGGAATCGCACGGTCCTCGGCGCGTTGCTCGAGCTGGTTGGCTCGCGTGTAGCGCACGAACAGGCCACCAGCGACGGCGGCCACGACGATCACGGCGACGAGCACCTTGCCACCGCGGCGCGACGGTTGCGGAGAGGAAGTCTGGGGGGAGGAGAGCGGTTGCGACATGTCAGGACACTCCCGCAGCCGGCTGCGGCTGCGCGAAAACGGGACGACGGGAAGTACGGCCGTGCACCACGCTGAACAGCACGGGCACGAAGACGAGGGTGGCGAAGGTGGCGAAGATCAGGCCGCCGATCACGGCGCGGCCCAGCGGCGCGTTCTGCTCGCCGCCCTCGCCCATGCCCAGCGCCATCGGCAGCATGCCGATGATCATCGCCAGCGCGGTCATCAGCACCGGACGGAAGCGCACGAAGCCGGCCTCCAGCGCCGCGGCGGTGGCATCGCCGAGATGTTCCAGGCGTTCGCGCGCGAAGCTGACCACCAGCACGCTGTTGGCGGTGGCCACGCCCATGCACATGATCGCGCCGGTCAATGCCGGCACCGACAGCGTGGTGTCGGTGAGGAACAGCATCCACACGATGCCGGCCAGTGCGGCCGACAGCGCGGAAACAATCACCGCCGGATCCAGCCACGACTGGAAGTTGACCACGATCAGCAGGTAGATCAGCACGATCGCGCCGAGCAGGCCGAACAGCAGGCCGGAGAATGCGCGGTTCATCGTCTGCACCTGGCCCATCAGCTCGACATGCGTGCCCTTGGGCACCTGGTCGGCGGTTTCGGCCAGTACCTTGCGGATGTCGGCGGCCACTGCGGCCAGGTCGCGATCCTCGGTGGCAGCGTGGATCTGCACCATCGGCTGGATGTTGTACTGGCTGACCAGCGCACTGGCATTGCTGCGGGTGAACTGGGCCACGCCACCGAGCGTGGTCTCGGCGGTGCGGGTGCCGTTGCCGACCGGCAGGTTCTGCAGTGCGGTCAACGAATCGATCTCACGCTGCGGGGTCTGCATCACGATCGAGTACGTCACCCCGTTGGCCGGATTGAGCCAATAGGTGGGCGCGACCTGGCTGCTGCCGGCCAGGTTGACGACCAGCGAGTTGGTGACATCGCGGGTGGTCAGACCAAGCTGCTGGGCCTGAGTGCGGTCCAGGTCGACGTTGAAGCGCGGTGCGCGGCGCGACTGCTGGATGCGCGCATCGGCCACGCCGGGGATCGCGCGCAGGCGCTTGAGCACGGTCTGCGCGTAGGCGTAGTTGCCGTCGAGATTGCTGCCGCGGATCTGGATGTCGATCGGGGCCGGTGCGCCGAAGTTGAGGATCTGGCTGACAATGTCCGCCGGTGGGAACGAGAACGTGGTGTCCGGGAAGCGCTTGGGCAGCACGTCGCGCAGCTTGCGCACGTAGTCGGCGGTCGGCTCGTGGCCTTCGCGCAGGGCGATCTGGAAGTCGCCATCCTGCGGGCCCATCACGCCGGTGTTGTTGTAGGTCAGGTTGATCGCGCTCGGCGGCAGGCCGATGTTGTCGACCATCGTCTCGATCTCGTGCTCCGGGATCACCTCGCGGATCGCACGCTCGATCTGCGCGAAGCGCGCGGCGGTCTCTTCCACGCGGGTACCGACCGGCACGCGTACGTGCATCAGCACCTGGCCCGAGTCCACCGAGGGGAAGAAGTTCGCGCCGAGGAACGGCACCAGCGCAAACGACAGCACCACCGCAGCGGCGAACATCGCGATGAAGCGGCCGCGGTTGCGCAGCGCACCTTCGAGCAGGCCGCGGTAACGCTCGCGCACGCGCTCGAAACGCGCCTCGAAGCCACGCTGCAGGCGCACCAACGGATTGCGCGACGGCGGCAACACCGCATCGTTGCCGTGCAGGTCGGTGTGCGCGGCATGC
>Ga0160447_100991_pt1 | contig 11737 bp, 14 predicted proteins | sample HID1973K_E1MG_FD_108222 | JGI IMG/M metagenome (GOLD analysis project Ga0160447, IMG submission 108222) | Enriched mosquito-associated microbial communities from UW Madison campus, WI, USA - HID1973K_E1 MG | ecosystem: Host-associated > Arthropoda: Insects > Digestive system > Unclassified ...
CATGCGGCTCTCCACTTCGTTATTTCAGAAAATACAAAAGCCGCTGCAAGGCAGCGGCCGGAGTTCGGAGCGGCACCCTAAGTGCCGCAAGCCCCGTCAGAGCGGGGCCGCCCGAGGAAAGCCGATTGACTGGCCTCCTCAAGCATAGACAGCCACTACTTGATCGTCAGGGCTTCCAGCTTGCCGCTGTTGCCGAAGACGTAAATGGTGTTGCCCGACACCAGTGGACGTGCACGCAGGCCGTCACTGTCGATCTTTTCACGGCCAACGAAGTGACCGTCGACCTGACTCAGCAGGTGCAGATAGCCTTCCATGTCGCCGACGGCTACATAGCTGGAGAACACTTCCGGCGAACCCAGTTGACGACGGGCCAGCGAATCGTTGCTCCATAGCGCGGTGGACGAACGCTCATCGACGCCTTCCACGGTGCCGTTTGCCAGCGAAACGTAAACGCTGCCGAAGCCCTGGGCAACGCCCGAGTAGCTCGACGCATCACGCTGCCACAGGACACGCCCGCTCTGCAGTTCAAGACCTGCTACGCGCCCCTGGTAAGTCGCGACGTACAGGGTGGTGCCCGACAACAGCAGGCCGCCGTCGATGTCGACGACACGATCCAGCTCGGAACGGCCTTGCGGAATCGCAACGCGTTGCTCCCAGACAGGAACGCCGTTGCTGATGTCCAGTGCCACGACCTTGCCAGTCGACAGGCCTGCAACGGCCAGTTGATTGGTGACGATCGGAGCGCCAGTACCGCGCAGGGTCAGAACCGCAGGACTGCTGTCGTAGATCCAGCGCTGATCACCCGTGGCGGCATCGTAACCGATGACCTTGTCATCCTGAGTCTGGGCAACAACGACATCGCCGTTGGTTGCCGGAGAGGACAGCACTTCACTGGTGGCCTTGGCCTTCCACTTCTGTTCGCCGGTGGCCTCGTCAAGAACGATGACTTCGCCACGCAGGGTGCCCAGCATGACCATGCCGAAGCCGACGCCGACAGCACCGGAAACAGGCTGCTCAAGCTCCTTTTTCCAGACCACGTCACCGCTGCTGCGGTTGATCGCCATGACCAGACCGTTGGCATCGGCAGCGTAGATGTTCTCGCCGTCGATAGCCGGAACCAGCATGTTATAGATGTCGCCCTGACCATCACCGACCGAGCGGCTCCACAGCTTTTGCAGGACCACTTCTTCTTTGAAGTCGGTCAGCTCGGCCGGAGGCAATTCCTTTTTGCTGTTGCTGCTGCAACCCGCGGCCAGAATGGCCAGAGCCAGCAATGCTGCATGTTTCCAACGAATCACGTCACGCATCCCCTTTCGCCAGATCGTCGAGCTTCATTTGCAAGCCACCCACTGCCGCTTCCTCGGAAAGCGCAGCCTTGGCCTTTTTGTATGCAGCGTAAGCATCGTCGGTACGACCCAACTGAACCAGCAGGTCGCCGCGCAGCTCTTCACGACTGGCCGCGAACGCCTTGTCGGCATCGCCGTCGAGCAGTTTCAGCGCGTCTTCTGCCTTGTTCTGGGCTGCCAGTACGCGAGCCAGACGTTGACGGGCGATTTCGCCCAGCGTCGGGTTGGCCGGCTTGTCGTTGACCGCTTTCAGCTCGCTTGCAGCGTCGTCCAGCTTACCGGTATCGACCGCGACCTTGGCCACGAACAGGCTGCCGTACTGGGCATAAGGAGTGCCGCCGAAATCGCTTTTCAGCTTCCCGGCAATTTCAGCCACACGACCGGCATCTGCCTGGCCGCTTGGCGTCAGAGCGGTTTCCAGCAACTGCTGGTACAGGGCCGAAGCACCTTGCGCCTGGTTGTTCTGATAGCGGTGCCAGGCCTGCCAGCCCAACACAACGATCACCGCGAGCAGACCGCCGGTGACCAGGGGCTTGCCGTTACGCTGCCACCAGTCTTTTACCGCTGCCAGCTGTTCATCATCGGTACTCGACACCCCAATACTCCTATCTAATTCGGCTGTTTATCAGCTTCAACCCTGCACGATGCAGGTGGCCAGGTGCTCGGACAGAGCATCCCAGGCAATATTTTGTTGTTCGCCCTGACCGCGCAGAGGCTTGACGCCCACTTCCTTGCGAGCCAGTTCTTCATCACCCAGGATCAGCGCATACAGCGCGCCGCTCTTGTCGGCCTTCTTGAACTGGCTCTTGAAGCTGCCAGCACCCGCATTGACCTGCAGACGCAGATTCGGTGCCTGATCACGCAGACGCTCTGACAATGCCAGCGCGGCCAGCTCTGCTGCCTCGCCAAAGGCACAGACGTAGACGTCGATCGTGCGCGAAATCTCTTCCGGCACCTGCTCCAGGGTTTCCAGCAGCAGAACCAGTCGCTCGATGCCCATGGCAAAACCCACACCCGTGGTCGGCTTGCCGCCCATCTGCTCGACCAGACCGTCGTAACGGCCGCCCGCGCAGACAGTACCTTGGGCACCAAGCTGATCGGTGACCCATTCGAAAACGGTCTTGCTGTAGTAATCGAGGCCGCGAACCAGTTTCGGGTTGATGACGTACGGAATCCCGGCCGCATCAAGACGCGCCTTGAGTCCTTCGAAGTGAACCCGTGATTCTTCGTCCAGATAGTCCGCCAGCTTCGGCGCATCGACCAGCACGGCCTGGGTTTCAGGATGCTTGGTGTCCAGCACGCGCAGCGGGTTGGTTTTCAGACGACGCTGACTGTCTTCGTCCAGTTGCTCCAGACGGGCCGACAGATACTCGACCAAGGCCTCACGATAGCGCCCGCGGGCCTCGCTGGTGCCCAGGCTGTTGAGTTCGAGCTTGACGGCATTACGGATGCCCAGCAGGCCCCACAGGCGCCAGGTCAATACGATGAGTTCGGCGTCGATATCCGGGCCGTCGAGGTTGAAAACCTCACAGCCGATCTGGTGGAACTGGCGATAGCGACCTTTCTGCGGACGCTCGTGGCGGAACATCGGACCGATGTACCACAGTTTCTGTACCTGACCGCCACCGGTGATGCCGTGTTCCAGCACCGCGCGTACGCAGGCCGCCGTGCCTTCAGGGCGCAGGGTCAGCGAGTCGCCGTTGCGGTCGGCGAAGGTGTACATTTCTTTCTCGACGATGTCGGTGACTTCGCCGATGGAGCGCTTGAACAGCTCGGTGAACTCAACGATCGGCATGCGGATCTGGCGATAACCGTAGTTATCCAGCAAACGCGATACGGTGCCTTCAAAATAGCGCCACAGCGGCGTCTGGTCCGGCAGGATGTCGTTCATGCCACGAATGGCTTGCAGAGACTTACTCACAAAAATTCCTTGGAAACTGGGTTAGCCGCGAACGATCAGCGCTGCGTCGGCCTGGGCTTTCTCGGCCGCTTTCTCGCGAATCAAGCGTTCCAGCTCGTCCACCAGATTGTCATTGGTCAGCTTTTGCGACGGCTTGCCATCGATGTAGATCAGGTTCGGCGTGCCACCGGTGAGGCCGATATGTGCCTCTTTGGCTTCGCCGGGACCGTTGACCACACAACCGATCACCGCGACATCGAGCGGAACCAGCAAGTCTTCAAGGCGCCCTTCCAGCTCGTTCATGGTCTTGACCACATCGAAATTCTGCCGCGAGCAGCTCGGGCAGGCGATGAAGTTGATACCACGGGAACGCAGGTGCAGCGACTTGAGGATGTCGTAGCCGACTTTCACTTCCTCGACCGGATCGGCGGCCAGCGAGATACGGATGGTATCGCCGATTCCTTCGGCCAGCAGCATACCTAGGCCGACGGCCGATTTCACTGTGCCTGAACGCAAACCACCTGCTTCAGTGATGCCAAGGTGCAATGGCTGGATGATTTGTTTGGCCAGCAAGCGATACGCTTCGACGGCCATGAATACGTCGGACGCCTTGACGCTGACTTTAAAGTCCTGGAAATCCAGGCGGTCGAGGTGCTCGACATGTCGCAAGGCCGACTCGACCAATGCTGCAGGCGTCGGCTCTCCGTATTTCTTCTGGAGGTCTTTTTCCAGGGAACCGGCGTTGACGCCGATGCGGATCGGAATACCGCGATCACGTGCCGCATCGACCACCGCGCGCACGCGGTCTTCGCGACCGATGTTGCCCGGATTGATGCGCAGGCAGTCGACGCCCAGTTCAGCCACACGAAGGGCGATCTTGTAATCGAAATGGATGTCAGCGACCAAGGGCACCTTGACCAGCTGTTTGATGCGCCCGAACGCCTCGGCGGCGTCCATGTCCGGAACGGAAACGCGAACGATGTCCACGCCAGCCGCTTCCAGGCGGTTGATCTGGGCGACGGTGGCGGCGACATCGTTGGTGTCGCTGTTGGTCATGCTCTGTACCGCGATCGGCGCGTCACCGCCGACCGGCACGGAGCCGACCCAGATTTTACGAGATTCGCGACGCTTGATCGGAGATTCGCCGTGCATGACTTATTGCCCCAGCTTCATGCGAGCCGTTTGGCCCGATGTATAAGGTGTAACGTCCACCGCCTGACCGTTGTAGCTGACCTGTGCCGCACGCGCTACGCCCAGACGCACTGCCAAAGGCGGCTTGCCACTGACATTCACGCTGTCGCCTGAACGCTTGAGGCCGCTGGTGAGCACCTTGCCATTACCGTCAGTGATCTGGAACCAGCAATCGGCGGTGAACTGGATCTGTACCTGACCGAAACCTTGTGGGACCGGTGCGGTTTCAGTGGTTGCCGGAGTCGTGGCGGGTGCAGGCGAAGGCGTTGCCGCCACCGGTGCACCCGGCACTGGCGCAGTGTGGGTCGGCGCTGTGGCGGGAGCCGGTGCGTTTGCGGCGGGTTTAGCGGTCGTCGGCGCAACAGGCGTTGTCGGAGCCGATGCGGCAGGCTCTGCATTGTTCAACGGCAAGGGTGCCGGCGTGCTGTTCTGAGCTTCGGCGACGGCCTGATCTTCCGGCTCGTCGAGCGGATGAATCTGCGTGGTGCCGTCGGCGCTCTCCACTTCGACATGCTCCATGCCCAGACTGGCCGGCTCTTTGCCACGCAAAGTCGCCTGATCCTGCCACCAGACGAATCCACCGCCGATCAGCGCGACCAGCAGCAACAGGCTGACGATGCGCAGGATATTGTGGGACAGGCGCACAGGCTCTTCGATACGGCCCAACGCGTGCACGTTACTGCCCTTGCCGTCGGTGCCGGTGTACTGGTCGAACTGGCTGACCAGTTCTGCCTGGTCCAGACCCATCAGTTTCGCGTAGGCACGAATGTAGCCCCGGGCAAAGGTATGGCCAGGAAGCTTGTCAAAGTCGCCCGACTCCACATAGCCGAGGGAAGTCGCGGTGAGGTTCAGCCTCAAAGCCACATCTGGCAGCGACCAGTTTTTGCTCTCGCGTGCCTGGCGCAACGTTTCACCAGGGTTGGTACGAGTGGCTGCTACAACTTCGGGATGCGCCGCTTTCATCATTGCTCCGACAGGTATTGCTGATATTCCGGCGTACCGGGATAGAGTCTTTTTAGTTGCAGGCCATAGCTGGCTGCCTTGTTGCGATCGTCATAAATCTTCGCCAACCGCGTACCCAGCAACAGACTACGTGCATTCTGGTCACTAAGCTGGCTGAAACGGTCGTAATAGTCACGCGCCGGCACATAATGCCTGTCTTCGTAAGACAACTCAGCCATTTCCAGCAAAGCACGCGGTTGTTGGCGATCAAGCCTCAAGGCCTTGGTGAATTCTTCGAGCGCAGCATCGCGGTTGCCCAGCTTCAATGAGGTCATGCCCAGGTTCTCGAAAACCCTGGCCCGTTCAGCATAAAGGTCATCATCGGCGGCCTGCTGAAATCGCTCGTAGGCCTCCTTGTAGCGCTTCTGCTCGTAAAGAAAACCACCGTAATTATTGAGGATGCGTGCATCCTTGGGACGGGAGGACAACGCTTTGGTGTAGTACTGACTCGCCAGATCCGGCTCCAGCTCGGCCTGGAATACCAACCCCAATGCAGCGTTGGCATCGGCATCGGAGCTGTCCAGCTCAAGCGCCTTCTTCAAAGGCGCCTTGGCGCGCTCCATCTGGCCCTGCTGCAGATAACCGAGGCCCAATTGCACATAGGCGTGGCGAGCCTCTTCACGTCCCTTGCCGGTACTCAGCGGATCGACGTTGCCAGTGGAAACACAACCAACCAGCAACGTGGCAAAACACAGCAGCAGCGCAGCGCGCAGGGACATAGAGATCCTCTCAGTCAAATTCGCAATCAGGTGCGAGCCGCAGTGACCTGAGCGCCTTCGGCCTCGGCACTGAGCTCGCGCACAGCGATGTAGCGTTCGCTGCGGCGAGTGCGGTCCATTACCTGACCGACCAACTGGCCGCAGGCAGCATCGATGTCCTCACCACGCGTCGTACGCACGGTGACGTTGTAGCCCGCCTGATGCAGCAGATCCTGGAAGCGACGGATCGCGTTGTTGCTCGGACGCTCGTAACCCGAATGTGGAAACGGGTTGAACGGGATCAGGTTGATCTTGCAGGGCGTGTCCTTGAGCAGTTCGATCATCTCGACAGCGTGTTCAGGACGGTCGTTGATGTCCTTGAGCAGGGTGTACTCGATGGTCAGAACGCGCTTTTCGCCCAGCGCCGACATGTAATTGCGGCAGGACTCGAGCAGCATTTTCAACGGGTACTTCTTGTTGATCGGTACCAACTGGTTGCGCAGCGCATCGTTCGGAGCGTGCAGCGAAAGCGCCAGCGACACGTCGATGTGCTTGGCCAGCTCATCGATCATCGGTACAACGCCGGAGGTGGACAGGGTCACACGGCGCTTGGAAATGCCATAGCCGAAATCATCCATCATGAGATGCATGGCGGAAATGACATTGTCGAAGTTCAGCAATGGCTCGCCCATCCCCATCATCACCACGTTGGTGATGGCACGGTCGATGGTGGCCGGGACACTGCCGAAGGATTTGTTGGCAATCCACACCTGACCGATGACTTCGGCGGCGGTGAGGTTGCTGTTGAAGCCTTGCTTGCCGGTGGAGCAGAAACTGCAATCCAGCGCGCAGCCCGCCTGGGACGAAACACACAATGTGCCGCGCTTGCCCTGCGGAATGTAGACGGTCTCGACGCAGCTGCCGGACGCCACTCGAACGACCCATTTGCGGGTACCGTCGGTGGAGATGTCCTCGCTGACGACTTCAGGACCACGAATTTCAGCACGGCGCTCGAGCTTTTCGCGCAGCGCCTTGCCGACGTTCGTCATGGCCTCGAAATTATCGACGCCAAAATGGTGAATCCACTTCATGACCTGACCGGCGCGGAAGCGTTTCTCCCCGATGGACTCGAAGAATTTTTCCATTTCCGGCTGGGTCAGACCCAGCAGGTTGATTTTGCCAGTTGTATCAGTCATGGATTCACCCTCACTCGCAGCAGCAGCTTAGCGAGTGGTTACCTCGGTAGCAGCGAAGAAGTAAGCGATTTCGCGAGCAGCGGCAGCTTCGGAGTCAGAGCCGTGAACAGCGTTGGCGTCGATGGACTCAGCGAAGTCAGCACGGATGGTGCCGGCAGCAGCTTCTTTAGGGTTGGTAGCGCCCATCAGCTCGCGGTTTTTCAGGATGGCGTTTTCACCTTCCAGAACCTGAACGACAACCGGACCGGAAGTCATGAAGGCAACCAGGTCGCCGAAGAAACCACGGGCGCTGTGCTCAGCGTAGAAACCTTCTGCTTCGGCCTTGGACAGTTGCTTCAGTTTCGAAGCCACAACACGCAGACCGGCTTTTTCGAAGCGGGTGGTGATTTCGCCGATTACGTTTTTAGCAACGGCGTCAGGCTTGATGATCGAGAAAGTACGTTGAACAGCCATGGTGTAACTCCAGAAACAGTGATTGTTGCGAAAAATTAAACCCGCGAATTATACGCGGGTTCTGGTGTATTGCCTAACGTGCAAAGATGATCAGTCTATTTCAGCGGCCCAGAGGGTCTGAACCGCTTCCAGCACCTTCTCCCCGACCCTGCCGGAGGTGTCGTCGAAATCGGGCAGTTGCTGGATCATCTGTTGCAGTTTGACGAAGCCGACCGAATACGGATCGGTATCCGGATGGGCCTCGTACAATTCCTCAGCGATGCGCTGTACATCATTCCAACCGTAGCTCATGACAATCCCTCGGTCAGTGCGGCGCTTCGGCTGCATGGTTAAGCGAATATTTCGGGATCTCGACAGTCAGGTCCTCGGTCCCGACTTTCGCCTGGCACGACAGACGCGATTGCGCCTCCAGGCCCCAGGCACGATCAAGATAGTCCTCTTCCAGCTCGTCGGCTTCTTCCAGCGAGTTGAAACCCTCGCGAATGATGCAGTGACAGGTGGTGCAGGCGCACACACCGCCGCAGGCACTCTCGATTTCGATGTGATTGTCATGTGCCACTTCGAGAATGGACTTGCCGGTTTCGGCCTCGACAACCATACCGTCCGGGCAATGCTCGGCGTGTGGCAGAAAAATGACCTGCGGCATCAGTTATTCCTCAATCTCGTTCAGGTTGCGCCCTGACAACGCGGCTTTTACCGTCGAGTCCAGGCGGCGGGCCGCGAACGCATCGGTCACCTGCGACAGACGCTTGGTCTGCTGCTCAATGGCCGCACCGTCGGTGCCCTTCATCAATTCACGGAGTTCGTCCACCTGCATCTCGATGACCATGCGCTCTTCGGCGTCGAGCAAACGCTCGCCATCGGCCTGCAACGCACCTTCGACGGCTTCGATCAGACGCTGCGCGTCGACCTGCTGCTCTCGCAGGACGCGGGCGACCTTGTCGTCCCCGGCATACTGGAACGAATCCTTGAGCATGCGGGCAATTTCGCCGTCGGTCAGGCCGTAGGACGGCTTGACCTGGATGCTTGATTCCACGCCGGATGCCAGCTCGCGAGCGGACACGCTCAGCAGACCGTCGGCATCGACCTGGAAGGTGACACGAATCTTGGCGGCGCCGGCGACCATCGCGGGAATCCCGCGCAGATCGAAACGTGCCAGGGAACGGCAGTCGCTGATCAGCTCACGCTCGCCTTGCAGCACGTGAATCATCATGGCCGACTGGCCGTCTTTATACGTGGTGAACTCTTGTGCACGAGCGACAGGGATCGTGGTGTTGCGCGGAATGACCTTTTCCATCAAACCGCCCATGGTCTCCAGCCCCAGAGACAGCGGGATCACGTCCAGCAACAACAGCTCGCCGCCGTCACGCTTGTTACCTGCCAGGGTATCGGCCTGGATGGCAGCACCAATGGCAACCACTTGATCAGGGTCGATTTCGGTCAACGGCTGACGGCCGAACAGATCGGCAACCGCGTCACGGACACGAGGCACTCGAGTGGAGCCACCGACCATTACCACGGCTTCGACCTCATCCAGCTCGATGCCGCAATCGCGCACGGCGCGACGGCAAGCCTTCAGGCTGCGCGCGATCATAGGTTCAATCAGGGCATCGAACTCAGCGCGAGTCAGCACGCCCGTCCAGGCGCCATGCACCACCTCGACCGAATCGGTGTCGGTGAGCGCTTCTTTGGCGGTACAGGCGGTCTGCATCAGACTGCGCTGCGCAGAAGGATCCAGATCGTCCGATAGACCGGCTTCACGGATGATCCAGCTGGCAACGGCATGGTCGAAATCGTCGCCCCCCAGCGCGCTGTCGCCGCCAGTGGCCATGACCTCGAAAACGCCGCCGGTCAGACGAAGAATCGAGATGTCGAACGTACCACCGCCCAAATCATAGATCGCGACAACGCCTTCGGCGTTCTGATCCAGACCGTAAGCAACGGCCGCGGCCGTTGGTTCGTTGAGCAGACGCAGCACGGTCAGACCTGCCAGCTTAGCGGCATCCTTGGTGGCCTGGCGCTGAGCGTCGTCGAAATACGCCGGAACGGTGATCACTGCACCGACCAGATCGCCACCCAGGGTCGCTTCAGCACGCTGGCGCAACACTTTGAGGATGTCCGCCGACACTTCAACCGGGCTTTTCGGACCTTGGACGGTCTCGATGAACGGCATATGCGACTCGCCGCCGATGAAGCGGTAGGGCAGTTGCTCACCCAGATGCTTCACATCGGAGATGCCGCGTCCCATCAGACGCTTGACCGAAATGATGGTGTTCAGCGGGTCGGTGGCGGCTGCATCCTTGGCTGATTGGCCGACTTCCACGCGGTCTGCGTGATAACGCACAGCGGACGGCAGAATGACCTGCCCTTCCTGATCAGGAAGAGGCTCACTGATGCCGCTGCGCAACGCAGCAACCAGCGAGTTGGTGGTGCCGAGATCAATCCCGACGGCCAGACGGCGCTGATGAGGTTTTGGACTTTGGCCGGGTTCGGCGATCTGCAGTAGAGCCATTGCTTTTCTGATATCACTGGCGCGCCGCCCAAGGGCGGCGCGGGGTTAATCGTCGAGGCGCTCTTCCAGCTGGCGCACTTCGTAAGAGAGCTTGTCGAGGAACTGCATGCGGCGCATCAACCTTTCGGCCTGCTCACGCTGTGCAGCATCGTCCCAACAGGCCGCGAAGCTTTCGTTCAGTTCTTCCTGGGCAACCTTGAGCCGACGCTTGAATGCGGCGACACCATCCAGATCCGCTTCGTCCTGCAGATCCTCGAGTTCCTCGCGCCACTGCATCTGCTGCATCAGAAAATCGGGGTCATGCACGGTGACTTCAAGCGGAACTTCGCCCTTGAGCGCCAACAGATAACGCGCCCGCTTGGGCGCGTTTTTCAGCGTCTGGTAGGCATCGTTCAGGCTCGCCGAGCGCTCCAGCGCAACACGCTGCTCACGCTCGGAAGCGTCAGCGAAGCGGTCGGGGTGCACGCTACGGGCAAGCTCGCGATAACGCGTCGCCAGCAAGTCGAGATCCAGGCGGAAACCCGGCTGCAGATCGAATAAAGCGAAATGACAAGGAGTACCCACGATAAGCCTCAGACGTTGAAGCTTTCGCCGCAGCCACATTCACCGCGCGAGTTGGGGTTGTTGAACTTGAAGCCTTCGTTCAACCCTTCCTTGACGAAATCCAGCTCGGTGCCGTCCAGGTAAACCAGGCTCTTGGGATCGATGATCACCTTGACGCCGTGGTACTCGAACACCGAATCTTCGCTTTCCGGCTCGTCGACGAACTCAAGTACATACGCCAGGCCAGAACAACCTGTGGTGCGAACACCCAGACGAATGCCATCACCTTTGCCGCGCCCTTCGAGGGAACGGCGCACGTGGTTAGCGGCAGCTTCGGTCATGCTGATAGCCATCAGGACTCCTTACTTCTTGCAAGCGGGGTGAAGACTGCTTAGAGCAGGCCTTTCTTCAGCTTGTAATCGCGAACGGCAGCCTTGATGGCGTCCTCAGCGAGTACCGAGCAGTGAATTTTCACCGGCGGCAACGCCAGTTCTTCTGCCAACTGAGTGTTCTTGATAGTCTCTGCTTCGTCCAGAGTCTTGCCCTTCATCCACTCAGTGGCCAGAGAGCTGGAGGCGATAGCCGAACCGCAGCCGTAAGTCTTGAACTTGGCGTCTTCGATGATGCCTTGCTCGTTGACCTTGATCTGCAGGCGCATGACGTCGCCGCACGCTGGAGCGCCGACCATGCCGGTGCCGACATCAGGATCTTCCGCGTTCATCTTGCCGACGTTGCGCGGGTTCTCGTAGTGGTCGATGACCTTTTCGCTGTAAGCCATGGTGCGTATTCCTCATCAGGTTCGTCGCTCTCGCGACACTCTAAAAACTACCAAACAGGTTTTTAAAGCGCCGCGTTGGTGGCAACTTGAAATTAGTGCGCCGCCCACTCGATCTTGG
>Ga0160447_100992_pt1 | contig 11735 bp, 9 predicted proteins | sample HID1973K_E1MG_FD_108222 | JGI IMG/M metagenome (GOLD analysis project Ga0160447, IMG submission 108222) | Enriched mosquito-associated microbial communities from UW Madison campus, WI, USA - HID1973K_E1 MG | ecosystem: Host-associated > Arthropoda: Insects > Digestive system > Unclassified ...
GGCAGGCGGCGGGAGTCACCCGCTCATTGTGCCGCGTTGCGCTCGAAGCGTTGCGGTTGCGGCAGTTCCACCGGCACCCCGGCGGCGTCGCAGGTGTCCAGCGAGCACAGGCGCTGGCGCAACTTCGGCGTGGCCTGGACGATCACGTGGTAGATCACGTTCTCCTCCAGCGTGCCACGGAAGGCCGCGCTGCCCGGGCCGGTGGCCCAGATGCCGACGTCTTCGCCGCCATGGGTTTCCGACTTCAGCGGCACCAGGCTTTCCTGCAGGTAGTCCGGTGCGGCGGTGTCGACCTGGGTCAGGTCCGGGCGGCCTTCCTTGGGCTCGAAGCTGCTGGGTTCGTGGTTGAAGTGCTTCGGGCCGGCCGGTTGCGCGTTGCTGGCACCGGTGTTGCCGGGGCCGTTGGCGTAGCTGAGGGTCGTGTACGGCAGGCCGGTCAGGTCGCGCGCGTATTGGCTGCGGTCGCCGTCTTCGCCGCCGAGGCCGCGAACCTTGCCGAGGATCGGATTGCCGCGCACCGGGTAGCCGACGAAGTTGAGCGTGTGCGAGTGATCGGCAGTGACGATGATCAAGGTATCGGCCGGCGCGGTTTCCACTGCGGTCCGCACCGCATCCGACAGCGACACCGTCTCGTCGAGCGCGCGGAAGGCATTGCCGGCGTGGTTGGCGTGGTCGATGCGGCCGCCTTCGATCATCAGCACGAAGCCGTTCGGATCGCGCGACAGCGTGCGGATCGCAGTGCGCGTCATCTCGGTCAGGCTGGGCTCGCCCTGCGCGCCGCGGTTGCGGTCGTGCTCGTATTGCATATGGTCCGATTCGAACAGGGCCAACACCGCCGGCGCCCGCGCGGCCGCCTGCAGCTGCGCTTCGTTCCAGACGTAGGCGCCCTGCGGATGGGCTTGTTTCCACTCGGCGATCAGGTCGCGGCCATCCAGGCGCAGGCCGACCTTGTCGTCGTACTCGGGATCGCGCTCGCTGACCGGCATGAACTCGCTGCGGCCGCCGCCCATCACCACCAGTGGGCCACGCCCGAAGCGCGCGGTGGACAACAGTTGCTGGGCGATATCGCGGCAACCGGCGGCACGCGCGCTCTCCGGCAGGTCGGCGTCGTTTTCCCAGTTGCGCTCCGGCGAATGCGCATAGGTCGCCGCCGGGGTGGCGTGGGTGATGCGGGTGGTGGTGACGATGCCGGTGGCCATGCCCGCGCTGTCGGCCAATTGCAGCCAGCTCAGCAGGCCCTTGCCGAGGCTGTCGGCACAGTTGTCGCGAGTGCCCGCGCTGACGCCGATCGCGCCCATGTGCGTCTTCACCCCGGTGGTGATGGCGGTCATCGTGCCGGCCGAGTCGGGCGTCTGCGAATCGGTGTTGTAGGTCTTGCTGAAGGCGGTCGCCGGGAACTGCTCCCACGACAGGTAGTTCTCTTCGCCGGGGCCGCCCTTGCGCTGTCCGTCGAGGATGCGCGCGGCGGCCACGGTGGTCAGGCTCATGCCATCGCCCAGGAACAGGATCACGTTCTTCGCCTTGCCGCCCATCGCGCCGTTGGCGGCCGCTCGGGCGGCGCCGCTGCGGTACCACCACTGCGGGGTTTCCTGGTCGGGATGCTGGATCGTCGGCACCTGCACGGTCGGCGCGGCGACAGGGGCGGGCGCGCTACTGGCGCAGGCGGCCAGCAGCAGGGTGGACAGCAGGCTGGCGGCGGGAACGGCGTGTCTCATGGAAGGCGGGGCTCGCTGGGGAACCGGACCATTATGAACGGGCGCCACGACATGCCGGTGACACTCCGCCAGAGGGGCATTCACCGACGGACGTCGCTGTTCCAGTCCTGGCGTCGTCGTGGCGGCCGACATCGGCTAAGGTTTGGGGCTTCCTCCGTTCCGGTCGTTCCATGAAGCTGGTCTCCGCCTGGTTCCGCATTCCTTTCTGGCAGCGCGTGCTCGCCGGCTTCGTGCTCGGTGCCCTGGCCGGCTGGCTGATGGGGCCCGCCGCCGAGACCTGGTTCGGCCCGCTGGGCGCCCTGTACGTCACCCTGATCAAGATGATTGCGGTGCCGCTGGTGTTCTTCGCGGTGATCAATGCGATCTCCGCGCTGCACGGGCAGAAGTCGGTGGCGGCGCTGGGCGGGCGCACCTTCCTGTGGTTCCTGGTCACCGCCGCGCTGGCAGTATGCGTGGGCCTGGCGGTGGGCACCGTCCTGCAGCCCGGCGCCGGGCACCTGGGCCTGCACGTCGACGCGTCGTGGACGCCGCGCGACGTGCCCAGCCCGATCAAGGTTTTGCTCGACGTGGTGCCGTCCAACCCGTTCTATGCGCTCACCGGCATCGGCACGAAGACCAATGCGGCCGGCGAAACCGTGCTGGCCGCCGGGCGCGGCTCGATCCTGCCGGTGATCTTCTTCGCCGCACTGTTGGGATTCGCCATGGTCAAGCTCGGCGAGCGGGTCGCCGAAGCACGCAAGCTCGTCGGGCAGATGAGCGAGATCATGATTCAGGTCACCCGCTTCGTGCTGGAGGTGACCCCGATCGGTACCTTCGGCCTGATCGCCGGCCTGGTCGGTGCATATGGCTTCGAGAAGCTGCTGCCGCTCGGCAACTTCGTGCTGGCGCTGTACCTGGCGTGCGCAATCCACATCGTTTTCGTCTACGGCGGCCTGCTGCTGGCGCACGGGCTCAATCCGCTGAAGTTCTTCCGCGGCGCCGCGCCGGGCATGCAGGTCGGGTTCGTCAGCTCGTCGAGTTTTGCCGCGATGCCGGTGGCGATGCGCTCGATCACCCACAACCTGGGCGTCAACAAGGATTACGCGGCCTTCGCCGTGCCGCTGGGCGCCAGCATCAAGATGGATGGCTGCGGCGCGATCTACCCGGCGTTGTGCGCAGTCTTCATCGCCCAATACACCGGCGTGCCGCTGACCGCGGACCAATATTTCATCGTGCTGATCGCCTCGGTGCTGGGCAGCTTCGGCACGGCCGGCGTACCGGGCACGGCCGTGGTGATGGCGACGGTGGTGCTGAGCGCGGCCAACCTGCCGTTGGAGGTGATCGGCTATCTGTACGCGATCGACCGCGTGCTGGACATGATGCGCACGATGACCAACGTCACCGGGCAGATGCTGGTGCCGGTGCTGGTCGCCAAGGAAACCGGATTGCTCGACCGGCCCACCTACGAGCTGGCCTCCAGCAATGTCGGGCTGGAAGAGCCGCCGGCTGGCGGCGCCACTTCCTGAGCTGCCGCCCCTACAACGCCTTGCGATGAGTGCGAGGTGTAAACCTGTAAGCGGCAGGTGTATCGCGGCCGTTACAGCCCGGGCCGGGCCCGCGCCACGCAAGGCTGCGGCGCGCATGAACAGGCAGGGAGTCCGAACATCGGCAGGGCGCGTGTAACAGCTTTTTAAGGCCGCGGCACCATGCCAGGTTTGTAACGCGCTGAAATAACTTGGTTTTTTGGGTTGGCACGATTGCTGCTCTGCCACTGGGCGCTCGCTCACTGGGGACAGCCCATGGAAAGCCCGAATACCCGGCGGATGCCGGTTCCCACCGCCCTGATGCTGGTGTTCCTGCTGGTCGCAAGCGCGCCCTGCCTGGCACAGCAGGGGCGGATGGCCAGTGGCGCGACCGACGCGCCAGTGGGGGCGGGAGCGCGCGACGGTATCAAGCCGGTGCCAGGGGAGATGGTGCTGATCCGGGACGTGGCCACGCGGCCGGCATATCGCCCGGCGCCGCCGGGCATCGCATTGATCGCCAATCCGTCGCCGACGCGCGAGATCTCCGATGCACTCGGCACCGACGACGGCTTCGCCGAACTGTCCGACGATGATTTCGCCTCGATGGGATCCGGCAACGGCGCAGTGGGCCTGTCGCCACAAACCGGCCGCACCACCACGGTGGAGCGGATGACCAACGGCATGGTCACCAACACGATGGGGCGCGTCGCCGGCACCGACGGGCTGCTGTCGGGAAACAACCTCAGCCAGAGCATCGGCGGTCCGGTCGGCGCGGTGGGCAATGCCACCCGCGGCATCGGCGACCAAGTGGTCGGAGCCCTGGCGCAGTTCCCCTTGATGCAGCCGGCCGCCGCCGGCGGACCGGGGAACTGAGATGCGCTTGCCGATCGTGTCCCTGATCGCGACGACGCTGCTGGCGCTGGGCGCCACCGGTGCCAGCGCGCAATCGCACGACGATTACTCACAGATGCTCGGCTACCTGGCCGACAGCCGCATCGACGGCCGCGCGCTCTCCGGCGCCAGCGGCGCGATCGCGGTCAACCAGGCCGCCGGCGACCTCAACCTGCAGGCGAACCTGCGCGCGCTGGCCAATGGCGGCCGTGCATCCGGTTCGATCCAGGCGGCGCAGGTGCGCGCCGGCAACCACTACGACAGCCCGCTGCGCGGAGCCTCGGCCACTCTGGCCGGCGAAGCGCTGACTGGCGCCAGCGGTATTGCATCGATCAATCAGGCCAGTGGCAGCAGCAATGCGGAGTTGAACACCGTCGTTGCCGTGCTGGCCGAACAGGGCATACGCGAAACGAACGACGAATCGTTGGCTTCGTTCGCGTCGGCAGGGGGGCAGGGCGGTGCCGATGAAGGCCAGCCCGTGGGTCCGCGCAGTGTCGGCGTCTCGTCGACGGCCCTGCGCGGGTTCGACGGTGTCCTGCAACTCAATCAGATCGCGGGCTCAGGCAACGCGACAGGCAATCAGTTGAGCCTGTCCGTCCAAGGCGGCCCGTGAGTCACACCACCCGATAGTCAGCACAAAGAAGAGGGCACCATGAAAGCGAATCTCAAATGGACGGTACTCGCCATGGCAGTTTCCACGCTGGTTTTCAGCGCGGCAGCCAGTGCGGTCGACAATCAAGACGCGAGCGCGTTCATCAACCACTACCACAACGTGGTTGAGAACCGCACGAACAACAATCTCAACAACAACGTAAACAACAACTACAACACCGACGTCGATACCGACATCACCACCGACGTAGACACCGACATCGACACCAACGTGACCACCGATGTCGATACCGATGTGTATCTGGGGCTCGACGCTCAGGCCAAGCTGCGCCTGGATGCCGCAGCCAAGCTGCGCTATGACGGAAGCCGCACCGACGACGACACCAACATCACCTATGACGAAGACCGCAACGTCAACGTCAACGAGAACTACCAGGTGAACGGCGACGAGCACAAGGAAAAGAACAACCACGGGCAGGACGCCAACGTGGAGCGCGATTCGCGCCTGAAGACCGACATCACCCTGACCGGCGATCCGACCGTCAGCGGCGATCTTGAGATCGATTCGGCCGCCACCGCGCTCATCGACAACCGCCAGTCGATCAGCGAGAACAAGGGCATCAACGACAAGCTGAGCAACGACGCCTCGATCGATGACGACGTCGCCTCCGATGCCTCCGGCAACCTGGGCTTCAACGTCGCCGCCGGCGACAACAATGCCCAGGACAACGCCGCTGCCTTGTCCGCTGCCGACAGCAGCTTCGCCTTCGGCATGGCCGACTCGGCGGTGTTCGTCAACCAGAACGGCATGGACAACACGACCATCAACGAGGGCGTGACCAACGCCGCGTCGATCGGCGGCAATGCGTTCGAAAGCGCCACCGGCAACATCGGCGCCAACGTCGCCTCCGGCAACAACAACGCCCAGAAGAACTCGTTGTCGGCGTCGGTGGCCACCTCGGTCGTTGCTTCGGCGGCGATTTCCTCCAACCAGGTCTCGGCCGGCAACTTCACCAAGAACGAAGGCACCGTGCAGAAGTACACCGATTCGACCGAAGTCACCTTGCGCGGCAACGTGCGTGGCCTGACCGCGGCCGTGGGCGTCGGTGGTTATGAAGGCACCGCTTCGGGCGAAACCGCCAGCACCGGCAATGCGTACCAGAAGGACAACTTCTATCTGGATACGTGGTCCGGCGGCCTGCCGCATGAGAGTGGCAACTCCACTGGCCACATCGATCTGGATGGCGACATCCAGAACGGCGTCGACAACCCGTACGCCGACGGCGTAGGCGGCATCGCTTTCGATACCGACAGCGAAGGCACCTACGAGGGCACCGAGGAAGGTGGCCTGGGCTTCGTGGAGCTCGGCGTGGCTGACCTGTACGCGTCGCTGAGCGGCACGGTCAAGAGCACCCAGTGGATCGTGGTCGATGCCACCAACACCGCTTCGCTGTCCGGCAGCGCGTTCTCCAACGCGTCCGGCAACATCGGCGTGAACGTGGCCTCCGGCACCGGCAACCTGCAGGCCAACAGCCTGGCCCTGGCCGTGGCGCAGCCGTCCACCGGCGGCGGCACCCCGGGCGGCGGCGGTTCCGAGTAAGCCTGGCCGCAAACGCCCTCATCCGGCGTTAGGAGCAACAAACCCGGCCATCCGCCAATGGCCGGGCCACCCCGGAAGCCCCCGTTCCATGTCCCCCTGGGACGGGGGCTTCCAACCTCAGGACGCCCGTGCGATGAACCGTCTGCTGCTGCTGTGCGTGTTGGCTCTGTTGTGCGCGAACGAGCGTGCGCGCGCCGGCGACGTCGCTTTCTCCGGCGTGCTGCCCAATGGGGCGCTTTACACCGGGCACGTCGAGAGCATGCAGGAAGGGCGCTTCCGCCACCTGGTCCGGCAACACACCGATTACAGCTGCGGCGCGGCGGCGCTGGCGACGATCCTGCGCTACGCCTACAACCTCGAGGTCGACGAGAACACGGTCATCGAAGGGATGATGGGCGTCTCGGATCCGACAATCGTGCAGCAACGCGGGTTTTCGCTGCTCGACATCAAGCGCTACGTCGAATCATTGGGCATGCGAGGGCGCGGCTATCGCATCAACGAAGAGCGCCTGCGCAATCTGCGCGTGCCGGGCCTGGTGCTGATGGACGTGCGCGGCTTCCGCCACTTCGTCGTGCTCAAGCAGGTCATCGGCGACCGCGTCGAGCTGGGCGACCCGATCCTCGGCAACCGAAATATTCCGCTGTCCGAATTCCTCCAAGGCTGGCCTTCGCAGGCCGTGTTCGTGGTGATCGGCAGCGACTTCGACCGCAACACAGTGCTGCTGCAACCGAGCAGTCGCCCGAGCGCACGCGCGCTGTATGCACGGCAGGGACCGATCACCGAAGCGGAACTGGTGGATTTCGGCTTTACCCATGCCGATCTGTTTTGAAGGAGTAGTCCTATGAACAAGCCCTCACCCCTGTTGCTGGCCATCGGAGCGGCCTTGCTGCAGCCCGCTTTCTACGCCCACGCCGAAACGGCCGCCGAGGAAACCGCTTCGCCGCCGGGCAGTGGCATCAGCGAGATCTCCGATGACGAACTGGCGACGATGCGCGGCCGCTACACGGTCGGTGACAACACGGTGGCCTGGTTCGGCGTGTCGATGATTTCGACCTGGCAGACCCACGCCGGCCAAGTACTGGAAAGCACCATGACCGTGGCGATGGATTTCCGCCATGGCGGCAACAGCCCCAAGGTGAGCTTCACGCCGACGGTGAACATCACCGAGGCCAACGCGCCGCTGCCCAAGAGCGCGGCCCAAGCCGTGCAGACGGCGGTGGCGTCTGCACCGCAACCACAAGCGCAGGCACAGCCACAGGTCGCCGATACCGCCCAGCCGCAGGCCTTAGCCAGCGCAACACCGGCCTCCGAGCCCACGCCCGCGCCAGCTGCGGCGCCGGCGCAAGTCGCTGAAGCGCAGCCGCAGCGCAGCGTCGACGCCAGCGGTCTGCAGAATGTATCGGGCCTGGTGCAGAGCGTGCAGGTCGCCGGCGATGGCAATGTCGCCAACAACGCCACTCATCTCAATGTCCGTGATGGCGCAGTGCCCGAGGTGGCCGCAGGCGCCGCCAGCAGCGGCGCGCGCAGCACGACGAATGGCGCGGCCAGTGCAACCTCCAGCTATGCCAATGGCACCGCCGGCGTGTTGTTGGCGATCGCCGGCCAAGGCGAGGTCCAGCAGTGGATCCGCAACGGCAGCGTCGGCCAGAGCATCCAGCTGACGGGCGATGCGCAGCAGGTCAGCAACCGGCTGCAGCTGGACCTGGTCCGGCAATCGCTGTCCGACAACGCACCGCTGACCCAGAACGTCGCCCAGGCGATCACGCTGGCACGCGGCATGGGGCCGATAGGCCAATGAAAGTTCGATCAATGGACCGCGCCGTGGCGGCGACGGGGGAGAACGTGTGATGCAAAGGAAAATGCAGTGTGGCGCACTCGCCGGCGCGACCTTGGCGGCGATGTGGGGGATCAGCGCCCCGGCGGCGGCACAACAAGCGCCGCCGGCCAACTCACCCCGGCCGGCGGCGCCGGCCAGCCCGCAGGATGAGGCCGACGTACGCAAGCTGATGGCCGACCTGGAAGCGCTCAAGTCGAGCTACGCCCAGGAAGTGCGACGCCTGCGCGAGCTGGACATGCAGGTGCAGGCCATGCAGGCGCGCCTGGCGGGCAAGACTGCCGGGCTGTCGAATGCGCCGATCGCGGCGAGCGCCGCACCGGCCGCCACCGTCGCCAGCGCCGCGGTGGAGCGCGAAGAGCAGGCCGCCGCCAGTGCTGCCGCGCCGCCACCGGCGGGCTACGCCAGCAGCGCGGCGGAGGCCAAGCAGGCCAAGCAGGAATCGCGGCGCAGCGTCGACGACGTCAAGCAACAGGCACGCGCGCTGTTCAACCAGAAGCTGACGATCGAAAACAGCGTCACCTACGCGCGCTACGACCGCAAGTTGCTCACGCTCAACGGCTTCCTCGCGCTGGACGCGATCTTCCTCGGCAACATCGCCATCGAGAACGTCGAGTCCGATTCGCTGACCTACAACCTGGCGACCCGCTGGGGCGTGACCCCGCGGCTCAACCTCAACCTCGACGTGCCCGTGCTGGGACGCAAGACGGTCTACCAGAAGGGCGGCGCCGGCGGATCGGCGGCGGCAATCGCGCAGGAAGAAACCACCGGCGGCGGCTTGGGCGATGTCGCGGTGAGCGGCAACTACCAGCTGTTCGCCGAGAAGGGCAGCGTGCCGGAGACGGTGCTGACCTTTGGCGCCACCGCGCCCACCGGTCGCGAGCCCTACGGCCTGGACTGGAAGGTGCTCGAGCGCGACGACGACCAGTTCATCCGCTTCGCCGTGCCAAGTCGTCAGCCGACCGGCAATGGTGTCTGGCAGGCCAATGTCGGCTTGTCCGCGGTGAAGACCGCCGATCCGGCGATCCTGTTCGCCAATCTTGGCTACATCTATTCGTTCGACCGCAGCTTCGACGATATCGACAGCAATCCGGACACGATCAATCCTGGTGACGTTCGCCTGGGAGATTCTTGGTACTTCGGCGCCGGCGTGGCGTTCGCCTTCAACGAGCGCACCAGCCTCAGCATCTCCTTCAGCGACAAGATCAGTGCGCGCGCCTCCACTCGTTTCGAGGGGGGGCAATGGGTGAAGGTGATCGGCAGCGACGCCAACGCGGCGACCTTCAACCTGGGCGTGACCTACGCGCTGAACCAGCACGCGACGCTGGTGAGCCTGCTCGGTATCGGTTTGACCCCGGACGCGCCGGATTTCAGCCTGGCGTTCCGGGTGCCGTACATGCTTTGAACCAAGTGCTTTGAATGCGGGGGGGCCGGAGCGGCGCTGCCGCTTCGGCCCCGCTTCATGGCGCGGAACCCGCCCGCCTACGCTCCCTCACTCACTGCGTTCCAACTCGACGCCATGTTTGCGGCACAACCGATAGACCGTCACGCGCGACACGCGCATCCTGCGCGCGCACGCGCTGACGTTGTATTGGCTTTGCCGCAGGCTGGCGAGCAGGGTTTCGCGTTCGGCGTCGGCGCGCGCCTGCTGCAGCTGCGCGCGTACCGCCGGACCGCCCGCCAGTTCCATGTCGGCGGCGCTGATCAGTTCCTGCTCGGCGATCACCGCGGCACGCTGCACGCGGTTGAGCAGTTCGCGCACATTGCCGGGCCACTCGAATTCGGCGATCGCGCGCAGTGCCTGCGCGGAGAATCCGCGTGCCCGGGCGGTGTGGTGCTGGCGGAACCGGTCCAGGAAATGGTGCGCCAGCAAGGCGATGTCATCGCCGCGCTCACGCAGCGACGGCATCGGCAGGCGCAGCACGTTGAGGCGGTAGTACAAATCGCGGCGGAAGCGGCCGGTGTCCACGGCCTGCTCCAGATCGACATGGGTGGCCGCGATCACCCGCACGTCGACGCGGATCGGCTGGTTGCTGCCGACCCGTTCGATCGTTCCCTCCTGCAGCACGCGCAGCAGATTGGTCTGCGCGTCCAGCGGCAGGTCGCCGATCTCATCGAGGAAGACCGTGCCGCCGTTGGCGGTCTCGAACAGGCCCAGGCGTCGACTGGCCGCGCCAGTGAAAGCACCGCGTTCGTGGCCGAACAATTCCGACTGCACCAGATTGGCGGGCAGGGCGCCGCAATTGACCGCCACGAAGGCGCGGGCCGCGCGCGCGGACAGTTCGTGGATGGCGCGTGCCGCCACTTCCTTGCCGGTGCCGGTTTCGCCGGTGACCAGCACCGGCAGCTCGACCGGCGCGAACTTGCGCAGCCGGGCCTGGGTCAGGTGCATGATCGAGCTTTCCCCGATCAGCGCCTGCAGACCGTGGGCGGTCTCATTGCCGTTGGGGGCTTCGAGCAGGCGCAGCGCCTGCACGATGCGGCGCGGATCCAAGGGGCTGGGAAAGGTTTCGATGCATTGGTGCAGCAGAGGCTCGTCCGGGTAGGGCGTGGCGTCCGGCGGGGTCACTGCCATCAACGACAAATGCCGGTGCTCGACCAGCAGCCGGCGGACCCTGTCCAGGTCGGGGCCGGCATTGCGAAGGTCCAGCATGCCGACCACCAGGTCGTCGCTGCGCAGGCCGATGCCCTGATCGTCGCCGGGGCCGACAATACGCAGCCGCCAGCCGGCGGCGGCAAGGATCTCGCGCTCCTGTACTTGCGGTAGCCCGAACCAGATGACACATCGGCGGGCGAAATCGGGAATGGCTGCCATGCGCTTCCTGCCACACACTGACCTGCGCGGGCGGTGCGCTGGAAGTACCTGTCATGCGTACCGGTCATGCCGCCCCACGACCGGTCGAATTCTGGCTGTTGGTCTGCAGGTCCAGCCGGTGCCCCCGGCCGTCCCTGGTCGGCGCACCGGTATTTCCGGGGAGCAGACACTCTGTCAACGCCGATTCCGGCCGGGAGCGGCCACGGTTGCCGGTCCCCGCGGCCTCGTCGGTCCCTGCGGGGACGCTACGCCGGCCTGGCGTGGCACACTGCCTGAAGTCCTGAAGAGGGTATGGCGTGAGTGGCGAACAGCGTTCCTTGAACTTCCGTTTCCTGGCCGAACCGAACGATGTCAATTTCGGCGGCAAGGTCCACGGCGGGGTGGTGATGAAGTGGATCGACCAGGTCGGCTTCGCGGCAGCCAGCGGTTGGAGCGGCCGATATTGCGTGACGGTGGCCGTCGGTGGCATCCGGTTCGTCGCGCCCATCCTCATCGGCGACGTGGTCACGGTTTCCGCCCAGCTGGTCTACACCGGCCGCACCAGCATGCATTTCGCGATCGACGTGCGCGCACGCAGTCCGGTCGGCGGCGAATCGCGCCTGTGCACGCATTGCATCATCGTCTTCGTGGCCATGGACGACGACCATGCGACCCCCGCGGCCGTGCCCGAGTGGCGCCCGGATACCCAGGAAGATTGCCGCCTGGCCGAATACGCCCTCAAGGTCATGGAGCTGAGCAAGGGTATCGAGGAAACCATTTCCCGTTA
>Ga0160447_100993_pt1 | contig 11733 bp, 10 predicted proteins | sample HID1973K_E1MG_FD_108222 | JGI IMG/M metagenome (GOLD analysis project Ga0160447, IMG submission 108222) | Enriched mosquito-associated microbial communities from UW Madison campus, WI, USA - HID1973K_E1 MG | ecosystem: Host-associated > Arthropoda: Insects > Digestive system > Unclassified ...
CTGGTTGCCGTCCATTCTCATCGGTCGTGGTCTGACACCGACCGAGGCAGGATTGCTGCTCTCGGGCTCGATCATGATTCAGTTGATCAGTTCGCTGGCCGCACCTTGGCTCGCCACCCGTGGCAAGGATCAGCGCGTCGCCATCTTGCTGGTCATGCTGCTGACGCTTGCCGGGCTCTACGGCTGTTTGTATGCGCCCGTCAATCAACTGTGGATCTGGGCCGTCGTCCTCGGTCTGGGGCAGGGCGGTACGTTCAGTCTGGCCCTGACCCTGATCGTGCTGCGTTCCCGTGACTCACACGTCGCCGCCAACCTGTCGAGCATGGCTCAAGGCGTGGGCTACACGCTAGCCTCGCTGGGTCCGTTCGCGGTGGGTGTGGTGCATGACTGGACTGGCAACTGGAACTCCGTGGGCTGGATCTTCGGCGTCATCGGCGTGCTCGCGATAGTCGCCGGCATGGGCGCAGGACGCGCGCTTTATGTCAACGTAACCAGCGAAAAAATCTGAGTTCCGGTATTTGCATCGCAAATGTCCATGGCAAAAACAGGTGGTGGCGCTTATCGTGCAGACACCTTTCCCATGGACATTCCCCGCATGAGCGATCCCCTTCCGAGCGAGCAACACAGCGCGCTGATCTACGACTTCTATGACGCTTTCAATCGCCTCGACGCCGAGGCCATGGCGGCTTGCTACACCGAAGACGTGCTGTTCAGCGATCCGGTATTCGGCGAGCTGCGTGGTCGTGATGCCGGGGACATGTGGCGCATGCTGACGTCGCGGGCCAGGGATTTCTCGGTACGATTCGACAACGTGCGTGCGGACGACCGTTTGGGGGGTGCCCATTGGGTGGCGACATACCTGTTCAGCCAGACCGGTCGTACGGTGGTCAACGATATCCAGGCGCGCTTCGTGTTTCGCGATGGCAAGATCTGCGAGCATCACGACCATTTCGATCTCTGGCGCTGGTCGCGTCAGGCCCTCGGTATGAAAGGTGTCCTGCTGGGCTGGACGCCGCTTGTGCAGAAGGCCATCCGTGCGCAGGCCCAGAAGGGTTTGAAGGCGTTTCAGGCGGGGCGCTGAGGCTCTGTTAGAATCGCGGCTTTCCTGTTCACGCTGCCTGTTCGCACGATGACCGAAGCCATCCTATCCGTCACTCCTTCAGATGAAGCCACCGTCCTCAAACCGTGGTTCGTCTACCTTGTGCGCGCTGCCAACGGATCCTTGTACTGCGGCATCAGCGACGACCCCCATCGTCGGTTTCAGAAACATCAGAGCGGGAAGGGTGCGCGGTTCTTCTTTTCAAGTCCCGCAGTGGCGCTGGTCTATGTCGAAGCTTGTCGGGATAAACGCGAGGCGCTGCGTCAGGAGCGCTTGATCAAGAAGCTGCGAAAAAGCGCGAAAGAGGCGCTGGCGGCGAGCTTTATCCATGTGAGTGATGCGACCCCATCAGGCTGAGCGGGTAGGCCTTCAGCGCTTAGGCGGCTAAGCTGGAGGTTTACTCCTGCGGATGGACCGAAGCATGTCTGAGCTGATTCTTCATCATTACCCCACGTCCCTGTTCGCCGAAAAAGCACGCTTGATGCTTGGCTACAAAGGCCTTTCGTGGCGCTCGGTCATTATCCCGGCGATCCTCCCGAAACCGGACGTCACCTGCCTTACCGGTGGTTACCGCAAGACGCCGGTATTGCAGGTCGGTGCCGATATCTATTGCGATACGGCGCTGATTGCCCGTCGGCTGGAGCAGGAAAAAGCCTCTCCGACCTTTTATCCCGAGGGCCAGGAGTTCACCTCAGCGAGCCTTGCGAGTTGGGCGGACTCTGTGTTGTTTCTGCATGCGGTCAGCCTGGTGTTTCAGCCCGCTTCATTGGCCGTGCGTTTCGCCAAGGTGCCTCCGGAAGCCGTTAAGGCCTTCGTCGCGGATCGCGCTACGTTTTTCGATGGCGGGATGGCGACGCGGTTGCCGATTGAATTGGTGCAGCATCAGTGGCCGACGCTGATGGGTCGTCTTGAAACCCAATTGGAGCGCAACGGCGACTTCTTGCTTGGCGTACCGTCGATTGCGGATTTCTCCGTGGCGCATCCGTTGTGGTTTCTCAAGCAGACCCCGGTCACCGCTGTCGCAGTAGACGCCTATCCAGCGGTGTCGGCCTGGTTTCAACGGGTCGTCGGTTTTGGTCATGGTGCCAGCAGCGAACTGAGCTCGGCGGACGCCGTCGAGATCGCTCGCAATGCCACGCCTGCACCGTTGCCGGAGGAGGACTTCACCGATCCGAACGGTCTCGAAGCGGGACAGCAGGTCAGTGTTTCAGCCGTGGATTACGGCGTGAACCCGGTACATGGCGAGTTGGTGTTCAATGGACACGAAGAAATCATTGTGCGTCGTGAAGATGAACGCGCGGGTATCGTGCATGTTCACTTTCCGCGCGTCGGGTTCCAGATCAAGGCTTGAGTGTGCGTGCGGCATCCCGACTCCCGCCGAAAGTCGGGACGCCTCCCCTGGTCTAGCTACTGCGCGACAGCCTGGTCGGCGGCGACGTAGCTGAATCGGGCGTCGTTGGTGGCATTGAAGTTCAGGCGAAGAATCGGCACGTTATAGCCATCGCCATACATCTTCACTTGGAAATTACGCGCAGCGGCTAAACCGCCTGCCTTGTTCACATCATAGAAAAAGGCGGCGATGTACTTGGGCATTTGTCCGCCATCGCCGTAGTTGTTCAAGAGAATTTCATTCCAGGTATCGACGAGTGTGGGAAAGTCCTCACGCGAGGCGATCATGTTGTTCCAGCCGTGCTGGCTGTCGATATTCCAGGAGCATTGCCGAGTCTTGACGTATCCCACGCTTTGAAAGTGGTTGTCCCATTGACTGGCAGTGGTAATTCCTAACCCCGCGCAAGAACCCCAGGCGTACTTCGAGTTATCGTCACTGGGCTCGATGGGCGCAGATTCAGCAGTTTTTCTTCCCCGATAACCGCACCCTTGGTGGCCATTGGCGGTAGATGTCGCCGCATCATACGGGTAGAGGCATATGAAGCCCGATTCGAGTCCCGGTAGCCCATGGGCAACTGCGTCAATACGGTTGCGCAAGATGAAGCCTGCCGGGTGATAAAGCTGTGTCTGACGGACGTCCTTGCGTAACCAGGAATAAGAAGACGCGCCGATTGCAATGGCCGTCGGGCTGTACATCCACGGCTTGAAGTTTCCGTCATCCACCGTCCTGACCAGTACGCCACTGCAATAGTAGTGGCCGCGGTCTTTCCCCGAGCCGTATTCAAGACACCGCGTTGTGGTTTCGTTGTAGTTAGTCAATACATCCGCCAGCACTTGCGCCGGTTTCTGTAGTTGCGCCTTTGGCGCCGTTTGTGTGCTGTCGCGTATTACTGTCGACGTAGGGGAGGGCGCTGAAGTTAGCGGGGGTTGAGATGAACAGGCGATCAACAGGGACAGGGGAATTAAAAGTATCAATGCCTTCATGGCGGTGAGCTCCATAGTGTGATGCGTATGACTCATGTAAGTGTCGCGCGCAGGGTACGTCAAATTTGCAAGTTCTGGTTGTTGGTCGCGAAATCCACGTGGCCGCGGGCAGTTATGATTGTAACTACTTGAAAATGGAAGCAATCAGACGGTGGGAGTGCCTGCGTGCACGTTTCGATAGAGCGAATCGAAATTGAGCGTATTGCAATAAGGTCTGAGCAGGATGGTAAGTTTGCTTTGTCTATAGCAAATTGAAATGACACCTATTGCCAACGGGTCTAATCGATCTCAAATCGACAGCCTACGCTTGGGGGGAAGTAAGAGGGCGTCTGGAAACGCGATATGGAGATCGACATGCAAAAGGTATTGATGCTGCCAGCGTTCTTTGTGGCACTGCTGATGGGATGTACTTCTCAAGTGCAAGAGGGCATAGAGGGGCACCCCGTAACGATGGGGCCCATTGCAGGGGGGCAGAGAGCATCCGTACAAACCGCGCTGAGCGATGGGCCGGGAATCACGGCATTGATCAACAAGAATTACAATGAAGATACAACCTCGTGTACTGAGTACGGTTCAGGCAAGACGCGGGGGTATTATTTTTGCACCGGCGTGCTATTGCGTACCACGGACAATGGCAATTTCCCGCCTTGGGAGTCCAGCCCGCTGGCGCTTGATCTTCGAGCAACCTCCTACACTTGGATCCGGCATGATCTGAATACTGCCTCACTGTATAAACGAGCAGGCTTCATCCTGTTAAGTCCCGCCGATGTTCTGGCTCAGACTGTTCCTGGAGTTGTATACCCCTCCTACTCAGGCAGCAGGAACCCCGTGGTTAAGTGCGTATATCCATTCGATGCCTGGACAACGAGAGACGGCACCGACAGAAACTATTATGCGTGTGATTATGAAAACACCGGTACAGGAAGCCCTATCGTGGATTTGCCTTGGGGGAGCTGTGATAACAAAGAGGCTTTCACGCTCGCTACTCAGTATGAAAGTCAATTAGCCGCAAGCGGGTATCAGCACTGGAGGCAGTGTTCCTGGAATGCTGACAACGCGTCTGGATGGCGCAATATGATCGCTTCACATAACAAGCTTGTGAATGGCAATCCGTTGAGCTATTGGAATGAAGTTATGCTCGCTAACTTTGGGCATAATCCGTATCTACCTGCATGGAACGATCTGATGCGTCAATGGGTTCTGGCATTTTTCTACGACGTCTCGAAGGCTGGCGGTTTGAGCGATGCACAGGCTTTTCAAAGAAAAATGGCGGCCACTGGCAAGCGTGTTCCGATTGTACGGTTGAGTTTTACAGCCGCTGCCGCTCAACGCTTCCAGTTCCAGCAAGCCGATCAGGTGGCGGGGCTATATCCGTGACTTAACCCCAATCGTCACTTCAGCGCGGCAAGAATCGCATCCGGGCTGAACCCTCTGATCAATGTGCCATTCACGTCGATCAGAGGGATCCCGCGCCCACCCAGCGCTTCATACGCCTTGCGTCCTTCGGCCGACTTCTCGATGTCGTACTCGGTGTAGGGAATGCCCTTGCTGTCCAGAAAACGCCGCGTCTGTTTGCAGTACCCGCACCAGTCGGTGGCGTACATCGTGACCCTGGCCTGCGCCTGAACCTGCGCGGGCACCGCTTGGGACGGATTGACCAAGTGTTCGATCTTGCCCCAGTTCTGATAGGCCACGACCACTAGCATGATCAGGGCGAACTTTTTCAGGGTGCGCGTGAGCATGGCTGTCAGCGCCGCTTAAGTTGATCGGTGAGCTGGGTCGGCAGGCCCTTGATGATCAGGGTGCCTTTTTCTTCGTCGTACTCGATCTTGTCGCCCAGCAGGTGCGCTTCGAAGCTGATCGACAGGCCTTCGGCACGACCGGTGAAGCGGCGGAATTGATTGAGGGTGCGCTTATCGGCCGGGATCTCCGGCGACAGGCCGTAATCCTTGTTGCGAATGTGTTCGTAGAATGCGCGCGGGCGGTCTTCGTCGATAAGGCCGGACAGCTCTTCCAGTGCAATGGGTTCACCCATCTTGCTCTGGCTGCTGGCGTAATCGACCAGAGCCTTGGTCTTTTCCCGTGTCGACTCTTCCGGCAAGTCTTCGCTTTCGACGAAATCGCTGAAGGCCTTGAGCAAGGTGCGAGTTTCGCCGGGCCCGTCGACGCCTTCCTGGCAGCCGATGAAGTCGCGGAAGTATTCCGAGACTTTCTTGCCGTTCTTGCCCTTGATGAACGAGATGTACTGTTTAGAGGCTTTGTTGTTCTGCCACTCGGAAATATTGATCCGCGCGGCCAGATGCAACTGGCCCAGATCCAGGTGCCGGGACGGCGTGACGTCCAGTTCTTCGTTCACCGCCACACCTTCGCTGTGGTGCAGCAGGGCAATGGCCAGGTATTCCGTCATGCCCTGTTGATAGTGGGCGAACAGTACGTGTCCACCAACCGACAGATTGGACTCTTCCATCAACTTCTGCAGATGCTCGACTGCCACACGACTGAATGCGGTGAAGTCCTTGCCGTCGTCGAGGTACTCCTTCAGCCAGCCGCTGAATGGGTGGGCGCCGGACTCCGGGTGGAACAGACCCCAGGCCTTGCCTTGCTTGGCGTTGTAGCTCTCGTTGAGGTCAGCCAGCATGTTCTCGATGGCCTGGGACTCCGCGAGTTCGGAGTCTCGAGCGTGGAGGACTGCGGGCGTACCGTCGGGTTTCTTGTCGATCAGGTGAACGATGGCGTGACGGATCGGCATGGATTTCTCGGCTGCTGAAGTGGAACTGAACGGGGGACGCAGGGCCCGTGCGAAAGTCGGCAAGTGTACCGCAACCTGCCGCGCGAGCGCCCTGATGAGGCCGAAAACAGGGCTCAAAACAGCGATATATGACTTTTTTACCTATCAGGCGCGATAAAGCTGACCAAATGGGTAGGTAGGTGCGGATATTTGCTTGGCTCTGTGCTAGTTTTGCCCGGTCTTGCGCACTGAAGCGCGCCAAGCACGCAGTTTGTGGGCGTTCGGCCGAACCAAAGGCCGATTTGGTTATCTACATTTCGCGTCTGTACACACTCTGCAAACCATATGAATTTGATAGGGAAGGAACACCACCATGGCTCTGACTAAAGACCAATTGATCGCCGATATCGCAGAAGCTATCGACGCGCCTAAAACCACCGCGCGCAATGCTCTGGACCAATTGGGCCAAATCGTCGCGGACCAGCTGGAAAACGGCGGCGAAATCACCCTGCCAGGCATTGGCAAGCTGAAAGTGACCGAGCGTCCTGCCCGTACTGGCCGTAACCCTTCGACTGGCGCTGCCATCGAAATCCCTGCAAAGAAAGTGATCAAGCTGGTTGTGGCCAAAGGCCTGACCGACGCAGTCAACAAGTAAGCGACAACGCCTCCTTGTTGTAAGAGAAACCGTGTGACGGAGCGATCCGGACACGGTTTTTTTGTGCCTGGGATCTCAGGGCTCAGCTCCAGGAGTCAATGAGCCTGTCGCGGCCAGTGTTGCTCGCGCCACGCATCCTGCTGCGCCTTGTCGTGAAAGGTCCAGGCCACGAAGCGGCTCTGTTTCTGCCCTTGTGACATCTCGACGACGTGGCTCTCCAGCGCACCGACTTTCTTCAGCGTGCTGTGAATCAAAGGCAGATTGGACGCCTTCGAGACCAGTGTGCTGAACCACAGCACTTGCCTGGGCACCAATGCGCTCTCCGTGATCAATTGCGCCACAAACCGCGCCTCGCCACCTTCGCACCACAGTTCAGCGGCCTGTCCGCCAAAGTTCAGCACCGGCAGCTTGCGCTTGGGGTCCGCCTTGCCCAGTGCGCGCCATTTGCGTTGACTGCCGCGCAAGGCGTCCTCGGCAGAGGCGTGGAAGGGTGGGTTGCACAGGCTGATGTCGAAGCGTTCCTCCGCTTGCAACAGATCGACGAGGATGTGCCTGCGGTTGTTCTGCTGGCGCAGGCTGATGGCCTTGCCCAGATTGTTGGCCTTGACGATGGTGGTCGCCGATGCCAGTGCGATCTTGTCGATATCCGAACCCAAGAACTGCCAGCCGTAGTCGCTGTGACCGATCAGCGGGTACACGCAGTTGGCGCCGGTGCCGATGTCCAGCGCCTTCACCATCGCGCCACGAGGGATGACCCCGTCGTTGCGCTCGCCCAGGAGGTCTGCCAGAAAATGCACATAATCAGCACGGCCGGGGATCGGTGGGCACAGGTAGTCCGCAGGGATGTCCCAATGCGCGATGCCATAGAAAGCTTTGAGCAGTGCACGATTGAATACCCGCACCGCTTCAGGGTTGGCGAAGTCGATGCTTTCCTTGCCGTACGGGTTGGTGATCACGAACTTGCCCAGTTCCGGGCTGCCTTTGATCAGGCGCGGGAAGTCGTAATGACCCTGATGGCGATTGCGCGGATGCAGGCTGGCCTTTTCACGGGGCTCGGCAGGTTTTGCCGTTTGCGCCGGTTTTGGCTTTTTGCGCGGTGGTTTGGGTTTTTCCTGCGTAGTCAATTTCGATTCTCTTGATAGCGCAAAACCCCGTAGGAGTGAGCTTGCTCGCGATAGCGGTGTGTCAGGCAACGAGTTCGTTGCAGACAGATCGCAATCGCGGGCAAGCGCGCTCCTACAGGGTTTGCGACAGGCGCCAGCCCCTGTTCAAGGCTGGCGGGGTGCATCGCTTACAAGCTGGCGATCCGTGCGTGTTGCTCGGCCAGCTTGCTCAGCGCCTGTTCGGCTTCCGCCATTTTGGCGCGTTCTTTGGCGATGACTTCAGCTGGCGCCTTGTCGACGAACGCGGCATTGGACAGCTTGCCGCCCACGCGTTGCACTTCACCTTGCAGACGCTGGATTTCCTTGTCCAGACGCGCCAGTTCGGCGTCCTTGTCGATCAGGCCCGCCATAGGCACCAGGACTTCCATCTCACCGACTAGCGCGGTCGCCGACAACGGTGCTTCGGCGCCAGGGGCCAGTACGGTGAACGATTCAATCTTGGCCAGCTTCTTGAGCAAGTGCTCGTTCTCGTTCAGGCGACGCTGATCTTCAGCGCCGACGTTCTTGAGAAACAGTTGCAGAGGCTTGCCCGGGCCGATGTTCATTTCGCCGCGGATGTTGCGCACGCCCAGCATCACGCCCTTGAGCCACTCGATGTCGCCTTCTGCGGCAGCATCGATGCGCGACTCGTTCGCCACTGGCCAGGGTTGCAGCATGATGGTCTTGCCTTCGATACCGGCCAGCGGCGCCAGGCGCTGCCAGATTTCTTCGGTGATGAAGGGCATGAACGGGTGAGCCAGACGCAGAGCGACTTCCAGCACGCGGACCAGCGTGCGGCGAGTGCCGCGCTGACGTTCGATCGGGGCGGTTTCATCCCACAGTACCGGCTTGGACAGCTCCAGGTACCAGTCGCAATACTGGTTCCAGATGAACTCGTAGAGCGATTGTGCCGCGAGGTCGAAGCGGAACTGATCCAGGTGGCGAGTCACTTCGGCTTCGGTGCGTTGCAACTGAGAAATGATCCAGCGGTCCGGCAGCGACAACTCGAACGCTTCGCCGTTCTGACCGCAGTCCTCGCCCTTGTCCAGAACATAACGTGCAGCGTTCCAGATCTTGTTGCAGAAGTTGCGATAGCCTTCGACGCGGCCCATGTCGAACTTGATGTCACGACCGGTCGAAGCCAGCGAGCAGAACGTGAAGCGCAGGGCGTCGGTGCCGTAGCTGGCGATGCCGTCGGCAAATTCGTCGCGGGTCTGCTTTTCGATTTTCTTCGCAAGCTTGGGCTGCATCATGCCCGATGTGCGTTTCTGCACCAGTGCTTCAAGCTCGATGCCGTCGATGATGTCCAGCGGGTCCAGAACGTTGCCTTTGGACTTGGACATCTTCTGACCCTGACCATCGCGCACCAGACCGTGCACGTACACGGTCTTGAACGGGACCTGCGCAGTGCCGTCTTCGTTCTTCACCAAATGCATCGTGAGCATGATCATCCGGGCAACCCAGAAGAATATGATGTCGAAGCCGGTGACCAGCACGTCGGTGGGGTGGAAGGTTTTCAGGAAGTCAGTCTGCTCAGGCCAGCCCAGTGTGGAGAACGTCCACAGGCCGGAACTGAACCAGGTGTCGAGCACGTCGTTGTCCTGTTGCAGCGCAACGTCAGGACCGAGGTTGTGCTTGGCCCGTACTTCAGCCTCGTCGCGGCCGACGTAGACTTTGCCGGATTCGTCGTACCAGGCCGGAATGCGATGGCCCCACCACAGCTGGCGGCTGATGCACCAGTCCTGGATATCCCGCATCCACGAGAAGTACATGTTTTCGTATTGCTTGGGCACGAAGGCGATGCGGCCGTCCTCCACGGCAGCGATGGCAGGCTCGGCCAGCGGCTTGGTCGAAACGTACCACTGGTCTGTCAGCCATGGCTCGATGATGGTGCCGGAGCGGTCGCCCTTGGGCACTTTCAGGCCGTGGTCGTCGACGCTGACCAACAGGTCGGCAGCGTCGAACGCTTCAACGATCTGCTTGCGCGCTTCGAAACGGTCCAGACCGGCGTATTGGGCAGGCAGGGTGCCATCGATGGATTCGTTAAGCGTGCCGTCGAGGTTGAACACTTGGGCGGCAGCCAGAACGTTGGCGTTCTTGTCGAAGATGTTCAGCAGCGGCAGGTTGTGACGCTTGCCGACTTCGTAGTCGTTGAAGTCGTGAGCCGGTGTGATCTTCACGCAGCCGGTGCCGAATTCAGGATCGCAGTAGTCGTCGGCGATGATCGGGATGCGACGACCCACCAGCGGCAGTTCGACGAACTTGCCGATCAGGGCCTTGTAGCGCTCGTCCGAAGGGTTCACCGCGACTGCCGCGTCACCGAGCATGGTTTCCGGGCGGGTGGTGGCAACGATCAGGTAGTCCAGACCTTCAGCGGTTTTTGCACCGTCTGCCAGCGGGTAGCGCAGGTTCCACAGGTGGCCTTTCTCGTCGTGGTTTTCCACTTCCAGATCGGAGATGGCGGTGTGTAGTTTGGTGTCCCAGTTGACCAGGCGCTTGCCGCGATAGATCAGGCCGTCTTCGTGCAGGCGCACGAACGCTTCTTTAACGGCTTCGGACAGGCCGTCGTCCATGGTGAAACGCTCGCGGCTCCAGTCCACGGACGAGCCGAGACGACGAATCTGACGGCTGATGTTGCCCCCCGACTGATCCTTCCACTCCCAGACTTTCTCGAGGAATTTTTCGCGACCCAGATCGTGACGGTTCTGGCCCAGAGCTTCGAGTTGACGCTCTACCAGCATCTGGGTGGCGATACCGGCGTGGTCGGTGCCCGGCTGCCACAGGGTGTTGCGACCCTGCATGCGGCGGAAACGGATCAGGGCGTCCATGATCGCGTTGTTGAAACCGTGGCCCATGTGCAGGCTGCCGGTCACGTTCGGCGGCGGAATCATGATGGTGTACGAGTCGCCCGCGCCTTGCGGAGCGAAATAATTCTCGGACTCCCAGGTCTGGTACCAGGAAGTTTCGATGGCGTGCGGCTGGTAGGTCTTGTCCATGCGCGGCGGGAACCTGATCTGCTTTCAGTCGGAAAAGCCGGGAAGTATAGCTTTTCACGGCCGCTGCAAGCTACAAGCTGTGAGCCGCGAGCGTATGAGCGGTGCGAGGCAGGCTTTTGATTCTGCCCGCAGGGCGTAGGAGCAAGCCTGCTCGCGATCTGCCGGGCACCGGCAGTAAATCAGCCAACCCGTGGTGTCAGGCAAACGGCAATGAATGGCTGCCGCTTCGCGGCAGATCGTCAGCAAGCTGGACTCCCACGCCCGCCGGGCACAAGCACAGCAATCGACCGTGAGGGATTGCGAGTCAGTTTTGGTACTGGCTCAACAGGCGTTCCATCCGGGCATCAAGGCGTCGTTTGATTTCATTCTCGATGTGCGGAGCGAAGTCATCGATCACGTCTTGCATGATCAATTGCGCGGCGGCGCGCAGTTCGCTGTCCAGATGCAGCAGATCGTCCGGATTGGGCGTGCCGGGCTCAGGCTCCTGGGCACCAGACGGGGTAGCAGGCTTGGCGGTGGTGATCGGCTCGGGTGTGAGCAGGGGAATCTCGTCGGCGCGCCGATGCTGCTCGTCAGCAGCAATGACCTGGCCACTGACGACGTCGAACAACAGGGGAATCTGGCCTTCGCTCTGGACCGGATCGGTCAGCAATGGCGGATTCAGAGAGTCATCGTCAAGCAACTGGCGGATCGACTCGAGGTCGTCCAGCAGGTGCGCGGAGTCTTTCAGGGTTTTTGAA
>Ga0160447_100996_pt1 | contig 11692 bp, 10 predicted proteins | sample HID1973K_E1MG_FD_108222 | JGI IMG/M metagenome (GOLD analysis project Ga0160447, IMG submission 108222) | Enriched mosquito-associated microbial communities from UW Madison campus, WI, USA - HID1973K_E1 MG | ecosystem: Host-associated > Arthropoda: Insects > Digestive system > Unclassified ...
GACAATCAATGTTAACGAACGGACGCGCATTCTTTTTCTTCCTACAAAGAAACCCCGCCGGCGGACCGGCGGGGTAAGACATCTTAGTGTTGGTAGACGGTTGCGACGTTGCCGCTGCCGCCAGACTGGCTGACGTTGGCGAGCATGTTGTTGCCGTTCTGGATCACGCCAACGGTGTTGGTTGCCGACCAGGTGCCAGTACCGGTCTGGCTGACGGTTGCACGGTTGCTGTTGCCGGTCTGCAGCAGAGTGTCTTCGTTCGAGGCGCCAGTCTGGGTGCTGGAGGCGTAGTTGTTGTCGCCGCGTTGCTGAATGTTGGCGTATTCCGAGTTGCCGCTCTGGTAAACGCCGACGGTGTTGTAATCGCCGCGCTGGATGGTCGAGGCGGAGCTTTCGCTGGCGCCGTTCTGTTGAACGTTGCTCAGGTTGTTGTTGCCGTTCTGCTGCACGTTGGCAGACACGTAGATGCGGCTGTTCTGCTGCGAAACGGTACCGGTGTTGGCGTTGCCGGTCTGGGTCAGACCCGCGGCCACGTTGCTTTGGTTGCCCTGTTGCGTGATGCCGCCCAGGTTGTAGTTGCCCGACTGGGCGATGCTCGCGCTGACGATGGTGTTGTTGCCGGTCTGCGAGGTGCTTGCGGTGTTGTTGTTGCCGCCGCCCTGAGTGATGCTGGCGCTGGTGCGGGTGTTGGACTGCTGGCCGATGGTCGCCGTGTTGTAGGCGGCGGACTGATCCAGTGTCGCCGACTGACCCAAGGTGTAGCTGCCGCCGTTCTGAGTGATCGAGCCGGCGTTGTTGTTACCGGACTGTTTGGCGGCGGCGCTGTTGTAGGCGCCGTTCTGATTGATGTTCAGGGTGCTGTAGGTCGCGGTCTGGCTGATCGGGGTGCCAGGGGTACGGCCCGATGCCGGAGTGCCGGCGGTGTTCTGGCTGCCTTTCTGATTAATGTTGACAGTCGACTGGGTCGCGCCTTGCTGATCGACGTTCAGGGCGTTGGTCGAACCGTCCTGAGTGGTGTTGACGATGCTGTTGTCAGCCATTGCTGCGCCAGACAGTGCAACCAGAACAGCGATAGACAGAAGCGATTTACGTGCGTGCATCATGATCTTCCTTTTTCGGTTTTTATTTCGGGTTGGGTGGTGCGAACGAGTGAGTACGGCGGGTCTTACGGTTGATTCACTTGAAACTGGGTGGTCTGCCCGGTGTTCTTGTCGGTGGTGACAATCTGCAGCAGGCCTCCCTGAAGGTTGGTGATCGAGATGCGAAAGTCCGTGGTCTCGACGACCCCGGGCACCAGTTGGCCGTTGGCGCCGACGATGCTGGAGGTCACCGCGGAGGACACCCGGCTGAGAATCGCGCTCTGCAGCATGCTGTTGAACTGGGTCAACGCGGTCTGCCCGGAGGCGGACGAGGATGACTTCTCGGTGAAGTGGTTCTGCGCCTGGGCCTGGTTCAGCAGCACCGGCCCGTTCAACGGGTTGCCGCCGAACGACGGGTTATTGGGCACGTAAGCCAGCTCGCTGGCGTGGGCGCTGACAAATGCGCCGGACACCAGTGCCAGGCTGACGACGACCAGAGACATGCGTTGCATAGGGATTCCTTTCATAGCTCGTCGCGCCCCAGGTCCGGGTCGCCAAAGAATTGTGCGAGTTGATAGTCGAGAATGGCCTGATAGACCTGTGCCGCTGCGTCAGCGCCGATGGCGGGAATCAGCGTGCGGTTGGGGGGTAGAAACATCTGGAACAGGCGGCGATTGCCGTAATCGACGAACACCTGGCTGCCCAGGCGAGCGGTCGGACGTTCGCTGATGGCGACGGTGAAGGTCCCGTCCTCGTCCTTGTCGCGCCAGGCGCTGGCAAAGCTGTCGTAGAAGGCACGCCCGGCCAGAGTCATGGTCTGGCCGATGACCAGACCGCCGACATCACGACGGTTGAGCGTGCGATGTTGATCAACCGTTGCGGAGGTGTTCACGCTCGGTTGTGCGAATAAAGGAAATGCCACGCAAAGTTGCAGAAACAAGACACATAAAGCCCGTGAATACGTCATGTTTGTAAGGTCGCTGACACAGAGTTGGTACGTGTTATATATCAATAATTCCTCTTTGCCACTACGCAACTAAAAATATTTTAATTATTTTTATTGGCGCCAGATTTCGTGCGGTTTTTCAATGTTTTCGATAGAGAGTCAATGGCGGTGTAGGCAAAATGATGGCGTCAAAATATGTTTCTCTCGAATCGCCTGGATCCCTTGTCTTTATTGGGCTGTGGGGTGATTTGGTATTCATTTGGATAGCGTCTATAGATGGTGTGGGGGGAAAGGTCATCGTTCGGTGTGCGGTCGCGAGCAGTTCATTTCGAATGAATGAACATGGCCTGAGTGAACGGTGCTTAAGACGATACCTTGTTAAGTGGCGACGAATGAAAGTGCACTTTGTTTCAGTTTCCTTAACGAAGTTAGATGGGTGTCAAGTACGGTGGTGGATGCTCTTTTTTCAAGACGGACTGTTTCCACGGCCGGCACGGTCAATACATTCAAAGGGTCTTCATTGCGGGCAGAGCGAATTTTGCGCATCCGCTCAGGTCTACAAATTGAACTCATTGACCCAGGGAACGACCATGTCTCGCCTTGCTGAATACAGGAAGCTGGAGCAACAGATCACACAGCATGCCGCTCAACTGGAATCGCTCAAACATGATCCGGCCCTGCAGAGGGAGATCGAATTCGAAACCAGGCTCAAAGCATTGCTCGAGGGCTACGGTAAACGTCTGAGCGACGTCATCTCGCTGCTCGAACCCAACAAGGCATCTGTCAAAGGTAAAGCGACAGCGTCTGTTGGACGGTCCCGGCGACCACGACAGGTGAAAACATACCGCAACCCGCTGACCGGCGAGATCGTCGAAAGCAAGGGTGGCAACAATAAGCTTTTGGGGGCCTGGAAGGCGCAGTTCGGGCATGAAGAAGTGGAAAGCTGGGTGATTCCAGCCTGAAACCTGCGCTTGCTCTTGAGCGTCGGGCCCATCCAGGGAAACCTGCCGCCTGGATATGAACAAACTTACATATTCAAGCGCACAGTCATGCTATAGCGAGTCGGATGTCATCCCATAGGCTGGTGGTAGGCCATCGTTTTTTACGATGTTGGCGATACCCACTTACAAAGGCTTATCCATGACATACCCCATCAAACGGCTCGCAATGGCTGTTGCGCTTGGCGCAGTGTTTTCCCTGTCGGCCCAGGCCGCTACCTCCTCAGTGGCTGTCGGCCCGCAATACGACACCAGTCACGTGTATGTCGCGCCAGCGGACGTCGATCCGTTCGTGAAGAGCTTTCTGGCGACCTTCGGCGGCAAGAGCTCCCCTCAGGTGACCGTCAATGTGCTGCCGGTGCCAAGCAGCACGTCCTCGCAGTTGTTGCAGACGCCAGTCGGCACCGTTTCTCTTTTCGGCTTCACCACCCCCGTCCCGTATCCATTCGGCGCCGAGCGTAACGGCTATCTGGTGAAGAACATGGATGAAGCGATTGCGTCCGCGAAGAAGAACGGTGCGGACGTGATTGTTCATGACTTCCCGGATCCGATCGGTCGCGATGCCGTGGTGCAGTGGCCGGGTGGCGTAAACATGCAGCTTTACTGGCACGGTACCGCCCCGAGTTACGCACCGTTTCAAATGATCCCGGAAAACCGGATCTATGTGTCCGAGCTACGCGCAGACGCCTTCATCAAGGGCTTTGTTGGGTTCTCCCACGGCAAGGTCGTGGCCGATGACAAACACGTGGATGGCGCTGAAGTCGGCGAGCCTGGCAAGTCGATTCGCCGCGTCAGGCTGGAGTCGGATTTCGGCAAGATGGTCGTGTTCGTCACCGACGGGCATCTGCCTTATCCGTACGGTCGGGAGACGACCGGTTATGAAGTCAGCGATTTGGCGGCCACGCTGGAAAAGGCTGAGGGCTCTGGCGCTCATCTGCTGGTCAAACCGGCCACACAGTCGGGTCGGCAGTCTGCCGTCGTCGAGTTCCCGGGCGGTTACGTCGCGGAAATCCATCAGTCTGTCGCCGCGAAGTGATCCAGGGGGAAGACCTATGAAGAGCCAACGCCCTTCGCATCGTGTCTATGCCTGGGCTCTGGCTGTGCTGTGGCCGCTGGGAGTGACCAGCGGCCATGCCGCCGAAGCGGCCGAGCGACCGGTGCTCAAGACCAACCGCTGGCAGGAGGACTGGTCGGTCTTGCAGAACCCGGCAGCCAGAACAGAGCCTCTGGACAGTCTCAAATACATCTCTCTCTCGGATGACGATCCTCAGCGCTACCTGTCTCTGGGTGCGACCCTCAGAGAGCGCTTCGAGCTCAACAACGCCAGTGGTTTCGGTGTCGGAAACCGGGCGAACGACAGTTGGTTGATTCAGCGCTTCCAGATTCACGCCGATCTGCATCTCAACGAACACTGGCGTGTATTCACCGAACTGGAAGATGCCCGGGCTTTCGACAAGACGACCCTGGGCGGCGCCGATCAGAACCATCTGGATCTGCGGCTGGCGTTCGCCGAGTACGTCGATCAGACCGCCAGCCACACGTTCAAGGCTCGGGTGGGGCGCCAGGACTTCGCGTTCGACTTGCAGCGCTTCATCTCGTCCCGCGATGGCCCCAACGTGCGCCAGTCCTTCGATGCACTGTGGGCTGACTGGGAGACGCCCGAGTGGCGGTTCATCGGGATCGCCAGCCACCCGGTGCAGTATCAGGACGGCCGGCATTTCGATGACAAGTCCAATGCCGACATCGCGTTTCATATGCTCCGCGCCGAGCACATGCTCAATGGCAAGAACGAGCTCTCGGCCTATTACGCGCTTTACGAAGAACGCAATGCCGATTACCTCGACGCGCAAGGGGATGAAACACGGCACATCTTCGATGCACGAACCAGCGGGACCGAGGGTGGTTACGACTGGGATCTGGAGGGCATGGTTCAGAGCGGAACCGTCGGCTCCAAGGACATTCGGGCGTGGGCGGGCGGCAGTCGTCTGGGTTACACCTGGCAGTCGATCGCCTGGACACCGCGACTGGGGTTGCAACTGGACGCCGCCTCGGGCGACCGGCAGGCCAATGACGGCACCCTTGGCACTTTCAATCCGTTGTTCCCTAATGGCTACTATTTCTCGCTGGCGGGGTACACCGGTTACAGCAACCTTATCCATGTGAAGCCGTCCGTGACCGTCAAGCCGATGACTGGGCTTTCCATCCAGACGGCGGTCGGGCTGCTGTGGCGTCAGACCACCGAGGATGCGGTCTACACGCAACCGAACCTGCCCGTGGCCAATACCGCCGGACAGGGCGGGCGCTGGACCGGTTACTACGATCAACTGCGCGTGGACTATGCCTTCAACCGGAACCTGTCAGGTGCCGTCGAGGCCGTTCATTACGAAGTGGGCGATGCGCTGCGTGATGCCGGTGGCAGCGACAGTAACTACCTCGGTGTGGAACTCAAGTTCCTGTGGTAGACGGCGGGCGCGCAGCGAGGACGTCATCCTCGCTCGCGCCGTGACCTGGCTCAAAGGCGGAAGCGTGCGACCAGGGTATTGAACGAGACGGCCAGGTTGGAAAGCTCCTGGGTCGAGGCGTTGGTCTGGTGTGCGCCAGCGGCAGTCTGGGTCGACAGGTCCTGGATGTTGACCAGATTGCGGTCGACTTCACGGGCAACGTGGGCCTGTTCTTCCGACGCGGTGGCGATCACCAGGTTGCGGTCATTGATCTGGGAAATGCCATCGGCGATCTGCTCCAGCGCCTGGCCGGTCGCCTGCGCCAATGCCTGCGTTTCGCTGACCAGCGACTGGCTTTTGCCCATTGCACCGACTGCGTTGTCGGCACTGGTCTGTACGCTGTTGATCATGCCTTCGATCTCGCCGGTCGAGGCTTGCGTACGGGCTGCCAGCGCGCGTACTTCGTCGGCGACCACGGCAAAACCGCGACCTTGTTCACCGGCTCGTGCGGCTTCGATTGCAGCGTTCAGCGCCAGCAGGTTGGTCTGCTCGGCGATGCCGCGAATCACGTCAAGCACCTTGCCGATGTCCCGCACCTGAACGGCCAGGTCTTTGACCATTGTGGTGGAGGTGGCGATTTCGCGGGTGGCATCGTTGATCGCGGAAACGGCGTTTCGGGCCTGGTCGCGGCCATTGCTGGCCTGTTGGCTGGTGGCCCTGGACGCCTCGGAGGTGGACACCGCATTGCGCGCGACTTCTTCCACGGCGGAGGTCATTTCGGTGACAGCGGTGGCGGCCTGTTGGATCTCGTCGTTCTGGCGCAGCAGCCCGCGGCTTCCATTGTCGGTGACGGCGGTCAGCTCTTCGGCTGCGGACGCCAGTTGGTCCGACGCGCTGGCAATCTGCTGCAGGGTGCTTTTCAGGCTGCTCTGCATGTCGGCGAGGGCGGTCAGCAACTGGCCTGCTTCGTCGCGACCGGTGCTGACGATGCGTTGGGTCAGGTCGCCTTCGGCGATGCTTTTGGCGCTGGCGACGGCATTGGCGATCGGTTTGCTGATGAGACGACTGATGAACATCCCCAAAAGAATGGCCGCGACGAAGGCCAGAGCGATGCCGATGTACAGGGACGTTTTGGCGGAGGAGGCCAGTTCAGCGGCGGCCACCGATCCTTCATTGACTTGCCGGTTATTGGAGTCGGTCATGATGGTCAGTTCGTCCATTACCATGCGATAGGCCGTTTGCAGTTCGCCCATCAGCAGGGCTCGACCGTTCTCCACATCCCCAGCCCTCATCAGCGCCAGATAACGCTGGACGATCGCTTGATAAAGCGGCCAGTCCCGCTCCATCTTGTCTCCGGCGGCACGCTCATCGTCGGCCAGTGGCGAGCGCCTGTAAGTGGCGAAGGCTTTTTCGCTGGCCGCCTGGTTGGCGTTCATGGAGGCGATGAATTCATCTTTCACGCTTTGCGGAAATCCCGCTTCGGTGGCGACGTAAAGTCGATACATGTCCCGGGTCTGTCCGACGGCCTTGATCTTCGCCTGGTCGGTGTTGAGCACGGAGACCAGATTGTTTTCGAACACCTCATCCAGACTCGCCGAAAGGTGCGAGATACCGCGACTGCCCAGGAGGCCGACCCCCAGCGTGATGAGCGCGCACAGCGCGAAGGCTGAAATCAATTTGGTCGAGAGTTTTGCATCATTGATCCAGCTCATGGGTCATCCTGCTGACGTAATTGAAAAGAGGGGGAGTCCGCATTGCGCGTTGGTGGCAATCGCGGGTTGTCATACATCTGTCGGCTGTCTTGTCTACAACTGAAGGGTTACCGGTTGTTTCAGGTGGAAGCGCTTCATTCCGCAGGTTTCGGGCTGATTGTTTTGAGCTGTTTGTCGGTCGTGCCTGGCCGGGTTGGCGGGAAAACAAAACCCAAAAAACACTTCACGTAGACGTTTTTGGCGCATTCTCACTGAAAAAAGCCTAAACGGATCAAAGCCGTAAAAATAAACGCACAAACGTTCACAAATGGTGGGTGTGTTTTCACACAATTTTTTCTAATCTCGGCCACCTCGTTTGCACTACCCGACAAACAGTTGTTGAGAATCAACCTCAAAAGCCCGTCCTAGAGCGTTTTTCATACGCTTCAAAGAAAGATGGCATTCCGCCTTTTCTTTGTTGCTAAATGTTACTTTGTGTGAAATATTCGCCGAAATTTATACGACATCGTACCTCGTGAGCCCTTGAATCGAAGGCCCACAGGTGCCGTGCGCGCGCCGTTTCAAATCATTGAAAAACAGAGAACGCAGTTGCCTAGGGTAGAGCTCATGTCGCGTGGCATTGATAAGGGAAAAAGCATGGGTTATGCCTTTGCAGGATTGTTCACGCTGATGATGGCCACGGCCGGAACAGCGTCCGGGGAGGCGTTGGACAGCAGTGCATCGCCAGGCAAACGTCTGGCCGTCGCTGCCGACTGCGTGGCCTGCCACACGGCGCCAGGCGGCAAGGCGTTCGCGGGCGGATACCCGCTCGGTTCACCGATGGGCACGATTTATTCGACCAACATCACGCCGTCGAAAATCGCCGGGATCGGCAACTACAGTGCCGAGCAATTCGCCCGCGCCGTGCGTGATGGCGTCACTGCCGATGGCACTCACCTGTATCCGGCGATGCCTTACACCTCCTATTCGAAGATGACCGACAGCGACATCGCCGCGCTCTACGATTACTTCATGCATGAAGTGCAGCCGGTGGATACGCCGACGGCGAAAACCGCGTTGCAATTCCCGTTCAATGTTCGCGCTTCGATGATGGGCTGGAACGCGATGTTCCATTCCAGTACGCGCTTTACGCCGGATCCGGCCAAGTCCGCCGAAGTCAATCGCGGCGACTATCTGGTCAACGGCCTGGCGCATTGCGACACCTGCCACACCCCGCGCAATGTGCTGATGGCGGCCGACAACAGCAAGGCGCTGGCGGGCGGTGCGCTGGGCAGCTGGTATGCGCCGAACATCACGTCCGACAAAGTCAGCGGGATCGGTGCGTGGTCCAGCGATGACATCGTCGCTTACCTGCGAACCGGGCACGTCGAGGGCAAGGCGCAGGCAGCCGGTCCCATGGCAGAGGCCGTGGAAAACAGCCTGCAGCACTTGAGCGATTCGGACCTCAAGGCCATTGCCGCGTACCTGCTGCAAACCCAGCCGATCAAGACCGGTGAAGCCAAGGCTCGCCATGAATACGGCCAGGCGTCGGTCGACGAATTGACCTTGCGCGGCGGCAAACCGGAAGACAATCCCGGCTGGCACATCTTCAGCGGCACTTGCGCCAACTGCCATCAACCGGATGGTCAGGGCAACAAGGAATACCCGTCGCTGTTTCACAACACCGCCACCAGCCGCAGCGATAACCTGATCGCCGCCATCGTCTACGGCGTGCATCGCGAAGTCGACGGGGTTGCCATCGACATGCCGGCGTTCGGTCCGGATGCGTTGTTCACCGACCGTCTCACCGATCAGCAGATTGCCGACGTCAGCAACTATGTGCTCTCGCGCTATGGCAACGCTGAAAAGATCGTCACCGCAGCCGACGTGGCGCTCGCCCGTGAAGGCGGCCCGACGGCCCCGTTGGCGGTGCTGGCCAAATTCACGATTCCGGCAATTATCCTCGTCTGCGTGTTGATCGGTCTGGGCGTGATGGCCCTGATCTCTCGCCGCCGCAAGGGAGCCTGAGTAATGGACACTTCTATGACGCACAAACAAGCACCGGCTCAGACCCAGGCCACACCGGGTTTCTCTCGCCGTAATCTGCTGCGTGGCTCCGTGGCGCTGGGCCTCACGGCAATGCTGGGCAGCGCGATGCCGTGGCAGTCGGTATTCGCCGCCCAGGTTTCCAGTGATGATTTCATCGCGCTCTCGCAGTTTCTGGTCAGCCGTCCGGTCAACCCGGTCCTGGCTGCGCGTTACTACGCGGCGCTGGACAAGCGCGCACCGAATTTCTCGACCAATGTCATCGCCCTGAAGCAACTGATCAGCACCCAGGGTTACACGCATGTCGACCAATACCTGGCGCAACCGGACCCGGATGCATCGCTGAAAGCCACGGCCACCAGCATCATTTCGGCCTGGTACCTGGGCATCGTCGGCGAGCCTGCTGACGCCGAACTGATCAGTTATTCGATGGCCATGATGTACGTGCCAACGCACGGCATTCTCGCCATTCCCACCTACGGTGGTGGCCCTGCTTCATGGGGCGCCAAACCTGCAGTCATTCAGGATTCGAAAGTATGAGCAGCGATCAATTCGATGCCGACGTGGTCATCATCGGCTCCGGCGTCATGGGCGGTCTGATTGCCACGGGGCTGGCCAAGGCGAACAAGTCAGTGATCGTGCTCGAAGCCGGTCCTCGGGTGAATCGCCGCGACGTGGTGGAAACCTTCCGCAACGCCCCGGTGAAGCTGTCGCTGGCCAACGCCAAACTGCAAGGGGCCGGTTCGCCTTACCCGAGCATGCCGCATGCGCCATCGACCTACGGCGACTACCTGCAACAGGTCGGGCCGGTCAAATACAACACCTCTTACCTGCGTGTCGTCGGTGGCACCACCTGGCACTTCGGCTCGTCTTTGTGGCGCATGCTGCCCAACGACTTCCGCCTCAAGTCGCTGTACGGTCGCGGTCGTGACTGGCCGATCAGCTACGACGAACTGGAACCGTTCTACGCTCGGGCGGAAACCGAGCTGGGCGTGTCCGGGGTCGATGGTCAGGACGAAAGCGGGCAGGGCGGACAAGCCTATCCGCCGCGCTCGATCCCTTACCCGATGGAAGGCCTGAAGCCGAGCTACATGTTCAAGCGCCTTTCGGAAATGCTCAGCAAGGGCGGGTACAACCCGATCCTGGAGCCCAACGGCCGTGCGACCCGTCCCTACGGCAAGCGTCCTCCGTGCGCGGGCAACAACAACTGCAACCCGGTGTGCCCGATTGCCGCCAAGTACGATGGCTCGATGCACATCGACGAAGCCGAGCGGCATGGCGCCAAGGTGCTGGAGAACTCGGTCGTGTACAAGGTCGAAGCCGGCGACGACGGCAAGATCACGGCCATCTGGTACATGCGCCCGGACAAATCGCAACACAAACTGACCGCCCGTTATTTCGTGCTCGCCGCCTATGGCATCGAGTCGCCGAAGCTGTTGCTGATGTCGACGTCCGACAAATACCCCAACGGCATCGCCAACTCCTCGGATCAGGTCGGTCGCAACCTGATGGATCACACCGGCATCAGCATGAACGTGATGACCAAGGAAGACATGTGGCCAGGCGAAGGGCCGACCCAGTTGCTGGTCTACCTCAACAGCCGCGACGGGGCGTTCCGCAAGGACTATCCGGGTTACAAGATCAAGGTGCGCAACACCGTGCCGACCTCGCAGATCACCTCCAACCTGATCGGCAAGGGCGTGCTGGGTTCCAGGCTCGACGAGCAGATTCGCTTGCAGTCGGCGCGCTCGCTGAACTGGGCGGTGGACTTCGAAACCCTGCCGCTGCCGGAAAACCGGGTCACGCCGAGCAAGACCAAGTTCGATGCCATCGGCCTGCCGGTGCCGGAGATCTACTACAGCGTTCCCGACTACTGGCACGCGGGCAAAGAGAAAGCCCTGGAAGACTTCAAGCAGTTCGCCAAGCTGCTCGATGCTGACATCCTGAGCACCGACGTGGGTTTCCAGAACCGTCAGCACATCATGGGCACCACCATCATGGGCGACGATCCGAAGGATTCGGTGGTCGACCGTGATTGCCGCACCCACGATCACCCGAACCTGTTCATCGCCGGGACGAGCGTCATGCCATCGTCTTCCTGTGTGAACCCGACACTGACGGGGGCGGCATTGAGTATTCGCATCGCCGACGTGTTGCTCAAGGAAGTCTGATCGCGCCGCTGGATCGGCAATGCAGACAAGAAAACCCGCTTCGGCGGGTTTTTTCATAGCTACAGAAACGCTGAAGGCCACGCAGGCCGTAGTGTTCAGTCAGGCGAACCTACGAACGGTCTATCCAGAAACGCCAGCGCTGGCCGATTCATCAAGCAAGCGTGAAGACGCGCTTTATATGCTGCGACGAGCAGCATTCTGGATGATTTTGCAAGCGCTAGAGCCTCAACCCATGAAAACTGTTTTATTTGATCGCCTGAAGTCGCTGCTGACGATACAGCGCGACAATCCCCGGTTGCTCAAGGCGCAATACATCGCGC
>Ga0160447_101000_pt1 | contig 11674 bp, 8 predicted proteins | sample HID1973K_E1MG_FD_108222 | JGI IMG/M metagenome (GOLD analysis project Ga0160447, IMG submission 108222) | Enriched mosquito-associated microbial communities from UW Madison campus, WI, USA - HID1973K_E1 MG | ecosystem: Host-associated > Arthropoda: Insects > Digestive system > Unclassified ...
GCGGGCGGGCGCAGCAGCGTGACGCGCGGCGTGCCGTCGTCCATCTGCGAGACGATCAGCCAGTGCTTCGTGAAGTCGATGCCCGCGAGCACGAGCCGCTCGGACGGCGTGAAGAGCGCGACGAACCGGCGCGAGCCTGCGAGAAACGCGTCGCGGCGGATCACGGTCAGCGTGCCGGGCGCGTAGCGGCGGCCGCCCGCGTTCCAGAACTTGCGCGGCGTCACGAAGAGCCAGCCGTTCCAGTGCTCGATTTCCGCGTGCGTCGGCAGATCGTACTGACGCCATTCGTTCGATGTTTCGTCGAGCCAGTAGTTGAGCGTGTCGAAGAAGGTCACCGCGCGCGATGCGAGATGCAGTTTCTCGAGCGGATCGTAGTCGACGCCCGCCGACACGTCGCGCCGGTTGCCCTCGAACACGACGGGCGCATCCGCGAGCGGCGTGCCGCGTTTCCAGCGCCGCGCCTGGCGGGGAAAGCCCGAAGTGGTGAGCGCGGGGCGCGGGTTCGTCTTGCTGTCGTCCCAGCCGACGTAGACCGTGTCGCGATCGATCCACGAGATATCGTGCTTGCCGACATCGGGCAGCACGAAGCCATCCGCGACGAAGCTTTTCGATGCGATGTCGAACTCCCGCACCATGCATGCGTCCGAACCGCCCGGCGACAGGCTCACGAGCGCGCGGTCGTAATCGGGGTAGCGCATGTCGAAGTCGGCGAGGGCCCAGCGGGTGTCGTCGTTCTGTTTGGTGTTGAGGTCGAGCGCGTCGACGTCGAGGATCGTTTCCCAGACGGGCTTGCCTTCGAGCCATGAAGACCACGGCGTGCGGCGCACGATGCCGAGCGGATGCGCCTCGTCCTGCCAGGTGTTGTAGGCCCAGTCGCCATAGCGCGAACACGACACGATGCGGTCCTGCGATGTGTACGCTTTTTCGAGCCGCTGGGCGAGCGTGCGCGCTTCCGGGGTGTTGCCGAACGCGGCTTCGGTGCGGTGATTCTGGGCATCGACCCAGGCTTGCACGTGGGCGTCGCCCAAGGCTTCGAGGCCGATGAAGGGGTCGGGTGTGTCCGACGCGGGCCAGGCGAGTTCGGGATGGGAGGAGAGCAGAGTCATGCGGCGCAGGTGGCGGAATGCAAAACGCCGATTGTGCCTGTAATGGGAGGGCGGCGGGTATCGCGCCGGTCTAGGCGACCAGTCTGTCCAGTTCCTGAGTCATGTCGGGCTCGATTTCCCGGGCTTCCTTCGCCAGATTGACCTGCTTCGCTGTTCTGGAAACGTCGAGCAATTCTGCGTCGATGCGATAGCCTCCGCGCCCGTTCAGCCACCCGAGAATATCGGAAAGGTGCCACACGGACGGATTGCCTTCATGAACCGGCGCGGGAAATTCCATCGCGTTGGCGAGCATAAGCTTGCGCATGTTCTGACGCGTCATTCCCGTCACTTCGGCTACATCCGTGAGGCCGACAAAGTCGGGCGCTGCTTCGATCAGGCGGGCGGACGGAATCGCCTGCTTCACGTTTTGCAGCGCCGATAAAATCGCGCCGAAGGCGTCGACGTCTGCCCTCTTGAAGGCGAGTGCAATTCGTCCTGGCTGACCAATCCCGATGGTCGCGTCATCGCACCCGGCCTCCGCGAGCCGTTCGACGAGTTGCTCGTGATCGCAGTCTTCTGCCGACAGTTGATACTTGAGAGTGAACACGTATTCCATGAGAGATTCCTGCTGTTGCGCATCTGCGCCTCATTGGGTGATTTGTTTTCTGCGCGTCGCGGCATTTACGCAATTCATGACGCGGGCGCACCATCGCACGCCCCGCGTTCAATCTTATCGAGAGATCGCCACATGCTGCGATAGCAAGTAATCCGAAATATGCATGGAAAACTGGCCGCACAATAAAAAACGCCACGGCTGACCGTGGCGTCTGAAGTCACTCGAACAGCCCACTCAAGCCAGCCGCTCCTCCGTCTGCGGATCGAACAACACCGCCTTCGACACATCGAACAGCAGTGTCATGTTCGACATCGGCTGCGGATTCGACGCCGGGTGCACGCGCGACACGATGCGCTTGCCGTTCACCTGCGCGAACACCAGCGTGTCCGGACCCGTCGGTTCGATCACGTCGACGCGCACATCGACCGGTTGCAGGCTCGTATCCGACACATCGTGCGCGCTGCGCGAGTCGGTGATGCGCTCGGGGCGCAGCCCGAGAATCACGTCCTGCCCGACCTTGCCGCGCAACCGGCCCGCATCGAACGGCAGATTCAGCACCTTCTGCGCGATGCCTGTATCGAGCTGCAAACCGACGCCCGAGCCCGCCTCCACCAGCTTGCCGGCGATGAAGTTCATCGGCGGCGCGCCGATGAAGCCCGCGACGAACAGATTGGAAGGCGAATCGTAGATTTCCTGCGGCGCGCCGAACTGCTGCACGATGCCGTCCTTCATCACCGCGATGCGGTCGCCGAGCGTCATCGCTTCGATCTGGTCGTGCGTCACGTAGACGATCGTCGTGCCCAGACGCTGATGCAGCAGCTTGATTTCCGAGCGCATCTCGATACGCAGCTTCGCATCGAGGTTGGAGAGCGGCTCGTCGAACAGGAACATCACCGGATCGCGCGCGAGCGCACGGCCCATCGCGACGCGCTGACGCTGACCGCCCGACAGCTGCCCCGGCTTGCGATCGAGCAGATGGCCGATCTGCAGCGTCTCCGACACGCGATCGACGATCTTCTTCTGCTCGTCCTTCGGCACCTTGCGGATATTGAGGCCGAACGAGATGTTCTCGCGCACGCTCATCGAAGGGTAGAGCGCGTAGGACTGGAACACCATCGCGATGTCGCGGTCCTTCGGCGAGAGGTTGTTGACCGTCTTGCCGTCGATCATGATGTCGCCCTGCGTCACGGTCTCGAGACCCGCGATCATGTTCAGCAAGGTCGATTTGCCGCAGCCCGAGCCGCCGACGAGGATCAGGAACTGACCGTCCTCGATGTCGATGTTGACGCCCTTGAGAACCGGCACCCCGTTCGGGTAGGTCTTGTACACGTCACGGATGGAAAGGCTTGCCATGTGAATCCTCTATATCTCTGTCGGGAAACGCCCGATTAACCCTTCACCGCGCCGGCCGTCAGCCCGCGCACGAAATAACGTCCCGCGATCATGTAGACGAGAATCGTCGGCAATGCGGCGATGATCGCGCCGGCCATGTCGACGTTGTATTCCTTCACGCCCGTCGACGTGTTCACGAGGTTGTTCAGCGCAACCGTGATCGGCATGGAATCCACGCCCGAAAACACGATACCGAACAGGAAGTCGTTCCAGATCTGCGTGAATTGCCAGATCAGACACACCATGAAGATCGGCAGCGAGACGGGCAGCAGGATCTTCGTGAAGATCGTGAAGAAGCCCGCGCCGTCGATGCGTGCCGCCTTCACCAGCTCGGCCGGAATGCTCACGTAGAAGTTGCGGAAGAACATCGTCGTGAACGCGATGCCGTAGATCACGTGGACGAGCACGAGGCCGGTCGTCGTGTTCGAGAGGCCGAGAAAACCCTGCAGGCGCGCCATCGGCAGAAGGATCGCCTGGAAGGGGATGAAGCAGCCGACGAGCAGCATCGTGAACAGGCCGTCCGCGCCGCGAAAGCGCCAGTGCGTCAGCACGTAGCCATTGAACGCGCCGACGAACGACGAGATCAGCACCGCCGGAATCACCATGCGTACCGAGTTCATGAAGAACGGTTGCATGCCGTCACAGCGCACGCCGGTACACGCTTCCTGCCACGCCTTGACCCACGGCGCGAACGTGAAGTGCGTGGGCGGCGTGAGCAGGTTGCCCGTGCGAAGCTGGTCGAGATCCTTGAAGGAGGTCGACAGCATCACGTAGATCGGGAACAGGAAGTAGAGCGCGAACAGGATCAGCACCGCGTAGATGACGGCGCGGCTCAGGGTCATCTTAGTTTCCATTGCGGGTGCTCCTCGATTCCAGATACATGAGCGGCACGAGCACGGCGACGACGGTGGCGAGCATCATCATCGACGATGCGGCGCCCACGCCGAGCTGGCCACGGTTGAACGAGAACGTGTACATGAAGATCGCCGGCAGCGAGGACGAAGTGCCCGGACCGCCCGCCGTCAACGCGACGACCAGATCGAAGGTCTTGATCGTGATGTGGCAGAGAATCAGCAGCACGGAGAAGAACACCGGGCGCATGCTCGGAATCACGATCTTGCGGTAGATGGTCGGCAATCCCGCGCCGTCCATCTGCGCCGCCTTGAAGATTTCGCTGTCGACGCCGCGCAGTCCGGCGAGGAAGAGCGCCATCACGAAGCCCGTCGATTGCCATACCGCCGCGATCACGACGCAGAAAATCGCCTTGTCGGGGTCTCCCAGCCAGTTGAACGAAAAGCTCGTCCAGCCCCAGTCGTGGAACACTTTTTCGAGACCCAGGCCCGGGTTCAGAATCCACTGCCACGCGGTGCCCGTCACGATGAACGAGAGCGCCATCGGGTAGAGGAAGATCGCGCGCAACGCGCCTTCGTTGCGGATCTTCTGATCGAGCAGGATCGCAAGGAACAGGCCGAGAAACACGCAGATGCCGATGAACGGAATGCCGAACCAGCCGAGATTGGCGGCGGACGTCCACCAGACGTCGTTGGCGAAAAGTTGTCGATAGCGGTCGAAGCCCGCGAAATCGTAGCGCGGCATCAGCCGCGATTCCGAGAGCGACAGATAACCCGTAATGCCGATGAAGCCGTACACGAAAACGAGCGCGATCACGACGCTGGGAGCGAGCACCAGCTTCGGAATCAGGCGATCGGCGAGCGCCGCCGTCGGTGAAACGCGACGGGGCGGGTTTTGCGGTTTCTTGTCCGCACTGATGGAGGCAGTCACGACTCGACTCCTGGAAGATGCGCCGGCGCTGTCGTGCGCTGGGTGGCACGGATTGGCGCGCATGCAGCGGATGGCTGCGGCGCTTGAATAGTGCGACGTTGCTTGGGTCCTGCAAACCGCCCGGCGCATGCTTGCCGCATACGCCGGGCGGAAGCCTTACTTCGTCTTGGCGGCGTTCGCGAGCGCGGCAACCGCGCTCTTCGAATCCTGCGACGAATTCATGAACTTCGTCACGACGTCGGTCATCGCGCCGGCGACTGCATCGCCCTGAGCCATGCCGTGCGCGAGCGACGGAACATAGCCGCCCGATTTGATCGCCGTCTGTTCATCAGCGTAGGACTTCTTCGCGCAGTCGTCGAACTTATCCATCGACACGCCGAGACGGACCGGGATCGAGCCCTTGTTCAGGCTGAACTGCTCCTGAAATTCCGGCGTCATGATGGTCTTGGCGAGCGCGAGCTGGCCCGGCGTCGCGGCCTTCTGGCCCTTCTGCTGGAAGAACACGAACGAGTCGACGTTGAAGGTGTAGGCCTTTTCCGTGCCCGGCACCGGCGCGCAGATATAGTCCGTGCCCGCCTTCTTGTTCGCGCCGGCGAATTCGCCCTTCGCCCAGTCGCCCATGAACTGCATGCCGGCCTTGCCGTTGATGACCATCGCGGTCGCGAGGTTCCAGTCACGGCCCGTGCGGCCACTGTCGAAATAGCCCTGGATCTTGCGGACCGTGTCGAACACCTGAACCATCTTGTCCGAGGTCAGGGTCTTCTGGTCGAGGTCGACGATCGCCTTCTTGTAGAAGTCCGCGCCCTGGGAGAGCACCACGTCTTCCCACAGCGTCAGGTCCTGCCACGGCTGGCCGCCCATCGCGATCGGCATGATGCCAGCGGCCTTCATCTTGTCGGCGACCTGGAAGAACTCGTTCCAGTTGGTCGGCACCTTGCCGCCCGCCTTGTCGAGCGCGGCCTTGTTGATGTACAGCCAGTTCACGCGGTGCACCGAGAAGGGCGCGGCGACGTAATGGCCGTCGGCGTGGATGATCTTGTCGATTTCAGGCGGCAGGTTCTTCTTCCAGTCGCCCGCGACGGAATCGATCGGCACGAGCACGCCTTGCTCGGCCCATTCCTGGATCAGCGGGCCCTTGATCTGCGCCGCCGACGGCGCGTTGCCCGAGATCACCTGCGTTTTCAGCGCGGTCATCGCGGCCGCGCCCGCACCGCCCGCGACAGCGAAGTCCTTCCAGGTGTAACCCTGCTTCGTCATGTCGTCCTTGAGCACGCCGACTGCCTTGGATTCGCCGCCGGACGTCCACCAGTGCAACACGGAAACAGCCTCGGCAGCCTGAACCGCCGACGCCGTCGCGCCACACAGAAGACCTGCGGCGCACAGCGCGCCCATGAGCTTACGGACTTTCATTGTTTATCTCCTCCAGACACCTGAACAAGAAACGATTGGCTCCCGATGCGGCCAGAAGCACGAGTAAGAAGCGATGGTCAAAAAAACGGCAAAACTGGATGGCCGGAGATCGGCGGTGTCGGCGGGGAAGCGGCAGCGCGCGTCACGACGAACGCGGCGCGCCAGGCCGGCAGACCGATGAACGGCCGCACGGCGCTCAAGAGATGAGTGGATTGAATCGCAACAGTTGTCTCCTCTTTTGATTTTTGCCGGACCGTTCGAGCCTTGCCACGAAGGGCGCGCTCGACGGCGAGGCGCGAGGCCCGAGTGCATGAACCGGCAGGGCACGCCTTCCGTGGAAAGCGATGTGCCGCAGGCTCCGTTAACATGCGCTCAGAACGTCTACCCGAAAAAAATTCGCTGCCCAGACTGATCTGATTGACAGTGATGATTTTTCGTAGGTGACATTTCCTCTTGATTTGGATTGTAGTTAAACTACAATTCAGTGTCAAAAAAAATTTTATCGGACTACGCGCAGTCGTGGTCTCATTGGGCGACCCGCCCCGAATCGACTCACATCCGGCTCTCGAACCCACGTTCAGACACATGCAAAGCGACTCGAACTTCACCTTCGTACTCTTCGGCGGCACCGGCGACCTCTCGATGCGCAAGATTCTTCCCGCGCTCTTCGAGGCACATCGCGCGGGCTCGCTCAATCCGGCGGGCAGAATCGTCTCGGTCGCGCGCGAGACCATGGAGCAGGGCGAATATCGCGCGTGGGTCGAGGATCACGTGAAGCCGCATGTATCGAAGAGCGGCCTCGACGAAGCCGCGTGGCGCAGCTTCGTCGAGCGTTTTCAGTACGTCGGGCTCGACCTCGGCCGCGCGGAAGACTTCGCGCTGCTGCGCGACGCGCTCGCGCAATTCGGCGGCACGCGCGTGTTCTATCTCGCGACGGGCCCGTCGCTGTTCGTGCCGATCTGCCGCGCGCTCGCCGATGTCGGGCTGAATCAGAACGCGCGCATCGTGCTGGAGAAGCCGCTCGGCTACGATCTCGAATCGTCGAATGCGATCAACGATGCGGTCGGCGAAATCTTCCAGGAAGAGCAGATCTACCGGATCGATCACTATCTCGGCAAGGAGCCGGTGCAGAACCTGCTCGCGCTGCGTTTCGGCAACGCGCTGTTCGAGCCGCTGTGGCGCCGCGAATGGGTCGAGAGCATCCAGATCACGATCGCGGAGGAATTGGGCGTGGAAGCGCGCGGCGACTTCTACGACAATACGGGCGCGCTGCGCGACATGGTGCAGAACCATTTGCTGCAACTGCTTTCCATCGTGACGATGGAGCCGCCGCACTCGATGCACTCCGACTCCGTACGCGACGAGAAGCTGCGCGTGCTGCGCGCGCTCAAGCCGGTCGACGAGCGCGACATCAGCCGGCTCGCGGTGCGCGGGCAATATCATGCGGGTGTGGTGCGCGGCACGGCGGTGCCGGCGTATGCAACCGAGAAAGGCGTGCGCCCTGACAGCACGACGGAAACCTTCGTCGCGCTGAAGGTGGAAATCGAGAACTGGCGCTGGGCGGGCGTGCCGTTTTTCCTGCGCACCGGCAAGCGGCTGGCCGATCGCGTCGCGGAGATCGTCGTGAACTTTCGCGCGGTGCCGCATTCCTCGCTCGGCTCGATGCCGTTGCGCGCAGGCGCGAACCGGCTCGTGATCCGGCTGCAGCCCAACGAGACGATTCGCCTGTATTGCCTCGCGAAGCAGCCCGGCGAGGGCATGAATCTCGCGAGCGTGCATCTGGATCTCGCGTTCGATCAGTTCTTCAAGGAAGGACAGATGGAGGCGTATCAGCGCCTTCTGCTCGACGTGATTCACGGCCGCCTCGCGCTCTTCGTGCGGCGCGACGAGCAGGAAGCGGCATGGCGCTGGGTCGAGCCGATCCTGAACGCGTGGGCGTCGTCGACGACGCGGCCGAAGCCTTACGCGGCGGGCACGTGGGGACCGGCGGCGTCGAGCGCGATGCTTGCGCAGGCGGGCACGTGCTGGCTCGAAGAAGAGAATTGACGGCGTGACGCCGACGCCGCCCGAACGGGGCGCGCGCCGGGCGCGGCGATACCGGACACCGCTTCGTCCATCGTTGCGATGGCGCGAACAGAAAGCGGATCGATAAACCAGAACAAGCAGGAGGAGCAGTGATCGAGCTTCGCACTTTCGACGATCCGCGCGCCCATTCGGACGCGCTGGCGCAGGCCGTGGGCGACGCGCTGAAGGCGTCCCTCGCGGCAAGGGGCGCGGCATCTGCCGACGCCAATGGACAGGCCGCTCACGCCACGCTCGCGGTATCGGGCGGCACGAGCCCCAAGCCATTCTTGCAGACGCTCTCGCATGCGCCGCTCGACTGGGCGCATATCGACGTGACGCTCGTCGACGACCGCTGGGTGCCCGAGACCGATCCGGCGAGCAACGCACAGCTCGTGCGCGACACGCTGCTGCAGAACGCGGGCGCGGCGGCGTACTTCCTGCCGCTCGTGGATACGGGCAAGCCGCTGGAGACGCACATCGCCGAACTGAATGCCGACGCACGCCGCCGCCTGCCGGATGTCGCCGTGCTCGGCATGGGCGAGGACGGCCACACGGCCTCGATCTTCGCCGACGCGCCCGAATGGGATTTCGCGATCTCGACGCCGGAGCGTTTCATCGCCGTGCATCCGGGCGCGGCGCCGCACGCGCGCGTGAGCCTGTCGATGTCGGCATTGAAGCAGATCGGGCAGGTATATCTCTTCATCGCCGGGCAGAAGAAACTCGACGTACTGAACGCGGCGCTCGCCGCGCCGCAAAAGAACGCCATCTCGACGCTGGCCCACGCTGAAGGAGTGAAGCTCGATGTCTACTGGTGTGCATAAGACAGCGACGCAGCACGCCGACGGACCGCGGCTTCTGGCCGACATCGGCGGCACCAACGCGCGCTTCGCGCTGGAGACCGCGCCCGGCGAGATCGGGCAGATCCGCGTGTATCCGGGAGCCGATTACCCCGGCATCGCGGAGGTGATGCAGCAGTACCTGAAGGACACGAAAGTCGGCCGCGTGAATCATGCGGCGATCGCGATCGCGAATCCCGTCGACGGCGATCACGTGAAGATGACCAATCACGACTGGAGCTTTTCGATCGAGGCGACGCGCCGCGCGCTCGGCTTCGACACGCTGCTCGTCGTGAACGACTTCACCGCGCTCGCGATGGCGCTGCCCGGTCTCACCGATGCGCAGCGCGAGCAGGTCGGCGGCGGCTCGCGCCGGCAGAACAGCGTGATCGGCCTGCTCGGTCCGGGCACGGGACTGGGCGTGTCGGGGCTGATTCCGGCCGATGACCGCTGGATCGCGCTCGGCAGCGAAGGCGGCCACGCCACGTTCTCGCCGTTCGACGAACGCGAAGACATCGTGATGCGCTATGCGCGCCGCAAGTTTCCGCACGTGTCGTTCGAACGCGTATGCGCGGGGCAAGGGCTCGAGCTGATCTACCGCGCGCTCGCGGAGCGCGACAACGTCACGGTCGCCGATACCTTCAACGCCGCCGACGTCACGAACCGCGCGCTCGCGGGCGAAGCGCTCGCGCTCGAAGTGGTGAACTGCTTCTGCGCGATTCTCGGCACGTTCTCCGGGAATATCGCGGTGACGCTGGGCGCGCTGGGCGGCATTTATATCGGCGGCGGCATCGTGCTGAAACTCGGTGAACTGTTCCACAAGTCGCCGTTTCGCGAGCGTTTCGAGGCGAAAGGGCGCTTTCAGCAGTATCTGTCGGGCATTCCCACTTACATCATCACGGCGGAATATCCGGCGTTTCTCGGCGTCTCCGCGATTCTCTCGGAGCAGCTGTCGAACCGCGCGAACAGGGGCTCGTCGGCGGTGTTCGAGCGCATCCGGCAAATGCGCGACGCTCTGACGCCCGCCGAGCGGCGCGTCGCCGATCTCGCGCTCAATCATCCGCGCTCGATCATCAACGATCCGATCATCGACATCGCGCGCAAGGCCGACGTGAGCCAGCCGACCGTGATCCGCTTTTGCCGCTCGCTCGGCTGCCAGGGTCTGTCGGACTTCAAGCTGAAGCTCGCGACGGGCCTCACGGGGACGATTCCGGTGAGCCACAGCCAGGTGCATCTCGGCGATACCGCCACCGATTTCGGCGCGAAAGTGCTCGACAACACCGTGTCTGCGATCCTTCAGTTGCGCGAGCATCTGAACTTCGAGAACGTCGAGCGCGCGATCGATATCCTGAACGGCGCGCGGCGCATCGAGTTCTACGGGCTCGGAAATTCGAACATCGTCGCGCAGGACGCGCATTACAAGTTCTTCCGCTTCGGCATCCCGACCATCGCTTACGGCGATCTGTACATGCAGGCGGCGTCGGCGGCGCTGCTCGGCAAGGGAGACGTGATCGTGGCCGTGTCGAAGTCGGGCCGGGCGCCGGAACTGTTGCGCGTGCTCGAAGTGGCGATGCAGCAGGGCGCGACGGTCATCGCGATCACGTCGAGCAATACGCCGCTTGCCAAGCGCGCGACGGTCGCGCTGGAGACGGATCACATCGAGATACGCGAATCGCAGCTCTCGATGATCTCGCGCATCCTGCATCTCGTGATCATCGATATTCTCGCCGTCGGCGTGGCGATCCGCCGTGCCGCGCCGAAGCCGGGCGCGAAGATCAGCGAGACGGTCGCGAAGGCGCGTCAATCGGGCGGCGAGGACGCGGCCGCCGTGCTCGACTGGCTGAGCCACGGCGCGTCGGGCATGGCGCGGGACTAGACGCGTTCCGACATCGGCGGCCTTTTTCATCGACGCTCGAAAAAAACGGTGCGATACCACGCTGGGTATCGCACCGGCACGCGCCTCTCGCAGCGGCGTAAAAACTTTCCTTGCTGTGTTCTTAGAACGAGTGCTGGATGCCTGCGTACACGCCCGTCTGGCTGTGGCCTGCGAACGGGTTGTCCGTCGATGCCGCCGTTCCGAAGTTGTTGGCGTTCAGACCGTAGTTCGCGGTCTTGCTGTTCTGCACGGTCGCGACCTGGATGTCGAACAGCGTGCGCTTCGACAGGTTGTACGAACCGCCGACCGTGTAGATGGTCGCGTTGCCCGCGCCGTTGTTGCCGTTCACGTGATAGACCGCGCCGATCAGCGCTGCCGCCGGCGTCGCCTGCCATGTCACGCCGCCCCATTCGTGATCGAGCGTGGTCGGCTGGCCGGGCAACTGGCCCGACATGCCGGCGCTGCGGATCGCCTGATAGCCGCCTTGCAGCGTAAGCGACTCGGCACGACCGTTTCCCAGTGCTGAATATTTCGACGCATGATGGGCGCGTTCAGCTTGACGGAGACAGTTAGCCATGTCGAACGCAGCGGGCCGTACGCATCCGCATCGCAC
>Ga0160447_101001_pt1 | contig 11667 bp, 11 predicted proteins | sample HID1973K_E1MG_FD_108222 | JGI IMG/M metagenome (GOLD analysis project Ga0160447, IMG submission 108222) | Enriched mosquito-associated microbial communities from UW Madison campus, WI, USA - HID1973K_E1 MG | ecosystem: Host-associated > Arthropoda: Insects > Digestive system > Unclassified ...
ACCGCGCTGCTGGTGCGATCATCGAAACCGACCGACTCCAGCGAATCCCCCAACTGCACCGTGCCTTCGTCGGTCTGGCGCACATAAGTGGTGGGGTAATCCAAGAACGGCTGCAAGCGTTCCGTGACCAGAATCTGCCCGCGATTGGGCCGCACTGGCACCTCCATGCCGAGCATCGCACCCAGCGACCGATTGCCGAGCCCTGCCGCCAGCACCAGATGCTCTGCATCGAAACGCTGTTCGGCGGCACGTGTCTCGAATCCGCTGGTGTTCTGCTCAATGGCATCGACGCTGACACCGTTGACGATCTTCACCCCGCGCAGCGTGCACGCGGCGTAAAGCGCGCGCAGCAGCTTTAGCGGATTGACGTGACCGTCCATGGGCGAATAACAGGCGCCGACCACCTCGGGACCGATGCCAGGAATACGCGACTTGAGCTGGGCCGGATCCAGCACTTCGAACGGGTAATCGCCGTCGAATGCGTCTTGCAGCCAGGCCAGCCGACGGGTTTCCTCGGCCAGTTCATCGTCGCTCATGCACAACTGAAATCCGCCTGGCTGACGCAGGTGAAGATCGATGCCGGTGTCGCTTTCCAGCAACGCGTTGAGCGCCGGCCACAGCGCGACGGACTGCCGCGTCCAACGGGCATAAGGGCTGTTTTTGTAGCCCTTGCCCTGCACCCACAGCAGACCGAAGTTGCCTCGTGCGGCGCGCAAGGCGTCGTCGCCTTCATCCAGGACCGTGACCTTGCGTCCCAGTAACGCTAATCCATAAGCAATGGACATACCCACCAGACCACCGCCCACAACGATCACATCAGTCTTGTGCATGGTTCAATTCTTGGCCTTCACGGCGTTGACTCTCGATGATTGCGATGCTAGTGGCCTGACAAAGCCCTGAAAAATGCTTTATTTTCTGCCAGTCATGTTTTTTTGTTATGGGATTGCGGAATGAACCTGCGCCAACTCGAAGCCTTCCGTGCGGTCATCCTCGGCCAGACGGTCACACGCGCCGCCGAAATGCTGCACATCTCGCAACCGGCAGCGACGCGTCTGATTTCAAGCCTGGAAGATGACATCGGCTTTGCCCTGTTCGACCGGATCAAGGGCCGGCTGCAACCCACCGCCGAAGCCATGACCCTGTATCAGGAAGTGCAGCGCTCGTTGGTGGGCGTGGAGCGCATCGCCCGGACGGCACAGGACATTCGCAGCCTCAAGCGCGGCTCATTGCACATCGCCTGTGCGCCTGCCATGGGTCTGATCTTCATGCCGCGGGTGATCGCTGCATTCATGGCCGAACACGATGGCGTGCAGATTTCGCTGGTCGTGCATTCGTCGTCAGAGGTGATTGATCTGGTGGTGGGGCAGCGCTGCGATCTGGGCATCATCGTGCTGCCCAACACCTATCCCAGCCCGCGTTCGGAAAAACTGCTCGCCACTCGCATGCTCTGCGCCCTGCCCGCCGGGCACCGGCTGTGTGACAAACCGGTGATCGTGCCGGAAGACCTGCGCGGCGAAGCCTTTATCTCCTACCCCCACTCCATCGGCTCTCGGCACCAGATCGACACGATCTTCGCCGCTCATGGCGTTGAGCGGCAGCTGCGCCTGGAAACCCAGTTGTCACAACCCATGTGCGAGTTCGTCGAACACGGACTCGGGGTGGCGCTGGTGGATGCGTTGAGCGCGGTGAATTACCGGGGCGAGCGCATCGTTTTCAAGGCGTTCGAACCAGCAATCGAAATGGATTTTTCGATGTTGCTGCCGGTTCAAGGCCCGGCGTCGAAACTGCAGACGGCGTTCCTCGAACACACCCAGGCGTTCATCGCCCGACACGTGCCACAGGCGTACCGATTCTGAAAGCGCCGTCCTACCGTCTGTCGGCAAGACGGCACCTCTGCCCTCAGCCACCGGACCAATGTGTATCCACGACAGTAAAGGGATTCACATCATGATCAAGACAAAACTGACCGCTCTGACCCTTGCCGGCCTTCTCGCTGTAGCGACCGGTTCCGCCTTCGCAGGCTCCACCGGTCCGACCGATCCTGTCGACTCCAGCACCTCCGGCCCACGGACCAGCAGCCAGGGACCGAATACCGATGGCACCCCTAAAACCGGCACCAGTTCCACGCCCGGCACCAAAGGCATGGGCAGCTCCAACGGCAATGGCGCCAGTGGAACAGGCGGTGGCATGACCAACGGCAACGGAATGGGTGGCAGTGGTGGCGGCGCCAGCGGCAGCGGCGGTGCCGGTGGATCCAGCGGCAGCAAATAAGCGGCTCTTGCTCTATAGCAACTCGGCTAAAGCAGCACGGCTTGCCGGCAGTGGCGTCTTCGATATCGCTGCGGCAGGCAGGCCGTGCTGTTAACGCCGTTACATGATCTCCCTGCATCCGCTGCATTCCCTCCCCCCCGCACCCAATTGGCCACCCGGTCAATCATCTGATTGGTTACTGGCAATCGCCACGGTCCCCACTAATATGGCAACGGTTGAGATACCTCTCGTTGCGACGGAGCCCTGCGCATGATCGAAGAAGCCAGTAACACTGTACGAATCCACGCCGCCCATGGCCGCTCCGATGAGCTGGGTGAATATCTGGCCAGCATCGTCAGAACCCTGCCTTCTTTGCCCGGCTGCGTCACCAGCGCCCTGAACCGTGACGAAGCCGACAGCAACGTCTGGGTCATCGATGTGCGCTGGGATTCCTGCCAGGCGATGTCCGACCATTTCGCCCAACCCAGCAACGAGGGCCTCAATGGGTTGCTGACTAACAGCCTGGTACGCCATGTGGCGTTCGAAAGCGACATCGAACGCTGCAACCTTCCCTCTTCCCGTTGAACATCTTCCCGTTGAGGTGATCTCGCCACTGCCACATTGAAAAATCACTTTAAGCAAACCGCTTAATCGGCTGTTTCATAAACCAATCGTCAGAAAAACCGCCGATGAGTGCCTCATTGCGGCCTGAAAGTGGCGAACCACGAATCAGCGATTATCCTTTGCGTCTTGCGGGCAAGTTGGGGTTATTGCTTTCACAAGCGATAGCGGACTGCCTCAAAGACCAAGAGGTAATGCCATTATGAGAGTGATGAGTCTGAGTCTGATCGCCCTGGCGGTGTCGGCAGGATACGTTCAATCCGTAGAAGCAGAATCCTTCGTCAGCGATCAGGCCGATGCCAAGGGTTTCGTCGAAGATGCCAAGCTGGATGTGCTGGCGCGCAACTACTACTTCAACCGAGACGGCAAAAGCGGTTCTCAGGACCGACGGGACTGGTCCCAGGCCTTCATGGCCAACTTCAGCTCCGGTTTCACCCCCGGCACGGTCGGTTTCGGTGTCGACGCCTTCGGCTGGTATGGCCTGAAACTGGATGGCGGCGCGGGCCATTCCGGCACCGGCAACATTCCCGTGGACAGCAGCGGCAGCCCGGAAGATGAATTCGCAACGGCAGGCGGCGCCATCAAGGCCCGCATTTCCAAGACCGAACTGAAGTGGGGGACCCTGCAGCCCACCGCGCCGGTATTCGCCGCGGGCGGTACGCGCCTGTTCCCACAGACAGCCACCGGCTTCAGTTTGCAAAGCAGCGAATTCACCGGGCTGGATCTGGAAGGCGGCCACTTCACCGCCGGTAACGGTCCGCAACATACCAGCCCCAGTGGCGAACTCTTCGCCAGCTATGCCGGCGTCACCACCAACAGCGTCGACTTCGTCGGCGGCAAGTACGCGGTCAACGACAGCCTGTCTTTTCAACTCTATGGTTCGGAGTTCGAAGACATCTGGCGTCAGTATTACGGTAACGCCAACTATGTGCTGGCGATGCCCAGCGATCAGTCGCTGACGTTCGACTTCAACATTTATCGCACCACCGATGAAGGCCAGGCCAAGGCGGGCAGCATCGACAACACCACCTGGTCGCTGGCTGCCGCCTATAACTTCATGGCCGGGCATACCTTTACCCTCGCCTATCAGAAAGTGCATGGCGACGAGCCGTTCGACTACGTGTCGTTCGGCGACAACGGCCCGGGCACCACGGGCGACTCGATATTCCTCGCCAACTCCATTCAGTATTCGGACTTCAACGGCCCGGGGGAAAAATCCTGGCAGGCGCGCTACGACCTGGCGATGAGCACCTACGGCATTCCCGGTCTGAGTTTCATGGCGCGCTACGTCAACGGCCGCGATATCGATGGGACCAAAATGGCGGTCGACAGCCCCTATCGGGCCTATGGCTATGGCGAGGACGGCAAGCACCACGAAACCAACCTGGAAGCCAAGTACGTGATTCAGGACGGGCCGGCCAAAGACCTGTCATTTCGCGTTCGTCAGGCATGGCATCGCGGTAACGCCGACCAGGCCGAGGGGGATCAGGATGAGTTCCGTCTGATCGTGGATTACCCGATTTCCATCCTGTGAAGCGCTGGCCGGCAAAATTGGCCCCATGATCTTTCTGTGGATTGGCGGTGTGACAGAGGCCAAGGCAGGCATAGCTTGTCTTCTGTCAACCCGTTCACCCAGGACCGATCATGAAACCGATGAAACTGCTCGCTGCCACGCTGTCCTGCCTGGCGTTGTCGCTGCCGCTCTCGTTCAGCGCTCAGGCTCACGATGAGGACCCTGAAAAGATCACCGTGCTGGAGAACCACCCGATGCTCAATGCGCCGGGCAAGAAGGCCATGGTGCTGACCGTCGACTACAAGCCGGGACAGGTCTCCATTCCCCACAGCCACAGCGGCAGCGCAATGGCCTATGTGCTGGAAGGCGAAGTGATTTCGCGGGTCAACGACGGCAAGGCAGTCACCTACAAGGCGGGCCAGACCTGGTACGAACCTGCGGGCTCGAAACACTATGAATCACGCAACGCCAGCACCAGCAAACCTGCGAAATTGCTGGTGTTCATCCTGCTCGATGACAACGGCGAAGTGCTGACGCCCTTGCCGAAATGACCCTGTCCAGAGCCGTCGATACCGCTCTGGAACGCGTCACCGCTGGTCCGGCAACGCGTTTCAAAAACTAAACATTTCTCTGCCACTGTCGATAAGCCATCAGTAGAGCCCGCCTTCTCGGGCCAGACTTGATGAGTGAAAGGCACAGGTATGTACGACATTTTTCTGCTGGTAGAACATGGCCGCGATCACGGCGAGGTATCCGTGCTTGGCTGGTTCGATAACGAACGCGCGGCCAAAGACACCGCAGAAGCCATGGAATGGAAAGCCTATCGCGAAGAGACCAGACGTCAGCAACAGTGGTCCAGTAAACCGTTGCTGCCTCCGAACGAAACGTCCCATCGGCGGTTCTGGGTGAAGGGGATCTCCAAGTTTACCCACACGCCCGCGCCACGCTCCTGGGCGGTGCATTGAGGTTTGCCCCCCCACTTGATACGGCCTTGTTTTCCGCCCTGCAGGTCCTGTAGGGCTGCACGATTGTTCTCCCTACGCTTGCCTCGCCCCTTTGGATCGTCCGGCACTCCTGCGTGACTGCCGGATGGCCGCGCCTGGACGTTCAATGCCTGCCCTCGCCTCCCCCCTTGAAACGCCCGCCACCGGAAAAAACAGGGATCACAAAATTTTTTCCTTTAAACGTGCAGACTAAACCTCTCTAATGCGTCGCTGCTCGCTGATATTCATGGGTGAGCGCGCTCGCGCAGCTTGTTACAGGCGAGGCGCGTGTCACTCAAGCGGCCGCAAAAGCTTCAGTTAATTTATTCAGGTGGTGAACGTTGGGCCCAGAATTTTCGCTCGAAACCCCCAAGGCAACCCAGGCTCAACTCACGACGTTGATGCAGAACATTCTGGATGACGATGTCGTCGATCTTCTGGCGCCGCCCCCCCTGGCGCCTGCGCCTGCGCTGACGCATTCGGAACTGGCAGGTTGTTACCGACTGGCCTGGCAGCTTCTGGTGACGGGCGTCGACCTACCGGCAACGCGTCAGCTCGTGTCGACTATCGCGATCAAGGGATCGGCGACCGCCGAACAGGCTCTGCAATTCAAATACATGCGTGCGCGCTTCAAGAAGATGCGTTTCGCCTGCGCCAATTACAGCGAACAGCACAGCTATCCGGAAAAGCTCGATTCCATCACCCGGCTGATGGGACGATTTCAGGACGCGTTCAAGAACGGCCAGCGCAGACGTCTGATGTGGCTGGGTATCAAGTTGTGGTGTCGGTTGAGGGATGATCTGTTTTCAACGCTGCATCGCACGCTGACAGACGCAGGACTTTGCACGCCTGAAAGCTTTCGGCTTTACATCGCCAGAGAGAATGAGCATCTGGCGCAGAGCTCGCACGCAGAAGCATTCCTGACCGCAAGGCAGTTTCACGATCTGCGCAAGATCGTAAGCCGTAGAATCGCGCTGAGCGATACGCGTCGCGCGCTTTCCCCCTCGCCCGAGTACGACGCACTGTCGCTTTTTCTGGCGACCATCAACGGCCTCATGGGCAAAATGCATGATGATCTGGTAATGAAAAAAATAGAAAACAAGCTCGTCTACGAGCAGGAGCTGTTCGAATTTCCCGAGGTGGTGTCGAGCAGGATCCGAGCCTTGGTAGCTGTCCAGGGAGGTCAATGACCGATGGAGTTCACTCGAGTGCCTGGGCGCAAGACGCCGATCATCGCAATCGTCGGATCGGATGGCAGCGGCAAGTCGACGGTGTGCGACGAGATGCTGAAGGTCATGTCGTCCTACCAGTCGGCCCGCCTGTGCCATCTGGGCAAACAGACGGGCAACCTGCGCCGGGCAATGCGTAAGCATGGGCTGGGCAAGAAAATCGACAGCCGCATCACTAAGGTAGGCGCCTCGGCGCGTGTGAAGGGCATTTCCGGGCCGGTCGCTCTGGTGATGTTCATTGCATCGATGCGAAGGGTGGTCCGCTTCACGAAGATGTCTGTCTATCGTGCGATGGGGCACGCGATTCTGACTGACCGTTTTCCGCAGACGGTCGAACCCGGCGAGATGGACGGTCCGCATCTGACCAACCGCCACCTCTCGGACGCTGGCGCCAGGATGCTGATGCGCATCGAGAGCTGGCTGTACAAGAAAATGACCGCGGTGCGTCCCGACCTGGTGCTGCGCCTGAACGTCGACCTGCAGACGGCGATTCAGCGCAAGCCTGACCATCGACCCGAGGCGCTGGAGAAAAAGATCGCGATCGTTCCCAAGCTGTCGTTCAACGGCGCGCCTATCGTCGACATCGACTCCAGACTGCCCCTGGAACAGGTGCTGCAACAAGCCCGCGAGGCGATCGACGTCGTCATGAACGACTACCGCAAGCCGCGCTGACACAGAACGATCGTGCGATCCCAACGGACCCGCACGATCCTCCATCAAGAAGCTTGGGTCTGGCCTCAGAGCGATGCTTTATCCCGGCAGAGCTTCACCGATGCAGGGCTTTACCGATGAAGCGCCTGCGCCGCCGGCAGCAAGCCGCGAAACTTCAAGTAACGGGTGCGCAGTGCCGCCTGCACCGAATCCATCGGGCTATACCGTGCCTTGACTGGCATTCCCGTGTTCAACAGATCGGCGCCCTGCCCGATTGCCAGCAATCCCAGTTTGGCCGCGCCAATGCACGCGCTCAGCTCGCTGCCGTGCAACGTGTACACCTGGCGATCAAGAATGTTGGCCAGCAACTGAGCCCAGTATTCACTGCGCGCCCCGCCGCCCACCAACGCGCAGGCATTGACCGTGGCACCGGCTGACAAGGCAGCATTCATCGCATCCAGCAGGCCAAAACCGACCCCTTCCAGCACCGCGTAACCGAGCATCGCCGGGGTGGTGTCATGCCCCAGGCTCATGAACCCGCCGCGCAGCAGCGGATCATTGTGCGGTGTGCGTTCGCCGGCCAGATACGGCAGGAACAACGGGTGAGTCACCGCGACCGGTCGATCGATGGGCAACTGCGTCTGCACCAGGCTCAACAATGTCTGTTCGTCCGGCTGCCCCAACAGCTGCGTCGCCCAGCGCAGACAACTGGCGCCTGCAAGCATGGCGCCCATGGTGTACCAGCGATGGGGCAGCGCATGACAGAAACTGTGAACCGCGCTCGGAGGATTGCCCGCGGCGTGATCGGTGATCGCGACGATGGCCGCACTGGTGCCCAGGGTGACGAAAGCATCGCCGGCGTTGATTGCGCCGATGCCCACTGCCGAAACCGGGTTGTCCCCTCCTCCGGCCGCCACGGGCAGGGATTCGGGCAATCCCGATAACCTCGCGGCTTCGCCGCTCAGCCCACCGGACACCTGATCAGCCTCCAGCAACCTTGGCATCTGCGCCAGCGTCAGTCCTGTGGCCTGCAGCATCGGCTCGTACCACTGGCGCCGTGCGACATCCAGCCAGAGCGTCCCCGCCGCATCGGACATGTCGCTGATCTTCTCGCCGGTCAGCAACAGACGCAGGTAATCCTTGGGTGACAGCACGCAGTGGATCCGCGCAAAAATCTGCGGCTCGTGCCGTTGCAGCCACACGAGTTTCGGCGCCGTCAGCCCGGCCATGGCCAGACTCCCGGTGTGTTCGGCACAGTCCGCACAGTCGCGATCCAACTGCGCGGCCTCCGCCACCGCACGGGAGTCGTCCCAGAGCATCGCCGGATACAGGACTTGATCGGCGGCGTCGAGCAAGACCGCGCCGTGCATCTGACCGGACAGCCCGATGCATGCGACACGCTCCCAGACCATCGGCTGATCCCTGCGCAACTGTCCGAGTGCTGCCAGACACGCTTGCCACCAGTCATCCGGGTTTTGCTCCGACCAGCCCGATTGCCTGCGCGTCACATTCAGTCGCGCGCCAGCCTGGGCCAATACCGCGCCATGGGCGTCGAGCAGAATGGCTTTGAGTTCCGAAGTACCCAGATCGATGCCCAGCGAGACAGCTTGACTCATTGATGTTCGGTTCCTGTCAGCGGGAGCTCAAGGGCATCCACATGAATTTCGAATGCGCAACGTCGCGGCCAGACGTTCGGACAGCCGCGTCCCGTCGGGATGGTCGATGCGTTGTAACAACAGTTGCACGGCACGCTCGCCCAGCGCTTGAACCGGCTGAGCGATCACACTCAAACGCGGCAGAAAGAAATCCGCCCAGTCGAAATCATCGAACCCTACCAGCGCCATCTGCTCCGGCACGGCGATCTTCGCGTCCCGCAACGCATGCATGGCGCCGATGGTCATCAGGTTATTGGCGGCCATGATTGCCGTTGGCGGATGAGGCAGAGACAACAGTGCCGAGGCGGCAATACGCGCCGATTCACTGTTGGACTCGCCGTTGACCAGCAATGCCTCATCGAACGGCAGATCTGCATGAGAAAGCGCCTGACGATAACCTTCGATGCGCTCTTCGGTGGTGCTCAGCCCGCGATGCCCGGCAATCATGCCGACCCGGCGATGCCCGTGACCGATCAGGTGCGTCACCAGCTCACGGGTGGATTCGCGATTCTCGACACCCACCTGGTCGAACCCCTGCGCCGCCAAACGATCGACCAGCACCGTGGGGATGGCGTTGGCCTGCAGATACGCCAGCGCCGCTTGCGCAGGATCGCTGGAGGGGGCCAGGAGGATGCCGTCGACCCGACGATGATGCAGCGCTCTGACCACATTCAATTCCTGTTCGGGATCATCGTGGGTGTCGACGAACAGCATCATGATGCCGTGGCGCGCGCACTCGGTTTCGATGGCGTGCACGGTCTCGCTGAAGTAGTGGTTGGACAGCGCCGAAATGGCCACACCAATGGTATTGGTGCGTGAACGGGCCAACGAGCGGGCCAGGGTGTTGGGGATGTAACACAGCTCCCGGACGGCCTGCTGCACCGCCTCCACCGTTTCCGGGCTGACCTTGCGCGTGCCGTTGAGCACATGGGACACCGTCGAAGTCGACACCTTTGCCCGCCGCGCCACGTCCTCCATCTTCACCACTGCGCTGCCCCTTTCTCGACGTCTCAGTGCTTGCTCGACCAGCCAGTGTACGAGCCGATGTTGTCGCGGGTGATCAGCTTCGGCGTGAGCTGGGTCACCGCCTCGGCAGGTTTCTTATCGTTCAGCAGGTCGTTGCCGATCACCACTGCCTGCTGCGCCATCGCCCATGGGTCCTGACTGGCGGAGGCCTGGATCGACGATTCCGATTTCAACGCGTGTTCGATGTCCGGCGCGCCGTCCACCGAGGTAATGATGATGCCGCTGCGTTTGAGTTGTCTGGCGGCCAGATCGCTGCCGATGGCCTGCGGGTCGTTGATCGCGAACAGCCCGTCGATTTTCGGGAAGCGCGTCAGGTAGCCCTGCATCGCATTCAGGCCACCGTCGCGGGAGCCTTTGGCATCCTGATCGTCGGAGAGCACCTTGATGTCCGGGGCGGCAGCGAATGCCGATTTGCAACCGGTGACGCGGTCGGTCACAGCGGTGACTTGCGGGCCGTTTTCGATGATCACGTTGCCCTTGCCGGAGAGCTTGTCGACGATGAACTGACAAGCCAGTTTGCCGGCCTCGACATTGTCGGTCTGCACCGTGGCGTCCACGTTGGCGGCGCTGACATCGACGGCAACGACCTTGATCCCGGCGGCCTGGGCTTTCTTGATTGCCGAGGCGATGGCTTTGGGGTCCACCGCGTTGATCAGGATCAGGTCCACGCCAGCGGCGATGAAGTTGTCGATCTGCGAGAATTGCTTGCTCAAATCGTAATCGGCGGAGACCGAAGTCACCTTGACGTCGGGATTGATCTCCTGCGCCTTGGCCTTGGCGCCATCGGCAAGGGTGACGAAATACGGGTTGCCCAACGACCCCAGGCTGATACCCACCGATTTCAGCTCACGGGCCTGAACGCCCTGAGACAACAGCGCGGCCAGGCACAGGGATACGACAGCAGGGAATTTGCGTTTGAAGTTCATGATTTCTCTCTTGTGATTATTGTTGAACGCATTTTGTTTGATGCCCGAAGCCCGGTAGCCGTCCGGCCGGACGGCTGCAGGTCAGATGCCGGATGCCTGCGAATCAGGTCCGCGCACCGGACTGGCGATAGCGGTCCAACGCCACCGCGCCGATGATCACGATGCCTTTGATGATGTACTGCCAGATGTCCGAGACGCCGAGCAACACCAGCCCGTTGGTGAGGACCGCGATGATCAGCGCCCCGATCAACGTGCCGCCGATGGTGCCGACGCCACCGGTGAAGCTGGTCCCGCCGAGGATCACCGCAGCGATGGCGTCCAGCTCGTAGGACTGCCCCAACTGCAAGCCGTTGGCCGCGAACAGGCGGGATGCGCTCATCACCGCACCCAGCCCGGCCAGCGCGCCGGAGACGGCATACACGAACAGCAAGACCTTCCACACCTTGATTCCGGAAAGCCGCGCAGCCTCGGGGTTGCCGCCCACCGAGTAGATCTGAACGCCCATCACCGTGCGGCGTAAAATGAACCAGGAAATGCCGATCACCGCGACCGCAATGATCACCAGCCAAGGCACCCCCAACACCGAATCGTTGCCGATGAACGCGAACGGCAAGTCGGGGTTGAACACGGTTTTGTCATCGGCCAGCAACCGCGCCAGGCCACGCATCGCTGTCAGTGCGCCGAGGGTCACGATGAACGGCGGCAGGCGCATGAAGGCGATCAGGCCGCCGTTGACCAGCCCCAATAGCAGGCCGAAGCCGATACCGGCAAAGATCCCGAGCATGCCCCAGTGCGGGGACATCGAGGCCTGCA
>Ga0160447_101002_pt1 | contig 11637 bp, 9 predicted proteins | sample HID1973K_E1MG_FD_108222 | JGI IMG/M metagenome (GOLD analysis project Ga0160447, IMG submission 108222) | Enriched mosquito-associated microbial communities from UW Madison campus, WI, USA - HID1973K_E1 MG | ecosystem: Host-associated > Arthropoda: Insects > Digestive system > Unclassified ...
CATGCCCCCCAGGGTAGGCGGGGCACGTCCCGGCGCCTTCGCGCCACGCCCGCAAGAGAGGTCCTCGATGACGCCGAAGGACGCCCCGCAGCTGCCGCCGTTGGCGCGCGCGAGCTTCGACCGCGCCGCCGACGAGCGCGCCGATCCGGGCATCATGGAGCGGCTGCGCGGCGACGCCGCGACACGCGTGCTCGTCGTCCGGGGCGACCTCGCCCCGCTGTCCGAACCCGGGGTGCTGTCGTTCGCCGCGCCCGCCGACGTCGGCGGCGACGCGGCGTGGGCCTTCCTCGGACGCGGCGGCGACGGTGCGGCCCTCCTGGTGGCTGCGGTGGAGGCCGACGCGGATGAGCCGGTCGCGGCATCCGCCTGGGGATCGCTGCGCGCGGTCGGCGGCGACCTTTCGGGCGAGGACGCGGCCGTCTTCGTCGCCGCGCTCGCCCTTGGCCGCTGGCTCCTCGATGCCCCGTTCTGCCCGCGCTGCGGAGGATCCACGATCCTTCGAGCCGGCGGGTGGTCGCGCACGTGCACCGTCTGCGGCCGCGAGCACTTCCCGCGCACCGACCCCGCCGTCATTGTGGGCGTGACCGACGAGGCGGGGGACAGGCTCCTGCTGGGGAAGAATGCCATGTGGGCCGAGCGGAACATGTACTCGACCTTCGCCGGGTTCGTCGAGGCGGGGGAGTCGCTCGAGTCCGCCATCGTCCGCGAGGTCCACGAGGAGGCCGGTGTGCGCGTCGCGCACCTGCACTACCGGGGATCGCAGGCGTGGCCGTATCCGCGCTCGCTCATGCTCGGCTTCCATGCGGTCGCGGTCGACCCGGACGCCGCGCGCGCCGACGGCGAGGAGATCGTCGACGTCCGATGGTTCACACGGCCGGAGCTCCTCGCGGCGTTCGCGGGCGAGGGCGACGTCCGCCTTCCGGGGCGTGCGTCGATCGCCCACCGCCTCATCCGCGACTGGGTCGAGGCGTGAGCGGCGACGCACTCGACGGGCTCGATGAGGCGCAGCGGGAAGCCGCGGCGACCCTCCGAGGTCCCGTCTGCGTGCTCGCCGGCGCGGGCACGGGGAAAACGCGGGTCATCACGCATCGCATCGCCCACGGCGTCGACACCGGTGCGTACTCGCCCGGACGCGTCATGGCGGTCACCTTCACCACCAAGGCGGCCGGCGAGATGCGGGGGCGCCTCCGGGCGCTCGGCGTCGAAGGCGTCTCGGCGCGGACGTTCCACGCCGCGGCGCTCGCCCAGCTGAACCACTTCTGGCCGCAGGTGGCAGGTGACACGGCGCCGACCATCCTGTCGGGGAAGGTGCGGATGCTGGGCCAGGCAGCCGATGCGCTGGGGCTCCACCTCGACGGGGCGACCCTGCGCGACGTCGCGGCGCGCATCGAGTGGCGGAAGGTCTCGATGCGGTCGATCGAGCAGGCCGCGCGGGAGCGCCCCGAGGCGATCGGGCGGGTCGACGCGCAGGCGATGGTCGACCTGCAGCGCGCGTACGAGAAGCTGAAGGACGCGCGACGTCAGCTGGATTTCGAAGACGTCCTCCTCGCCTGCGCGGGAATGCTCGAGTCCGAGCCGCGAGTCGCGGCGCAGGTGCGCGAGCAGTACCGGCACTTCACCGTGGACGAGTACCAGGACGTGTCGCCTCTGCAGAATCGCCTGCTCGACCTGTGGCTGGGCGACCGCAGAGACCTCTGCGTCGTCGGTGACGCGAGCCAGACCATCTACTCCTTCGCCGGCGCCGACCCGCGCTACCTCCTCGGGTTCGCCGATCGTCACGCCGACGCGAAGGTGGTGCGCCTCGAGCACAACTACCGGTCCGACCCGGCCATCCTCGCGGTGGCCAATGACCTGATGCGCGGCCGGCCGGGGGCGCTTCAGCTGCGCTCCGATGCGCCGCGCGGAGACGCCCCCGCCGTCTCCGCATACCCCGACGATGCCGCGGAGGCCCAGGGCATCGCCGCGCGGATCGCCGGACAGATCGCGGCCGGCGCCGACCCGAGCGACATCGCCGTGCTGTACCGCGCCAACATCCAGTCCGCCGCGCTGCTGTCGGCGCTGGCTGCGCGGGGCATCCCGGCGACCGTCCTCGGCGGCACCCGGTTCTTCGACCTGCCCGAGGTCCGGCAGGCCCTCCTCGCGCTGCGCGGCGCGTCGGTCGCGCCCACCGAATCGGGCTTCGTCGCGGCTGTCCGCGACATCCTCCGCTCGCTGGGGCTCACCGACGACCCGCCCCCGGCCGGCGGCGCGCTGCGAGAGGCGTGGGAGGCGCGGGCGGCCGTCCTGCGGCTGGCTGAGGACGCCCCCGAGGGCATGACGCTCCGCCGGTTCACGGACGGGCTGCAGGCGCGCGCGAAGGACCAGCACGAGCTCTCGATGCGGACGGTGACACTCGCGACCCTCCACGCCGCGAAGGGGCTCGAGTGGGACCACGTGCACCTCGCGGGCATGTCGGAGGGACTCCTGCCCATCTCGTACGCGACGACGTTCGATGCGGTCGACGAGGAGCGTCGCCTCGCCTATGTCGGCGTCACGCGGGCCGCGCGTACGCTCTCGCTGTCGTGGGCTCAGACGAGCGGTCCTCGGGAGCGTCAACGCTCGCGCTTCCTTCAGGAGATCGGCACAAGCAGTGTGCGTGGGGGCGATGCGCGCGCCAGGTCCGGCGGGAGTTCGAGGAGCTGACGGCTACCGACATCGAGGCAGCCGACGGCGGCGTGCGCAGCAGGCGTCCGGCCAGCAGGGCCGCCTCGAGAAGAAGCGCGGGATCGGTGGGGGTCGGGGCGCGTCCGAGCAGCTGGGCGGCGAGGAGCGGCCACTGCGGGTCGGCTTCGCGGCGGTGCGCGTGGAGGCAGGCGACACAGCCCGTCCGGCCCGGGACGACGAGCGGCCCGACGCTCACCCGGTCGCCCGACAGCTCGACCGGCAGGTGCGTGACGTCGGCCGCCGCAAGACGCGCGGCGCGGCGTGGATCGAGGAGGCGGTGGGCGATGATGATCGCCGGCACCCGGTCGCCGTCCTCGGACCACCGTCTCGTGCGCAGGATGTTCACGCCCGCGCTGCGCAAGGCTTCGCTGAGCGCGTGCTCCTCACGGTGATCGAGGTCGTCCGGCACCTCCATGACTACGTCAGGCCCGGACTCGGCGTGCGAGGTCAGGGCCGGGCGGATGCGCTCGACGAAGCGCTCCGCCTCGGGGACGGGTGCGCCGAGACCGGCGGCGAGCCGGACGATCATCGCGTCGGGCACACCCGTCTGGAGCGCATCGATCAGGCGCTCCTGCCAGAGAGTCACCTCGTCGAACTGCGCGACGGGGTCGGCTCCGAACTGCACGGAGCTGGGGGTCCGCCACAGCGGAACGTGTGAGGGTGAGAGCCGGAGCATGGCCCGATTGTCGAGGGCTCCGCGCACCCGCGCGCCGACTGTCCACAGCGCGGCCGGCGCGGACGGCGGTGACGGTGGTGGGGAGGAGCCGACCGAGGCGCCGACGAGGCGCGCCCGGCGCTCAGACGGGGCGCGGGTCGTCCGGACGGGGGTCGTCGGCTCCGGGATCCTCGGATCCGGGGTCCTCGGCGCTCGGCCCGTCGTCGGCCGCCTCGGCGAGGAGCGCATCGAGGGCGTCATCCATCTCGTCCCGCGCGGGGGCTTCGCCCCGCGCATGCGCCTGCAGACGCGCCACGAGGGCCGCGGGGTCGTCGATGTCCTCGGCGGAGGGCATGAGATCGGGGTAGTCCCAGAGCGCGTCGCGACCGGCGGTGCCGACCGCGTCGGTGACGGCGCGCCACATGGCCGCCGCCTCGCGGAGGCGGCGCGGGCGCAGCTCGAGGCCGACGAGGGATCCCATGGCGCGCTCGGCCGGGCCGCCCACGGCGCGCCGGCGGCGCACGGCCTCGGCGATGCGGTCCGCCGCCGGCAGGCGCCCGGTGGCATCCGCCGTCACGACGTCCACCCAGCCCTCGATCGTCGCGAGCAGGTTCTCGAGTCGTCCGAGCGCAGCGGTCTGCGCCTCGGAGCGCGCGGGCAGCAGCGCGCCGGACTCGAGCGCCTGACGGAGCTCCTCGGGCGCGGACGGGTCGAAGCGCGAGGCGAGCTCCTCGAGGGCCTCGGTGTCGACGTGCAGCCCGCGTGCGAACTCGGTGACCTGCGAGATGACGTGCAGGCGCAGCCACTTGGCGTGGCGGAAGAGCCGGGCGTGGGCGAGCTCCCGGGTGGCGAGGTACAGCGCGAGCTGCTCCTCGTCGATCTCGAGATCGCGGCCGAAGTCGGCGAAGTTCTGGGGGAGGATCGCGGCGTCGCCGTCGGCGAGCAGGGGGATGCCGACGTCGCCGCCCGAGACCACCTCCTGGGAGAGCGCACCGATGACCGCTCCGAGCTGAGAGGCGAACAGCGAGCCGCCCACCGTGCGCATGAGGCGTCCGGCGCCGGCGGCCACGTCGCGCATCTCTTCGGGCAGCTGCGTGCCGATGGCCTCGGTCATCGCGTCGGCGATCGAGGTCGCCACCGGCTCGGCGAGCTCCTGCCACACCGGAAGCGTCGCCTCGACCCATTGACCGCGGGTGAGGGCGCGCGGGGCCGTGGCGAGCTCTGAGATCGTCGTGGCCTCGCTCAGCCACAGGGTCGCCAGTCCGAACGCCTGATCGAAGTCCTGGCGGTCGCCGCTGGAGATGCCCAGCCCATCCTTGTTCGCCAGATACAGAGCCTGGGTGCGCGCGGCGGACCAGTCGATGCCGCCGTCCCCGCCGGCGGCGAAGGCGCCCTGGAGCTGACGCATGACCTGCTGCATCATCGCCGGGTCGAGGCCGAGGCCCCGCAGCTGCTCGAACTGCGCCGGATCGAATCCGCCCTGTCCGCCGGGGAACCCGCCCTCGCCTCCGAGGAGCCTGCGCAGCAGCTCGGCGAAATCGTCGGGTTCGGGTCGGTCGTCGTCGGTCATGTCAGGCGCCTTTCAGCAGGATGATGACATCGCGCTCTACGCTAGTCGCACGTGTTCGCGGCCCGTCCGGCTCGGACCCGTCTCGTGTACGCCGGCCGCGAACGTCCGGCCAGGAAAGGTCAGACGTGGCACTGTTCGATGAGCGTGACGACGTCGCGCCCGCCCCGCGCCGCCGGTTGCCGCGCTCCGCCGTCGCCGGCATCTGGGCGCTGACCGTGGCCCTCGTCGCGCTGCTCGCGCTGACCGTGCTGCCGACGACGTTCGTGGTCCAGCAGCCCGGGCCGGTGTTCAACACGCTCGGGACGGCGAAGGATGCCGACGGCGCCGACGTGCCGCTCATCTCGGTGTCGGGTGCCGACACGTTCCCCACCGCGGGCTCGCTCGACCTCCTCACCGTCCAGGTCGTCGGCAACCGCGACCGCACGCCGTCGTGGTTCGAGCTCGCCCTCGCGTGGTTCGACCCGTCGCGCGCGGTCCTCCCCATCGCGGACGTCTTCCCGGCGGATCAGACCACCGAGGAGCGCAACGAGCAGAGCGCGGCGATGATGGTCGACTCCCAGAAGGAGGCGACGGCGGCCGCCCTCACCGAGCTCGGCTACGACGTCCAGCCGATGGTCCGCGTCTACGCGCTGACCGAGGACTCCGCCGCCGAGGGCGTTCTGGAGCCGGACGACATCATTCGCACCGCCGACGGCAATCCGATCACCGACACCGATGCGCTCCGCGGAATCGTGAACGAGGCCGCCGGCGAGCCGGTCACCCTGGGCATCGAGCGCGCCGGCAAGGACGAGACAGTCGAGGTGAGGCCGCGGGAGACCGACGTCGACGGGCAGCGCCTGTGGCTCATCGGCGTCACCACCCTCCACGACTACGTGTTCCCGATCGACGTGACCATCCAGCTCGACAACGTGGGCGGACCCAGCGCCGGCATGATGTTCGCGCTCGGCATCATCGACACGCTGAGCGAGGGCGAGCTCAACGGCGGCAAGGACATCGCGGGCACGGGGACGATCGACTCGGCCGGGACCGTGGGGCCGATCGGCGGCATCCGTCAGAAGCTCTACGGCGCCGTCGATGCCGGCGCCGACTACTTCCTCGCTCCGGAGAGCAACTGCGAGGAGGTCGTCGGACATGTCCCCGCCGGGCTCCGGGTCTTCTCCGTCGCCACCCTCGACGACGCGCTCGACGTGTTGACGGCCCTCCGCGAGGGCGGCGACCTCGACGCGCTGCCCACCTGCGACTGACCCCGACCTTGCCGCTCCCGCGCCGAGCTTGCCCCCTCGGCGCCGAGCTTGTCGGCAAGCTCGCGGGGGAGTCGGCAAGCTCGCGGGGCGAGTCTGGGAGAAGTCAAGGAATCCGCACGGCGTCCACCCAGAATGCGCGCGCCTAGGATGGAGGGGTGACCACGACCTCGGCGCCGAACCAGGCCACGCCCAATCCCCTCCGCCGCGCGATCGGCATCACTCTCGCGGTGATCGCCGCCCTGGTGGTGGCGTTCTTCACGTTCGCGAGCCTCTTCGCCGACTGGCTCTGGTACGAGCAGCTGGGCTTCGACGGCGTGCTGGTGACGCAGTGGACGGCCCGCGTGGTCATGTTCCTCGTCGGCTTCGCGGCGATGGCCGTGCCGGTGTTCATCGCGATCCAGCTCGCCTACCGGCTGCGGCCGGTCTACGCGCGACTCACCTCGCAGCTGGACCACTACCAGGAGGTCGTCGAACCGCTCCGCCGCCTCGCGATGTGGGGCATCCCGGTGTTCTTCGGGTTCTTCGCCGGCTTCGCCGCCTCCGCGCAGTGGGAGACGGTCTGGCTCTGGATGAACCGCGTCGCGACCGGCGACGCCGATCCCGAGTTCGGCCTCGACACGAGCTTCTACCTGTTCGAGCTGCCCTTCTACTCCTCCGCGCTGGGTTTCGCCTCAGCGGTCCTGCTCGTCTGCCTCGCGGTGTCCGCCGTCGTGGCCTACCTCTACGGTGCGGTGCGCGTCGGCCAGCGCGAGCTCCGGATCTCCAAGTCGGCTCGCATCCAGCTCGCGGTCCTCGCAGGCCTCTATCTCGCCGTCCAGGCCGTCAGCATCTGGCTCGACCGCTACAAGACGATGCTCGCGCAGAACGACCGCATCACGGGCGCGGGCTACACCGATGTCCACGCGATCATCCCCGGCCTCGCGATCCTGTCGATCGTGGCCGCGATCGTCGCCGCCCTGTTCTTCGTGACGGCGATCATCGGCCGCTGGCGGTTCCCGCTCATCGCGACGGGTCTGCTCATCGTCTCGTCGCTCGTGGTCGGCGTCGCCTATCCGTGGTTCGTCAACCAGTTCCAGGTGATCCCGAACCAGGAGCGGCTGGAGAGCACCTACTACCAGCGCAACATCGACGCCACGAAGAAGGCCTTCGGGATCGACGGTCTCACGAAGACCGACTACAGCGCCCGCACGACCGTCGAGTCGGGTCAGCTCCGCGAGGACGCCGAGACCACGTCGTCGATCCGCATCATGGACCCCGCGATCATCCCGCCCACGGTGCGCCAGCTCGAGCAGTACCGGTCGTACTACCAGTTCGCCGAGACGCTCGACGTCGACCGCTACGAGATCGACGGGCAGTCGCAGGACACGGTGATGGCCGTCCGCGAGCTGAACCTCAGCCAGCTCGGCCAGGCCGCGTCGTGGTACAACACGACCCTCGTGTACACGCACGGGTACGGCATGGTGGCCGCCAAGGGCAACGACCGCACGGCCGACGGCAACCCGGTCTTCCTCGAGCGCGGCATCCCGACCTCCGGCGAGCTTTCCTCCCTGGAGAAGGGCTACGAGCCCCGCATTTACTTCGGCGAGTCCTCCCCGCTGTACTCGATCGTCGGCGCACCCGAGGGCACCGACGACATCGAGCTCGATTACCCGCGCGGCACCGATGAGGGCGCGGCGCAGACCAAGACGACGTTCGACGGCGACGGCGGGCCGAACATCGGCGGCATCTTCAACCGCCTGATCTACGCGCTGAAGTTCCAGTCGACCGACATCCTCTTCTCGGATGCCGTGAACGACCGCTCGCAGATCCTCTACGAGCGCAATCCCATCGACCGCGTGCAGAAGGCGGCGCCCTATCTCGAGCTCGACAACGACCCGTATCCGTCGATCGTCGACGGCCGGATCGTCTGGATCGTGGACGGCTACACGCTGAGCGCCAACTACCCGTACTCGTCGATCGTGAGCCTCCGACAGGCCATCAGCGACACCACGACGAACGCGACGCGGGTCGCGCTCGACGACGTCAACTACATCCGCAACTCCGTGAAGGCGACCGTCGACGCCTACGACGGCTCGGTGACCCTGTACGCGTGGGACGAGACCGATCCGCTGCTGCAGGCATGGCAGAAGGTGTACCCGAACACGCTCAAGCCGGTGTCCGAGATGTCTTCCGACCTCATGAGCCACGTCCGCTACCCGAGCGACCTCTTCAAGGTGCAGCGCGCGATGCTCGGCACCTACCACGTCGACGACGCGGCCTCGTTCTACGCGCGCGACAACGCCTGGAAGACCCCGAACGACCCGGTGTCGCGCTCCGAGGTGCTCCAGCCGCCGTACTACCTGACGATGCAGATGCCCGGTCAGGACGAGCCGACCTATTCGATGTTCACCTCCTTCATCCCCGCTTCCGAGGGCGAGGGCGCGCGGAACGTCCTGATGGGCTACCTGGCCGTCGACGCGAACGCCGGGTCCGAGAAGGGTGTCAAGGGTGAGGGCTACGGCAAGCTGCGCATGCTGGAGATCAGCGCAGATGTGAGCGTGCCCGGTCCCGGTCAGGTGCAGAACACGTTCAACTCGGACCAGGAGATCTCCTCGCAGATCAACCTGCTCAAGCAGGGGCAGTCCGAGGTGCTCAACGGCAACCTCCTGACTCTCCCGGTCGGCGGCGGCCTGCTGTACGTCCAGCCCGTCTTCGTCCAGGCGTCCAGCGGCACGCAGCTGCCGGCGCTCCGGAAGATCCTCGTCGCGTTCGGTGAGGAAGTGGCCTTCGAGGACACCCTCCAGGAGGCGCTCGACTCGATCTTCGACGGCGACTCGGGTGCCAACACCGGAGACGGCGACGTGACGCCGAAGCCGTCGCCGAGCGGCACGCCGGGCGAGGAGCCTACCGACCCCGGTCAGGGCACCGACGTCGCGATTCAGACCGCGCTCCGCGAGGCGCAGCAGGCGATGCTCGAGCGCGACGCGGCCCTGAAGGCGGGCGACCTCGCCGCCTTCGCGGTCGCTGACGACAAGCTGACCGCCGCGGTGGAGAAGCTCATCGCACTGAGCGGCGACTGAGCAGCGACTGAGCGGCGACAGAAGCGGCGACCGAGCCGCGATCGCTCTCCGGATCGGGTGGCCCGCCGTGTCGCGGGTCACCCGGTCGAGAACCACCACCAGATGAGCAGGAGCGTGACGGCGAAGCCCGTCAGCTGGTTGATCCACAGGAAGCGGCGCCAGCCGGTGGTCGCGGCGGTGCACTCGGCATCCGCGAGGTTCCGGTAGGGCCACACGGCGGCCAGGTACGGAACGGCGAGGACGCCCGCGAGAGGTCCCGGCCAGGAGCTCGCGAGCATCACCAGGCCCGACGCGGCGTAGCAGGCGAGGGCGAGCCGCACCGTCGTGCGGGCGCCGAGCACCGTGGCGATCGACGCGATTCCCCCCTCGCGGTCGGCGACGATGTCCTGCACCGCGCCGAACGCGTGCGAGGCGACGCCCCACAGGCCGAAGGCCACGATGATCGCGACCAGAGGCCATGTCCACACCGCCGAGGCCAGCACGAGGCCGTACACGGCAGGCGAGAAGAAGTGGATGCTGCTCGTCACCGAATCGGCGAAGGGGCGCTCTTTCAGGCGCAGCGGCGGAGCGGAATAGAACACGACGAAGAAGAGGCTCGCCGCGAGCACCAGCCAGGACGCCGGGGAGCCCACGACGACGAGGAACACGATGAACGGCAGGCACGACAGTCCCGCCGCCCAGAGCGTCACCCGGTGGAAGCGGCGATCGAGGATGGAACCGTGCGCGCCGCCCTTGCGGGGGTTGCGGAGGTCCGACTCGTAGTCGAAGACGTCGTTGATCCCGTACATCGCGAGGTTGTACGGGATGAGGAAGAAGACGGCGCCCATGATGAGGACGATGTCGATCTCGCGTGCGGTGAGGAGGTACGCGGCGGCGAACGGGTAGGCGGTGTTCACCCAGCTGACGGGGCGGGAGGCCAGCAGCAGCTGGCGTACGGTTCCGGTCACGCATCCTCCTGGCGGGGCGCCGGGGCGGCGACTCCCGCGTCGTCTCGGCGTCTGGTCACCAGCGTACGGACGGCGGGCACGAGGAAAGCCGCGCACACGGGGTAGGCGAAGTCCTCGACGGGGGCGAGTCCCACCCGGATGCCACTGATGAGGTGCTCGGGGTAGGTGAACAGCCCCGCGGCGATCATCATGTTGTCGAAGACCGCGGTGAGGACCACGAGGACGAGCGCCGCGACGCCGGAGGCCGCGATGCGCGCGCGGAAGCTCGGTCGCTTGACCGTCGCGAGGACGACGGCGAGGGTGAGCGCGGCGAACGGCAGCACGATGAGCGGATACATCAGTCCTCCGCCGAGGCCCGGGCGGTGAGGCGCCGCTGCACCGCCGCGTGGACGAGGAGCGCCAGGTAGCACAGGAAGGCCAGGAAGACGGGCTCCTCGACGGGGAGGTGCGGTGCCAGATCCAGACCGACGAGCAGCGGACTGTCGCCCTTCACGAACACGCCGGTCGCGATGCCGACGGCATCCCACGCCAGGAAGAACACGAGACCCGCGCCGACGGCGGCCGCCGACCGTCCCGGCGTCGCCCAGAAAGCCAGCCGGAAGCGAGCGTCGAGGAGAATGAGCCCGCCCGCCGAGACGAGGAGGCACAGGAGATACAGTCCCGGCATGTCAGGTCCCCGGGGCCGCCGGCACCGGCAGGCGTCCCGCACCGCGATCGCCTCGCAGCCGCTTCACGACGAGCTCCGCGGAGATGAGGCACATCGGGAGGCCGATGCCGGGGAGGACCGAGCTGCCGGTGTAGAACAGGCCGTCGACCTTCTTCGACACGTTCTTCGGCCGGAACACCGCGCTCTGGCCCAGCGTGTGGGCCAGGCCCAGGGAGGTGCCCCGCCAGACCCGCAGGTCGTCGACGAAGTCGGCGGGCATGATCGTCCGGCGCACCCGCACGCGTGCGGCGAGGTCGGGGATGCCGGCCCACTGCGCGATCTGGTCGATCACACGGTCGGCGACCGCCTCGACGGAGGGGTCTCCGGTGCTGTCGATCCCGCCGTGGCCGAGGCTCGGGTCGGCGGGGATCGGCACGAGCACGAAGAGATTCTCCGCGTCCGCCGGGGCGACGCCGTCGTCGGTCGCCGACGGTCGGCAGACGTACAGCGAGGCGGGGTCGGGGATGCGGGTGTCGGCGCCGAAGATGTCGCCGAAGTTCTTCTCCCAGTCGCGCGCGAACAGCAGGGTGTGATGGGCGAGCTCGGGCAGCGGCCCGTCGACGCCGAGGAGGAGGAGGAGCGCGCCGGGCGACGGCGTGCGCTTGCCCCACCAGCGATCCGGGTACGACTGCAGGTGCGGCGGAAGCAGCGCTGTCTCGGTGTGGTGCAGGTCTGCCCCCGAGATGACGATGTCGGATGGATGCCGCGTCCCGTCCGCCAGTCGGACCCCCGAGGCGGCGCGCCCGTCGACGA
>Ga0160447_101006_pt1 | contig 11619 bp, 9 predicted proteins | sample HID1973K_E1MG_FD_108222 | JGI IMG/M metagenome (GOLD analysis project Ga0160447, IMG submission 108222) | Enriched mosquito-associated microbial communities from UW Madison campus, WI, USA - HID1973K_E1 MG | ecosystem: Host-associated > Arthropoda: Insects > Digestive system > Unclassified ...
CTGCGCCGCTGAAGCAGTAAGATTTTCACTCCATGCAATGACATTCATGCCAAATGCCCGGCCGACGTCTGCGACGCTCGAACCCACGCGCCCCAACCCAAGCAGTCCAAGAGTGCTGCCCTGAAGATCGCGTCCCACACCCGTTTGCCATCCGCCTGAACGAACAGACGCGTGCTCGGCAGTCACATGCCGCGCTGAGGCCAGAATCAAGGCCCAGGTCAGCTCCGGCGCGCCGTTGGCCCGCCCCCCCGTGGTGCTGACCAAGACGCCCTGCCGCTTGGCAGCCTCGGTATCGATCGATGCATTGTACGCAGCGTTTGAACAGATCAATTTGAGATTGGGCAATCGATGAAGGATCTGCGCCGTTAAAGGGGTCCGCTCGCGCATTACGCAGATAACGTCGAACGGACGAAGGCGCTGCACCAGTGACTCAACGTCAGCCAGGTGATCCTGAAATACGGTTATTTGTGCCCGTGCCGCGACTTGCGACCAATCCGCGCTGGATAGCGCAACACCTTGGTAATCATCAAGAATGGCTACTTTCATCACGCAACGCTCCTATCCCGTTTGGTCCGCAGGCACACCCGATTAGAGGGTCTACACAAGAGCCTGAGGTCGACGCTCGAGATATTGACCGAGCGATACATATCTGACAAATTGCTGTTTGCCATGCCATCTATCTCTGTCAGCGATGAAAACGACGACGCTCCGAAATCTCGACCTGAACCTGCTGCATGTGTTTTCCGTGCTCATGGAGGAACAGAGTGTCAGCAAGGCAGCTGAACGACTGTTCATAGGTCAGCCTGGTCTTTCCGGCGCTCTGCGGCGCCTGCGCAAAGCACTGGGCGATGAATTGTTTGTCCGGGCAGGACGGGGCCTGCAACCCACGGCGAGGGCCCTGGCCATCGCACCTGAAATCGCCGAAGCGCTCTCCTCTATCGAACGTGCCGTGCGTACACCTGACGCATTCGATCCCGCCACATGGGAAGGCGAATTTCGCATAGGCATGTGCGACAACTTTGAAGTGGCATTTTTTGGCGGATTGACGGCCAGAATCCGTGAACTGGCGCCGCATGCCCGGGTGGTGGCCGTTGCCTCGACAAAGCGAGATTCGGTTCAGTTGCTGGAGCAGGGCGCCTACGATCTCAGCGTCGCAGTTCATGAAAATCCCGCCTCGTGGCACCTGCGCGAGTCGCTGTTTCATCAGCGTTTCGTCTGCCTCTACGACGGCCGTCAACTGGACTTGCCATCGCCATTGAGTATTGAGGCGTATGCGCAAGCTCAACACATCATCGTGTCATCGCTAGGCGATGACGCAACAGAACTCGAGCACTCGCTCCGTGCTGCCGGGGTCTCGCGCACGGTTGTCGCTAGCGTCTCAAGGCATGCATCGATAGCGCCACTGTTGCTGTCGGTTCCGGCGATTGCAACGGTTCCCGAGATCACAGCGCTTTGCCTGGCGCCGCTTTATGGTCTGGAGATCGCCGATGCGCCTTTCGAACTGCCCACGGAGCCCATCTCGATGTTGTATCGGCGAACCGATCAAATGGATGGTCGCTCCATCTGGTTCCGAAATACGGTTAAAGAAATCATGTCCGGGACGTTGAATAACTGATCGGATGTAAATGCCGCCGTATGACTGTCGTCAGTCGCGCGTGCTCCATCGATGGTATGCCCCATACCCCGTCGTGTGTCGACCCTGCAAACGAAAAACCCCGGCGCAATGGCCGGGGTTTTGGGTGTCACGCAAACAACTTACTGCTGCTGATACTGCTGACCCGGAATTGGCTTGAGGTTGACCTCGACACGACGGTTCTGGGCACGGCCATTGACATCGGCGTTGCTGGCGATCGGCGAATCAGGACCGGCACCACGTACCGACAGGTGAGAGGCATCGACGCCCTGCGACGTCAGATAAGTCGCCACGCTCTGTGCGCGCTGTTGCGACAGGTCCATGTTGTGCTGACGGCTGCCGGTGCTGTCGGTGTAGCCGACGATCTCGATCATGTTCTGGTTGTACTGCTTCAACGAGCCCGCCAGATTGTTCAGCGGCGAATAGAAGCTGCTGGCAATCGCGGACGAGTCGGTGGCGAATGTGATGTTGCCTGGCATCACCAGCTTGATAGTGTCGCCCTGACGCTGAACTTCGACACCGGTGTTAGCCATGCTGGCGCGCAGCGCAGCTTCCTGTTTGTCCGCGTAGTAGCCGTAACCTGCGGCACCGGCGCCAACGACTGCGGCGCCGATCAGCGCGCCCTTGCCACGGTTGTTGTGATCGATGGCTGCACCGGCGACGGCACCGGCCAGCGCACCCAGACCACCGTATTTGGCGGTCTTGCTCATGCCGCCGGAATTCTGTGCCTGCCCCTGACTGTCATAAGGATTCTGCGACGCGCAACCCGACAGTACGGCGAGTGCGGTGGTGGCGATGATCAAACGGCGAAAGGTGAACATCAAGGAGAGCTCCTGTTTTGCATTTCTGTGGCGGGCAAAAAAAGGCCTGGCCATGTGCGCGATTAGAGCACGGCCCCTGTCAAAAATTCCTTAACCCCGCCTGAACAGGCCTACGCTCTGACGAAAGGGTTGTCACGCATCTCATCACCCAACCGCGTGTCTGGCCCGTGCCCCGTGATCACCGTTGCGTCTTCGTCCAGCGTGTACAGGCGTTCCTTGATCGAACGAATGATCATGGCCTGATCGCCGCCCCACAGATCCGTACGCCCCACCCCGCGCTTGAACAACGTGTCACCCGCGATCAGAAGCTTTGCGTCTTCGAACCAGAAACTCATCGAGCCCGGTGTGTGCCCTGGCGTGTGCAACGCCACCCCACAACCACAGGCCAACTCTTCATCGTCCGCCAACCAGCGATCCGGCGAAGGCACCGGCACGTAAGGCACGCGAAATACCTGACACTGCGTTTCGAGGTTGTCCCACAGAAACTGGTCTTCTTTATGCAGATGCAGCGTTGCCCCGGTCTTCTCTTTCAATTGCCCCGACGCCAGAAAATGATCCAGATGCGCGTGGGTGTGAATGATGCTGACCACCTTCAGACCATGGGCCTCGAGCTTTGCCAGGATCAACTCGTGATTGCCCCCCGGATCTACCACGATGGCCTGCTTGGTGACCGGGTCGCCGATAATCGTGCAGTTGCACTGCAACGGGCCGACGGGGAAGGTTTCGCGGATGAGGTTGGGTTTTGAGGTTTGCATGGCGACCTGGACCAGATAATTGAGATGCACGCACGGTATTCGGCGAATCGATATGCCAAGGTTCCCGCGAAAGACGTCGTCATTCAACTCGCCTCCCGATTGATCCGTGCATGATCGCCAGCAATACCCGCGTTACGCCACTACCATACTCAACATCACCACCACCAACAGCCCGATATACACCCTTGCATGCAACTGATCGGGGATACGCCCCACCCAGCGGGCCGCAAGGCGCATGCCGAACCATGCGCCGCAGGTCAGCACGGCGAACGCGGTGAGGTTGACGTAGCCGATGTATCCGACGCCCATCTTACTGACGCTCATCGTGCCGGACAGCATGTAGGTAAGTGTGCCGATCAGCGCCACGGGCAGGCTAAGCGGATTGGCCATGGCGGTCGCTTGGGTCATGCTCAATCCGCAGCGGCGCAGCAGGGGGACGGTCATGACGCTGCCGCCGACGCCCAGAAACGTTGCGATGGCGCCAATCACGATTCCGCCGGGGCCGGTTGTCCAGCGACCCGGACGCCGAGCTTCGCCTTCGACGGTTTGGGAAACGAAGCCTCGTCGGCAGAGGCAGTCGACGATGGTGATGGCCAGATAAACGATGAATGCCACTCTCAACGCAGGACCCGTGACGAATCCTGCCGCCAGCGCGCCGACAAACGAACCGACCGCGATGAACCCGGCCAGGGGCCATAACCAGGCGCTGAGCAATGTACCGGCCCGAGCAGATCGACGTGTGCCGAGCGAAGCGTTGACGATCATCACACAGGTGGACGTAGCGACCGCCACATGCATGGCGGCGGCCTCGGCGAACGACCCGCCCGCGCCGCTGATCAGGACGCCGTACAGCACCGGCACGACCACGAAGCCACCGCCAAATCCGAAGAGCACGGTAGTGATGCCGGAGAGGCCACCGAACAGCGCCAGGAGCAAGTACGTCATCACATCGGTTCCTTGAACGAAGATGCGAAGACGATAAGCGACTGCCCCTCGACGCGCTTGAGTGTTCAGGTCAATCATGTTCGCGTTTCAGCCAGACTCTGGAAACCTTCCGCCATGCGCAATACCTCCATCGACGCCCTCGACAGTACCCCTCGCCCGGTCATTGCCATCGGCACCGATTACCCCGATGGCTATCTGTTGCGCCGTCACCGACATCGCCGCGCGCAACTGCTGTACGGCTCAACCGGAGTGATGAAAGTTTCGACCGGACAACGCGACTGGGTGGTCCCCCCGCAGCAAGCGGTATGGATTGCACCGGGAATTGAGCATGAGGTTTTGATGCTCGGCGTGAGCACGCGTAGCCTCTATATCGAGCCCCCGGCCGCACCTGCATCAAGGTCCGGATGCGAAGTTATCAGCATCTCGCCGCTGCTGCGCCAGTTGCTGATCGAGGCAGTGGACATGCCGCTGGCCTATGACGAGCACGGCCGTGATGGCGCGCTGATGACCTTGCTATTGCTGGAAATCGGTCAGGCCCGCGCGTTGCCTTTGCAGATTCGGCTTCCCGACAACCCGCGATTGCTGGCGCGCTGTCAGGCGTTTTTGCAATCTCCGGACATCCACCAGTCGCCAGAGGACTGGGCGCGGGATCTGTTCGTCAGCGAACGCTCTTTCAGCCGCCTGTTTCGCGAGCAGACACAGATGAGTTTCGGCCAATGGCGGCAACGTGCATGTGTGATGCTCGCGCTGTCGCGATTGTCGTCCGGGCACTCGATTACCCGCATTGCGCTGGATCTGGGCTACGAAAGTCCGGCAGCGTTTTCTACCATGTTTCGCCGCTTGATCGGCTGCCCGCCCACTCACTACTCAAGCGACCCTGGGCGTGGAGAAGAACGGTAAGTGATGCTGCCGGTCATTTATTTTTTCTGTTTATCTTCGCTCGGCTTTTTACATCCCGATCTAACCCGTTGTTTAGTTTGAACAAAGCCAAAAAAGCGCCATTAGGGAGCACGTTTTCGTTCATATATTTTTCAAAACGCCGCTCATATACTGGCACTGCGCAACCATTGGAATGTGTGGCGTTCGGGATGATAAGAAGTCGACTCGATGACCCTCGCAAGGCAGCCCAGACCCAACGCGTAAAGAGCAGGCTCCATGCTAAGAAAAATCGCGGTCTCCGATCTCATCCTGGGCATGTACATTCATGAGTTCTGCCGGCCGAGAATCAATGATCCTTTCTGGACCCAACATGTCGAGCGCGAGCTGCGCGATGAGGACGTGCTACGTCGCATTCAGGAGTCGACCCGCGAGGTCTGGATCGACACCCGCCTAGGCAAAAGTCCGGAAGGTTCGAACCCGCCGCAGACCGAAGCGGTAACAGCCCGCGCACTGACCGATACCATCCCGGCCAGCATGGAGCAGGAACTGGCCCGCGCGAAGCTTATCTGCGGTCGTGCGAAAACGGCGGTCATGACCATGTTCAGCGATGCGCGCATGGGCCGCTCCATGAACACCGAGGATGTCGATCTGCTGGTCGAGGAGATTTCGACGTCCGTCATGCGTCATCCCCATGCACTGATCAGCCTGTCGCGTCTGAAGACTTCCGACGAATACACCTACATGCACTCCGTCGCCGTATGCGCGCTGATGGTAGCGCTTGCGCGACAGATGCGTTTCACCGAGGAGCAGGTGCGCGAGGCCGGGGTCGCCGGATTGATGCACGACGTCGGCAAGATGATGATCCCCAACACTATCCTCAATAAGCCCGATCGCCTGACCTTCGAAGAATACGAAGCCATGAAGCATCACCCACAGGCCGGACTCAAAATTCTTCAGGGCAGCCAGCAAGTCACCCAAGCGGTAATGGACGTCTGTCTGCACCATCATGAAAAAGTCGATGGCACGGGCTACCCACACGGGCTCAAGGGTGACGAGATCAGCATCTTCGCCAGGATGGGCGCGATCTGCGACGTATACGACGCCGTCACCTCCGACCGGCCCTACAAAAAAGGCTGGGATGCTGCCAGGTCCATCCGCGAGATGGCGTCATGGAAAGGCCATTTCGACGAGAAGATCTTTCAGCACTTCGTCAAAACCGTTGGCATCTATCCGGTCGGCGCACTGGTACGCCTGAAAAGTGAACGCCTGGGCGTGGTCATCGAACAGGGCGAACAATCCCTGCTGCACCCGAAAGTGAAAGTGTTTCTCTCAACGCGGACCAGAATCTCGTTCGAGCCGGAAGTCATCAACCTTGCCCACTCCGATGAAAAGGACGCCATCGTCCGCTTTGAACTCGCCGAAGATTGGGGGGTGCGTGACGTCGAGAAAATGTGGGCGGGTGAAGCGGCCTTCTAGGAAGTCGGCACGTTAAAACCGACCCGACGCCCCTACCCTAAAAGACCTAATTCCTGCGCCCGGGCCACCGCCTGGGTTCTGCGTTCGACCCCCAGTTTACTGTTGATGTGGCTGGCGTGGGTCTTGACGGTATGCAACGAGATGAACAGCCGGTCGCTGATTTCCTGGTTGGAACAGCCTTGGGCGATGAGTTGCAGTACGCCCAGTTCCCGTGCGCTGAGCGAGTCGTTGCCATGACAGGTCGAGGGCTCGCTGAGTTCTCGCGCACAAGGCATGTCTTTGCCAGTGCTGGGCGGGAGTTGGCCAAGCAGGTATTCGACGAGTCGACAGGAGGGGCGCTTGAGCAATTGCTCGCGCAGCCAGTCCGGATGCTGACCAATGACGCCCAGGAGCGGCAACACAGCCCCGCCGGCTGCGGCTTGAAGGCTGCGCTCCAGCAGGTTCTGGGCCGTGACTCTATCCGACTGATCAAGGGCCAGCAGGATGTGCTGGCTCATCGCGTTCAGACCTAGCAAACCGGCGCCGATCTGTTGCGCGTACGCCTCCAGATGCGTGAGACGCTCAGCACATTCATCGGGACGCCCCTGAATCTTGTCGAGCATGGCGCGCAGCAACTCGATCTGTTGCGGCATCTGCGGCAGGCATTCAGGCGCCGCGGCGGGATGCTCGCCGCCGTAGGTCTGGCCCAGACGCAGCAGCCAGGCGTCAGCAAGATCGATGCGCCCCTGCGCTAACCAGAGTTCGCACTTGGCGAGCGTGATCATCGCCAGGTAATAAACCGGTGGCACGTCCCAGATATGCATGAGCCGCTCGGCCTCGGCGAGTTCGGCAAAGGCTTCAGCGAAGCGCCCTTCCCTGCCCTCAAGCCCTGCAATGACGCAATGCCCGATCAGTACGCTGATGTCGCGACAGGCGCGTGCCTCTGCCAGACCGGCGCTCAATCGCGCCCGACCGGCATCCGCTTGCAGACATTGAACGAGCAGATACCCCTCATATAGCGTCAAACGTGCGCGTACTGCATACAGACGCTGAGAAGACAGCCCGTTCAAACGACGCAACCCCTGACGGACTTCATCCAGCGAGCGCAAGGCTTCGCCCCTGGCCTGCAAAGTGCGGGCGCGGTCGTAATGGGCCAGCGCTTCGAACAACGGATTGGCGACACGCTGCGCCAGCTCCAGTGCCTCTCTGTTCAATGCGCGAGCGCGCCAGAGATCGCCTTCGGCAATCGCCAGATTCGCCAACGTCGACAGGCAAAGCAGCCGTTGCCCATAACGTTTTTGTGGAAGACTTGCCAGCGCTTCGTTGCAGTAGCGGTGCGCGGTTTCGCTGTCGCCACGACCTCTGGCGATGATGCCGCTGAGCGCCAGCCATTGCGCCAGCATGGATTTCTGGGCGGTCGCCGAAGGCGCGGGTAAAAAACGGCTCAGGTGATTGCCGAGTTCTTCGGCAGCATCGAGCTGACAGGCCAGACCCAGGGCCCAGGCGTACAGCACGATCAAACGCGGCGTGCTGATCAGCAGGCTGTCGGGAAGGTCCATTTTCCAGCGCAGCAGCATGCCGACATTCTGCTCGGCCAGCAGCTGTTCTTCAGAAAGGTTCTGTACCAGATTGGCAGCGACATCCAGATGGCCCGCGCGCAACGCCTGCTCGATGGCCTCGTCGAGCAGGCCCTGTTCGCTGAACCAGCGACAGGCATTCAGGTGCAGCCTTCTCTGTTGTGGCGCGACGCTGCTACCAGCGCGAGCACGCAGCAGATCGGAAAATAAATGGTGATAACGAAACCAGCGCCCGTGCTCATCCAGTGGCACGAGAAACACCTGATGGGCTTGCAGGAAACTCAACATTTCGGCGCTGTCATGGCTGTCGCGGGCCGCATTGCATAACGAGCTGCAGAAGCGCTCCAGGCACGCGGTTTCATAAAGGAAGGCTTGAACATCGGCGGGCAGACAATCGATTACCTCTTCGAGAAGGTAATCTCGGATCAGTCCTTCGCCGCCGTTGAGTTCTTGAGTAAGGGTGTTGCTCCCCGCCTCGGTGGCCGCCAGCAACCAGAAGCGCAATCCGGCGACCCAGCCCTCGCTGCGTTGCAATAAATTGTGCAGCGCTTCGTCAGTCAGCGAGTTGCTGTACTGATCGAGGACGGCCAGTGATTCACCGTCGGTCAGCCGCAGGTCCTGCTCGGAGAGTTCCAGCAATTGCCGCGACAGCCGCAGTCGCGCCAGATGCCAGTCCGGACGCTGCCGGCTGGTGACCATGACGATCATGCCCGCAGGCAAGTGATTGAGTAGGAATTGCAGGCAGCGGTCCAGGACCGGACCTTGCACAAGGTGGTAGTCGTCAAGCACCAGTAAAAGCGGCTTGCTCAACATCAGGTGCATGGCGAGTTCATCGAGGAGGCTGTCGAGCCACTCTTCGAACGCAAAGGGCTGGTGGCGCTGCCGCATTTTCAGCAGGCCAAGGGCTTGACCGCCAAGCTGGGGGAAGAATTGTTGAAGACCGGCAAGCAGACGCTCGAGGAAACGGCCGGGATCGCTGTCACGCTGACTGAGGCCGAGCCACAGGCTTTGCCATTGCTCGGGCAGGCTCTGACAGAACTCTACCGCCAGCGAGCTTTTGCCGAACCCTGCCGGGGCGCTGACCAGCAGCAATCGGCCTGACAAACCTGAACTCAGCCGCTCGCACAGACGGGGTCTGGACACGTACCCGTCAGGCAGTGGTGGGCGGAAGAAACGTCCTTCCAACGCAGTGACTGCGTGATTTGCGAATCCTTGCAAACGCGACAGATCAGTCATGGCCGGCTCTTGTTAGAGATGCTTGTTATTCGGCGTTCAGATGTCGGGAGACTAGCGGCTATGTCAGCGCTTTAGAAGAATGTTCGACGAAAGTCTGTAAGAAAACATATCCAATCAACAAGGCGAATGTTGGTTCATATGTTTTGGGGAGGGGGTAGTGTTAGATCAAGCGTCTGCCCGGGAGGGCGTGGGCGGCCGGCTTGCCGACGATCTGGCGGGAACCGGCAGTAAACCCGGCCGCCTTACAGGGCCTGAAGAAACGTTGGTGTCTGATTTTATTGCCGGTTTCCGGCAAATCGCTGGCAAGCCAAGCTCCCACGGCCTGCGGCCAGAATCAGAAGAAAAATCATCTGAGGACCTCGAGGATAGAATCATATGCCGATCAAAAAACACCCCGACGAATCGGGGCGTTTTCTTTTTGCACTATGGGGTTCAACCATAGGGTAAAGCGACGCAGGACAACGGTGCGCTGTAGCTGTGATCAACGGTGCACGGCTCTGCGCCAATTCGGTCAGACGATCAACGCACGCCTTCCTGACGCAGGGCGTTTGGCTGGAAGTCGCTGGTGGAGGCCGTAAAGCCGAAGTCGTAAGCACGCTTCTCTTCGTTCTTCATGCCCAGCGCCAGATAACGGCCCGATTGCAGGTCATACAGGGTTTCCACGGCGTACCACGGCACTTGTTTGTCGTAGTAGTTCTCGGCATGGGCCTCGGCCACACGCCACAACTGACCACGACCGTCATAGTGATCGATCACCGCGGCTTGCCAGGTGTCTTCGTCGATGAAGAAATCACGCTTGGCATAAATGTGGCGTTGACCTTCCTTCAATGTCGCGGTCACGTGCCAGACGCGGCGCAGTTCATAACGCGCCAGATCCTGATTGATGTGGCCAGGGCGAACGATATCAGCGTACTTGAGTTTCGGATCGTCGAGCTTGTAGCTGTCGGAAGCGATGTACATCTCTTGCTTGCCGATCAGCTTCCAGTCGTAGCGATCAGGCGCGCCGTTGTACATGTCCAGGTTGTCGGAAGTACGCAGGCCGTCAGCGGCAGTACCCGGACCGTCATAAGACACTTGCGGCGCACGACGCACGCGACGTTGACCGGCGTTGTAGACCCACGCTGCGCGAGGCTCTTTGACCTGATCGAGGGTTTCGTGAACCAGCAGCACAGAGCCTGCCAGGCGCGCCGGCGCGGTCACTTCCTGCTTGAAGTAGAACAGGATGTTGCCAGGGTTCTGCGGGTTGAAGTCTTTCATCTTGTCGCGGAAGACGAACTGGTCTTCGAAGTACACCGGGCTGAACGAGCCGTTGGTTTGCGGCGTCACTTGAACCACCAGACGCTTCACGCTGCCGCCGCGATAACGCGTGATGTGGTTCCAGATCACCTCGAGGCCGTCTTTGGGGATCGGGAACGGCACGGCGGTTTCGAAGTTTTCCAGACCGTTACCGCCACCGACCAGCTTGGTATTGGTGGCGTTTTTCTTGATGGCGGCAAACACGTCAGCGGGCACGGTAGCGCCACGGTGCGACGGGTAGACCGGCATTTTGAAGGTGTCCGGGTAGCGCTTGAACATCGCGTATTGGCCGGGGGCCAGGTTGTTCTTGTACTGCTCCACGTTCTGCGCGGTGATCGTGAACAGCGGTTTTTCGCTGGCGTACGGGTTGGCCAGGAAGCCTTTGTCGTCCACGGCGCCAGCATTGGTCGCCATGGGTGTCCAGGCGGGGATGGTGTTGGCGGCGTTGCCGGCCTTTTCCGCGCCCATCGGGGTCAGTGTGGTACCCAGCTTGGCGGCCTCATCGGCAGAGACCGCAGCCATCACCCCGGTAGCCAGCAGTGACAGGCCCAACACTCCGACGTGCAACAGACCCTTGGTTATTTTCATGTTCATGGTCGTTCCTTAGAAGTTCATACCGAAGCTGAGGGCTACGAAGTCGCGGTCATCCACAGTGGTGTACTTGCCGTCGAAGAAGTTGGTGTAGGAAAGGTTGGCGGTGTAGGTGTTCTGATACTCCGCTTCCACACCCAGGCTTACGGCCTTGCGACCTTCTTCGAAGTTGCCGCCAGGACCTGGCGAGTAACCATCGACGTCATGGGACCAGGCCACGCTCGGCTTGAGGTTCACGCCGGCGAACACGTTGTTGTAATCCCAGATGGCGCGAGCGCGATAGCCCCACGAATCAGTGGTGGTGAAACCGTCGTTTTCGCAGTAGCGGCTGAGGTTATTGAGCGGCGCGCCGGCCAGAGTGCTGGCGTTGAGCGTCGTGCACTGGCCATTGGGCAACGGACCTGGGCCATAGCTCGGGTCACGGCCGTAGC
>Ga0160447_101009_pt1 | contig 11587 bp, 9 predicted proteins | sample HID1973K_E1MG_FD_108222 | JGI IMG/M metagenome (GOLD analysis project Ga0160447, IMG submission 108222) | Enriched mosquito-associated microbial communities from UW Madison campus, WI, USA - HID1973K_E1 MG | ecosystem: Host-associated > Arthropoda: Insects > Digestive system > Unclassified ...
TCTTCTTCAATTTCTTTCTCTCTCCTTTCTGCCAGCTTACGAGAGGCTGGACAGGTAATCGTCGAAACCAAACTCACGAACCACCTCGACTGTACCGTCGAGTTGTTTCACTGCGATGGACGGCATTTTCAGGCCGTTGAACCAGTTTTTCTTGACCATGGTGTAGCCCGCTGCGTCCACGAACGACAGCCGATCGCCGATGGCCAGCGGACGATCAAATGGGTACTCGCCGAAAATATCCCCTGCCAGGCAGGATTTACCGCACACCATATAAGTATGCTCGCCTTCGCTCGGAGCCAGCTTGGCGTCGAGGCGGTAGATCAGCAGGTCGAGCATGTGCGCTTCGATGGAGCTGTCGACCACGGCCAGATTCTTGCCGTTGTACAACGTGTCGAGGACCGTCACTTCCAGCGAGGCGCTTTGAGTGATGGCTGCTTCGCCAGGCTCCAGATAGACCTGCACGCCGTATTTCTGCGAGAACGCCTTCAGGCGCGCGCAGAACGCGTCCAGCGGATAGCCTTCGCCGGTGAAGTGAATGCCGCCACCCAGGCTTACCCACTCGACCTTGTGCAGCAGATCGCCGAAGCGCTCTTCAATGGTCGACAACATTTTGTCGAACAGGCTGAAATCGCCGTTCTCGCAGTTATTGTGGAACATGAAGCCGGTGACCTGTTCGATCACTTTTTCGATCTTTTCCGGATCCCACTCGCCCAGACGGCTGAATGGACGCGCCGGGTCGGCCAGCAGGTAATCGGAGCTGCTCACCTGAGGGTTGACGCGCAGACCGCGCACCTTGTCCGCGCAGGCAGGGGCATGACGCTCCAGCTGGCTGATGGAGTTAAAGATGATCTTGTCGCAGTTTTCGAGCATCTCTTCGATCTCGTCATCTGCCCAGGCGACGCTGTACGCGTGCGTCTCGCCTTCGAACTTCTGGCGGCCCAGCTTCAGCTCATAAAGCGAAGAGGACGTGGTCCCGTCCATGTACTGCTGCATCAGGTCGAACACCGACCAGGTCGCGAAACATTTGAGTGCCAGCAGGGCCTTCGCGCCGGAGTGCTCGCGCATGTACGCGATCTTCTCCATGTTGCGAAGCAGCTTTTCTTTGTCGATGAGGTAGTACGGCGTTTTGATCATTTCGTGGCCTCCAGCAATGCCAGGCGAAAAAGGACGGGGATTGTGCCTTCACTCGAAAAGGATCGAAAGAGCGAAACCGACTTTTTGCTGCCGAATGCGACGTTCGCGACTGAATTTGCCGCTTGCTGAAACATTTTGTGTGCAGTTCGGCGATAAAGCTCGCTGCGGTTCCTGACAACTCTTTCACTGTGCAGCCGCTTCGTGCTCAGCCATCATTTAGCAATCAATACAGTGACAAAATGTCGCAATCGCTTCGAGACGAGTAAGATAGGCCCCCTGATTTTTCATCTCCCCATTTTCTTCGGAAGGATCCTGCGTCGAGCGTCGTGAAAACCGATCTCCGGGGCATCCTTTCGATCACGAATTGATAGAGCAAACAGAGAAAAGGCGATCACTGAAAATGACCAAGACCTCGCGACCTTTATATATTTCCTACGCTGGCCCCTCGCTACTGGAGATGCCGCTGCTCAACAAGGGCAGCGCCTTCACGCCGCAGGAGCGTGTGGATTTCAACCTGATCGGCCTCTTGCCGCAGAACGTTGAAACCATCGAAGAGCAGGTAACTCGCGTCTACGACCAGTACAAACAGTGCGCGAGCGATCTCGACAAGCACATTTATCTGCGTTCGATTCAGGACAACAACGAAACCCTGTTCTTCCGCCTGCTGGACTCGCATCTGGAAGAGATGCTGCCGATCATTTACACCCCGACCGTCGGCCAGGCGTGCCAGGAGTTCTCCAAGATCTACCGCACCCACCGCGGCCTGTTCATTTCTTACCCGGATCGTGATCGCATCGACGACATCCTGCGCAGCGCCACGAAAGATCGCATCAAGATTATCGTGGTCACTGACAGTGAACGCATCTTGGGCCTGGGCGACCAGGGCATCGGCGGCATGGGCATCCCGATCGGCAAACTGTCGCTGTATACCGCATGTGGCGGCATCAGCCCGGCCTACACCCTGCCGATCGTGCTGGACGTGGGCACCAACAACAAAGAGCTGCTGGACGACCCGATGTACATGGGCTGGCGCCACGAGCGCGTCACCGGCAAGGAATACGAAGATTTCGTCGCGATGTTCATCGAAGCCGTGCAACGTCGCTGGCCGGACGTGCTGCTGCAATTTGAAGACTTCGCCCAGACCAACGCCATGCCGTTGCTGGAGAAGTATCGCGACGAGCTGTGCTGCTTCAACGATGACATTCAGGGCACTGCATCGGTTGCCGTCGGTACGCTGCTGGCGGCCTGCAAGGCCAAGAATGAAACCCTGGGCCAACAGCGTGTGGTGTTCCTGGGCGCTGGTTCGGCCGGTTGCGGGATCGCCGAGCACATTATCGCTGCCATGGTGATCGAGGGGCTGAGCGAAGCCGAAGCGCGTAAGCGCGTGATGATGGTCGACCGCTTCGGCCTGCTGACCGACAGCATGGACAACCTGCTGGACTTCCAGAAGAACCTGGCACAGAAGGCTGGCGACGTGGAAGGTTGGTCGAGCGGCGAGGGCTATCCTGAGCTGCTGGATGTCGTCACTAACGGCAAACCTACAGTGTTGATCGGTGTGTCGGGCCAGCGCGGCCTGTTCACCGAGCAGATCATCCGCGAAATGCACAAGCACTGCGCCAAGCCACTGGTGATGCCGCTGTCCAATCCGACCTCGAAAGTCGAAGTCACGCCACAGGAAGTCCTGACCTGGACCAACGGCGATGCGCTGGTGGCAACCGGTAGTCCGTTTGCTCCTGTGACGGTGGGCGACCGCACGTTCCACATCGCACAGTGCAACAACTCCTACATCTTCCCGGGCATTGGTCTGGGTGTGATCGCGGCGAAAGCTACGCGTATCACCGACAAGATGCTGATGGCCGCGTCCAACGCGCTGGCCGAGTGCTCGCCGATGGTGACCGGCAAGGGCGACGCGGTTCTGCCGCCGCTGAAAGAAATCCAGGACGTGAGCAAGAAGATCGCTCTGGCTGTGGCCATAGAAGCACAGGCTGAAGGCGTCGCACTGGAAACCACCCAGGAGATGCTGGTGGAGGCCATCGAGCGGCATTTCTGGATGCCGAACTACCGCAGCTATCGTCGTAGCGCGGTGTAAGCAATCAGATCCCTTTAGAAGCGCGCTTGCCCGCGACTGCGTTGTGCCAGCCACCCTAGAGTGGCAGGCAAGTCCTCATCGCGGGCAAGCGCGCTCCTACGAACGGATTGCGTCGTAAAAGACCGCCTCACAAGGCGGTCTTTTGTTTTGTGGCAAAAAACTTCAGGATGAACCCTCGACAAAAACAAAAAAGATCGACGAGGGACACATGCAAACGGACAGTGTGCTCTATGACTACGTGATCGTTGGCGCGGGCCCGGCTGGCTGCCTGCTGGCCAACCGACTGTCACACAACCCTTCTCATCGTGTCCTGTTGCTCGAAGCGGGCGGACAGGATAACTACGCCTGGATTCATGTGCCGGTGGGCTATCTCTACTGCATCGGCAATCCGCGCACTGACTGGTGCTTCAAGACCGAGGCCGAGCCGGGCCTGAACGGGCGAGCCTTGAATTACCCACGAGGCAAAGTGCTGGGCGGTTGCTCCTCGATCAACGGCATGATCTACATGCGTGGCCAGTCTCGCGATTACGACGAATGGGCAGCGCAGGGGAATGAGGGCTGGAGTTGGCAGGACGTGCTGCCGATCTTCAAGCGATCTGAAAGCCACTACGCGGGCGATTCTGAACTGCATGGCGCGCAGGGTGAATGGCGGGTCGAGCAGCAGCGGTTGTCATGGACATTGCTGGATGCGTTTCGCGAAGCTGCCGCGCAAACGGGCATCCCCTCTATTCCCGACTTCAACGGCGGCGATAACGAGGGTTGCAGCTATTTTCAGGTCAATCAGCGACGGGGTGTGCGGTGGAACGCGTCAAAGGCATTTCTGCGCCCCATCGCGCAGCGTCCCAATCTCACCGTGCTGACACAAGCCGAAGTGTCCCGGATCGAGTTTGAAAACGGCCGTGCCAGCGCGGTCCTCGCCAAGGTGGGGCAGCAGGAGCGACGGCTACGGGCCAGGCGTGAAATCATTCTGTGTTGCGGCTCTATTGGTTCGCCCATGGTGCTGCAGCGTTCCGGGATCGGCCCTCGTCCCTTACTGGAGAAGCTGGGCATTGAAGTGCGGCGCGAGTTACCCGGTGTGGGCGCGAACCTTCAGGATCATTTGCAACTGCGGCTGATCTACAAAGTCAGTAATGGCCATACCCTGAACCAGATGGCCGGCAGCCTGTGGGGCAAGATGAACATGGGGCTGCGCTATGCCCTCAATCGCAGCGGGCCGCTGGCCATGGCGCCGAGTCAGTTAGGCGCGTTTGCCCGCTCAGGGCCGGAGCAGGCGACCGCCAACCTCGAATATCACGTGCAACCGTTGTCACTGGAGCGGTTTGGCGAGCCCTTGCACAGTTTTCCGGCGTTTACCGCGTCGGTGTGTGATTTACGCCCGCAAAGCCGTGGGAGCGTGGAAATTCGCTCCCCATTGGCCGACGCCGCGCCGCTTATAAAGCCCAATTACCTGAGCCATGAAATCGACCTCAAGGTCGCCGCCGACGCGATCCGGCTGACCCGCCGCATCGCCGCCGCCCCTGCGCTCGCAAGCTTCGATCCGGTCGAATACCTGCCCGGCGCCAGCTTGCAAACAGAGGAGGAACTGCGCCAGGCCGCCAGCAGCATCGGCACCACGATTTTCCATCCGGTCGGCACCTGCAAAATGGGGCAGGGGCGGGACGCGGTGGTCGATGAACGACTGCGGGTGCATGGCGTCATTGGACTGCGGGTGGTGGACGCCTCGATCATGCCGACCATTACCTCCGGCAACACCTGCTCGCCGACGGTGATGATTGCCGAGAAGGCGGCGCAGATGATTGTCGAGGATGCCGCGGCCGGCGAAAGAACATTGGGCGTCGGTGTGATGTACGGTTCAGAGCTCGCCACTGATCCCCTGTAGGAGCCGGCTTGCTGGCGAATTCGTAAGGTCTGTCACATTGACGTCGACTGACCTACCGCAATCGCGGGCAAGCGCGCTCCTACGATGTTTTGGGCTCAACTCAGAGTTCTGGTAGGTCACAAAGCGACGGTATTGCAGGACACGCCGAACCGCTTCTGCCCGGAGGGCGTGGGAGGTCGCCGGGGTGGCGCTCCACCTTGTCGGCGATCTGCCGGGCACCGGCAGTAAGATCAGCCACCTCGGTGCATCAGGCTCACCGCACACGGAGGTTTGCTGCCGGTGCCCCGCAGATCGCCGGCAAGCCGGTTCCCACAAGTTGGTAGCCCAGCGACAAGGTTTAGTAATGACTTTTCCTACGGAAAAAGAAGTCAGCACCAGACCTTTTGTTCTCATCCTTTTCACAAAAAATTGATGGCCAGCTGCCTAAAGTTTGCGACGTCGAAGAAGTTTTCATCTTCTTTTGATCGACGTTGTCCTTTTCAGCCAAGCAGACCCTCATGCCGAACCTAAAAGCAGTTCGCCCGGAGCTCGTGACCGCGCTCGCCAGTATTTTCTTATTGCTCGGGTTTAACCTGACGCTTTGGCAGCACCTGTTCGCGATTACCGATTTCAACGGTAAGGGGCTTCTATTGCGTGGCGCTTTTGCAGTGATGGTTTTTTGTGCGTTCAATATTGTTCTGACGCTGTTTGCCTTCAAGAACGTATTGAAGCCGGTGCTGATCGCACTTTTCATGATCAGCGCAGGTGTCGCTTACTTCATGAGTCAATACGGCGTCATGATCGACTCCGGCATGTTTCGCAACGTGGCGGAAACCAACGCCACGGAAGTGCGCGATCTGGTGTCGTTCAAACTGGTGGCGTACGTTTTGTTTCTCGGTGTACTGCCTTCGGTGATCCTGTGGAAAGTCCCGGTCAATTACCGTCGCTGGCCTCGGGAAGTACTGAGCAAGGTGGTGGTCAGCGCCGTATGCGCCTGTGCGATCGGCGGGGTGGCGTTGCTGAACTATCAAGGTTTGTCCTCGCTGTTTCGTAACCATCATGAACTGCGCTTGATGGTCGTTCCTAGCAACTACATCGGTGCATCGGTCGGGTACTTGAGCGAACAGGTGAAGTCCGCACAACAGCCGTTCGTGAGCATCGGTCAGGACGCAAAGCTGGGCAGTGACTGGCAGCAGCACAAGCGCAAGTCGCTGACGGTGCTGGTGGTGGGTGAAAGTGCACGGGCGGAGAACTTCGGCATTCTGGGCTACAACCGCGACACCACCCCTCAATTGAGTAAGGAACGTGGCCTGCTGACCTTCACTGATGTGCATTCCTGCGGGACCGAAACAGCGGTGTCGGTCCCGTGTATGTTCTCCAACATGGGGCGCAAGGACTACAGCGCCAGTGCCGCGAAGAACGAGGAAGGCATGCTCGACGTGCTCAAGCGTGCGGGGCTCGATGTGATCTGGCGTGACAACCAGTCAGGTTGCAAGGGCACCTGTGACCGCGTGACGCTGCAGGATGTCAGCAACCTCAAGGATCCGGTACTGTGCGCCAACAATGAATGCCGTGACGAGATCCTGCTGCAAGGGCTGCAGAACTTCATCGATCACCTGGATAAAGACACGGTGTTGGTGCTTCACCAGATGGGCAGCCACGGTCCGGAATACTTCAAGCGTTATCCGAAAGCATTTGAAAAGTTCACGCCCGTGTGTGAAAGCAATGCACTGAATAACTGTTCTCGCGAAAGTATCGTCAACGGGTATGACAACACGTTGTTATATACCGACCATGTACTGGCGTCGCTGATCGATATCTTGCGCGGCAATCAGGACAAGGTGGACACCGCCATGTTGTATCTGTCCGACCATGGCGAGTCATTGGGTGAATACAACCTGTTCCTGCATGGCACGCCTTACATGCTTGCCCCGGATCAACAGAAACATGTACCGATGATCGCCTGGTTCTCTGATAACTATCAGCAGTCTTTTGCCGTAGACACTCACTGCCTGCAGAAAGAGCGCAATGAGCCCCTGAGCCAGGACAACCTGTTCCACTCCATGCTGGGCTTGTTGCAAGTTCGTACGAGTGTCTACAACCCGGCGCTGGACATGTTCGCCGGCTGCCGGGGGATCTATACGGACGGGGTACTGGCCAATGAGTGAACAGGCGACCGACAAGCGTCAGACTCAGCACTACGTCGAGCATCATGAGAAAGGGCTTGCTCGGCGCTTGAGCCTGTGGCGCGACGCTCAATTGGCGCGCGAGGCGTTGCGTGATGCAGGCGAGCCTGGTCTGGTCCTGGATCTACCAGCGGGTTCGGGGCGTTTCTGGCCTGTATTGGCCGAACACAGCAATCGGGTCATCCTTGCGGCTGACCCGTCCACCGAAATGCTGGAAATCGCCGAGGCGCAATCGTCGTCCGACGTACGCAAACGGATTCGCACCTTTCAGAGCTCGGCGTTTTCCATAGGCCTGTCGGCCAATGCGGTGGACTGCATCTTCTGCATGCGACTGTTTCATCACATCCCGGACAGCGGGAGGCGCGTGGCGATTCTCCAAGAGTTTCATCGAGTGACCCGCGACACCGTCATCGTGGCGTTGTGGGTCGATGGAAACATCAAGGCGTGGCGGCGCAGGCGACAGGAGGGCAATCGGCTGAACGAACATGGCCTTCCCGCTGTGCGTAATCGCTTTGTGGTCTGCCGTGAAGAAATCGAATCGGAGTTTCTCGGCGCCGGTTTCAGGATTGTCAGCCATCATGACTTCCTGCCGGGTTACGCCATGTGGCGCGTCTATGTGCTTCGCAAGATGAGCGCTTGATCCGATGGACGGTCGCAATCAAGCGCTGTATCGATAAACACGAAGATGAAGTTGTTCAAGACTTGCAGGACGGATGCCCGGTAATCGCCTATAGCGATATATACTGCGCGCCATTCTTCAAGGGAGAGCCGTGTGGCCATCGATATTCACTGGATTCGCGACGACGACAGCCTCGCCCAACACTGCGCCCAGTGGCAGACCCTGCCATTCGTCGCACTCGACACCGAATTCATGCGGGTCGACACCTTCTACCCCATCGCCGCGCTATTGCAGATCGGTGACGGTTCGCGCGCATATCTGATTGACCCTCTGCTGATCAACGACTGGAAACCCTTGTCCGCGCTGTTGGAAAACACCGACGTCATCAAGGTGGTTCACGCCTGCAGCGAAGATCTGGAAGTCCTGTTGCGTCTGACCGGCAGTCTGCCGGTGCCTCTGTTCGACACCCAACTGGCCGCCGCTTATCTGAACCTCGGGTTCTCGATGGGTTATTCGCGTCTGGTTCAGGAAGTGTTGAACATAGAGCTGCCCAAGGGCGAAACCCGTTCGGACTGGCTGCAGCGTCCGTTATCCGAAACGCAGATCAGCTACGCCGCCGAAGACGCCGTGCATCTGGCAGAGGTCTACAGCCTGCTGTGTCCGCGCCTGTCCGACGAGAAATATGCCTGGGTGCTCGAAGACGGCGCCGAGCTGGTTGCCAACCTGCGCCGCGAGACCGATCCATACGAGGTCTATCGCGAAGCCAAGCTGGCGTGGAAACTCTCCCGTGCGCAATTGAACGTGTTGCGCGAACTGTGCGCCTGGCGCGAGCAACAGGCGCGACTGCGTAATCAACCGCGTAATCGGGTCTTGCGCGAGCATTCGCTCTGGCCGCTGGCAAAGACTCAGCCTGACAACCTCGCCGCACTGGCGAAAATCGAAGACATGCACCCCAAGACCGTGCGTCAGGACGGAGAGTTTCTCCTGGACCTGATCAAGAAAGCCGGCAGCGTATCCCCGGACGTGTGGCCGCAGGCTCTGCCCGAGCCTCTGCCCATCGAAGCCTCGAACGTATTGAAGAGTCTGCGCGCCATTGGTCAGCAGCAAGCCGAGCGCCTGGACATGGCGCCGGAACTGATGCTGCGCAAGAAGACGCTCGAAGCCCTGCTCAAGACCGGTTTCCCAGACGGTCCCTATAAACTGCCCGATTCGCTGCGTGGCTGGCGCCGCGAATTGATGGGCCAGATGCTGCTCGACAGCCTGGCCAATGCCGGAGAACAGCCTTGAAACGTATCTGCTCCATCTACCGCAGCCCGCGCAAGAACGAAATGTACCTCTACGTGCTCAAGAGCGATGCGCTCGAGCGCGTCCCGGTCGAATTGCTCACGGCATTCGGCAAACCGCAGCACGCCTTCGACCTGGTCCTGACGCCTGAGCGCACCCTGGCCCGCGAAGACATCCACGCAGTGTTGGCCAACCTGGAAAAACAGGGCTACCACCTGCAGATGCCGCCTGCCGAAGACGAGTACATCGAGCATCTGCCTGAAGAGCTGCTGCGCCGCAACGACCCGGTCTGATCGATGCACCACCCCGCCATTCATCGCGGGGGTATACCGGACCGCTGTCTACGTCCGGGCTGGCCCGTTCCGCTGAAGGGCCAAGCCAGACGATTTGCGGTCGCACGTCCCGTTTTTTCGAGTTTTTAATCCATGCGCGTTCTGATCGCCGAACACGATTACGTTGTTTACACCGAGCTGCTTCGCAAGGCCGCTCCGCACATCGAAGTATTGAGCAGCGGCGACTCCGCCGAACTGTCGAAAATGGCCGCCGATACGCCGATATGGCTGGGGCAGCCGGATCTGCTGGCCAACCTGCTGCGTCAGGGACACAAACCGCAATGGCTGCAATCGACCTGGGCGGGCATCACGCCATTGCTGGCGCCGGGTCTGAATCGCGATTATCGATTGACTCGCGCGGTGGGTATCTTTGGCCAGGTAATGGCCGAGTTCGTGCTGACCTACATGCTGGTGCATGAGCGTGAAGTGCTGGCGCGGTTGGTGAGCCAGGTCGAGCGCAAGTGGGATGATCGTCCGGGCCATGGCCTGGCCGGGCGCAAGGCGCTGATCGTCGGGACCGGCGACATCGGTGTCAGTGTTGCGCAGTTTCTGACGCCATTCGGTGTCGAGGTCCATGGCATCGCGTCGACCGCGCGGACGCAGGTGCCGTTCGCCGAGGTCGGTTCGCTGGAAGACCTGCCACGCATGGTCGGGGACGCCGATTTTGTCGTCAATCTGTTGCCCAACACCCCGCAGACCCACGATATCTATGATGCGAAGCTGTTCGCCCACTTCAAGCCATCGGCGTTGTTCATCAACGTCGGGCGTGGCGTGGCCGTGGTCGATGCCGATCTGGTCGCTGCACTCAAGGAAGGCCATCTGGCGGGCGCAGTGATCGATGTCTGCCGTCAGGAGCCATTGCCGCAGCGTCATCCTTTCTGGACTGCCTGGGGCCTGCTGTTGACTGGACATACCTCGGCGCCTACTTCGCCGTCGGCGATGACCGGATTATTCGTCGAGAACCTTGATGCGTATGCGGCAGGAGAGGCGTTGCGCGGGGAAGTGGATTTCGCGAAGGGGTATTGAGCGTTAGCGGTTCGCCCTTGTAGGAGCGCGCTTGCCCGCGATTGCTGAGTGTCAGTCACCCCATTGAGGAAGACGAATTGCAATCGCGGGCGAGCGCGCTCCTACGGACGGAATGGGCTCACGCCGCCTTACAAACTGAAATCCCCCTCAGCCGCCAGTTCAGCCAACGGCCGGCGCGGGCTTGGGGTTTCGCGGGCTTGCAGGTATTCGGCCAGAGTCGATTTGTCGCCCAGCTTGCCAATCGCCACCGCCGCGTGCAGTGCGTAGCCTTCCGGAATCTTCAGCTCCTTGCGGGTCAGTTCCTGGTCGAAACCGGCCATGCCGTGGGTGTGCCACCCGCTGAGACTGGCTTGCAGCGCCAGATGTCCCCACGCCGAACCGGTGTCGAAGGTGTGCCACAGCGCCGGGGTCTCTTCCGTCGCGCCGGGCGCAGTGAAGGTGGTCTTGGAAATGATGATCACCAGTGCCGAGGCGTGTTGTGCCCAGCCACGGTTGAATTCGTTCAGCAGACCCAGAAAACGCTCCCAGTTCGGCGTATCGCGACGCGCATAGAGAAAGCGCCATGGCTGTGAGTTGTAAGCCGACGGCGCCCAGCGTGCGGCCTCGAAGAAGCTCAACAGGGTTTCCTGCGGGATGCTTTCGCCGGTGAAAGCACGAGGCGACCAGCGATCGGTGAACAGCGGGTGAATGGCGTACTCGGCAACGCGTGAATTGGCGCTCATGGGCATTCTGATCCTGAAGAGTAAGTAAAGCCGCAAGTCGCAGCATTGGGCGACGTACGGGATCAATCAGATGGGCCGTGGACGGCAGACATCATCGAAACTGACGGGTGGTGCGGATGGTGCGAGCGATGCTCTGGCGTGGGCTCGCGCGGGCATAAAGCTACTGCCAGGACTGTTCCGTGACAAGTCCATCCGTACCGACAGTCGCCAATGCTTGGCCCCGGTGCGATGTCCCACTAGACTGGCGGCCTTTCAATCGCCGATACCGATTCCCGCAAATATGACCGTCAAAGTCGAACCCTTCTGGATGCGCAAAACCCTCGATCAACTCGATGCA
>Ga0160447_101010_pt1 | contig 11583 bp, 8 predicted proteins | sample HID1973K_E1MG_FD_108222 | JGI IMG/M metagenome (GOLD analysis project Ga0160447, IMG submission 108222) | Enriched mosquito-associated microbial communities from UW Madison campus, WI, USA - HID1973K_E1 MG | ecosystem: Host-associated > Arthropoda: Insects > Digestive system > Unclassified ...
AGAGACCTACGGCATCATGGTCTATCAGGAGCAGGTGATGCAGATGGCGCAGATCATCGGCGGCTACTCGCTCGGCGGCGCGGACTTGCTGCGTCGCGCGATGGGCAAGAAGAAGCCCGAGGAAATGGCCGAGCATCGCGAGATCTTCGCGGAAGGCGCGGCCAGGAACGGCCTCACGCGCGCGAAGGCGGACGAGACCTTCGACCTGATGGAGAAGTTCGCGGGCTACGGCTTCAACAAGTCGCACGCGGCGGCGTATGCGTTGCTCGCCTATCACACGGCGTGGCTGAAGGCGCATCATCCGGCGGAATTCATGGCGGCCAACATGTCGCTCGCGATGGACGACACCGACAAGGTGAAGATCCTGTTCGAGGACTGCATCGGCAATGGCATGAAGGTGCTGCCGCCGGACATCAATCAGTCGGCATATCGTTTCGAGCCGGTCGCGCAGGCCGATGGCACGCGCTCGAAGACCATTCGCTATGGCCTCGGCGCGGTGAAGGGCAGCGGCCAGAACGCGATCGAGGAAATCCTGCGCGCGCGCGAGGACGGTCCGTTCGTCGATCTGTTCGACTTCTGCGAACGCATCGACCGACGTGTCGTGAATCGCCGCACGGTCGAGGCGCTGATCCGCTCGGGCGCGTTCGACACGCTGCATGCGAATCGCGCGCAGTTGCTGGCCTCGGTGCCGCTCGCGATGGAAGCCGCCGATCAGGCCGCCGCCAACGCGATGCAGGCCGGCCTCTTCGACATGGGCGACGCGCCGCTAGCAAAGCACGAGTACGTCGACGAAGCCGAGTGGTCGGACAAGAAGCGTCTGCAGGAAGAAAAGACCGCGCTCGGCTTCTATCTGTCCGGGCATCTGTTCGATGCCTACAAGGGCGAAGTGCGCCGCTTCGTGCGTCAGAAGATCGGCGAACTGAAGGAAGGACGCGACAAGCTGGTTGCCGGCGTGATATCGGCGATGCGCACGCAAATGACCCAGCGCGGCAAGATGCTGATCGTCAATCTCGACGACGGCAGCGGCCAGTGCGAAGTCACCGTGTTCAACGAACAGTTCGAAGCGAACAAGGCGCTCTTCAAGGAAGACGAGCTGCTCGTCGTGCAGGGGCAGGCGCGCAACGACGCGTTCACCGGCGGCATCCGCTTCACTGTCGATACGGCGATGGACCTCGAACGCGCGCGCAGCCGCTACGCGCAGTCCGTGAAGGTCGAGATGAACGGCAATGCCGACTCTGTGCGTCTGCGTCGTGTGCTCGAAGCGCATGCGGCGGGCGCGCAGGAAGCGCCGCCGCCGGCTCCGGCCCGCGAGAACGGCCGCTCGCGTCAAGCCGCGCCGATTCCGAACGGCCTGAACGTGAGCATCGTCTACCGCAGCGAGCATGCCGAAGGCGAAGTGCGCCTCGGCGACGCGTGGCGCGTCAAGCCCACCGACGACCTCATCACGGCGCTGCGCGGCGAATTCGCGGGCAGCGCGATCGAAATCGTCTACTGATGCGTATCGGCATCTCGGCGAATGCGCTGAAGCATTCGGGCGGCCTCGAGCGCTACGCGATGGACCTCGTGCGCGGCCTCGCCGCCGCGGGTTTCGACGGCAAGCAAAAGCCCGCGTTCTTCGCGCGCAAGATCGATCTCTCGCTGCCCGAAAGCAGGTTGATCGAACCGCATCGCATCAAGGTATCGTTTCTGCCGGGCAAGCTGCGCGATGCGTATTTCTCGTGGGCGCTCAAGCGCGCGCGCAAACGCGCGAAGGTCGATGTGCTCATCGGCTGCAATCGCGTGGAAGGTTCGGAAATTGCCATTTGCGGCGGCACGCACATCGGCTTTCTGCGCGCGACCGGGCGGCGCGAGAAGCGCTCGGACACGCGCCAGATCGCGCTGGAGCGTCGTCAGTACGCTGGCGCGAAGGTGATCGTCGCGCATTCGGACATGATGAGCGACGAGCTGCGCGCGTTGTACGGCGTCGACGCCCGAAAAATCCGCGTGCTGTATCCGCCCGTCGACGGCGCGCGCTTCTCGCCGGTCGATGCCACCGCGCGCGCGCGTCTGCGCGAGCAGTTCGGCTTCAAACCCAATGAAACCGTGCTGCTGTTTCCGTCGAGCAGCCATGTGCGCAAGGGCTTGCCGCTGATCGAGAAGGCGCTCGCCGGGATGAACGTGGTCGTCGCGGTGGCGGGGCGCGCGCCGGACAAGCCCGCGGCGAACGTGCGCTATGTCGGCTATGCGAAGAACATCGAAGACGCGTATCGCGCGGCGGATTTCACGATTCTCGCGTCGAGCTACGAGCCGTTCGGACTGGTCGGCATAGAGTCGGTGATGTGCGGCACGCCGGTGATCTTTCCGGCGTGCATCGGCTGCTGCGATGCAATCGCCGATCACGCCAAGCACGTCTTCAGATCGGGCGACGCCGACGATCTGCGCCGCACGGTGCTCGACGCCATCGATACGCGCCGCGCCACGCCACGCGTATCGGGCGATGCCGTGCGCTATGACACGAGCGTCGATTCGCATGTTCGCGCGTTGCTCGATCTGGCGAGCGACATCAATCAGAAGCGCTGACGCCTCAGCGCACCTCGTTCAGATGCGCGAGCTTCAGGAAACGGTAATAGACCGTCTGCGCGTTGAACACCGCGATCATGAAGCCGGCCTTGCCGTCGAGGAACCCGCGCCGCAGCACATAGGTCCGCACGAACGCCCAGGCGCCGCGCGTAAGCGCGATGCCGAAGCTGCCGCGCTTGCCGGCCGCGTGCCGTTGTTGGGCGCCGGCCGTCGAGTATGCGTCCAGTTTGCGCAGCACCGCTTCGAAATCCTCGTAGGAGTAGTGCATCAGCTTGCCGGACAGGCGCACGACGGGCTTGCCGGTCGACAGCACCAGCCGCTCGTGCACCAGATCAGGTGAGAAGCGCGCCGTGCCGCGCCGGAACAGGCGCGGAATCCAGTCCGGATACCAGCCGCTGTGCTTCACCCACACGCCGCAGAAACTCGACAGGCGATCGACCGCGTACACGTCCGCCTGCGGATCGGTGATCGCCGCGCGGATCGCAGCCGCCAGTTCCGGCGACACGATCTCGTCGGCATCGATGGAAAGCACCCAGTCGGTCGAGAGCGCATCGAGCGCGCGGTTTTTCTGCGGCCCGAAGCCCGGCCAGTCGCGCGCCTCGATCACGCGCGCGCGATGCGCCTCGGCGATGCCCACGGTCGCATCGGTGCTGCCGCCATCGACGACGACGATTTCGTCGGCGAAGGACACGGCCTGCAGGCATTGCGCGAGCCGCGCGGCCGCGTTATGGGTGATGAGGGCGATGCCCAGAGTCGGAGCGTTCATGGAGCCTTTCGAGCGGCGCTGATGCGTTGTTGTTCTGTCGGCGCGCTCATCCGCGCAGATGCCACTTCACGAAGAAGAATGGCGAGAGCAGCCACGGACACGTCGCATAGACGAACATCTTGACGCGAAAGCCGAAGTCCACGTCCTTCGATGTGAAAAGGAGCCCGACCTTGCGCCCGAGCGGGGCCTCGCCGAACACCTCGCTCACATACGTTTCGCGCGCGGATTTGCGGGCGAGCAGGGCGCGCATCTGTCCGCCGACACCCACTTTCCCGGCATCGCTCACGAGCTGGCGCGTCTCGCCCGTGCCGTTGATGTTCGCGAGCTTGATGCGCGCGACGAAATCTTCCGGCGTGCGCCATTTCCGTTTTCTCGACAGCCCGCCGCGCCGGTACTGCACGAGCGGTTCGTGCAGCGTATGGGCGCCCCGGGTCATGATCGCGCGAAACGTCATGATCTGATCTTCGCCGTAGATGCCGGGCGCGATCGGCCCGAATTCCTCGAAGAGACGCCGCGCCCAGGCGTGCGCCGCGCCGACCACGTGCGGCCGGTTGGCGGACCAGTCCTCGAAGCTGTGGTAGTCGTCGAGGTCGGTCACGCGCAACACGCCGTGCGCCTGGCCGTTGGAATCGATGTCCTGCAGGTCCGACGCGACGAGGTCGTAACGCTTGCCGCTCGCGATCCAGTCGCGCATCACGCGCTCGACGCGCTGCGGCGTGGAGATATCGTCGCCCGCCGCGATGAACAGCATCTCGCCCGACGCGCGCGCCGCGAGCGCGCTCAGGTGCGCGCTGATGCCGAGGTTCTGCTCGTTGCGATAGAGCCGCACGGTGTGCGGGCCGTGGTAATCGCGCACGCAGCGTTCGGCGACGGCAAAGGTGTCGTCGGCGGAGGCATCGTCCGAAATCAGGATTTCGAGCGATGGCCAGGTCTGCGCCAGCGCGCCACGAATCGCGTCGGCGACGGTTTCGTGCTGGTTGAATGTGATGAGCATCAGGCTGGCGAGCGGTGCGTCCGGCCCTGTTTGATGTGTCGCTGGCATCTCGGATTCACAACGCATGGAAAGCCCGGCGCGCCTTCCCGGCCGCGGGTCGAGCGTTCCGTGAGCGAAGAGCGTGCCAGGCGGCAACGGCTATAATATCGCGGGTTTTCGGGGCGCGCGACCGGACCGGCCGGTCGAACCCATTCAGGTTCATCGATTTGGAAAAATTTTTGCGTTATTTGATCGCCAGCATGGTCTTGCTGGCGCCTGCGACCACACTCGTCGTACGGGGCGGAACCGGTTACTGCTTTTTCGTGTTGCTCGCCGTCGCGCTGTTCGCCGGATTCAGCAAGCCGTTCCGGCTCAAGGTCAGTCTGCTCGTCACCGCTTATCCCTGGTACACCGTGGGCATGATGTGCTTCATGGTGTATTTGCCGCTGCAACAGGCCATCGACGGTTATTATCTGCCGCGCGAGTTCGACGGCCTGTCGCGTCTCGCGCTGAGCCTGCCGATTTTTCTGCTGCTCGTGAATGTTCCGATCCGCCATCTGAAGGCGCTCGGCTGGGGCTGCGCGCTCGGTGCGATCGGCGCGGGCGCCTGGGCCGTGGACACCAACCTCCATACGACGATCAACGATCTCAACCGCCTCGGCAACGACTACACGAATCCGATCCCGTACGGCAACACCGCGCTGTTGCTCGGTTTTCTCTCCGTGATGACGATTCGCTGGGACGATTATCCCAACGCGCTGCTTAAGCGCCTCGGCATCGCGCTCAAGCTGCTGGGCCTCGCGGGCGGCGTCTACGCCTCGTATCTGTCGGGCACGCGCGGCGGATGGCTCGCGATTCCGCTCTTTCTCGCGCTCTGCTCGCTGAATTTCGGCTGGATCCGGCAGCGCCGCCACTGGCTTGCCGCGTCGATCGTCGCGGTGCTGGCGATATCGGTCCTGCTCGCATCGCCGCTCGGCCGCGAGCGCGTGATGGCGACGCGCTCGGACATCGTGCGCCTGTCGGAAGGCTCGTCGGCGTACAGTTCCATCGGTGCGCGCCTGCAGCTGTGGCGCGCCTCGATCCACCTGTTCGAGGCGCATCCGCTGACGGGCGTCGGCAAGGGGCATCTGGAGGCGTCGCTCAAGGATATGGCGAACAAGGGCGAGGCGCCGGCGTACATCGTCAATCAGCGCGCACACAGCGAGTTCTTTTCGACGATCTCTGAACTGGGCGCGGTGGGCGTCGTCTGTCTCGCGCTGGTCTATTTCGGGCCGCTCGTTTATTTCGTGCGGCATCGGAAATCGCCCCACCGCGATGTATCGACGGCCGCTTATTGCGGAATCGCGGTGTCGGGGTCGGTTATCATCTTCGGTTTGAGCATCGACGTGTTCACGGTGGTGATGAGCACCGCACTCATCGCGCTCCTCTGGGCCGTGTTGCTCGCGGTCATCACACATGACGCGCGCCCGCCGCAAGGCAAGCCGGGCCGCGCGTCGATCGGCTGATCGTCGCAACGGCCGTTCCGGCGGATGACAACAGCAACAAACGCCGCGCGACACACGAGTCAGGCGCCGGGCCAAGTGGAGATATGCTCTTGAACAACGAAGCAAGTTTGCGCAAACCGATCGGCGGCGTGGAAAGCAGTTCGCCGATGGCCGTCATGCGGCGGCTATGGCCGTATATCCGGCCGCTCATGGGCATGGTGCTGCTCGGCCTGTTGACGATGGGCATCGTCGCCGCGACCGAAGCGGGCATTCCGATGCTGCTCAAACCGCTGCTCGACCACGGCTTCGGCTCGAAGAGCAGCGATCACGCGAAATGGCTCGTGCCGGCCGCGGTCATCGGGCTCGCGCTCTTGCGCGGCTCGGCGCAGTACGCATCGGGCTATTTTCTTTCGTACGTGACGAACAAGATCCTGCTGCAACTGCGGCTCGAGATGTTCCATCGCATGATCCATACGAGCGCGGGCTTCTTCCAGCGCGAAACCGCGAGCACGATCATCAACGCGATCGTCTTCGAGGTGAATCAGATCCTGAGCGTGCTGCAGAGCGTCGTCGTCACGCTCGTGCGCGACTCGCTCACGGTCGTGTTTCTGCTCGGCTATCTGTTCATCCTCAACTGGCGCCTCACGCTGATCGTCGCGGTGATTCTGCCGGCTATCGGCTGGCTCGTCAGCAAGATCAACCGGCGGCTGCGGCGCCTGAACCGCGAGCATCAGACCCTGACCAACGAGCTGTCGTATATCGTCGAGGAGACGGTTGGCGGCTACAAGGTCGTGAAGGTGCATAACGGCGAGCCGTACGAGACCGGCCGCTTCACCGAGATGAGCCATCGCCTGCGCGGCTACGCGATGCGCATGCAGGTGTCGGGCGGCCTCGCGCAGCCGCTCACGCAGTTTCTCGCGTCGATCGCGCTCGCCATCGTCATCACGATCGCGGTCGTGCAGTCGGCGAACGACCAGACGACGGTCGGCGGCTTCGTCGCGTTCGTCACGTCGATGCTGCTCGTGATCTCGCCGCTCAAGCATCTGATCGACATCAACCAGCCCTTGCAGCGCGGCATGACGGCGGCGGAGCTGATCTTCGGCCTGATCGACGAGCCCGCGGAGCCCGAAGGCGGCGGGCGGCGTCTGCCGCGCGCGCGCGGCGAGGTCGAATTCCGCGATGTCACCTTCAGCTACGGCTCGATCGACCGGCCGACGCTCGATCGCGTGTCGTTCAAGGTCGCGCCGGGCGAGATGGTCGCGCTCGCGGGGCCGTCGGGCAGCGGCAAGACCACGCTCGTGAATCTGCTGCCGCGCTTCTTCGATCCGCGCGACGGTCAGGTGCTGGTCGACGGCGTGCCAATCACCGACTACAACCTGCACGACCTGCGCGGCCAGCTCGCGATGGTCAGCCAGGACGTCGTGCTCTTCAACGATACGATCGCGGCGAACGTCGCATACGGGCAGACGCCGGAACGCGAGCGCGTGATGTCGGCGCTCGCGGCGGCGAATCTGTCGGATATGGTGGCGACGTTGCCGGAAGGCATCGATACGCTGATCGGCGGCAATGGCATGCGGCTGTCGGGCGGTCAGCGTCAGCGTCTCGCGATCGCGCGCGCGATCTACAAGGACGCGCCGATCCTGATTCTCGACGAAGCGACCTCGGCGCTGGATTCGGAATCGGAGCGCCACGTGCAGGCTGCGCTCGAAACGCTGATGAAGGGGCGCACGACGCTCGTCATCGCGCATCGTCTGTCGACCATCGAACGCGCGGACCGCATCCTCGTGATGGAGACGGGGAAGATCGCGGAGCAGGGCAGCCACGCGGAGTTGTTGCGCAAAGGCGGCCTGTATGCACATTTGCATCGGATTCAGTATCAGCAGCAGGCGGCGTGATCCTCCAGCCGCGCGATCCCGGTTGATTGTGAGATAGCAGCAATAGCCGGTCTGCAAGCTTCGCTATGATTCGCGTCCCCCATTCCGGGGGAGCAATCATTGGAAGAGTAAGCGAAGCATGATGCAGTTCGAAGTTGATGCAAAAAGCGGCCGGCGCATGGTTTTCGGCGTGAAGCGCGCGGCCGTCCTTCTGGCCGTCTGTCTCGCGGCGTGCGGCGGCGGTTCGGATCATTCCATATCGGACGATGTGGATGTCGCGGCCAAGACGCCACCGGCCGCAGGCGCGTTCACGGCGATGTCGGTCATGACCGATGGCGGTGCGCCGATCGTCGCGAAGGACACCTATATCGGCGCGGATCTGGGCATCACCGATGCCGATGGCACGGCGTCGCTTTCGAGCCGGACCACGATCAAGGGCCACGGCAACAGCACCTGGGATCAGCCCAAGAAACCCTACCGGCTCAAGCTCGAGAGCAAGGCCAGTCTGCTCGGCATGCCGAAGGACAAGAACTGGATCCTGCTCGCCAACCACTTCGACAAGACGCTATTGCGCAACCGCGCCGCGTTCGAGCTCGGCAGGCGCTTCGGCATGGCATGGACGCCGCGCGCCGTGCCGCTCGAACTGACGCTCGATGGCGAGTACAAGGGCGTGTACGACCTGGTCGAGTCGGTGCGCGCCGACAAGAATCGCGTGAACATCGCCGATAGCGACGAGACGACCGCGCCGGCGAAGACCGGATTCATCGTCGAGATCAATGCGCGGATGGACGAGGCGGTGTGCTGGACCACGACGCACGGACTTCCGATGTGCATCGATACGCCCGATTCCGCATCGGCGGTGCAGGCTGCGTACATCAAGGAGTATGTTCAGAAGGCTGAAGATGCGTTGTTTTCGGATCACGCGACCGATGCCGCCACGGGCTACGAACAGTATTTCGATGTCGCTTCCCTGATCGACTGGTTTCTGGTCAACGAGATCTTCAAGAATCAGGACGCCAAAAGTTTCGCGAGCATCTATCTGTACAAGGACGCGGGCGGCAAGCTCAAGTTCGGGCCGTTGTGGGACTTCGATCTCGCCGCCGGTAATGTCAACTATTCGGACGCGCAATATCCCGAGGGCTGGTGGGTCGCCGACGGTCCGTGGATCGCGCGCATGAAGCAGATCGATCCGACCTTCGAAACGCGCGTGCGGGCGCGGTGGGACGCGTTGAAGGCGCCGCAGATCGACACGCTGGCGGCGTATATCGACGAAAGCGCTCAGGTGATCGAAGCGAGCGGCGCGGCGCAGCGCAACTTCCGTCGCTGGCCGGTTCTGGGGACGAAGCTTTGGCCGAATCCTGTGGTTAAGGGTTCGTATCGGGGAGAGGTCGATTATCTGAAGGGCTGGCTCACGTGGCGGATTGCGTGGCTGGATGCGAACATTTGATGTGAGGATCGCGGCGAAATGCTTCGCCGCGTCCCTCACATCAACACGATGTCATACTGCTCCTGACTCAAATTACTCTCCACCTGCAACGAAACCGGCTTCCCGATGAAGTCCATCAGCATCGCCAGATGCTGCGACTCTTCCTCGAGAAAGAGATCGATCACCTCCTGCGAAGCCACCACACGAAACTCGCGCGGATTGAACTGCCGCGACTCGCGCATGATTTCACGCAGCACGTCATAGCACACCGTGCGCGGCGTCTTCACCTGCCCTTTGCCCTGACACGTCGGGCAAGGCTCGCACAGCACATGCGCAAGCGATTCGCGCGTGCGCTTTCTCGTCATCTCGACCAACCCGAGCTGCGAGAAGCCATTGACCGTCACGCGCGTGCGATCCTTCGACAGCGCCTTCTTCAGTTCCCCCAGCACCTGATCGCGATGCTCGACATTCTCCATGTCGATGAAATCGATGATGATGATCCCGCCCAGGTTCCTCAGGCGCAGTTGCCGCGCGATCGTATGGGCTGCTTCGAGATTCGTCTTGAAGATGGTGTCATCGAAATTGCGCGCGCCGACATAACCGCCCGTATTGACGTCGATGGTCGTCATCGCTTCGGTCTGGTCGATCATCAGATAACCGCCCGACTTGAGATCGACGCGCCGCGACAGCGCCCGCTGAATCTCCGCCTCGATGTTGTAGAGATCGAAGAGCGGCCGCTCGCCGGTGTAATGATGCAGGCGTGAAGCCACAGCCGGCGTGAACTCTGCCGCGAAGTCCGCGAGCATCTGATACGTCTCGCGCGAATCCACCTGTATGCGCGTGGTTTCGTCGTTGACGAAATCGCGCAGCACGCGTTGCGCGAGGTTCAGGTCCTGATAGAGCAGCGTGGTGGGCGGCACGCGCTGCGCCTGCGTGACGATCGTCGCCCACGTCTTGCGCAGATACGCGACATCCGCCGCGAGCTCCTCGCTCGTCGCATCCTCGGCGATGGTACGCACGATATAGCCGCCTTTCTCGTCGGCGGGCAGCACGGCGGTCAGGCGCGCGCGCACGGCCTCGCGCTCCGCTTCGCTCTCGATCTTCTGCGAGATGCCGATATGCGGCTCCTGCGGCAGATAAACCAGCGTGCGCCCCGCGATGCTCACCTGCGTCGAGAGCCGCGCGCCCTTCGTGCCGATCGGGTCCTTCACGACCTGCACCATCAGCGACTGACCTTCGAAGACGATCTTCTCGATCGGCACATGCGGTGCCGACGAATGCGGCTCGCCCGCGATGCGCGGATGCCAGATATCGGCGACATGAAGAAACGCGGCGCGCTCGAGCCCGATGTCGATGAACGCGGACTGCATGCCCGGCAGCACACGGACCACCTTGCCGAGATACACATTGCCGACGCGCCCGCGCGACAGCGTGCGCTCGACGTGAAGTTCCTGAACGGCGCCTTGCTGAACCAGTGCGACGCGGCTTTCCTGCGGTGTGACGTTGATCAGGATTTCTTCGTTCATGGCCTGTTTAGAATTCGACGCGCGCCACGCGCAAGAGGGCTGCGGTTTCGCAAAGGGGCAAACCCATGATACCCGAATAGGACCCGTCGATTCGCTCGATGAACTCGGCCGCGCGGCCTTGTATGCCGTACGCGCCCGCCTTGCCGAGCGGCTCGCCCGAAGCCGCGTAGCGCTGCAATGCAGCACGACCGGCCGATGCGAAGCGCACCGTCGAGCGCGAGAGCGCGGGTTCGAGCAGCGCGCCTTCGGCATCGACGACGGCGAGCGCTGTCAGCACTTCGTGCTCGCGCCCGGCGAGACGTTCGAGCATCGCGACGGCGTCTTCCTCGTGTTGCGGCTTGCCGAGAATCAGCCCGTCGATGGTCACGGTCGTATCGGCGACGAGAACCGGCGCCGGCGCATGACCGCCCACAAGCAGCCGCGCGCGCGCCGCGTGCGCCTTCAACGCGCATACGCGCAGGACATACGCATCGGCGGCTTCGCCTGGCAGCTCGGCTTCGAGCGCTTCGGCGTCTTCATCGGGACGGGGAAGGAGGAGTTCGTACTGCACGCCGAGCTGACGGAGCAACTCCTGTCGGCGCGGGCTTTGCGAGGCGAGATAAATGAACGAATGAGTCGGCATCTTGAAGTCGGAGTCGAATGGCGCGCATGGCATTCGATCCAACATCGAAAACGCCTCACGCGCGATGATAGGGATGATTCTGCGTGATGCTCCACGCGCGGTAAAGCTGTTCGGCGAGCAGCACGCGCACCATGCCGTGCGGCAACGTGAGGCTCGATATGCGCAGCATCAGTTCGGCGCGCGACTTCACGGCCGGATCGAGCCCGTCCGCGCCGCCGATCACGAACGCGACATCGCGCCCATCCTGCTGCCAGCCGGGCAGGGCGTTCGCGAGTTGCATCGTGGTCCAGTCGCGGCCGCGTTCGTCGAGTGCGACGACGCGCGCGTTCTTCGGCAAGGCGGCTTCGATGCGC